>OBEQ010445155.1_pt1 | contig 16447 bp, 22 predicted proteins | sample 1670901 | NCBI WGS metagenome assembly OBEQ01 (sample SAMEA104232315, study PRJEB22302) | groundwater metagenome | biome: forest; feature: aquifer; material: groundwater | place: USA | collected 2011-08-07 | depth 5.4 m
AACTGCTGCACCTTTAAGGGATTGGCCAAGGTCTGCGTTGAGCCGCCCAAGACCTGCGCAAAAAGGTTCTGGGGAGCCAGTACAAAGGCAAGGCAAGCGGCAAGAAACCATGAAAGCAGAATCAGAATCGCGTATTTGACGAACCGGCTACCGGGTTCTTTGGTCTTGATCATGTTCTTTTCGCCTCCATTCGAACATAATTATACACGAGTTTGAACCTAAAATCAAGTTTAAACTTCAAAAATAAGTGCTTTTTATGCACTTTAAGGGGCTAACTAGGGGAATTCAGGTGCTTGGGGTGAACCGCACGGATGTTACTGCGGATACCTTACTGATAGAAGTAGAGCGTACCGTTGTTCTTTGGGTCAAATTCAGCAATACCGTTCAAAAATCTCCGGTCCGATTCTCTCCCCTTTTTCTAGCTGGATATTGGTAGAGACACGACAATACAGGGCGGTTATTTCTTTCACTGAACAAAATTAAAGGAGAGAAAAACGGTAGCCGATACCAGATTCGGTTTTGATGTGCTGCGGTTTGTCGGGATTGGATTCGATTTTCTGCCGAAGGTGGGTCATGTAAACGCGCAGATATTGGGTTCTTTCTTCTGTGCCTGGCCCCCAGATTTCATGGAGAATTTGTCGGTGTGTTACGACTTTTCCTGCATGCTGGATAAGTAATTTCAAAAGCGAATATTCTGTGGACGTCAACTTAACTTCTTCCCCTTTAACAAGAACTTGTCGGGCGGAGAAATCTACCGTTAAATTTCCATTTTCAAATATCGGTGATTCAGGGTTTTCAGGTGAGCGCCGCAATAAGACGCGCAAACGCGCAAGTAATTCTTCTTGGCCAAAGGGTTTGGTCACATAATCATCAGCACCTGCATCAAGAGCAGAAACCTTTTGCTTTTCATTATCCCGCACTGAAAGAACCAAAACGGGCGTTTTACTCCATTCTCGTAGCCTTTTAAGAACTCCCACGCCGTCCATATCCGGCAATCCTAAATCGAGAATAATAGCATCCGGTTTTTTTTGAACGGCTTCCATCAAACCTAATTCGCCGTTCTCTGCTTCGGCGTAACTGTAACCGCCGTTCTCAAGAGTCATTTTCAAAAGGCGCCTCATTTGGATCTCGTCATCAATGACCAAAATAAACGGTTGTGTGTTCATCTTTCAACTCTCTTTTCTTCAGAAAAAAACTCTACTGACAAACGAAAAGTAAAGCAAGCTCCGATGTTCTCATTGTTTCGCACTTCGATTTCGCCACCGTGTGCTTCGACAAAGCGCTTAGTAATAGAAAGTCCCAGTCCGAGTCCGCCAGGGCGGGAGTGTTTTCCCCGATAAAATTTCTCGAAGATTTTACCTAAGTCTTCTTCCACGATTCCGGGGCCTTGATCCTTAACACTCACAACAAGTGCATTTTGATCGGTTTGGACTGAAATGAAAATTTCCTTATCCGTCGGAGTGTAAGTAGTGGCATTTGAAAGAAGATTTGAAAGAACTTGTCGAATCATAGTAGCATCGATTTTAACAAGTGGTAAATGATCCGAATAGGTTACTTTGACTTGATGCCCCAGGTTTTCAACAGCACTTCCAATAATATCATGCATATCATGCCATTCTAAATTTGGCTGAATGCGCCCCGAATCGAGCCGAGTCATATCGAGAAGAGCATTGACGGTCTGAAGTAATCGAGTGCTTGCAGTGCGGATTTCGGAAACGAGCTTCCGAAACGCTTCGGGCATATCCTTTTTATCCAAATGTTCTGCAGATCCCGCAATGACAGTAAGAGGCGTCTTGAGCTCGTGAGAAACGCTGTCCAACAGCGCCGCTTGAAGCCTCTCTGATTCAATCTTAATTTTAGCTTCCTCGGCCATGCGAGTCAGAATATCTTTTTCTAAGATGACCGTCATTAAGGATGCAAAGGATTCCATGAGACTTCGTTGATCGAGCGACCAAACTTCATTTTTTAAAGGATGAATGGCAAGCACTCCCAAAGTTTTACTCATGGAAACAAGAGGAAGATAAAAATTTTCGGCTTCAGGCAATGTCTCTGTATAACGACCAGAGGGTTGCTGCTTTTGGAAAGCGTAAGTTGCAACGCTTCTTTCCTTGCCCGTCAAAGATAGGGTGCCACTTTTTGGCTTTTCAAAATCAGTCCTACCTTTTTCATCCGCAAGAAAAATAGCGGCTTGAACTTTTAATATTTCTTCGAGTTTTCCTAGGGCATGCTGAATGGCTTCTTTAGAATCAGGAGTTGCAGCCATTGTGCGCGTGAGCTGATAAAGAGTATTGGCTCTTTCTTCCTGTTTGCGTTCGGCCTTCTCACGTTCTCTGAGTCGCGTTGTAATTTGTCCCATAACAATGGCAATCACAAAATACATGGCGAACATCATAAAGTCGTAGGTTTTGTAAATATAAAAAGTAAAACGAGGCGGAATAAATAAAAAGTTCCATAGAAGAGCGCTAAGGGTGCCCAAAAATAGAACCGGCCATCTACTCAGATACACTCCGGACAGCACCACTGCCAAAAGATAAATCAATGATACCGAAGAGTAACCCGTGATTTTCTCAACGGCGAGACAAAAAACAGTCACTACTGCGGCAACGCCAAAGGCGATTCCATACTCTCGAGGAGTTCCGGGTGAAAAAATTTTACGGCGCGTTTTAGTTTTATCCCCGCCCAAACTTTTCACGCGAACCATATGAATATCAATGTCGCCACTTTGAAGAATTAAGCGGTGGGTAAGAGAACCGCCTCGAAGCCATTCCCAAAAAGGATTCCCCGAAGGCTTGCCAACACAAATTTGGGTGACATTATTTTGACGTGCAACTTCAAGTAGCGTTCCTGCTAGATCCGTTGCTGATCTTACAATCACTTCAGCGCCAAGTTGTCTGGCGAGAGTTAAATTCCCCATCAGTCTCTTTTTTTCTTCCCCATCTAAATTCTCTGAAGTTTCAATATAAACCGCAACCCATGGCGCATTGAGAGAAGCGGCAAAGCTCCGAGTCCACCGGATTAAACCTTCCGAATAAGGAGTTGGCCCAATCGCTACCATCAAACGTTCAGCGGCTTTCCAAGGCCCCTCGATTCGCTGTTCCGTCATAATTTCGCGCAGGTCTTGGTTAACGCGCTCTGCAGTAAAGCGAAGCGCCATCTCGCGGAGTGCTATTAGATTCTCTTCACGGAAAAAATTATCCGCAGCTGTTACTGCACGTTCTCCCATATAGACTTTGCCTTCTTTAAGGCGCTGACGAAGTTGCTCCGGAGAAAGATCAATCAAAATAATTTCATCTGCTTCATCGATTAGAGAATCAGGAACCGATTCCCGCACTCGAACGCCTGTGATTTGATAGACTGCTTCAGCGCGGCTTTCTATATGTTGAACATTGAGCGTAGTGTAAACGTCAATTCCTGCGGCAAGGAGCTCAAGGACATCTTGATATCGTTTTGGATGCCGACTTCCCGGAGCATTGGTATGCGCGAGTTCGTCCACCACTGCGAGCTGCGGTCGGATCATTAAAATTGTATCAATATCCATTTCTTCAAGGACAGTTCCACGATACGGCCTTTGCATTTTGGAAGCGAAGGGAAGACCTTCCAAAAGCGCCTCGGTTTCTTTCCGACCATGAGTTTCCGCAACTCCTATAAGAACATCAAGGCCTTCCGCGGCCCGTTGTCTCGCAGCTTGGAGCATGGCAAAGGTCTTCCCTACGCCAGGACACATTCCAAGGAATATCTTGAGTTTTCCTCGTTTTTGCCTGGCTTCTTCTTTTTGAATCGAGGCCAATATTTGATCAGGGTTGGGGCGTTTATTTTCCATATCAAGTTATAGCTATTTTGCTAACCACCATCGCCGCAGGGCCACGATGGACCAAACTGCTTCCACCAGTCCGAATGGCCAAGCACCCTGAAGAAAGCCATAGACAGAACCAAGCGCACAAGACACAGCAAACGCCAAGATAAACCATGGGCTGCGCCGCTCAAACGCATAACACACCAACATGGCTGTTACGGCAAGTAAGCCAAAAATTGTCAGTAAGTTCATTCGGATACTTTACCAGACAAATGGGCGTTGCGTTTGGTCATTTTTCTTCCAAAACGAAAGCCTGTACCCATAACGGATGTCCAGACAAATGAAATAATGAGGCGGTTTTGAAGCGTCTCGCTTTTAAAGGATAGGCTTAAAGAGACTGCCATCACAATAAAAATAACGGCTAACTTTACCATATTAAGAGTTCTTTTAGTTGCAAACGACAGCCCAAATCCAATCGCGAAAAAAGCCACGGCGGCATAGGAGATCAATGTGAATTTCAGAAAGAAATCCATTCGTTATTCCTTATGAGTGTCCAAATCCAGATTCACTTTGAAAACATTGACAACCGGCTCTCCAATCACTTTTAAGAAACGGCCTTGTGTATTTTTGTGAATGATTTTTTTAACTTCAACCTCGGACATTCCTCTCGCGCGGGCGATTCTTAGGATTTGATAAAAAGCACCGGCCAAACTGATATGAGGATCAAGACCACTGGCCGATGCAGTTACAAGATCAACGGGAATCGCAGTTGTGTTAGTTGGATCCGCCATCTTCAATATTTTGATCCTTGCCTCAACGGTCTTAACAAAATCAGGATTCATGGGCCCAAAATTGGATCCAGAAGAAGCGGACGCATTAAAAGCGGGTGACGTCGCGGACGGACGGCCCCATAAATACTTTGGGTCATCAAAAGACTGACCAATGAGTGAAGAGCCGACCGGCTTGCCATCTTTAAAAATCAAACTCCCATTCGCCTGATTCTTAAAAAGAGTTTGCGATATTCCCGTAACAAGAAGTGGATAAGCGACTCCTGTTAGGAGAGTCAGCAAAATAAAAGAAACCAAAGTAGGTCTTATCTGTTCTCGGATCATTTTTATTCCCCTCCTAAGTCAAATGAAGCGCGACAAGCAGCATATCGATTAATTTGATTCCGATAAAAGGCGCGATCAATCCTCCGACGCCATAAATCAAAAGATTGTCCCTAAGAAGCCGGCTTGCAGGCGTGGCCATATACCTGACTCCTCTTAATGCCAGTGGGATTAATAGAATAATGATGATCGCATTAAAAATGACTGCGGAAAGAACCGCGCTGACCGGTGTAGCAAGATGCATAATGTTTAACTTTGCAAGCGCAGGATAAGTCCCTATAAAGGCGGCGGGAATAATCGCAAAATATTTTGAGACGTCATTTGCAATGCTGAAAGTTGTGAGCGATCCTCGCGTCATGAGAAGCTGTTTACCGATCTCCACAATTTCAATCAATTTTGTGGGGTTGGAATCCAGATCGACCATGTTTCCGGCTTCTTTTGCGGCCTGGGTTCCGGTATTCATCGCCACCGCAACGTCTGCTTGAGCAAGAGCTGGGGCGTCATTGGTTCCGTCGCCAGTCATAGCAACGAGCCGGCCGCCCTCTTGCATTTCCCGGATCAATTTGAGTTTCGTTTCCGGCGTGGCCTGAGCGAGAAAATCATCCATTCCTGCTTCCGCAGCGATTGCCGCAGCTGTTAATGAATTATCTCCGGTAATCATGATGGTCTTAATTCCCATCTTACGAAGCTCGGTAAAACGGTCTTTGATTCCACCTTTCACAATGTCCTTTAGCTGAATCACGCCCAAAACATGAATGTGATCTGCTACGACTAAAGGCGTTCCTCCTTCTTTAGCGATGGATTCAATCTTGAATTTTAAATCGTTGGGAAACGAGCCGCCCAATTTCCGAACGTAAGACTCGATAGCATCCGAGGCCCCTTTACGTATTTGTCGACCATTGGCTAAATTCACACCGCTCATACGTGTTTGAGCAGTAAACGGAATAAAAGTAGCGCCCAATTCGTGAATCTGCCGTTCCCGGATTCCATATTTTTCTTTTGCGAGAACAACAATGCTTCGCCCTTCCGGAGTTTCATCTGAAAGCGAAGCCAGTTGTGCAGCGTCGGCCAATTCCTGACTGTTTGCGCCATCGGTGGGGAAAAAAGCCACGGCTTGACGATTACCAAGCGTGATCGTTCCTGTCTTATCAAGAAGCAAAACGTCAACATCGCCAGCTGCTTCGACAGCACGGCCTGAAGTAGCGATGACATTGGCTTGAATCATCCTGTCCATTCCGGCAATTCCTATTGCTGGCAAAAGTCCTCCAATTGTTGTCGGAATCAAACAAACTAAAAGCGCAGCCAGAACACTCACTGTAATCGGGGCTCCGTTTCCTGAAGTGGCCACGGCGTAGATCGAAAAAGGAAGCAACGTGACGGTTGCCAAAAGAAAAATAATGGTGAGACCGGCGAGTAAAATACTAAGTGCAATTTCGTTAGGAGTTTTTTGTCGCTTCGCGCCTTCTACCATTGCGATCATTCGGTCGAGAAAAGTTTCTCCGGGATTGGAACTGATCCGCACAACGAACCAATCTGAAAGAACGCGCGTGCCACCAGTCACAGCACTTCTGTCTCCACCGCTCTCTCGAATGACAGGCGCGCTTTCACCTGTTATTGCGCTCTCATCGACCGATGCAATTCCTTCAATCACTTCGCCATCCATCGGAATGACATCACCCGCTTCAACAAGAACAGTATCTCCTTTTTTTAGAGTGGTTGCGGATACGAGCTGATATCGATCCCCAAAAGTGTAAACAGGTTTTGAAAGTTTTTTTGCAGGGGTATCTTTTCTTGCACGCCTGAGACTTTCGGCTTGGGCTTTCCCTCGGCCTTCGGCCATGGCTTCAGCAAAATTTGCGAAGATGAGCGTAAACCAAAGCCAAAGAGAAATGGCCAGGATGAAACCGGCCGGGGCCTCGCCATGTCCTGCTAACGCCTGAAAGTAGAGCCCTGTAGTTAGAACACTCACAACGAGTACCACAAACATAACCGGATTTTTGATTTGATGCCGCGGATCCAATTTTCTCAAAGAGCCGATCATTGCCGACCCTGCAATCTTCGGATCAAATAATGATTTTGCCTTATGTGTTTTACTCATTGAAATCTCCTTAACTTGCAATCATCAGATGTTCGACAATAGGTCCAAGTGCCAGCGCTGGGAAAAAAGTTAAAGCTCCTACAATCAAAACAACCGAAGCCAAAAAGAAAATAAAAAGTGGAGTGTGTGTCGGCAAGGTTCCTGAACTGACAGGAACGATTTTCTTTTTCGCAAGTGAACCGGCAATCGCAAGCGCTGGAATCGCAAGCCAATAGCGGGCAAAAAACATCGCGATTCCCAAAGCTGTGTTGTAAAAAGGAGTATTGGCGCCCAAGCCGGCGAATGCACTGCCGTTGTTATTTCCCGCCGAAGAAAATGCGTAAAGTACCTCACTAAAACCATGAATGCCTGGATTAAAAATAGTTGCTTTGCCACCGGGACAAACAACGGCCACGGCTGTTCCCACGAGAACAAGCATACAAGGAATCAAAATAATGAGCGAAGTCATCTTCACTTCGTAGGCCTCAATTTTTTTACCCAAATATTCGGGCGTTCGGCCCACCATGAGTCCTGCAATGAACACGGCAATGATGGCGAAGGCGATTATTCCGTAAAGACCGGATCCGACACCGCCGAAGATGACTTCTCCGAGTTGAATAAGCCACATGGGAATAAGTCCGCCAATCGGCGTATAAGAATCGTGCATCGAATTGACAGAACCATTCGAGGCAGCTGTTGTCGCAGAAGCCCAGATCGCAGAGCTGACAATCCCAAACCGCGCTTCCTTCCCTTCCATGTTTCCTCCCGGCTGAAGTACGCTCGCAGTTTGGTCAATTCCCATTTTGGCAAGAATTGGATTGCCTGTTTGTTCCATTTGAATGCAAATCCAAAGACATGGAATAAACAAAATGAGCATCACAATAAGAAGCGCCCAACCTTGACGCTTGTCTCTTACCATAACTCCGAACGTGTAGCACAACGCTGCAGGAATCAGCAGAATGGCCACGAGCTCAAGGAAATTCGATAGCGGTGTTGGATTTTCAAAAGGATGAGCAGAGTTCACATTAAAGAAGCCTCCCCCATTGGTTCCCAATTGTTTAATAGCCACTTGGGATGCAACAGGACCAAGAGCGAGTACTTGCTCGACGATTGCCTTACCGTTCGTATCTTTCGTGTTCTGAACAAGAGAAACCGTCTGGCTCGGCGAAAAGGTTTGAACAACTCCCTGAGAAGCAAGCGCGATGGCGAGGATAAAAGAAAGCGGAAGCAAAATATAAAGGACCGAACGAACGAGATCAACCCAGAAATTTCCTATCTCCTGCGCTTGTTTTTTGATAAAACCGCGTGTAAGCGCAACGAGCGTAGCCATTCCCGCGGCAGCTGAAACAAAGTTCTGCACAGTGAGCGCCAGCATTTGCGTTAAATAGCTCATTGTCGTTTCTCCCCCATAACCTTGCCAGTTCGTATTCGTTCCAAAACTGACCGCCGTATTAAAAGCCGAATCCGGAGAAACCGCACCTATCGCCATAGGATTCAAAGGGAGCATGTTTTGAAGACGTTGGAATCCGTAAACCACAAAGATCCCTAAACTATTAAACAGCATCATCGCAATGGCGTAGGTTTTCCAGTCCATTTCCCTTTCTGGATCAATTCCGAAAAGTTTGTAGAAAAAAGATTCCATCGGTCGAAAAATGTTATTAAGGCCGACAGGTTGCCCTTCGTAGACCCGTGCCATATAAATTCCGAGCGGCTTGGCGCAAAGAATAATCGTCGCCAAAAACAAAAGGCACTGAATTATATTATTCGTATTCATATGGGTTCCTCACTTGGTCAGGAATCCAATCAAAAGGTAAAGCGACAAACAAACGACCACTCCGACGCCGAGCCAATAAACCCACCCATCCTTTACACTTTCCTCATGATAGTTCTTCATAAAATTCTCCTTTTCGATTACTCAAAGATCTCAGGTTTTAAAAGCGCTGCCAAAAGATAAATAAACAGCAGAGCCGACAATATTCCGCCGATCCAATAAATCGTTGTCATAAATCCTCCCGACTAAATTTTGTCGCAAAGCACAATCAGCCCTATTGAAATAACCAAAAGTCCAAGAATGATCCCCACAAAAATCAAATCCATTTATTCCTCCACAGAGCGATCTTTTTTGACATTTTCCAAGGCGGCAAAGTACTCTTTTTCCTGTTGTTCCAATTCTGAAATTTTCTTCATTATTTCAGAATGCCGCTGCTCTAAATTCTCCCACTCGTCTGTCTTGGTAGCGCGCTCTTTAGCCAGTTCTTGCTCCACTTCTTGAGGAAACATGACGGCATAAGCATCTTTGTGAGTGGCAAGAGTCAGACAAAAAACCAAAAAGCCTAAAGTTGAAATCTTCATAGATGACCTCTTCAGAAATTGATCACGAGCTCTATTTTTCTCCATGATCAAATCGTAACAGCAGGTAAGCGGAAGGGCTAATTAAAAGGCGAGCTTAAAGCATTGAAAAAATGTTAAAATTAAGCTGCTTATAGAAATGACAGGAAATCGATTTTTATGAAAATCCGGACTCTTTGCATTTAACAAAAGAGCCCGGATTTTTGCCTCATTAAAGATCAAAAGGAAATTTTAACGCCAGCATTCCAAACAAATTGAACATGCTGATGAACTCCTCCAAGATTCTGGATTGCAGGAAAGAGAAAATTCCCAAACACGGAAATGTAACCATTACCTCCAATCGAAAACTCCGGCCCAAGAAGTAGTGTCGTTCCTCCGCTGTCTGCAGCCCGGCCTTTACGGCTTTTCTGCTTTTGCTCATTTTGCAATGACGCATCAATTCCAATCTTGCTCTGAAAATATTTGCTTTTTGGATTTAGCAAATAATCAACAAAGATATAGCTTGAGAAAAGATTACCGAATCGAAAATCTTGAGCGCCTCTTGTTCGTATGGTGTAAATCGCATTCCCATGAAAAATAACCCTCTGAATTCGATATTGAAATGCGGTTCCCATCGAAGGATCAAATGAACCGGAACCCGGCTGCATCTCGGGTTCAAATTTTTCACCTTCCGGAGTTTTGTTATCCGTCACGCCGGTAGGAAATTTAATTCCTGCCAGAGGACCGATAAAATTATTCCCTTTTTTAAGAACCTTGAAAATGCCGGTCAAATTAAGATCGCCGAAACCTTGTGAAGTCCGCCTTTCGCCCAAGTGATCGACAGCATCAGGATCGTCCGGATCAAGTGGCCCCACATTGAGGTCATGCCTCACAATATAAGGAAGTTCGGCCAGTAGAGAAATTCGTTCTCCAAAATTAGAGCCGAGACCAAAATGATAAAATTCTTCGGTGGTTTTATCGTGCGTGTCATGCCCCTCCTCACCGAGTTCACGCGCGAGCTGAACATCCCGTTTGTGCCAGACTTGCTGTTCAAACGTGAAGTCAAAGAACACAGGTTTTTCAATTTGATCAAACTTTCCTTCGGCATTAATTCTGGCTAGCGAACAACCGCAAGAATCACAGGCAAAGACCTGATTTGCCTGCAGAAGAAGAAAAAATGCTATAAGTAGACAGAAAATATACCTTTGCATAGAGATTTCCTTTCTTAAGAAAAGATTTCACACCCATTTTAATTTTTAAAAATGGATGTGACTTTTTATGGAATGAGTTTGCGGTTTAAAGTTAGAAAATTCTTGGAGGATGTTCAATGCCGCGGCCTGTAAACAAGGCCAAGGCATCAAAGGAAGAAGGAGGGGCCATGCCCTGTGAACTTAAAGTAAAGTGACTTTCGTCAGACGGAAGAAGAAAATCTTTTACATATTGAGGCATAATCGTTTTGGGCGTATCTGAAGCGCACGGAGCTTTTGTGAAACCTATCGCGTCTTTAGAAGCTTTATGAAATAAACAATGGGAATGAGCAGTTACAACAGCTCCCCTTTTTTCCTCCATTTGCTCTTCCATTTGATGCCGAAATGGACAAAATGCACCCGGTGCATGCTTGCACATACAGACGGCTCTTCCACAACAAGTCTTGGGATTAGAACGCAATGGAACATCAAAAGTTTGGAAGGCAAATAATGCGGCAAAAAATAGAATAAATATTGAGAAATGTTTCCTATTCATCGTACTGCATTATACCTAAAATTTTCAGCAATTGCTCGACGTTTATTCATTATCGATTTTCTTTAAAGTTTCCGACATATCGAAAAAATTTTGATCTAAAAATATCCGCTGGGGAAACAACGTCATCTTCTGGAATATCTAAAAATGAGCCCTCTTCTTTTATAGAGTCTCGAAGGCAACACATCACAAATTCGGAACAAAAATAATCGTTTCCTTTTTGCCACTTATTGGCTTTGTCTCGTTGGCCGCTGAGTTTGAGCCAAGCAGAAAAAACACGCCTTTTAAATTGTACTTGCCGCCTTCGCGCGGTTTTGGTCAAGCTCAACCCCATAAGTTTCCCTCACGCCAAGCCGGGAAGCGAGCACCTTCAACGCTTCCCCTTCCCCGCAACAAGGGTCAAGTAGACGGATACCATCACTCATCAAAGGCCGTTTGATAAAATCCGCGATCAACTCCGCCACTTCAACCGGCGTCGGATAAAAGCCGGCTTTCATTTTGCCTGCTGTTCTCATGTCCAGACCTTTCTAAAATTGAAGTCCATGTTGATTTTATTTTAAAGTGATTGTGCGGATGGTCATGAAAATATCCAATGTCCTAAAGGATTAATCTCTCAATGATCTTCTCCGCATGAGATTGTTTATGCACCACCACCGAACCGTCACAACCGATATTCTCGTCCACCTCGCTAATTCCCGTCCGATTGATATCCCACCATTCCAGGAAGCGGCCGTCGTAGTTGTTCTTAATGATGTAGTCCGGCATCCTCCTGCCCTTTTCATTCTTGAACCCGTAAACCCCGGCTTTACATATTTCAAATGACATGGATTCCTTCCTTTCTAATAAATCTCTTTGAGTTTGTGCTTCTCGATCAGCTCTTTCATTTCCCTCTCGTAATGCTCAAGCTCGTTTGGGTCGTCTCCGTCGTAATCAAATACATAAATCTTTTCGCGCCTCTCCGAATAAACGTTTTGAACCAAACCTCCACGGACAAGTATCACTTTCATCTCCGAATCCCTCCTTTCAAAAGTTGATTACTTCATGCGGATTTTCGACGTTCCGGTATTACAGAGGCGCAAATCAAGAAAATAACGTTTCCCATGAATGGTTACGATGGGAAGCCGTCTCGGCATACGGATTTCAGGCGGCCTGTCCTGTTGTTCATCTGAAATGCCGAGCGCATAGAAAACGCAATCCGCAATGTTGCAGGCATGCTCGTAAGCCGAATCAGGCAGCTCGCCAAACCAACGCACAAGATACTCTCTCAAAATATCCTTCACCGCTTCGCGTCTTGTTTCCATGATGGCCTCTCCTTCGCGTTAAAAGTTGATGATGGTTTTCGCTTCCTCGACCGTTCCGGCAAGCCAAATATCCCGCACTTTCTTGTCCCGCTCGACCTCAAGGTGCTGAACCGTGTCCCCGACTTTTCCTTCGATGAGCCGCCTTGCGTCCGACACCACAGGGAGATACTGCCCCGTCTTCGCGTCCCAATTTGTCTTTAAGTTGCCGTCCTCGTCAAAGCCAAGCCGGGCAATCTGTCCTTTCAAATCCTCCTTTTGTTCCTCTAATTGTCCGATCCGTTTTTTCAAAACGATATAACCCAGTTTCTTCTGAACCTCCTGAACCGCCGCCTCTCTTGCGTGTTCGTTCGTGTTCTTGGCGTTCGCAATCACCCGCTCGTAGTGCGCCTTAAGAGACATCTCAAGTGCCCGCCTCTGCATGTTGTTCAGTCTCGTCTGGTTTCCGTTTCCATTTCCGTTCCCGTTTTCGTTCTTTGTCATGTTATTCCTCCCATGTTTTTGAAGTTTACACTTCAAGTTTATTTCTCTTTGCTAAAAACCCCGTGATCAGATTCTCAAGCCACGGCTCATCATGCCGGTAGGCAATCGCCGAAAGATGAAGCGTCTTGAGCCACACCGCTTTTCCCGTTTCAAGCGCCCATGCAAATATCCACTCCGACCATTCGGGGCTGATCGGAGTTTCTGAAACCCTGTCAAGATAAAGATAAAAACGCTCTGGCAGCGCCTCCCTCGTCTCACCCAGGACGATGAATTCATTCTGGATTCTTGCCAAGTCCGCAAGTTTCGGGTAGCAGACCGCATGAAGCGCACCTGACGGCAATATCCTCTGAAAAACCTGCCATGAATCCTTGTTTTCCATGCGAAGGGCTTCATCTTCCAGAACCACCGAAGCCCCGCTGAAAAGCGCGCTCCATATCGCCCGGACAGACACCCTTGAACCGAAAAGAGAAAGGAACTTGAAATTATCGCCCTCGATTGCGTAGGCGTCCGCGTAGGCTTCAAGCCCTTCGAAAGAAACTTTCGAAAACGTCTTGACCTGCTCCGTGGTGATTTCGCTTACGCTCATTTCTTTGCCCCCTTCTTTTTGGCGTTCCGCTTCCTTGCCTCAAGCGTCTGCTTGGCCTCGGTTTCAACTTTCTTTAAATCAACCCCCGCGTGTCCGCAGGCGTCCTTGAAGTTTTCACTAAACCCGCTCCATGTTGACCATTTATCCCCCGAAACCAGAAGCTCGACCAAAAGCCCTTTAAGCCCGCCCTCGCCGAGACGAGACACTTCTTTTTTGAGAGCCACTTGATAGTCGTCCTTGCGGGATTCGACCAAGCCACGGCGCTTTACAACTTCCCAAAGAGCATTAAATCCCCGCGTGCGAATCAAAAGAGGCACGGCAAGGTTAATCAGGTCGCCGTAAGAATAGGTTTCAAGTTTCGTTACTAAAGCGTTTGTCGCAAGGACGCATGCCTCACGTTTCACGCGAATCATTTTGCGGTCAACAGCGGGTGTTTGGCGCTCGTAGGTTTTTTCCTCTTTCTTGAACTTGTAGCCCGCTTTCTCAAGCGCGTCTTTGAGTTCAGCAAGTCTCACAAGCTCGTAAACTTCTTCACGGCTGTTGCGAATGAGCGTAACGGGGGGAACATATTTTTTAAGCATCCGCTTCCAAGTCCTGCGCTTCGCATCCGATTGACAGACAGCGTTTAAATCCACGTAACCCGAAGACTCTTCGACCCACCCGTAACGGCAAATCTTGTCGGCTTCGCCCGCTTCAAAAACCGCCCCTCCATTTTTTCTTGCCTCGTCCGCTCGGCGAATCCAAGCCGCGTCCTTTTTGGCCTTGAAGCAAAGAGGGTCGGTGCAAACGTCGTCCTTCTCAATGTCAGGGAAAAGAATCTTTTCATTGCCTGTGCGTTTCGGGCAGTCCGCGCAAGCCCCCGCTTTCGGAATTAAAGTCGCGTCTTTCGCGTCAAAGGGTGCGTCCTTAAGCCGTGTCATATAGTTGCGCTCGATATGTTCAAGCGCTTCGCGGTAGCTCGGCGTGTCACCCTTCCCGCATTGGTCAAGAAGTTCTGAAAGTGCCTGATTCTGCAAATCCTTGTGTGGAATCCTCGCCAAGACCAGAGCAACGGCGGGAGTGATTTCACCCGCTAGAAAACATTTCCTTGCCTCGCCAGACAGGGCGAGAAGTTTCAAACGCTGATAGATATACGCCTTGCTCTTTCCCACTTTCACCGCAAGGTCGTCGGGATTTGCGCCGTGTGAATCAAGGAGTTTCCTGTAACCCTCCGCTTCCTCCAAAGGATGAAGGTCTTCGCGCTGAAGGTTTTCAATAATCTGAACTTCCTGCGCTTCCGGGTCGGAGAGTTCGCGCACGGTGGCGGGAATCTCCGTAAGCCCAAGCATTTTGGAGGCGCGGTATCTGCGCTCCCCTGCCACGATTTCATAAAGCGGTTTTCCATTTCCCGAAACTGGCCTCACTAGAATCGGCTGTAAAATTCCATGCTCCTTGATGCTCCCGGCCAGTTCCGTTAGCCCCGCTTTGTCAAAATTCCTGCGGGGATTGGTCTTGGACGCTACCAGACTCTCCATCTTGATCGTTTCCATCTGATTCTCTCCTGTCATTGGGTTCATTGCGTTTGAGGTGTAAACTTCAAAACCGTTATTCGCATGGCATCGTTGCTTTGAGTGTTTCAAATTCTTCCTGCGTCAAAGGCCGTAAGTTCTTCGCCCACACAGAGCCAAACTCGTGATACCACCCGAACACTTCACAGACGCGGGCGAAATGCTTTCGGCAGTTGTCGCGGACAATCAGGGGAAAGTTCGTTGAAATATCCTTGCCGTAGTCGCCTTCCTTCATGTAGCGGGAATAACTTTTCTCAATTAAGCCGCGCTCGGACATGGCTTCCTCCCTTTCTCGGTTAAAATGACCTGCCATCCGTGAAGTGAAAATCCAAGGGCAATGTCATAAACTCTGTCATCCGTTTCCACCTTCGATTGGTCAATGATTACGCGCTTGTCCATTTGCCGTTCCTTTCGTTTTAGCGTTTCCCTTTGTGTGGTATTGCCAAGAATCCGCGCGGATTAAAACGCCCTCCATTTCTGAAAGCGCGTCATGCGCCCTGTGAATCCGCAACCGGCTCCGAGACCGGACGGCCTCGCCGAATTCTCCGTAAAACTCGATCAGTTTTTCGTGGGCTTTGGGTGTCATTTGCGATCTTGCCACTGGATACCTCCTGTTTAATGACAGTTACCTTGTCTGCCTGTGAAATCCGGGTAAGATGAAATAAAACTTCCTTCTGCTCGGCCTCGCTCAAAAGTTCGGGCGCACGTTTGCGGAGTTCGGTCATGGCCTCTTTTTCATCCGGCGCATAAATCGAAATGGGAAGAAAGGCGCAATACATGAGTTGTCCGTAGTAGCGGTTCATAGACCCTCCGTAAGTTCAAAACGTGTTCCGCAAAGGTTGCACGTCGCATCAAAATTGCGCCGTCCGACCCGCACGTTAACCCCGCATGAGCACGACCATTTTTTATGCTTTGGCTCTTTAATCCCCGTTTCATGAACCCGAAGAAGCGCGAAAACCTCTTTTTGAGGTGTAAACTTCAAAAGTTTTGCTTTCGCCAAATCGCCCAAAGCCGTAATCCCCCAACCCACATTTCCAATCCGCTTCACTTCAAGCCCTGCCGATTCCGCGGTTTCTTTAAAGCGTTTGTTGTGGTATTGGCCTCTTGAAACGTCCTTGATGCCCTTCTGGTGGTTTAAGTGATGCGCCATTTCGTGGATTAAAACTTCGTAGGGGTCGCTTGTTTTGAGTTCTTCTGCAGAAAGATTGATTTCGGCAAGGGAGGTCGTGTCGCCATTTTTCCACTTGCCCGCCCAATGCCAGCCGAGGGCGCTTTTGCGCCCCCGGCTTTGAATCGTAATGACGACATTGGAGTCAAGCCCGCCGCCAAAGAGTTCGTCATTAAAAAACTGATAAGCCCTCTCAAGCTCACCGATGGCGGGATTGACCGAATACTTCATGACCCGACCTCCTGCGCGGAAAGCTGTTTTGCGATTTCGGAAACGCCCTTTTTCATTTCGCCCATGAACCCGGCAGAAAAAGAAACG
>OBEQ010992434.1_pt1 | contig 16443 bp, 15 predicted proteins | sample 1670901 | NCBI WGS metagenome assembly OBEQ01 (sample SAMEA104232315, study PRJEB22302) | groundwater metagenome | biome: forest; feature: aquifer; material: groundwater | place: USA | collected 2011-08-07 | depth 5.4 m
GAAAGAAATAGATTCGGACCCCACGCTTCTCCCTCGACTTCGCTCGGGATCCTTCGAGAAATCCTGAGCGTAGCGAAGGACGCGTGGGGAATATAAGGAGGATACCACACACGGTAGTGTGTGGAGGTCAGACTGATATGGTAAAACAATACAATGTAGGGATTGTCGGGGCAACGGGTGCTGTCGGACGGGAGATGATTAAGGTCCTTGAGCAGCGGAATTTTCCCGTGAAAACACTCCGACTTTTTGCCTCGGAACGCTCAAAGGGAACCAAACTTTCTTATAAAGGAAAAGAAATCAACGTCGAAGTCCTGAACGATAATTCTTTCGAAGGACTCGATATCACCCTCTTCAGCGCCGGCGCCTCAAGAAGTCTTGAGTACGTCCCCCAAGCGGTGAAGGCGGGGTGTGTGGTCATCGACAATTCAAGCGCCTTCCGGATGGAAAAAGATATTCCGCTTATCGTCCCGGAGGTGAACCCCGAAATGATCAAAAAGCACAAAGGGATTATCGCGAATCCGAACTGCTCGACCATTCAACTGGTCTTGGCCCTCAAGCCGCTCCACGACTACGCCAAAATAAAAAGGGTCGTTGTCTCGACGTATCAGTCCGTTTCGGGGGCGGGCGGCAAAGCGATTGAGGAGCTGAAAGAGCAGACGGCAGAGGTTCTCAAGGGGAAACCGGCGAAACCTTCCAAGTTTCCGCACCAGATCGCTTTCAACGTCATTCCCCATATCGATGTTTTTGTCGACGACGGCTACACCCGCGAAGAGATGAAGATCATAAACGAAACACTCAAAATCATGAACGATTCCTTCGCGGTTACGGCGACGTCGGCAAGGGTCCCCGTCTTTTTTGCGCATTCGGAATCGGTGAACTGCGAATTTGAGAAAGCGATTTCGCCGGAGAAGGCGCGGGAGCTTCTCGCGAAAGCGCCGGGTATTGAGGTGGTCGACGATCCCAAACAGGCGAAGTATCCTCTTGCCGTTCATGTTGCCGGAAAGGATAATGTTTCGGTGGGCCGCATTCGGAAAGACCCGACGGTTCCGTCGGGGCTTAATTTTTGGGTCGTCGGGGATAACCTCCGGAAGGGTGCCGCGCTCAATGCCGTCCAGATTGCGGAACATCTCTCTCACCATCAGTTTTGACGGGACCCGTTACGCCGGTTTTCAAATTCAGAAAAACGGCCTGGCGGTCCAGGAAGTTTTAGAGACAGCGCTCCGAAAGATTCTCAAAGAAAAAGTGCGCCTCCTCGCCGCCGGCCGGACGGATGCCGGGGCCCACGCGTTGGCGCAGGAAGTTTCTTTCAAAACAGGATCCCCCATTCCTCCCATCGGTCTCGTGAGGGTTCTGAACGCCCTCCTCCCGAAAGATATCGCGGTTCGGTCCGCGAAAGTTGTTCCGTCTTTTTTTCACCCCCGATACCATGCCGTTCGAAAACATTACCGTTACACCCTCCGGCACCATTCAACGCCTTCGCCGTTTGACCGGCTCTACGCCACCTTCTATCCTTATTCTCTCGACGTCGGCGCGATGCGTAGAGCCGCCAAGATTTTTTTGGGAAAAAAAGATTTCCGCTCTTTTCAGGCAAAAGATAAATTAGAACGGACATCCGTCCGGCGCATCGATCGGCTTTCTATTCAAGAAAAGTCCCCTTACCTTTATATCGATGTGGAAGGAAACGGATTTCTCTACAAAATGGTCCGGAATATCGTCGGGACACTCCTTGAAGTGGGAAAGGGAAAAATCAAGCCGGATCAAGTCCGGAAGATCTTTTTTCAAAAAGACCGCGCCAAAGCGGGCCCGACCGCCCCGGCAAAAGGGCTCTGTCTCATGTCGGTGAAATACAGTGGCTGATTTTCTCGTGTTCAACTGGCGCGATCCGCGCAGCCCGCTGGCCGGAGGCGCGGAAATCCGTTTTGTGGAACTCTTTTCGCGGTTTCTGAAAAAAGGGCACTCCGTCACGCTTTTTTGCGCCTCTTATCCCGGGTCTTCCGCCCACGACCGCTGGAACGGTTTCGATATATACCACGCCGGAAATGAGTATACGTTTCAGTGGAAGGCGAGGCGTTTTTACCTGTCTCGCCTGAAGGAAAAATATTTTGATTGCGTGATCGAGATGATTAATAAGATTCCTCTTTACACGCCGCGGTTCGTGCGGGGACCGCTCTGGGTCATGGTGGACCATCTTTTCGGAAAAATCGCTTTCTTGGAACTTCCGTGGCCGTTCGCAGGATACGCGTTTTTTTCGGAATCGCTTATTCCGGGAATATACCGGAAAACCCCTTTTCTTGTTTATTCGGAGGGGACCCGCGACGATCTTATTCGGCGGGGGATCGCGAAAGATGCGATCCGCCTCGTTTATAACGGCGTCGATACCGGGACCTATTTTCCGGACGCCTCCGTGCAGAAATCAGAATCTCCGACGGTCCTTTATTTGGGGCGGCTGAAACGTTACAAACGGGTCGATGCCCTACTCGTGGCGTTCCGCCGGGTTCTCGAACAGGAAGGCGGCGCGCGCCTTGTGATCGCCGGAGACGGAAACGACCTTCCCCGTCTTAAAAAATTGAGCCGGACACTTTCGCTCGAGGGGAAGGTTACCTTCAGAGGATATGTCTCCGAAGAGGAGAAGAGGCAGCTCTTCAGGAGTTCATGGGTCCTGGCGGTCCCTTCTTCGATCGAGGGGTGGGGCATGGCGAGCCTTGAGGCGCAGGCCTGCGGGATCCCCGCGGTCGTCGCGGACAGTCCCGGGCTTCGGGAGACCGTTCTCGACGGGGAATCGGGACTGATCGCGGGGGGAGATTTTCCCGGATCGCTTGCGGAAAAGATTCTCGCCGTTCTCGGCGACAGGGCGTTCAGAGAACGCCTTGGGGAAGGGGCCCTCCGTTTTTCCCACCGCTTTTCATGGGACCGCGCCACCGAGGAGATTCTTGCATGTTGCACCGGCTTCGCATCTCAAAAGGAAGAATCGATCCGGAATCTCTGAGCGCCCACTATAACCGTGCGCGCGCCTTGGCCCCTTACCGCTTTGCCTGGGCCTCTCTCGCGGGCCGAACCGTTTTAGATGCCGGATGCGGAAACGGCTTCGGAAGCGAGCTTCTTTCCCAAAGCGCCGGGAGGGTCCTCGGGATCGATCTCGATGAGTACGCCGTCGCCTACTGCGGCCGCACGTTCAGGGTTTCCGGACTTTTTTTTGTCTGCGGCGATCTTTTGAAACTTCCTTTTGCGTCGGGGAGATGCGACGTGGTCCTTTCTTCCCAGGTCGTCGAGCATCTCTCCGACCCGACCGCCTATTTTAAAGAGATACGGAGAGTTCTGAAGAAGGGGGGCCTTTTGTATCTCGCAACTCTCAATCGCCGGACCGCGACTCCCGGCTTGCATCCGGACCATGTGAAGGAATATGACGCTTCCGAATTCCAGGAACTGGTCAACCGCTTTTTTCCGGGTAGTTCTTTTTACGGCATTTTTGGGAGCGAGCGTTACCTCGCCATCCGAAAAGAAGAGTCCCATTTCGGGAGGATTTTTCTTAAAATAGATCCATGGGGTCTCCGACGGTGTGTTCCCAGACCCTTTTGGCAGTGGGTGTACGGCATGTGCACTCTTTGCGTCAACGCGTATGTCAGCTGGAGGAAGCCCGCGGCGAAAGAACTCGGCGCTGGTGATTTTGAGGTCCGCCCGGAGGACCTTGAAAAGGCGATTGATTTTCTTGCCGTGTGCAGAAAGGACCCCGGATGAAATCATTCATCGTCATTCCGACCTATGACGAAGCCGATACCCTCGGGGAACTGATCGACCGCCTTTTCGTGTTGGGGCTCGACCTCGAGGTGGTCGTGGTCGACGACCATTCCCCAGATGGAACGGCGGAACTGGTACGCAGGCAGATGCGGGATGATTCCCGGATTCATCTCATCGAGCGTCCGAAGAAAATGGGACTCGGCTCCGCTTATCTAGCCGGTTTCCGGTATGCCTTGGACAAAGGGGCCGAAGCTATTTTTGAAATCGACGGAGACCTTTCGCACGACCCAAAATACGTTCCGCTCATGCTTGAAAAATTGAAGGAGGCGGATGTCATCATCGGGTCGCGCTATATCAAAGGAGTGAGTGTCGTCGACTGGCCGATGGGCCGGCTTCTTCTCAGTTACTGTGCCAACCGTTGGACAAAGTGGATGACCGGCGTGCCGGTGCGCGATATGACCTCGGGGTTCAAGGCCTTCCGGCGGGAGGCGCTCCTCGCCCTCAATTTTTCTTCCATCCGTTCCGACGGCTATTCATTTCAAATCGAAGTGAATTGCATCCTCTATCGGAAGGGGTTCCGTCTGGAGGAGTTTCCGATTATTTTCAGCGACCGGAACATCGGCGTGTCAAAAATGACCCGCGCGATCCTGCGGGAAGCCATTGTCACCGTCTGGAGACTTTTCTTTGAAAGACTTTTTCAAAAATCCAAAAAACGCTGAAAAGCTTTTTTGTCTCGCGGCGTTTCTGATCCCGTTTCTGGTCTATCTTCGGACCCTCTGCCCGACGGTTTTCACCGGCGACAGCGGGGAACTGATCGCCGCCTCCTATACCCTCGGCATTCCTCATCCCCCCGGGTATCCTCTGTACTGCCTTCTCGGAAAACTGTTCACCTTTTTTCCGTTTGGAAATATCGCCTACCGGGTGAATCTCCTTTCCGCGTTTTTTGCCTCACTCACCGTCGGATTTCTCTATCTTGTGATCCTGCGGTTGGGCCGTCGCCCGTTCATCGCCTGGGCGAGCTCCCTCCTTTTTGCCTTCTCAAGAGATTTTTGGTCTGAGGCGACGAGCGCCGAGGTCTATACGCTGAACACTTTTTTTTTCGCGCTGCTTCTCTATCTTCTGCTCTTGTGGGAGGAGAAGAAGGACCGAAAGATCCTACTTCTCTCTTTCTTTTTCTTCGGACTCGGCCTCGGAAATCATCACACGCTTCTCGTCTTCGGCCCCGTTCTCCTCTTTCTTTTGTTCGATGAGCCCCCTCTTTTGAAGGACATCCGTTTCCTGGGGAAGTGCGCCTTTTTTTTCGCGCTCGGGCTCTCGGTCTATTTTTATCTTCCGCTCCGAGCGATGGCGCATCCTCCCGTCACCTGGGGAGTGACCCCTTCCTTGAAGAGTGTTCTGGGCCATATCCTGCGGCGCCGTTATGACGATATCGCCCACGCCTCCTATCGACTGTCTTTGTATCGAAGCCAGCTTCTTTATTTTCTTTCCGCGTTGGGACGGCAGGGGCTGTCCCTTGTCTGGATCTTTTCGCTCTTCGGCATCGCGAGACTTTTTTCGAAACAGCCGAAACTCTTTTGGATCACCGGATCGCTTTTTCTCGGAACGACGCTTCTCCTCATCCTCGTGATCAATTTCGAACCGACCCATACGAATTTTTACCTCATGCGTCCGATGTTCCTGCCCGCCTGGTTTTTTCTCTCCGTTTTCGAGGGATACGGCCTGTCGCTCTGTTTCGAGAAGAAAAAACAGTTTTTCATCGCGGGGCTTCTTTTGTTTCTCCCTTTTTCTTTTTTCGTCCAGAACTTCCGCGCAAACGACCTGAGCCGCCACCGCGGCGCGGAAGATTTCGGCCGGGACCTTTTGAAGACCGTCCGGCCGAACGGGATTCTTTTTGTCTCGGGCGATGATCCGCATTTTATCCTGGCCTATCTGAAGCACGTTCTCAAACTCCGTCCCGACGTTGACGTGATCGCCCTTGAGGGCGGCGTTTTTCAAAACGTCACCCGGAAAAATCTTTTCAAATTTCTACTTGGAAACCGATCGAAGACTATCTACACCAATACCAAAGAGTTCGCCCTTCCTTCCGGATTCGTGTTGAAGACAGACGGTCTTCTGTATCGGGTGGTGCGGAAAAAAGAAACCATCTCCCGGTCCCCCTTTGCGGCGTATCGGATCAAAACATTCGAAAAGGCGCAGGAGAACGATCTTTTTGAAAAGTTTATCCTTTTGCGTTATCTCTGGGCGAAGGAAGATCTTCTTCTGGAGGACGGACATCCCGAGGAGGCTCGTAAGCATTTTTCGATTCTCTCCGATTTCGCGAAAGGGGAACCTTTTCTTCAGATTCAGCTCGGGAAATTCTGCATCCAGGAAAAATGGATGAGGGAAGGGTACCACCTGTTTCAAGAAGCGTACCGCCTGACCCCGGAGGACCCGGAAGTCTGGAAGGGGCTTGGCATCACCCTGGGCCAGCTTGGCCATTATCGGGAATCGATCGCTTTTCTTTTGCGCGCCGCGGAGCGCCATCCGCGCGACCCGGATATTACCTTCAACCTGGGGGCGAGTTTCGGGAACCTTCGGGATTTCGACAAGGCGCTCTTTTGGTGGAGGAAAACCCTCCTTTTAGACCCCCACCGCCGCGACCTCTCCGGCTACCTTGAAAAGGCGGGAGAGCTCAAGCGCTTAAATAGAACTTGACATCCCGCCATCCATCTGGTATATTTTATCCCTACTCTAGAGGCGTTTCAATGCAGAAATTTACAGAAGTTAATTATTCAAAAGAAGTTATAAGAAAAAAATATCTTATTGATGCGGAGGGAAAGGTCCTTGGCCGCCTCTGCACTGAAATTGCCAAGATTCTTAGGGGTAAGGGAAAGGTCGCTTTTGCCTACCACCGTGATTTAGGGGATCATGTGGTGGTGGTGAATGCCGAAAAGATCCAGGTGACCGGCAGAAAACTGAAGCAAAAGAGTTATACCCGTTATTCCGGTTACCCGGGCGGGCTTAAGAAGAGACGTCTGGAAGAACTTTTGAAGATACATCCGACAGAGGTGATCCGGCATGCGGTGAAGGGCATGCTTCCCAAAACACCTCTCGGAAGAAAAATTTTTGGGAAATTGAGAGTCTACATCGGAAAACCGGAATCATTTCCGGAAAAAGATTACGAGCCCTTGAAGGTTTAAAATGAGCGTGGAAGAAACCGTTACAGAAAAAGAGAAGCCGGTCGTCAAAGAGACCCAGACAGTGATTCAGGCGACAGGTCGCCGGAAAGAATCGATTGCACAGATCCGGGTTCTGCCCGGCAACGGAGAGATTGAAGTAAACGGAAAGCCGCTCACGGAATATTTCAGGCAGAATTCCCACCAGACGGTTGTTAAAGAGCCGCTGGAGGCGACTAAACTTTCGAACCGGTTTCGGTTGGTGATTAGAGTCATAGGAGGAGGTTTATCCGGACAGGCCGGTGCGGTGCGTCATGCGATCGCCCGCGCGCTCGTGAAGACCGACGCCTCTTTGCGTTCTTTGCTCCGCCGCGGGGGTTTCTTGACCCGCGACCCGCGCATGAAAGAACGCAAGAAATACGGTCAAAAGGGCGCGCGTAAGCGGTTCCAGTGGACGAAGCGATAGGCCTGGGTTTGGAGTACAAAGTAAAAAGCACAAAGTAAAAAGTAAAAGCAAGATAAAAGAGACCTATTCTAGTCGTCCACGTGAGGTGGAGTTCATTGACAGAATAGGTTTTTTATTTTAAACTGATTGTCATAACTTGAGGAAAATAGAGATGTTAAAAGTGGGAGTGATGGGAGTCCGGGGGTATACGGGAGAAGAGTGTTTGCGGCTTCTTCTCAGGCACCCAAAGGTGAAGGTCGGTTGTCTCCAGTCACGGGTCGAAAGCCCCACCGCGATCGGGCAAATTCTGCCCCGCTTTGCGGATCAGAAGGAGCTTGTCTGCGCCGATTACACTGCGAAAGTGATGGCGAGGAGTTGTGATCTTGTCTTTTTGGCGCTCCCGCACACCGTTTCGATGGAAGCGGCGGCCGCGATTCTCAAGGCGGGGAAAAAAGTAATTGATCTCTCGGCCGATTACCGGATAAAGGATATCGCTCTCTATGAGCGGTATTATAAAACAAAACATCTCCATCCCGCTTTCGTGAAAGAGGCGGTCTACGGGCTTCCGGAACTCTATCGGGAAAAAATCAAAAAGAGCCGGCTCATTGCCAACCCCGGTTGTTATCCGACAGCGGTTCTTCTCGGGGCGCTCCCCCTTCTCAAGAAAAAAAAGGTGAAGGGAAATTCATTCATCGCGGACGCCAAAAGCGGGATAACCGGCGCCGGCCGGGGGAGTGGGGCGGCATTTCAGTTTTCGGAGGTGAATGAAAGTTTTAAGGCGTACAAAGTCGGCGAGCATCAGCATGTCCCGGAGATGGAAGAAATTCTCACGGATGCGGTCGGGGAAAAAATTCAGGTCATTTTTACGCCGCATCTGGTGCCGATTAACCGGGGGATTCTCGCGACCCTTTATTTTCCGCTCAAAGGAAAATCGTCGACGAAGGAGTTGCAGGCGCTCTTCTCGGACTGTTACCGGAAGGAGCCTTTTGTGCGGGTCCTGCCGCTGGGGACACTTCCGGAAATCAAGAATGTTTTGTATACCAATTTCTGCGATATCGCGGTGAAGGTGGATGAAGAGAGGAATACGGCGATCGTCGTCACGGCGATTGATAATTTGATGAAGGGGGCGTCGGGACAGGCCGTTCACAATATGAATCTCATGTCCGGGTTTGACGAGAAAGAGGGGCTTCTTTAGATGGAGTGGGTCAAGGGCGGGGTTACGGCGCCGGCCGGATTTTTGGCAAGCGGGCTCCGCTCCGGCGTGAAAGTCTTGGCAAGAGATCTCGGGCTCCTCTATTCCGAAGTTCCGGCGGAGGCCGCGGCCATTTTCACGACGAGCAGACTGTGGGGGGCGCCCCTCTATGTGACGCGGGACCATCTCAAGGGAGGGCGTCTTCAGGCGGTCATTGTCAATAGCGGGAACGCGAACTGTTGCACCGGAAAAAAGGGGATTGAGGACGCGAAGCGGATGACGCGATTCGCCGCGAAGTCCCTCGGGATTTCTGAAAAACGGGTTGCCGTCTGCTCGACGGGGGTGATCGGTGTGCCTCTCCCGATGGGCCGGATCGAAAAAAAGGTCCCGGCGCTCGTTTCCGATTTGAGCCGGAAAAATCATATTGAATTTACCGAGTCAATCATGACAACCGATAAAAAACTTAAGGAAGCGGCGGTCCGGTTCAGCGTCAGAAATAGGATCGGAACGATCGGGGGCTCCTGCAAGGGGTCGGGGATGATTCACCCGAAGATGGCGACGATGCTCGCTTTTATCACGACGGACGTGGCGGTAAAGGGAAGTCTTCTGAAGGGGCTTCTCAAGGAAATCGGGGAAAAGACATTTAACCGGATTACCGTCGACGGAGACATGAGTCCGAATGACAGTGTGATCATTCTGGCAAACGGGCTTTGCGGGAACCGGCCGATCGCTTCGCAAAAAGATCATTCTTTTAAACTGTTTGAAAAATCACTTTTTGCGGTCATGGAAGCGCTTTCCAAAAAAATTGTCGCGGACGGCGAAGGGGTGACGCGCGTCGCCAAAGTAGTCGTCTCAAATGCGAAAAATGAAGTGGAGGCGCTCGGGGCCTGCCGGGCCGTCGCGAATTCCAACCTGGTGAAGACCGCGCTCTTCGGCCGGGACCCGAACTGGGGAAGGATCGCGGCGAGTGTCGGGGCAAGCGGCGCGCATTTCAGTCCCGAACGGCTTTCCATCGCGTTGGGGAAGGTCTGGTTTTTGCGGAAGGGGACGCCGGCCAGACCGAGTGAGCGCTCCGTGAAAACTATTTTTAAGGAAAATCCGGTCGAGCTCCGGATCGATTTGGCGTCGGGGAAAGCATCGGCTTCCATGTGGGGCTGTGACTTAAGCGACGAGTATATCCGGATCAACGCCCATTACCGAACATGAGACGGATTATTGAAAAAGCGGACATTTTGATTGAAGCGCTTCCGTATCTCCAGGCGTTCAAGGGAAAAACTTTTGTCATCAAATACGGCGGGCGCTCGATTCAGAGCGATAAGGGGCGGCGCTCGATTCTTCAGGATATTGTTTTTCTCGCCTCCGTCGGGATTCATCCGATTCTGGTACACGGAGGCGGGCCCCATATCGACGCGAAACTGAAAGAACAGGGAATAAAGATCACTTTTATCGACGGAAGACGGGTGACCGATGAAAAGGTGGTGGCGGTAGTGGATGAGGTATTGAGCGGGATTAACCGAGATCTTGTCCGGGAAATCAGGGAAGAGCTTAAGGGGCAGGCCGTGGGGCTCGACGGAAAAAACGGCCTCTTTGAGGTGAAGCAAAAACGGGAAGATCTCGGATATGTCGGCGAGATCGTAAAAGTGAATTCCCTTTCCGTCACAAAGGTTTTGAAAAAGGGAGAGGTCCCTGTCGTTTCGCCCGTTTCGAAGGGAAAAGGGGGCCAGCTCTACAATGTGAATGCCGATGACGCGGCAACGAAACTGGCGGAGGCGCTCCGGGCGGAAAAACTTGTTTTCCTCACCGACGTGAATGGGATTTTACGGGACCGGAACGACCCGGAGAGCAGAATCCCGACGGTGCGGACGAATGATGTTCCGCGTCTTATTTCAAAACGGATTGTCGATGCGGGGATGATTCCAAAACTTGAGGCGGCGGTGCACGCGATTCAAAAAGGAGTGCGAAAAGTTCACATGGTGAATGCGAGTATCCCGCGCGCGCTCCTCCTTGAGATTTTTACCGATAAAGGGATCGGGACAGAGATTGTGAAATGAAGCCGAGCGACGTGATCGACGAATACCAGAAATACTTAATGCCGAATTACCGGAAGGTCCCCTTTGTCTTCACGAAAGGGAAGGGGGCAAAGATCTGGGACATTCACGGGAAGATGTATCTTGATTTTTTCCCGGGCTGGGGGGTGAGCGGGCTGGGGCATTGTCCGCCGAGAGTGAGCCAGGCTTTGCGGACGCAGGCGGGAAGGATTCTGCATGTCTCGAACAATTATTACCACCCGCTTCAGGTGACACTCGCAAAACGTCTCGTTGAACTCTCCTTTGACGGGAAAGTCTTTTTTTCAAATAGCGGGGCGGAGGCGGTTGAGACGGCGATCAAAATCGCGCGCGCCTACGGGCATCCGGACCGGTATGAAATGATTTCGATGCATCAGTCATTTCACGGGAGAACGTTAGCGGCGGTGAACCTCACGGGGCAGCCGAAATACAAAGAAGGGTTCGGCCCGCCCCTTCCCGGGTTTAAGGAAGTTCCGTTCAATGATCTTGGCGCGGTGGAAAAAGCGGTCACGAAAGAGACGGCCGCGATTTTCACGGAACTGATTCAGGGGGAGGGCGGCATTCATGTCGCCACACCCGAATTTGTCCGGGGGCTTCGGAAACTCTGCGACGATAAAAAGATTTTACTTGTTTTTGATGAAGTGCAGACCGGAATCGGGCGGACCGGAAAATTATTCGCTTTTGAGCATTACGGCGTTATTCCCGATATCTTGACGCTCGCCAAGACGCTCGGCGGAGGGGTCCCGATCGGGGCGGTGATCGCGAAAAAACCTTACTCCGATATTTTAAAACCGGGAATGCACGCGACGACATTCGGCGGAAGCCCGCTCGTCTGCAGGGCTTCACTCGGTGTTTTAGAGACGATCCGGAAAGAAAAACTCCTGGCCCATGTGACGCGGATGGGAGAGTACCTTTCAGCCGCGTTAAAAAAGTTACAGGAAAAATACCCTGTCATTCAGGAGGTCCGGGGAAAAGGGTTTATGATCGGGATGGAATTAAAGGTGCCGGGAGCGACGTTTATTGAAAAGTGTTACGCGAAGAATCTCCTTTTAAATTGCACGCAGGAACGGGTCATCCGGGTGATGCCGCCCATGATCGCGACAAAGAAGGAGATTGATGCCGCCCTCGGAATTATCGAAGCTGTTTTAAAGGAACTTTGATGAAAAAAGATTTTGTTTCCTTAAAAGATTTAAATAAAAAAGAGATTGAGGCGATTTTCAAGAAGGCGGATCTCCTCAAGAAAACAAAATCGGCCCCGCTTAAGGGAAAATCGCTCGCCCTTATCTTTCAGAAGCCGTCGATGCGGACAAGGGTCTCTTTCGAGGTCGGAATGTTTCAGCTCGGCGGGCAATCGATCAACCTCGGGCCTGAGGATATTCAACTGGGAGTTCGGGAAAAAGTTTCCGATATCGCGCAGGTCCTTTCCAGGTATCTCGACGGGATTGTGGCGAGGACCTTTTCGCATGAAGATGTTGTCCTGCTTGCAAGCCATGCGTCGATCCCGGTCATTAACGGGCTTTCTGACGCGGAGCATCCGTGCCAGGCGCTCGCGGATTTGTATACGGTGAGAAATTATTTCGGCGATCTCCGGAAGGTGAAGATCGCTTATGTGGGTGACGGAAACAATGTCTGTAACTCCCTTATGCATGGGGCGGCAGTTGTGGGCGCCACGTTATCTATCGCAGCGCCGAAAAACTACGAACCGCCGAGAGAGAGCGTTCGGAATAACATTTTCGTCTTCAACGACCCGAAAGAAGCGGTGAGAGGGGCGGATGTCGTCTACACCGACGTTTGGACAAGCATGGGGCAGGAGAAGGAAAAAGAGGAACGGCTTCAGGCTTTTCGGGGATTTCAGGTGAATGAATCGCTCATGAGTCTTGCGAAACCGAACGCGAAATTCATGCATTGCCTTCCGGCGCATCGGGGAGAGGAAGTTTCAGAAAGCGTTTTGGAAGGGAAACATTCGATCGTGCTCGATCAGGCCGAAAACCGGCTTCATGTGCAAAAAGCAATTCTCGTCATGTTATTGGGGAAAAAATCATGAAAAAGAAAGTGGTTCTTGCTTATTCAGGGGGGCTTGATACCTCCGTCTGTGTGAAATGGCTCGTGGAGGAGAAGGATCTCGACGTGATCTGCTTCTCTGCCGATATCGGTCAGGGGGTCAATCCAAAACTCCTGACAAAGAGAGCCAGGGCGAGCGGTGCCAAAAAACTTTATGTGAAAGACCTCCGGAAGGAATGTGTAAGCGATTTTATTTTTCCGGCGCTAAAAGCCGGGGCGGTCTATGAATCGAAATATTATCTGGCAACTGCCCTCTCGCGGCCTTTGATCGCGAAAGCGCTGGTCGATATCGCGAAAAAAGAAAAGGCCTCTTACATCGCGCATGGATGCACCGGGAAAGGAAATGATCAGGTCCGGTTCGAGGTTTCGACGGGAGCGCTTGCGCCGGAGCTGGATGTTATCGCACCCTTACGGGAATGGGATTTGACTTCAAGAGAAGAAGAGATTGAATATGCCAGAGAAAAGAAGATCCCGCTAGAATTCGGCGCAAAGAAACTTTATTCCGTCGATGAGAACCTTTGGGGGAGAAGTATTGAGGCGGGAAAACTGGAAGACCCGTGGGTCGAACCGCCGGCAGAGGTTTATAAAGATACGACAGATCCGGCAAAAGCCCCTTCGAAGCCGACGGTCGTGACGATCCATTTTGAAAAGGGGATTCCCGTCGGGCTCAATGGAAAAAGAACGGATTCTTTAAAACTGATTGCGCAACTGAAAACGCTCGGTGGGAAGCATGGTGTCGGGCGGAGCGACCTTGTCGAGAACCGGCTCGTCGGGATCAAGAGCCGGGAAATTTATGAGGCGCCCGCGGCGGTGATTTTAGGGGCAGCGCATGAGGCGCTTGAGAACCTGACGCTCGACCGGAATCTTTTTCATTACAAACGGCTTTTGGCCGAGCGGTATGCGGAGCTGGTTTACGACGGGCTCTGGTTTACGCCGCTTAAAGCCGCACTCGATGCGTTTGTTGATACGGCTTCGCGGCGGGTGACCGGGGATATCCGGGTGAAACTTTTCAAAGGAAACGCGACCGTCGTCGGACGGAAGTCTCCCTATTCGCTTTATCAGGAAAAACTTGCCACGTATGGCAAGAAGGATGTTTTTGACCGGCGGATCGCTGAAGGATTTATTAAAGTCTGGGGTTTACCTTATAGAGGAAAAGAAAAATGAAGAAGTTATGGGGTGGGAGATTCAAGAAGAGGACGAATCCTCTGTTTGAGGCGTTTTCGCGTTCCGCATCGATTGATACGCAACTTCTCTACGACGATCTGGTAGGAAGCCTCGCGCATGCCAGGATGCTCGGAAAAATCGGCGTTCTTTCAAAGGGCGAGGCAGCGCGCCTGACGGGTGCACTTTCCAAACTGATCAAGGAATACATCGAGGATAAATTGGTCTACGACGAGGGGGCGGAGGATGTCCATACCTTTGTCGAAGCGCTTTTGGTCAAGCGGGTGGGGGAGGCGGCGAAGAAACTGCACACCGCCCGGTCGCGCAACGACCAGGTGACGCTCGATACCCGGCTTTATTGTAAAAGAAGCATCCTTTCTCTTGTTCGGCAACTGGAACAATTTCAGGAATCGATCGTCCATGCGGCGAAAAAATATGAGGAAGTGATTATCCCGGGCTATACGCACCTGCGGCACGCGCAGCCGGTCCATCTTTCGCATCATCTCCTGGCCTATTGCGAAATGTTTGAACGGGACAAGGGGCGGCTTTTCGACCTTTATCGACGGGTCGATGTCCTGCCGCTCGGCTCGGGAGCGCTCGCGGGGACAACGATTCCGATAGACCGGGAGTATGTGGCAAAACTCCTCGGGTTTTCGAAAGTGTCGGAAAACTCGATCGACGCGGTGAGCGACCGGGATTATGTCGTTGAGATGCTTTGCGTCCTCTCACTCCTTTCAATGCACTTTTCAAGGATCGCGGAGGAGCTGATTCTCTGGAGCACCCGGGAGTTTCATTTTGTGGAAATCGACGAGGCGTTCTGTACCGGATCGAGCATGATGCCGCAAAAACAGAATCCCGATTTTCTGGAACTGGTCCGGGGCGAAACGGCAAGGGTGTATGGGGATCTTATGGGGTCTCTGGCGATGATGAAGGCCCTTCCGCTTTCCTACAACCGGGATATGCAGCTGGACAAAACATTTCTCATGGATTCCCTCATGCGGGCGCACCAGATTTCGCATCTGTTTCCGGCCCTTTTCGAGACGCTGAAACTCGATCAGCACGCGATCGAGTGTCAGTTGAGCGACGACGGACTTTTGGCAACGGACCTTGCCGAGTATCTTGTGCAAAAGGGGGTCCCTTTCCGAAAATCCCACGAGGCGGTCGGAAACTTGATGAGGTTTCTGGAGGAAGAGGATAAGCGGCTTTCCTCTCTCTCCATTTCACAATTTAAGAAATTTTCACCGGCCTTTAAGGAAGATGTTTTTGATCTGTTGAGTGTTGAATCGTCTGTGGCCCGGAAAAAATCAAGGGGCGGAACCGGAACCAAAGAAGTAAAGAAAGCGATTGCCAAATGGGAAAGAAAACTCTTCCGGTAAGACTTTACCGGCACGAAATCAAATACCGGCACGGGATACTCTGTTGTGAGGGGGTTCCCTTTGAAAAAATCATTGAAGCCGTCGGGACGCCGGCCTATGTCTATAGCCGGAAGACGATCCTTGAGCATTACCGGAAATTGAAAAATTCCCTACGCTCCCTCAATCCTTTGATCTGTTTTTCGGTCAAGTCGAATTCGAACCTCGCGGTCTTAAAGACCCTGGCGAAGGCGGGGTCAGGGTTCGATGTCGTCTCAGGGGGTGAGCTTTTCAGGGCGCTCAAGGTCGGGGCCGATCCGCGCAAGATCGTCTTTGCCAGCGTCGGGAAAAGCGGCGAGGAGATCCGCGCGGCGATCAAAGCGGGCATCTTCGCGCTGAACGTCGAGTCGCTCCCGGAACTCGACCGGATCGAGCAAGTTGCGGGCGAGATGCGCCGGACGGTCAAAGTGGCGATCCGGTTAAACCCGCAGGTTGAGGCGCGCACGCATCATTATATACAGACGGCCAAAATAGAAAGTAAGTTCGGCATCACATTCAACGAAGCAAGAAAAATTTTTCATCATTTGGAGGCATTTCCCCATGTTCTTTTACGGGGCATTCACATTCATATCGGTTCGCAGATCCTGGAGAGCGCGCCCTTCGTGGTGGCTCTCCGGAAGACCGTTGCTTTCATCCGCTCTCTTCGGAAAGACGGAATCCCGGTCGAATGGATCAATATCGGCGGCGGGCTCGGCATCGTCTATTCGAACGAAAGGGCGCAAACGACGGAAGAATACGCCCGCGCGATTCTCCCCCTCCTGAAAAAGGAGAAGCTGCGGCTCATTCTGGAGCCGGGACGATTCATTATGGGGAATAGCGGAGTACTCCTTTCGCGGGTGATTTATGTGAAAAGACAAGAGGGGAAAAATTTCCTGATTGTCGACGCCGGGATGAATGATCTTATCCGCCCGAGTCTCTACGGGGCGTATCATGAGATTCTTCCGCTTGAGGCGATGAACGGCCGGCCGAAAGAAAAGTATGACGTGGTCGGGCCGGTCTGCGAAAGCGGCGATTTTCTGGCGAAGGGGAGAGTCTTTCCCACTTTCTTCGAAGGGGAGGGACTGGCGGTCCTCTCCGCCGGGGCTTACGGCTTTGTGATGTCGAGTAACTATAACAGCCGCCCCCGCGCCGTCGAGGTTCTGGTCTCCGGAACCAAATTTGAGGTTGTCCGCCGACGGGAAACGTTGCAGGACCTGGTCCGCGGCGAGCGCATCCC
>OBEQ012718384.1_pt1 | contig 16435 bp, 15 predicted proteins | sample 1670901 | NCBI WGS metagenome assembly OBEQ01 (sample SAMEA104232315, study PRJEB22302) | groundwater metagenome | biome: forest; feature: aquifer; material: groundwater | place: USA | collected 2011-08-07 | depth 5.4 m
AACTTTCTACATTGTAGACTACTTATCTATTTCTGTCAACGAACTAATTTTCTGTCAAGACATATTTTGCTCACAGCTGGTACAGATATCACACTCTCCCACTAATACACTCGCCCTTTTGCAAGAAACACAATCGCCAGTATGATAATCGTTAGATCCTTCAGAAGTTATAAACCGAGAGCTAGAGGAAACCACTGATACAACTGAAAAATTACCGCTCATTGTTCTTACTAATTGGCTTCCTGTTCTATTACCCCCTCCGGCGCAACCGCTAATTTCTTTAAGCTGCTCAATCACCACCAGGTATTCATTTCTCCAATTGTCATTCCGAGTGGTTAACGAGGAATCTTCCACCACCATGAATTGGGAAGATTGCCACGTCGCTCGAAGACTCGCTCCTTGCAATGACGGTGGGAGGCTGGGGATAACCTTCCCTCTTATATATTGGGCGATTTTATAAATAGTTTCTTCAATAGTATCTGAAACTTCAGCTTGAAATGCCGGGTTAGATAATTTATCCGCATTTTCTAAAATAAATTTCTCTAGGCTTTCAATATAGTCTTCACAAACGGGCGGTAAAACCGAAATATCTTCTCCCTGTTCTAACCTAGCCAAATCCCTTTCTATAATGGCTAACGTAGGCTCGTTAGGATTCTTACTGTTACTTTTAATTAGATTAAAAAAATCTTTCGGGGTAGAGTTTATAGTAACTACCTGACCAACTATTTTTTTTATCGTCTCTTTATTATCAACACAAACTAAATCTGCCCTACTTACCCCCATTGCCTCAAGTATATCGAGACACTTTTCCACTGAGTAATTAACTACAAAAGTTAATTGTTCAAGTTCACCAGTATCTTCATCTTTAAGACGAAAATAGATAAACTGAGCTTTTTCATAATCAGGATAAAGACCATTCCAACCAGAAGGACTTATTTGTACTACTGATTCGCCTTTTCCAGCTTCTAAAACCCTTTTTTCAAGCTCCAAATTACCCCTGGCTGTGGCACCTTCTCTTTCCTGCCAATCGAGATGATTGATAACCGGTTCATCATTATACTTATTAACCACACCATCAGCAGTCCTTTTAACATTACCTATAAGTAAAGGTCTTTCTCTTGTATATTCATTGGCATGACCCCGGATATTGCCAATCAGCTCAGACAAAGAGGCAGCCAGGGACTGATTATTTACTCCTTCTATGAAATTTACCATTTGCCTGTGTAGTAAAAACCCTGCTTTTTCAAGTGGGGATTGCTCTGGTAGGAATGGTGAAACCTCTATCCTCTGGGGCTCTGGAATGTAGGAAATTCGGTCAAGAGGTTTAGCAAACACTATTGTATCATTAATATTAAAACTGCCTTCAAATCTTCCACCTGGGTCTGGCTCAATTAAAATATCTAGTTTTTTAAGGGGGGTTGCAACTGAGGTGTTAAGAGTTTCTACTGATGACATATTGCTCCTGAATCGGGATCTAAATTGTGGTCGGTCTCCTGGCTTCCCTTCAACTACACTTGAGGGTTACAGTTGCGGCACAGCTGCCGATTTACACGGCATTCCCTTTTTTGTCTCTTATCCCCCGACTCTCCTTCGTCGCTCAGGATGAGACACCACACTTAAGAGAATAGCAAACTAAAAACTTAAATGTCAAATGTCAAAACGGTTGTTTTGCCCCATAATGATCCTGTTTGTGCTGCTTGCCATCATTTTTTTCACATTGTATAAATTAAAAGTTAGATCTAGTTAAACACCATGGAACCACATCCTATTCCACAAAACGTCACCAGTTTCCAATTCCGTTTGGTGGGAGACATGACTTTAAAACAGTTTTTATACTTGGCAGCTGGCTCTGGTATTGCCTATGTAATTTTTGTTTTTTTTGCTCCTACCTATCCGGTGATTGCCTGGCCTCTCCTGGTAATTTCCGCTACCCTGGGTGCCGCTTTTGCTTTTTTACCGATCAGTTCCCGACCACTTGATCATTGGGTCGCAGCCTTTTTTAAAGCTATTTATTCTCCCACCAAAAGAGCCTGGAAAAAAAACAATAAAAGTTTTAAAGAAGAACCCTTGTTTAACAGCCGCCTGGTCATGTATCTGTCTGGACTGACTGCAAAACCGGTAGATAGACCAGACAATCAACAAAATCAGATTAGTACACAACAGATTAGTCCAATCAATCAACCTCCTGCTATACCAAAATCGCCTGAGGCTGCTATAACCACCCAACAACTACCTAATACTCCAGCTCCTCTTCCTAGTGCTGATGACTTAGCTAAAACTGTTGATTTGGCCAGACAAGCTCAAAACTTACAGTTTAGAATTATCCAGTCAGAGCGGGCCCTAAATCAGATTAAATCCGAAGCCATCCAACCAACTCCGATTCCCATTGATTATTCTGCCCAAATTAATAAAATTATGACTGATCTACAAACCCTGGTGACTCAGGCCTCAAACATCAGGGAACAACTAGACCATGTTAACAAACCGGCTCAGCCAAAGATAGAAGCAAAAGAAACTATTAGAGTGGTGATTCCGGTAAAACCTAAGCACACTCAAATTGCCTTAACCACTTTTCCCAATGTGATCAACGGCATTGTTAAAGATAGCGCCGGAGCTTATCTGGAAGGGGTGATTGCAGTAATCCATGATAAAGAAGGCTTACCAGTGAGAGCCTTAAAAACCAATAAACTGGGGCAGTTTACTGGTTCAACACCTTTGCCCAACGGCACCTACACTTTAGAGCTGGAAAAAGAAAATTATAATTTTGATGTTTTGCAAATACAGCTAACTGATAAAATATTGCCGCCGCTACTAATAACGGCAAAGTAGAAACAATGTCAAATCTTAAATGTCAAATGTCAAAATTACAATTCAAATCTAAAAAGTTTTAAGATTTAAGATGTAGTTTTGAGTTTTGCGATTTGAGTTTTAAGATATCATCAACTATGAATACAACACAGGAACATATAGTAGTATCAGATATAAAAGATGACATTGTCATTTTTAAAAGAGGTGGAGGAGCGCTGATTTTACAAGTTTTCGCGGTTAACTTCGGACTGCTGTCAGAAAGAGAACAAATGGCCATAATTTTCTCTTTTGCTCAAATGCTCAATTCCTTAAGCTTTAGTATTCAGATTTTTATTTATTCGGAAAGGCTCAATATCAACTCCTATTTGCTGCTGTTGGATAAAGCCAGACAAGCCCAAACCAACCCACTCCTTTCCCAAATGATTGGCAACTACCGACAATTTATTCAAACTACCATTAAGGAAAATGAAGTGTTAGACAAAAAATTTTATCTGGTGGTACCGCTTTATTCGCTGGAGCTGGGACTGCGTGCCTCCAAAGAAAATCTAGAACAAAAAATTAGAACCGTGCTTTATCCCAGACGGGACCAAGTCATCAGACAACTAAGAAGAGTTGGCTTAAAAACTATTCAGTTAGATAATAAAAAACTGGTTGAGCTTTTTTATGATATCTACAATGGTTACGCCATTGAAACTCCTCCGGTAGCCGCTCTAGAAACAAAAAAAATTGAGGTGAGCTTAAAACAACCTCAGCCACTTAACCAACCTGCTCCTCCTACGAAAACACCTTCAGCTAACTCACCACCCTCACCTGCCCCCGCCACAGCGAATAATACACAAGGCTACGTCGGGCAAACCAAAACTCATCCATTTGTAGTGGAAGAACTGGAAGGATAACAATGTCAAATCTAAAAAGTTTTAAGATTTAAGATGTAGTTTTGAGTTTTGCGATTTGAGTTTTGAAATATCAATATGAACTTACCTTTTTTAAAAAAACAACAAAAACCTGCTGAGGAGATAAAACCTCAGTTATCTCTGGAGGATGTACTGGCTCCGGCTGAAATTGAAGCTGATTTTAATAATTTAAGAATTGGTGACCGGTTTTTCAAAACTTATTTTGTGTCCAATTACCCCAGATTTGTGGAGTCAAACTGGCTGGAGCCGGTAATTTCTTTTGACCATTCTCTTCTAATCTCCATGTTTATTTATCCATCAGAATCAGCTGGAGTATTGGATGAGCTCAAGCGAAAAATCGCTGAAATGCAAGCCACCTTACAAACAGATATTGAAAGAGGTAGGGCAGTTGATCCGGCGGTAACAGTGGCTTTGGAAGATGCCCAAGCTTTGCAGGATCAACTGGTAAGAGGTGCTGAGAGATTTTTCCAGTTTTCTTTATATATTACTGTACCCAGTAGCTCCAAAGAAGATTTACACAATACTTCTAAAATGGTTGAATCAACTCTGGCTTCTTTGTCAATTGATGCCAAAGCGACCAGCTTACAAATGGAAGATGGGTTTAAGTCTAGCTTGCCTCTTGGTCAGGATCTGTTAAATTTAACCCATAACATGGACACTACCTCACTGGCCACTACTTTTCCTTTTGCTTCATCAGAGCTAACAGCCAATGAAGGCATCATGTACGGAATTAACGAACACAATGGTTCCTTGATTTTATTTGACCGGTTTTCGCTGGAGAATTTTAATTCAGTGGTATTTGCCAAATCCGGAGCTGGTAAGTCATATTTTGTTAAACTGGAAGCGCTGCGTTCTTTAATGTTTGGTACGGATGTATTAATCATTGATCCAGAACAAGAGTATTTACCCTTAAGCCAAGCAGTGGGAGGAGAATACATTAATTTTTCTCCTTCTTCTCCGGCCAAAATCAATCCCTTTGATATGTCAGCTGAGGTGGTGCCAGGAGAAAATGAGCTCGGCCGAAAGATTTTGTCTTTGACCACCTTTCTTAAACTGATTTTAGGCAATTTAACTGCTACTGAAGGAGCGATTTTGGATCGGGCCCTCAAACAAACTTATCAGCTAAAAGGCATTACTGATGATCCAAAAACTCAAATTAATCCGCCAGGCGGTCCACCTTTAATGGAAGATTTATACAAAATTTTAGTGGGAATGGAAGAACCAGCTGGCATGGAGCTCTCTGCCAGATTGGAGCGGTTTATCAAAGGCTCATTAACCGGAATATTCTCCTCCCACTCTACCATTGATATTCAAAATTCCTTCACTGTTTTCTCAGTCAGAGATCTGCCGGATCAACTTCGGCCCCTGGCCATCCAAATGATTCTGGATTTTATCTGGACCAAGATTAGGGGAAAGCTCAAAAAAAGGATCGTGGTGGTGGATGAGGCCTGGTATTTAATGCAAAATCCTGATTCAGCTGACTTTTTGGTGGATTTGGCCAAAAGAGCCAGGAAATATTACCTAGGACTAACCACCATTACTCAAGATGTGGAAGATTTATTATCCAGCGAGCGGGGCAAGGAAATTATTTCCAACTCATCAATCCAAGTGTTACTTAAACAAGCTCCTTCTTCCATTGATCTTTTAGCTCAGGAATTTAATTTATCAGAAGGAGAACAACGGTTACTTCTGTCAGAAGGTGTGGGCGAAGGGCTATTTTTTGCCGGCAGTACTCATGTGGCCATGCGGGTAGTGGCGGCACCTTTTGAGCACCAACTAATAACCTCGAATCCGAAAGAATTATTGGCAAGACAAAATGTATAGATTAAACTGATTATATGGATAAAAGGGTTAATTTCAGTGATCTGCAAAAACTCAGAGCATTTTTTTTGGGGGTCAGAGATGCTAACTTTAGAGAAATTCCTTCTTTTGCCGAAGTAGATGGACAGCGAACCTCGATCGATAAAGTCCGCTGTCTTAAATTACTGCGTGAACTGCCAGAGCTCCAAGGGGATGAATTCAAAAACGACAATGCCATTCTTAGCTATTTAAGAGATCCGATTAAAAGAAACAAACTGTTAGGCCAGTTTACCCCGGAGCAACGGATTGAATTTGAACAAGCTCTGGAAGAAAAACCAGTGGTGGTGGAAGCTACTGGCGAGCAAGCAAGTGGACAGCAAGCTCAAGCTGGGCAGCCCCCAACTGGTGAGCCAGCCAGCACTATGGGCGGAGGCGGACAAATGCCTGGTTTACCAGGAATGAGTACGGGAGCTGCAGTTGCAGCTCCCCGACGAATGATCAGAATTGCCCGCGCTCCGAATCTTCCCTACAAATCAGGAATAGCAGGGGGGGAAGGGACAGGCACTGCAGCTACTAATAAAGCTGCTCGTTTAGCAGCTCAAGAAAAAGAGGTTCCTGCAACTGCCGGCCGGATAGGTAGTGGATTTCAAAGACCCAGAGTGCCGGCAGGCTTAACCAATCTTGGTAAAAACCTTGCTTCAAGAGCCAATATCTTCTTAAGTAGGAACATTGTTGGTATTGCCCGGACTGGTTTAGGGGCTTTTGCTGGAGGAGTTTTAACCGGAGGTAACCCTTTAGCTATGATTGCCGGTGGAGTAGGTGGAGCGACTTCTAAAGCCTGGGGAGGAAGGGTTCTAAACGGTTCTATTAATGCTGGTGTTAGAATTTCCAATCAAGTGTCCAGGGGAGGATTAAATTTAGTTGGGCCAAGAAAAAGATATTTAGCATTTCTACTCCTACTTTTAGGTTCTGTTGCTCTTTTCAGCGCCTTTACAGGAGCCGGCACCCCACCACCAGGCAGCGGAATCACCCCTACCCCAGGACCTGGAGGAGTGGGCGGAAATATTGCCAGTTGTACATTTACCAGGTCTGGATCATCTAAACCTATCAAATCTACAAAACTAATCTCCATATTTCAGGAAGTAGCCGCAAAATCTGGGGTTCCGGCCTCAGTATTAGCTTCACTAGCAATGCATGAGTCCGAAACTTTTACATCAAGTGCGCTTGACAGTCATGATGCTTTCGGCAGTGACATTACCATTGGTTCTGGTTGTAAATATTTTGGCCTACCAAGCTTCGGACTCGGATCATCACCAACAGGAGCTCTGGGAATAATGCAAGTTCAACCTACTAAGACAGTGCACGATCAAATCTGGCAATCATGGCAAGCAACGCGTCCACCAGGCAGTATCAACATGAAAACTTTTGAAGAAGCCGGGGCATACAGTACAGACGGAGTAAGAAGAGGAGCAGAGATGATAGGGAAAACTGCTGATTCACTCACCTTACAAGATTTCTGTGATGTTAGAACCAGTGCCTATCTAGGAGCTGGAGTACTTATCAGTAAAAATGGAGGAAGACCTCCAACTACAGGCGATGAGATAAATAAATCAGTCTGTAGTTATTATGGCAGCATTTGTACATACGGACCATATAACTATGGTGAAGAGGCCAAAGCTGATTTTCAAAACTGCCAACCAGCCACCCCAACACCTGGTGGTCCACCAGGCACTGCTGCTAGTTTCTCTTGCCCGCTGTCAGGACCCAGGATTATAAGTTGTGGATCTTTTATGTCTGATCCAAAATATAATAACAGTGGTTGTGGTAATTTTCCTGGCTCTCAACCAATAGACCGCGGCCATTGTGGTTTAACTTATGGCTGTTTTGACTCTAGCAATAGAAAAATTACTGACCCAGCTACAATTTCGAACTCAAGAAGAGCTCATTCAATTGATGTTAATGGAAATGCTAGCGAACCAGTTTATCTGCCAACTATTAACGGGCAAACTGTCAATTGGAGCTTTGCTCCAGACAAAAGTTATTCTGTAACAGATTCAGAGGGAGGAGGCTATGGTAATGTTTTCAGGGCAAGTGTAGACGGAGACCTGTGGGTACTTCACCTTTTACATACAAATCAAGCATTAACTCCTCCGCCCTCAGGTAGGGGTTACCAATCTGGCGACCCGGTAACAACTATTGCCGCAACCGCTTTTACCCATGTGCATGTAAACATAGGTAAAAATCCAAGCGGGGACAACGGAGGCACAGGTTGGCTTAATCCTGAAGACCTGGGAATGTGCACACAATAGATTCATAATTTAAGCTTATCCTTGGCCAGGCGGATGGATTATTTTATGCTTTAATTAAAGACATGAAAGCAATCAATTGGAGCGGAATTTATAAAAAGTACAGGGGTTTATGGGTAGCCCTGGCTAATGATGAAATTACGGTGTTGGCATCAGGAAAAACTGCAAAAGAAGCCTGGGATAAAGCACATAAAAAAGGTTTTAAGAAACCAATCCTTGCTCAGATGCCTGCAAACCTGGTTCCTTATGTAGGTTATGCATTAAATGAAGTTTAAATACAAACAGTTTGGTTCAGAAACTTTACGTCCAGTCATCCCAATAGAAATTACACATCAGAATATTGTTGCTCCTTATGAAGTACTCATTGATTCAGGCGCAGATATATGTATTTTTAATTCACAAATAGGTGAGGTCTTAGGGGTTGACTTGTTAAAAGGGATCAAACCACAGGTAAACGGAATGACTGGTTTTCCTAAAGAAGGAAATAACCCTTAAACCCCAGAAAATAATCACGATAGTCATCACATAACCTGGGACCTATTTAAATCATTATACTGGAAGATTGCCACGGTCGCCTTCGGCGACCTCGCAATGACATTATTTTTGGGTTACAATGGAGTGATGAATAAAAAAATAATTGCTATCGCCGGAATAATTATTTTAATCTTTGCTCTTGTTCTAACCTGGAATAAATTTAAAACTAAACCAGTATCTCCATCTGCCAGTAAACCGACTATCGAGAGTAATAGTGATTCTCCCAGAATTGTTTCTACCAAACCAGATCCCTTGGAAAACACCATAGTTTCAGCAGATCAAGTTATAGAAATTACCTTTAATAGGCCGTTGCAAAATAAGGGCGAGTTTAAGTTAAGGATTGAACCTAAAATAGGTTTTAATATTGAACTGTCCGGGGATCGCAAAACTGCCAAAATTAAACCCTTAAAGCCATATGAGCTGGGTACAGAATACACTATTTTTATAGGAACTGACACTAAGTTTGATGGAGCTGGTGCATGGGGACAAGAGAAAATATTCCATTTTAAGACAGTCACCTATAGGGGGGTATGAATTTATTGGTATTTATTTGAAATTCAACTGAGCCTCACTGGCATAACAATATACTCTAAGCCTTCTTGCCCAACTGGTTTGATCAAAGCAGCTGACAGCGGCCCGGAAAATTCAATCATCAACTGAGTGCTGGGAATGTTGGAAACCGCATCTTGTAAAAACCTGGCATTAAAGGCAATTTGCAGCTCATCTCCTTCGATATTGCCTTCAATTTCATTTTCCTGGGTGCCGATTTCTTTGGCAGAGGATTTGAGATTTAAAGACTTATCTTTGGTAGTTAAGACCAAAACATTATCCCCCTTGGCAAAAACAGCTGCCAGCTTAATGGCTTTTAAAAGCTGCTCTTTGTCCAGCAGGGCCCGGCCCACCATCTCTGCAGGAATAATTTTTTCCCAGGCAGGAAAGGTGCCTTCGATCAACCTGGAGGAAATAATGGTTTCCCCGACCGTAAACACCGCCTGATTTTGGTTTTGCGAGGTAGCAATCTTAACCTCATCAACTGTTTGCTCGGATATGATTCTTAACACCTCCTCGTAGGTTCTTTTGGGGATTAAAGCCTTAAATTCTGTTGAGCCCTTAGGAAGGGGGACTTGTTTGTGAGCTAATCTAAAACCATCAGTGGCCACAAAATCTAATTTTGAATCTTTAACTTCTGTTAGTACACCAGTCAGCACTGGTCTGCCTTCATCCACTGCGGCGGCAAAAAGCACTGCCGCAGAAGTCAAAAAAACCTCCTTAGAAAAATTCAAGTCTTGGCCTGAAGAGGTTGGGATCACTGGGAACTCTGTTGCGGCAATACCATTAACCGAGGCTTTAAAACTGCCTGAACTGACAGTCAACACCTCCCCTTGCGACTCCAGCGTCACCTCAGCTTGACTCAAAGCGGAAATTAGCTCCACCAAGGTTTTGGCCGGAACAGTAATTTCCCCCTCTTGCGCTTCCTTGACCGGAATAAACTTAACCACTCCTATTTCCAAATTGGTGGCTGCCATTTTTAACCTCTTACCCTCAACTGAAAGCAAAATGTTATCCAGAACCGGCAAGGTGGATCTGGCGCCAACAGACCTGGCAACTGCCTGGAGTGGCGGCAGTAGATCTTGTTGCAAAATAGTAAACTTCATAGCTTTTCCCTAAACTTCAGTCCGGCTTCTTGGCAGAAACAAAACGCTCGATCTCATCTTCTGTCACCTTAATAAGTCTAAAGTTAACCCGGCCGGCCTCGATAAGGTTTTTAATGTGTTTTTCCTCATGTGTCAAGATGTAACTTTGCCCTGATTTAACTTCGATAAAATCAATCCGTTCGTTATTTTTAACGCCCACAAAGTCAACTGGGTGGCCCAAAGGAATGATCCGGTCATAGTCATAGCGCAACTCCGCATACGTTAACAACTCTGCCATTCGGCCTTTTTGCGGGCTGATCGAGCCTTGGATGACTTGCAGGACTTTGGCTGGTAGTTCTTGTAACCCTTTGTATAAATCTATTAAATCAGTGGGGATGTCTGCTGGTTTTCTGCCTTGAAGCCTACCGAAAAGATAAGCGGCTATCACCAGTAAAGCAATTATTCCGATAGCCCACCAGTTAAATTCCATACTTAGTTTACCTTAAGCGAAGTCTAAGGGTTATCCACTTGCGCACTCGATTATACCTTATTATTTAAAATAATAGTAATGATAATATGTAGTGTGGATTTGTGGAAAGGATGATTTTTGAAGCCATTTTTGGGAGAATTTCGTGTGGTTAACTTTGGTTTTCCTGTGGATAAGTCTGTGGATAAGCGTTAAGATTATGTGCATAACTTTTAGTATCAGGTTGTTGCTGTTAGTCTTTGTTTTACCTCGATTGAAATTCGTTGTACTTCCCGATCAGTTATAATCAGCCGTTTGATTTTATCCCGACCGTGCATCACTGTGGTGTGGTCCCTGCCACCGAGGATTTCCCCTATTTTTTCCACCGGCAATTTTAGTTGTTCTGCTAAAATGTGCATAACTAAATGTCTGGGCAGGACCAGTTCTTTTACTCTTTTCGGACCGGTTAAATCTACTTGCTTAATATTAAAGTACTCGCACACAGTCACTATGACTTGTTTGGGGGATAAGGTGGCAATAGCGTCTTCGTTTTTTTTACCCAGCAAAGTTCTAATATTTTCCAAGGTGGGCTCCTGGTGTTTTGAATTTAGCGCCTGCAGAACCTGGGTCAGTTTTCCTTCCAACTCTCTGGCGTTTGATTCAACAGAGGCGGCAATTAAATTCAGGCAGTCCTCAGGTAGAGTGGTGCGTTGCTCGAGGCATTTGTTTTTTAATATGGCCACTCTGGTATCAAAGTCTGGAATTTGCATATCAACCATCAGTCCTCCCTGAAACCTTGATTTAAGTCGGTCTTCTATTTTGGCTATCTCATGAGGGGCGCGGTCAGAAGTAATAACAATCTGCGAATTCCGGGAAGAGAGTTCGTTAAAGGTGTGAAAGAATTCCTCCTGGGTGCCTTCCCTGCCGGAGAAAAACTGGATATCGTCAATTAGCAAAATGTCGGTTGCCCGGTAGCGGTTGCGGAAAGTGCCAAACTGTTTTGTTTGCAAAGCCTCCACATAGTCATTGGTGAATTTCTCAGAAGAGCAATAATTAACTTTTAAGTGGGGGCGTTTTTTTAGTATGGCATTGCCGATAGCAAGCATTAAATGAGTTTTCCCCACACCGGTTCCTCCGTAAATAAATAAAGGATTGTAAGAAGTCCCCGGATTTTGTACAACAGCCTCTGCTGCTGCGTAGGCCACATTGTTAGAAGGTCCAACCACAAAATTTTCCAAAGTATATCGGGGATTTAATGAAGTTTGCTGCGTTTGTGGTGGTTTAAAAAAATCTTCCTCTTGGTTTTTGAGATTTTCTTCAAACTCTTTAACATTAAATTGCACCATCATTTTCTTGCCTAGAATTTTTTCAAAAGTGCGCTCAGCCATAGCTTTATAATTTCGATTTAAAGTCTCTACTATAAAGGCTGATGGGGCGCTTAAGGTAATCTGATCATCAGTCACTGATTTTAGCAGAATTTTTAGAAAATAGGCCTTGAAATTAGCTGGGCTGATTTCAGATTTGATAGTTTGTAAGAATTTATGCCAAAGCCTGATATTGTCCACGGGAGAGCATCTTAGTGGACAAGTTATCCACAAGTAAAGAGAGCGGAACTATCAAAAAGTAGATCAAGTTAGCCCCTTGCTATTACCGGAAAAAATATTTTAAGCTAAAGATATGGCAGAAGCAGCATCAGGCCCAGGAGCAGAAGGTCAACCAGCGCCTTTAAGTCCGCAGGCCAGAACCGATATAAATGCAGCACTTAAAAATGCAGGAGTGCAGGGTTTGGATTATAGTGCTAAACAAGATATTAGCGCCGCGCTATCAAATGCCTCTGCCGAAAACTTAACAGGGTCATCTCCTCCCTTTATGGAAAATCCCGGTAAATCCGCGCCTAAAAATGAGCGGCGCAGGATTGTCAATAAAGGAGCATTGCCGGAAGACGGTCAGGTTATGGGTGGGTTAGCAATTGAAGGCATGGGAAATGACCCCAGAATAGAGAGGATCAAACAGGAGCTCACCGAGGCCTGGGAGTTGCTTCATGGTAGCAGATATGGTCAGGACGGAGTGCTAAGAGGAGATTATCAGGATTATATTTTTGGTAATCCTGCTGATTTAAAAGCAGGTAAAAGGCCGACTAGTTTAGATGATCGGGTAAAGCAGGTTTTTAGAGAACGTTTTCCTGAGGATGCTAAGGCCTATGAGGAACGGGGTAAAATTTATGAAGATCCAAATAAAGATCCCGCAATACAGGCAATCGAGGCACAAATATTACAAGCTGCTAATAGTGATGCAGAGGTGAATAGAGCTAGAGCTGACTATGTCAATACCTGGAATAATACTTACCGTCGTTTTAGTCACGAGGCTTGGGTGAATTTTGTAAGACTTTATCCGGAGAAAGCAAACGCGTATAGAAATAAATTTGCTCCCCTTCAACAAATTACCGGCGGAATGGCTATTCCGTCAGAGCCTTCCGTGACCTCAACTCCTACTGTCTTCCCCACGGATACTAGCAGAATCTCGCCTGCACCAAATCCTGAAACCTCTTCTCCGGCGCAACCCTCATCGGAGCAGCAAAAAACGCTCGATCTCACAACTTTAATGACGGCTGATACTGTCGGGATTGATGATTTCTTTGCACTAGATAAGGATAAAACTTATAATAATGCTCGTAGATTGGTGGTACATCATGATTCAAAGACACGGGATAGGGCGCAAAAATTCTTGATGTGATTGAAATGGGAAAGGAAGGCTATTTACAGAAGAATCCCGGCTCAACCACTATTAATTTTACTTAAGACTGCTACCCTTGTATTAAGCTCATAAATTTAGTAGACTACGCTTATGCCGAAACGCACATATCAGCCAAAGAAATTAAAAAGGGCTAGAAAACATGGATTCAGGGCCCGGGTGGCCACATCAGGTGGAGTGAAAGTGTTAAAAAGAAGAAGAGCCCGGGGCAGAAAAAGACTGAGTGTCTAATGCTACCAAAACTTTCTCGCCTCAATTTAAAAAAAGATTTCAAAAGGGTGGTTGCTGGAAAGAAGCTGGAAACTAAGTATTTGAAAGTCTTTATCAAAGAAGGGGATCTTTTAACCTCTTCGGGACCAAGGATTGGGATTGCAACTGCTTCTAAAAGCTTTAAAAAAGCCAGAGAGAGAAACCGTGCCCGCAGGCTGGCGTCAGCTGCTTTTGAGGCTTTAATTTTAAGGTTGCCTAAATCTTTAAATATTGTGGTTCTTCCCAAACAAAGCATTGTTGATGTAAAATCAGGTACTGTGCTTTTTGATTTGGAGAATAAATTAAAGCAAGAAGGGGTATTGGGATAGAATTTAATATGAATAATCTAATAACTGGGCTGATTACTTTTTATCAAACTTACCTTTCTTTTGACCGGGGCTTGCTGCGAACCTTTGTACCAAGTGGGGCCTGCAGATACGAAATAAGCTGCTCTGAATATACCAAACGAGCCATGATAGAAGAAGGAGTACTAAAAGGAGGCTGGAGAGGTTTTAAAAGAATCCTCACCTGTAACCCATGGAGTTAATAGGCACTATTTTTAATACCATCTTTTTTGGGCCGATTGTTAATCTGTTGATTTTGGTTTATAAACTGCTTAGCTTAATACATATTCCAGGAGCTTTAGGATTTGCGATTGTTATTTTGACTGTGCTGATCAGGTTTTTGGTTTGGCCTTTTACGGCCGCTCAAGTAAAATCCGCCCAGAAAATGGCTTCTTTAAAACCTCTGTTAGATTCGCTAAAGCAGCAACACAAAGATGATAAGCAGGCGTTAGCTGCTGCGCAGATGCAACTTTACAAAGAGCATGGAGTAAATCCAGCTGGCGGATGTTTGCCTGCACTAATACAAATACCGATTTTCATCGCTTTATACCAGGCCATCTTAAATGTGGTTCCTCAAGGAGCTAATGCTCACGGAGCAGGGTTGGATCGGATCAATTCTGTTTTGTACAACCCCTGGTTGCACCTAAATTCTGTACCAAACCAGTCCTTTTTGGGGATTAATTTAGCGCTGTCCCCTGCCAGCTTTTTATCTCACGGGGTTTGGCTGTTGCTTATTCCAATAGTCACTGCTAGCCTAACCTTTGTCCAATCTAAAATGATGGCTCCAGCCAAGCCACTGTCTCATCACCAAGACGAAACCCCAAAAGAAACTAAAGAGAAAGAAGGTATGGAGGAGGCAATGTCTTCTATGCAAGGGCAAATGACTTATCTGATGCCGATAATGATTGGCTATTTTGCTTTTCAGTTTCCAGTCGGCCTTGCAATTTATTGGAATACCTTTACAATAATGGGGATCATTCAGCAGTATCAGATTTCCGGGTGGGGAGGATTGCAGAGTCTAGTGGCCAGAGTCAAGAGTCAAGGGAAGTAATTTTTTCTAGATTCTAGACTCTAGATTCTAGCGACTAGTCACTATTATTATGGAAACTAGATTGAGTGAAATATTAGATAACATTTTAGGACTACTCCTTTTGGAGGGTTCATATGAAATAGCTGAAGATACTGAAGGGTTTTTTGTATCCATTGACACAAAAGACGCTGGTAGATTAATCGGAGCCAGAGGAGAATTTTTAGAATCGTTGCAACTGATTGTTAACCAGATCATGTCCCGCAATCTGGAAGATAAATCAAACGAGTTTAAAAGAGTCATTCTAGATGTTTCTGACTGGAGAAAACAGAAAGAGGAAGAATTAACTCAAAAGGCTAAAGAATGGGCTATGCAAGTGCTAGATTCAAAGAAAGATTTAGAACTGGAACCAATGTCTTCTTGGCAGCGAAGAGTGGTGCATATGGTAGCTGGAGAAATGAAAGGGATAGAAACTGAAAGTATAGGAGAAGGGCGAGATCGGCATATTGTGATTAAACTTAAGAACCAAAAGTCAAATGTCAAAACTGAAAAGGATTGAGTATGGGCTTTTGTTTTTGATACTGCTTCTTTTACCCACACAATTAGGTCGGCATTTTTGGCCGCAGTTTAGTTTTATTTATTCCCTGCCAATTGATTATCTCTCACCCACTATTTATTTTTGGGACATTTTAGTGGTGTTATTGTTTTCCCTTTTTCTTTTGAAAAAAAGCGTCCTTAACAAAGTGGCTTTAAATCTGGCATTTTTTTTCATTTTGACTCAAAGTGCATCTTTACTAAATGGAGGTAATTTGGGAGCAGGATTGGTTAGACTAGAGCAATACTGCATTGCTGGTTTGTTGGGAATATACCTGGCTTCAACAAATTTAAAAGAGATTAAATCAATTATCTTTTGGGGGCTAAGTTTATCAATCTGCGCAGAAGCTGTTCTGGCTGTGGCGCAGTTTATAAAGACCAGTACTTTAGGGTTTTGGATTTTTGGGGAAAGAAGTTTTTCTATTTCTACTCCGGGTATTGCTAAATTTGATTTTTACGGGCTGGAATTTTTAAGACCATATGGTACCTTTCCCCACCCAAATGTTCTGGCCGGATTTATGGTTATAGTGGTACTGCTGCTGTCACAATCAAGGCCAAAGGTCAGTAGAATCTACCCCACTACTTTTCTAGCAGGATTAACTATTCTGTTAACAGTTTCTAGAATGGCCATTATTGCTGGATTGGCCGCTGCATTATTGAGTTTTAAGAAAAAAGCCCGTCTATTGCTGCTCCTTATTGTTTTACTGATGCTACCGATTTTATATACCAGATTTTCATCGGTTTTTACTTTTGATGTATTATCTTTAATCAGAAGAGAAGAGCAAATTGGCATTGCCTTTAATTTATGGAGTAGTCATCAGTTAACTGGGGTGGGGTTAAATAATTTTATCATTGCTGCATCAGATCAACTGTTAGCTGGTCCCAGCCGCTTTTTGCAGCCAGTTCACAATATTTTTTTACTGGAACTAGTTGAAACTGGCATTATTGGACTGGTCGGGTTTATTTTGCTAATTGGATATCCCATTAAAAAAATTATCAGTCAACAGT
>OBEQ011708981.1_pt1 | contig 16434 bp, 14 predicted proteins | sample 1670901 | NCBI WGS metagenome assembly OBEQ01 (sample SAMEA104232315, study PRJEB22302) | groundwater metagenome | biome: forest; feature: aquifer; material: groundwater | place: USA | collected 2011-08-07 | depth 5.4 m
CGCTACTTCATTTTGACGTAGCCAAAGCTCTGCAGCTGGTTACCGCTAATGTGGTCGACCCCAGCCGGATTTATATGCTTTCGCGTTTTCGTTCCGGCGGCGGCCATGATTATTCTTATGGCGCTTGGGACGGCGGGACCTGCCGCAGCCTGAAGCATTATCTAAATACTAGTCACGACTACAATGAACAGCGTATCCCGATCCGTACTCCAGGCACGCCCGATGACCCAGTCATAAATATCTACGCACCTTTTGACGGTAAGATAACCAGGGTTGAAAGTGAACACACACCGATTGGCAAACAGGTTCACATTCAATCGGCCAAGTATCCTTCGTACTATGCTCGCCTGTTTCACATTGATCTACTGGCCGGTCTAAAAACCGGCAGCCACGTCCACTCCGGCCAGCAAATTGGGTCTATCGGCCCGCGCGATGGTACCGACGTGGCGATTGAAGCCAATATCTTGCCAGCTCATACAGCCTATATGTCTTACTTTGCCGTTATGACCGATGAGGCTTTTGGGCCATGGGCGGCCAAAGGCTACAGCCGGAGTGATTTTATTCAGACCAGAGCTTACCGCGACGCTCATCCACTAGCCTGCCCTCGGGTGACCACAGGTCAGTCTAAAGATCAGTTTGACCGCAACCAACAGCGTGACGATGCCGACCAAGACTACCTGCAACTGCGCCCTGACCCCTACTCTCGGCCAGGTGAACAACGCCATTTCTAGTTGATAGTCACTTATCCTTAGTGGGTGGCGGTAACTTGACCGGCATCAAAAGAGTTAGCCAAGACCAAGCTACTATCGCCAGCCAAGCGGCTAGAGCTAGCTCGCCGTAGATGGTGATGCGTTCCTCGGCTGGTTTGAGTGGTAAGCCGGCGATAATAAAACCGCTGCTACTGCTGGTTTTATAAGTCTGAGCCACCATGGCGATGCGCACACCAGAGGCAGTCTGCCAAGTACGTCGCTCGCTACCGTGGGCTTTGGTGTAGTCGAAGACGCCGGCCGGTGGCAGCGGTGTGTCACCGTTTAAGCTGCTGGCCAGGATATTACGGCCGTCGTCGGTAATGATTACAAAGCCGGCGACATCAGTTTGCAGATTAGTTTTGATTGGTGCTACGGCAGCCACGGCATCAGCCGGCCCGTCACCCTGAGCCAGTTCGCGGCTGACTAACTGGGAGTTGATGCGCGGCCAATCATTGGCGGCCTGGCGGGTCGATTGCTGGACCATGGTGTAAGCGGCCCCCAAAACCAGGCTGCTAGTGCCGACCAAGGCCAACCAAAGCCGCAGGTTCGGTCTGAGCAAGTACCTATACACGACTTCCAAATTGTAGCAAAAGCGCTAACCAATTGACAGGTCTGGCCCGACTTGCAGGATTCGCCCAGCCTAAGCTAAGCTTAAGGGTAATGAACGACTTTTGCGCCGCTTTAAGTCAAGCCGGCTTTTTGGGTGAAATCGACTTAAGTGAGGCTACTCGACTGGCGTATAGCCACGATGCCTCGCTGTTTGAGCTGATGCCCCAACTGGTGGTTTTTCCAAAAGATGCCGGGGATTTGCGGCGGCTAGTGGCGACCGTTAATGCATACCTGCCCAAGCTGCCCGGCCTGTCGCTAACCGCCCGGAGTGGTGGAACCTGTATGTCCGGCGGTGCTATCAATGATTCGGTGATTGTTGATTTTAGCCACCACCTCACGGCCATCGAAGAAGTCACCGCCAGCTCGGCCCGCGTCCAGCCAGGTGTCTTTTACCGCGATTTCGAGAAGGCTACGCTGGCCAAAGGCGCCTTGCTGCCAAGCTTTCCGGCCAGTCGTGACATCGCCATGGTCGGTGGCATGGTAGCCAACAACGCCGGCGGCGAAAAATCGCTCGAGTTCGGCAAGACCGAAAATTTCGTCAGCTCACTAGACGTCATTTTGAGCGATGGCCAGCCTTATATGTTAAAGGCTTTGAGTGTGGCCGAGCTCCAAGCCAAAAAAGCCTTAAGCGGCTTTGAAGGCCAAATTTATAAGCAAATGTTCGAGCTGCTCGAGGCCAACTATGATGTAATCCGCGCCGCCAAACCGAAAGTCACTAAAAACTCGACCGGCTACAACCTATGGGACGTTTGGGATCGCCAGGCCGGCGTTTTTGATTTAACCAAGCTGTTCGTCGGCAGCCAAGGCACGCTGGGGCTGATTGCCGACATCAACTTTCGCTTAATCCACGATAAGCCCCATTCTGGCGTGCTGGTTTGCTTCATGAAAAACCTCGATAGTTTGGGCGAGCTAATAAATGAGGTGGTAGCGGCTAAGCCAGCCAGTTTTGAAGCCTTTGACAACTACACCCTGGAGCTATCCATCAAGTTCTTCCCTTACTTTCGCAAGACTCTCGGCTGGGGCGGTCTAATCAAGCTCGGTCTGCAGCTGCTGCCTGATGTCCTGCTGATGCTTCGCGGTATTCCTAAGATGATTCTGCTGATCGAGTTTACTGGTGAAACGTCCGAAGAAGTCGCTCAAAAAGTTCACGCTATGCGCTTAAAACTCAAGCCTTATCGTCTGGAGGCCATGGAAGAAGATTCGACCGAGGCCAAGGCCTGGAAGTTTCGGATCATGCGCCGCGAAAGCTTTAATTTACTACGCAAAAAAGTCAAAGATAAGCACACCGCGCCATTCATTGACGATATGGTGGTGCCGCCGCCGCGCTTGGCGGAATTCTTACCAAAGCTGAGGGCAATCATCAAAAAGTATGACCTGCTGGCGACGGTCGCCGGCCATATGGGCGACGGTAACTTTCACGTCATCCCCCTAATGAAAATCGAGCAGCCGGCCGAGCGAGCCAAACTGACACCGGCCATGCGCGAGGTCAATGAGCTGATTTTAAGCTACGGTGGCAGTTTGTCCGGCGAGCACAACGACGGCTTGATCCGTGGGCCATGGTTAGAACAAATGTATGGCAAGCAGATTGTTGATCTGTTCCGCCAGACAAAACGGATTTTCGATCCAAATAATATCTTTAACCCACACAAAAAAACCGACGCCTCCTGGGACTTTTCAATGTCCCATATTAGACAAAGTTTCTAAGCTATCTCAAAAACGGCAGAGATCTAGCAAGTGAAGTTTTAAGCCACCAGCTGCGCAGACCCCAGACTTGATGCTCGTCGGTTAAAGCGACGCCGAATAACGCCAAAAGATAGATAATATGCTCATCAACCAGAGGGGTGTTGGCCGGCCAAAGCAGCGCACTCCACATTAGTATCAGCATAATCACGCCAATCAGGGCTGCCAAACGCACCCAGACGCCGAGTAGTAAACCCAAACCAGCCGCTAACAGCCCGAGCATGAATAGTCCATCCACCCAGGCCTGACCGGCCAAGTGGTGGTAGAAGCTGGCGAACGGCCCAGTCGTGGCGTGGCTCAAAAAACCTTTAGTCGGTGAACCCTCGTGCAACCAAGCTTGTGAACAACCAACTGTTGAGGTCTTGCAGGTTGCAAACTTCAAGCCGAATAACTTATCCAAAAAGGCCCACAGGAAAATGTAACCTAGGCTGATCCGAAGAAGCGCCCAAGCGTATGGGCTGACGTTGAGACTTGCTTTTGCCATCGTTTATCCTTACTGCTTATGTTTTTATGATAAGCCCAGCGCTCGGAATAATCAATTGAGCCCGTGATATATTAGAGCTTATGCTTTTGAACCTCAAAACCTGGTTCGCTCATGAGGTTTACGTTCTGTCACCTCAGCAAATTGCCGGCGACGAACATGCTCATAAAGTCCGGGTTTGGGACACCCTCCACTTTGGCCATAATCTTCGAACCTTCACTGTCTATGGGCTGGTTGTTACAGCTAGTCTAGCGCTGTCACTGTGGTTGAAATCGCGGCCGTTTTTTAAAAAAGTCGGCGGCTTTATCGACCAGGCGACCGTCTTTGCACCGGACCTTATCCGGGTGGTCTTTGGGGCGAGCTTGATTTTTTCAGCCCGCCACCAAGCTGTCTTTGGCCCGGAGCTACCTATTGATAGCTTTAGCTATCACCAGCTTATCGGGCCTTTTCTGTACGTTAGCGGCTTGCTGCTAATTTTGGGCTTGGGCACTCGGCTATTTGGTCTACTGACCGCCGCTTTTTGGCTGCTAACCTTAGCCGATAGAGGCTGGTACATGTTGACCTATCTCAACTATTTTGGCGAAGCCCTGGCGCTAGTGCTGCTGCGCCGCCAAAACTTCGCTCTCGATAGATTTATCTCCGGCAAACGCGCCAAAACTGGCGCCGCTGATAGGTGGGCCATGCCACTCACTCGTATTTTCTTTGGCTTGGCCTTGCTTTATGCCGCCATCAATGTTAAGTTCGTGACCGCCGCCCTGTCGCTCGACGTCGTCAACCGCTACGAGCTGACTCGCTACTTCCACTTCGACCCGCTGTTCGTGGTGCTCGGAGCTGGTTTGATCGAGTCATTGATCGCCGTGCTCTACATTTTGGGCTTGCTAAATCGCCTCAACTCCCTAATGTTTATCGGCTTCGTGGCGGTCTCGATCTGGTTTTTCAAAGAAACCGTCTGGCCGCACTATCTGCTGCTCGGCCTGGCCGCCGGTATCTTTTTGCATAAGCCCGATTTCCTGGCTGTCGATGGCCGGCTGTTTAACAGACACAAGCGACCAGCTAGGCTAAAATAAGACCGTGATTAAGAACAAACAGCTGGTGCTTCAAGCCGTCGGCATTATTGGCACTCTCGCCTGTGTAGTGCTTTTTATTCGAGTGCCCAGTTTGCCAACGCCCGACAAACTGCTGGTCTTTTTAATCTTTATTTTCATGATCTTCCACCAGGCTTTTGCAATGCTTAAACGTTTGCTACCCTTTGTCGCCTTACTAGTAGTATATGAGTCGTTTCGCAGCGTGGCTCATCACCTCAACACTCACGTTGATTATCAGTTTGCGCCGCATGTCGATAAGCTACTGTTTGGTAACCTACCGACGATCGATTTGCAAAACTGGTGGTGGCACGGCGCCGTCCGTTGGTACGATTACATTCTTTACTTTCCTTATCTACTGCACTTTGTGCTGCCGCTAATTTTGGCGATTGTTATCTGGAAGACGCGCGAGGGGCTCTATTGGCGATTTGTCGGCACCTATCTGGTAGTGTCGTTCGCAGGCTTTGCCACTTTTTTGGCATTCCCAGCCGCACCGCCCTGGCTAGCCACTCAAAACCACTTTATCCCGCACATCGAGCGGATCTCCAGCGATGTTTGGTCTGCCATGGGCATCCACGATTTTCCGTCGCTCTATAGTCATATCGCGCCCAATCCAGTAGCCGCCACGCCCAGCTTGCATGCTGCCTGGGCGACGCTTTTTGTGATATTTATCTATAAACTCTATGGCCGCCGCTGGGCGGCCTTGAGCTGTATTTACCCACTATTGATTTACGTCGGCACAGTTTACGAAGGCGAGCACTACGCTGTCGATATTTTGCTGGGTATTGTCTATGCGATTGCCGCCTATCTGCTGACCCCGCGACTGCTGCGTTGGCTGGCTGGCCTCTGGCGAAGGCTCAAACCTGTTCGCCAACCAGCTCATGGAGCTATCGAGACTAAATAAGCGTGCTCCAGTAGTACCAAAAACGTTTTAGGATCAAGATGATGATTACTAAGAACCAGACTGTTAGAATTTCGCCGTGGAATCTTGAGGCAAAACTGCTGAGTTTTTGCGGCAGTTTGAGGTGGCCGGCCCACAAGTTGTAAAGTGTCACGTACCAAAATAACGGGCCAGTGACCGCCCAGACGATCATACAAAAAAGGCACAAGGCGCCGATCCGGTAGATTGATTCGAATTGTAGCCAGCTGATAAAGGCCATGGTCAAAAGTAGACCAACTTCTACGGCTTGCCAGAACCAGAGCTTAAATTTGGCTCCAGCCAACATGGCCGTACCAATTGCCGCCAAAACAGCGTAGCCGGCGATGCCTATAAAGTAATTGGGAAAACCAAAAGCATGTGATTGGGGACTGTCGGCTACATTGGTACAGCTCAAGATCGGGTTTAGGTTACAAACTGGTACGTAGCTCGGATTTTTGAGGCGATTAAAAACTTCGATCGAAAGTAGTAGCGAGGCCACTAGAGCGATCAAACCGCCTATCAGTAGTAACCACGGCAGCACTTTGGGAAGCGTCCAGGCTGATTCGCCAGTTGAATTATCGTTTTTGGCGGACATAGTCTTTGTCTAACAGTTTAACACTTGAAGCTGTACAATAAGCCCTGTGCCTAAACACATTAGAGCGCATTATTTATTTATTTTGATTATTGTCGGTTTAGCGGTCTGGGGCTTTGCTAGCTGGCGACACGGTCTCTCGAGCTCATCGAATACTCAGGCCAGTAAATCCCAAGCTGGCTCTATCAGCGCCGGTTTTGACAAAAAACAATTCTCCACTGATAAAGCCGATAGTTTATGGGTGGTAGTTAATAAAACGCGGGCTTTACCAAGTACTTACGTGCCGTCCAATTTGGTCAATCCTAACGTACCACTCCGCCTAAGCGCCTCTGACCCTGAAATGCACATGAGGACCGACGCCGGCGCGGCTCTTGAAAAGCTATTTGCTGGCGCCGATACGGCTGGTATTCATTATCACCTGTCGAGTGGCTACCGTTCTTACGCCGAACAGCAGCAACTTTACCAGATGTATGTCAGTCAGCTGGGGCTGGCGGCGGCTGACGAATCGAGCGCCCGACCGGGCCACAGCGAACACCAGACCGGACTGGCCGCTGATGTCGCGCCAGCCAGTGGCGTCTGCGATATCCAACAATGCTTTGCCAGTACACCGGAGGGCCAGTGGCTGGCCGCTAATGCTTACAGATACGGTTTTATCATCCGTTACCAAAGTGGCAGCCAAGCGATTGTTGGTTATGAATATGAGCCTTGGCACATCCGCTATGTCGGCAGCGAACTAGCGGCACAGCTCCAAAAAAATGGCCAAACGCTCGAGCAGTTCTTGGGTTTGCCACCAGCTCCTAATTACTCACCAGTATCTAAGCAGCTGAATCCATAGCCTCATTTGGCTTTTTCTCAAAGTGATCTGGTTGTTGTTTATGCCATTCCCGCCAAATTAGCCACATGATAAAAACATCAAAAATGCTCAGTAGAATTAGGCCAATCGACAGTCTCTGGCTGATTTGGTAGAGCTGATAAAGGACGAACAGACCGAGCGTAATCAATGCAAAGGGGTAAGCCCACTCCTTATTGCGAAGCAAGGCTACTACCATAACTATTTTGACTGCGCCGTGACCGGCCAAATATATAACACCGTAAAGAGTGCCGCCGGAAGCCAGGTGCTGGCCGGCGTGCAGAAGATGGTTGGCGATAAAAGCGTGCGGGTCTTCTGCCAGTTCGTGCTGTGTCAGGCTGCCGATCAAGTGATTGATAGTTTGGGGGCTGATGACCGCCAGCAAGACTGCCCCGACTATCTCTAAAACTCCATCAAGCGCCTTTAGGAATAGGCCAACCTCATAGGTCTCGTCGAGTAAATTCTTGGGCTTAAACCAGCTCATTACACCTAAATTGTAACTGATCTTTTAAACATCAAATGAAAAAGGAGCCTTTTGAGGGGCTCCTTTTTCGATAAGGTCATTGCTGAACTTACCATGCCACCTCACGGCGACATGCTAAGAGCCTACACCCCCAAGCTATGTACTGTCAACTACTTTTTGTGGAAAACTAGTTAAAGCATGTCGGTCTGGAACATTATAGCAGGCTAAAATGAGGCAAATGAGACACATTATAGTGTTTCGAGGATGCGACCAGTAGAGGCTAATAGGCTTGATAAATCTCACTACTTATGCTATTATAATAGCTCCCGAATTGGGAGTTCTTTCAATCGACCAGGAGGTCCAGAAGTGACCGGTTTCACCGGCCTCACCAAGGAGATCTGCAAGGACGCGTACTTCAGAATCGTCCGGTACGCCGTGGTTGGTGCTGCCGAAGAGCACATCACCAACAAGCTAGCTGGCTGCATGATCGTGCTCAACCCCAGCATACCCTACGAGCCGAAGTACAAGAACGCGATCGAGGATGGCAGCTTCAGCGATCTCGTGCTCTGGGAGAATCCCTTCGGCAACACCAGCGAGCACGACATCGACAAGTACATCGCCATCGCGTATGCGAAGGCCTTCACCTCGTACCTGACCGGGCTTCCGAGCCATCAGGTGCAGCAGGTAATGCCGTCGCTGTACGTCCCGGGCATGACCAAGTGGGGCGGTTCAGCCATCGCCGGCACCGGCCCGATGCGGCTCATCACCGCGTTCTCCGGCGTGCAGTGGAACTTCGACCAGATGATCTCGGAGATGATGATCTCCGCGATCCAAGCGCTCTGCCACGAGCAGATGCGCGAGATCATGGCTTCAGACGAGGCGATGATCCAACGACCCGCGTCCATCGCTACCTGATCGATGACAACCCAAGCCCCCCGTGAGCCTTTGCAGCAATGCAAAGGTCTCCGGGGGCTTACGAATTAAAATCAGTCGGTTCCTGCCTAATGTGCGATAAGGCAAATGAGACGCTAATAAAAATGCGTCCAGCAAAAATCGACAGGGATAAATGCTTGAGGTTTAGTTTCTTCATCTTTGTAGCTATAGTGTTACCAATGAGTAAACCCCTGAGGCACAAAAAGAACAGAATAATATATTCTATCGTTGCCCTAATAGTCGTAGGTCTAGTTGGCATAGCTATTCTTTTTGAAAAGCGGAACGCCGGCAGCACCCCAAAAACTACTTTTAGCAAGAGCTTGCCCACTAGCAACAGCCTGCCCACTAGTAACAATCTGTCCACGCTTGATGTAAACGGATTAATGTCAAGCAAAAAGGCTCTATCTTCTGGAGATAAAAAAACTAAGCACCTCGTGTCACAGCTAACCCAATATGCTATAACGGCGTTGCACGATCCTATACAAACAGTCACTGCCAAAAGCCAAACACCTCTTAGTGGCGACAAACACGATTACATGAGCCTGGCGGATTATTGGTGGCCTAACCCCAATAAGATCGATGGCTTGCCCTATGTTCACAAAGATGGTCAAGTCAACCCTGCCATCAACGATATCCCTGACAAAAATAACTTCACGCAGATGCTCAAGGATACTAACATGCTAGCCTTGGCTTACTATTTCACCAATGACAACAAGTATGCAGCCGGAGCAGCCCAAAAATTGCGTGCCTGGTTCCTAGACCCAACCACAAAGATGAATCCCAACCTCAACTTTGCTCAGATTATCCCAGGCCAAGACAATAATGGAACAGGCGTGATAGATTTTCGTGAGCTGCCTCAGCTTTTGGACGACTTCACACTCATCATCCCCTCCAACCAGCTAAGCAGTGAGGAACAGACGACGTTCAGAGGTTGGATGACGCAATATATCGACTGGCTTATAACTAGTAAGCCCGGGCTTAAACAATCTCAAGAAAAAAATAATCATGGCACTTGGTATGACGCCCAAGCCATAGCCATATCCGGCTTTTTAGGTGACCAGAGTCAAGCACGCTCTTATGCAGAGCGTGTACAGCGGCTTATCGATACACAAATCAAAGCCAACGGCACGCAGCCGCTCGAACTGGCCCGTACGAAGTCATGGGACTATAGTGTCTTGAATCTACAAGCATTAATAAAAACCGGTATTGCCGCTAAACCAACCGGTGTTGATGTGCTGCATTATACTAACTCATCCGGCGGCAGCATCACTGAAGCTCTTAAGTACTTGATGCCATTTACCACCAACAATAAAGCCTGGCCTTATCAGCAGATTACTAGGCGGAAACAAGGAGCTATAGCTAACCCCCTGCTCGAAGCTCAATATGAATTACATGATAATTTTGGTGTATCAAGTAGTGAGGTTGCGCAACTACAGCCCGATACAATTATTCAGCTAGAATTTCCGGCCTTATAAACATCTAGGCTAATATAACGAATGCTACTTAAGATACTGTGCAGCTTCTTGAAGAGGCTTCAAATCAATGCTAGGGTTTCGGTTAATAACATTTTGACCAAAAACGACTCGGTCGTCTTTACTAAGCACATAGCCTATCTTCTCGCTCTGATTACCAGTATAAACTACATGCTTAGCCTTATTAGTAACCAGCAAATCTCTGACATGGAAGAATATATTATTGGTTACATCTAATCCATCGACGTTGTTATAAAAATGTATACCCTTACTGCCACCATGGAATGTATTGTTCTGGACGAAGTTCTGGCTTGAGCCAGCATTGATACGTACATGGCTGCTGCGTGGGTTGTAGCTTTTGTTATTGCGAATTGTGTTAAGACTTGAGCTGTAAATAACGAAATTATCAACGTTGCTGATTGAGGTGTTATTTTCAATTATATTGTAGTCTGAGTTTTCGTGCAGCATGAAGCCATGCAGTTTATTATCTATTGAAATATTGTTACGAATTACATTGTAATTGCATCGTTTTGAGACAATGAAACCGTGTGTCCCATTGTTGATGAAACGATTGTACTCAATGGTTGCGTTACTGCTGTCATCGTGAGGGTCTAACCCATAAATGTCATTTTTGGTAAATAAGTTACCACGCCACATCATGCCGGAAGCGCCAAAGGTAAAACTGCCAATATGATTATGTTCAAAAGTGCTGTTTTCCACCCAGCCAGTCACAATGTCCTGCCCAAAACTACCTGTAGGGGCACGCCACGAGACTCCGTAAACTCCGCCGATTGGTAAGAATGGTACACGGGCTCTAATTACCGGATTCCGGAGTTCAGTGACATCCATGCCAAGATATGCAATATCACTATTAATGATATCCATGCGGCCGCTTCCATAAGCTCGCACAAAACTGCGACCATCTTTAAAATCAGTGTCTGGTTTACCGGTAGATGGGTCAACAGACGTAATCACGGTATTTTGTATAAGGGCCTCAGAATCCCTAAAAGTCAAAGTCACAATATTAAAGTTAGGCACACTTTTAAGTTCTAGTTTGCTGACTGTACTGTCAGTGATATCGATACGTATGTTGTTCTGAATATAGAGCGGTTTCATGATTCGGTAAGCTTTGGGCCCGGTCTGTTCAATGACATCGTAGGGCTTAAGTAGTTGCATAAGCTCCGGTATCGTGGTGTAAACTTCGGGGTTTTGAAAAGAGTTAGTTACGTACACAGTGCCTTGAATGTATTGCACAATTAGCACAGCTAAGTTGTCGCTCGGTGTACTAGCTATAAATGGTTGTTCAACTGATGGCACCATAATAGTCGTACCTGCAATCGCGGTACCGGGGTTAAGCTGTCTTAGTTCATCTATACTCACGCCAAAATGAGATGCCGCCCAGTCTAGGTTTTGCAATGGCTTGAGTTTGTAGTACGCAAACTTGGTGCCATATTGCGGTTGGGTAGCTACCAGTTTCTGTTGAGCTATTTGCCAGTTTTGGGTTATTAACTGATTATTCCCCCGGTCGCCTAGCTGAGCTGCCAGGGTATTACTATAAATGTAATAAAAGGTGAACGATGCTATTGCCATGGGCAGAATGATCAGCAATGTTGCGAACCTGAAGCGGCTCAAAAATTCTAGTTTCGTTAATCGATTTTTAGTTGTCATTGAGAAACTCCATTGTCATTACTACTTTGCAGGAAGGTCATAATACAAAATAGTTGAACCAGCATTAACATTCTGAGTATTGCTAATTCCGTTTAGTTTCTTAAGAGATTTAACGCTCATGCCAAAGCGGCTAGCGAGTTCTGTAAAGCTATCCCCGGGTTTAGTCACATATGTTTTAACAGCCGTGGGCAAAATAACCTTCGCTGGTAATACCGGAGCTGGAGGAGCATTTTGTGCTGTAGCGACTAGTAGATTAAATTCGTTTTGAGCAACTGGTGTTGGTCTAGGAATAGTCGCTGCAGCTTCTTTATTGATTTGATTTATCAAATGTCCGGCCATAAACAAAACAGCGGCGACCGCAGTTGTACCGGTTGCCATTACTAAACTACGGCGTAGTAGCCCTTTTCTTAGTCTGCTTTTGTGCCACCTCGTTGCCCAAGAATGTTCCAATAGTGTCCCTAGCGCATAAATTTTAATAAGCGCGTTTATATAGCTATAGATAATGTAGAAAGGCAAATATATGATGCGTTTGGGATAGTGTCGGAAATAACTAGAAAGCCGTACCGTACGGCTGATTAGCCACCAAGCGACTAAAACTTCTACAATTAGCCAACGGCGCTGGATAATTGCAATCGCACAAGCAGTCGGGCCCAAGAGCATAAAGAATGGTTGAATAAAGCGGTCAATTATAAAGTAGGCCAGAACTGGGTGTCTCCATATCCAGCCTCGCTTAATAGCACGTAGGTCAGCCCGCCATGAATTGCGAATCCATCTAAGACGTTGCCTTAGAAAGACTCTCATTTTATCCAACCCCTCGGTGTAGACGACCGCATCCTTGACATAACCGACATGCCAACCTTGCTCAAGGATTAAATGGGAAAGTCGTTTATCATCGCCGGAAATTCCTCTGGTTCCAAAAAAGAACTCATGTCTGAGCTGATGGAGATTATCATGGGTGTCGTTAATGAGTGCTTCACGTCTATAAATTGCCGTTCTACCCGACAGGGTGTTGAAGGCCTTACCAAGACCTAACAAAAATGGGACTTCTTCGTGGTAACGAGTCCATAAAAGAATGTCAAAGAGTACATTACTAAGCGAGTGAGGGTTCATAATCCGCTGGGCAACAGTCACACCGCCGACCTTTTGATCTAGAAAATAAGGCAGTGCTTTTTTGCGCACATCTTCACCCCAAACGGTATCGGAATCAACAAACGCTATTAAATCACCCTGAGCACGGTTTACGCCATCGCACAAGGCTGACCGTTTACCAATTTTAGGTGTCACCACGAGCTGACACCTAACATCAGAGCGGTTTGTATATTTTTTCTCGAATTCAACAATCAATGGGGCGTTGGACTTGTCGATAACTGCAATGATTTCATCGACCCCATTGGCTATCCATGAATCCATCGCCTGATCAAATAACGGCTCACTTTCGTTGTAGACAGGGGTTACAATGGATAGACTTAGTTGCTTCTTATTAGCTGGCCAAGGAGTCGCAGGAGGTCGGTAGAGGGCGGCCCCAATAATGCGAACCAGCCAATACGACCAACGCCATAGTCCAATGATTGATAAAGGCACGTAAACAAGCAGTGAGTTTAACATGTTGGTCAGACCTTAATCTTTGATAGGTGATTGACACGCACGGTTTTATTACGTCCGAGCAGGTTCTCGTGCTTGATGTTCTCTTCAATAACCGCTTTTAATATACCTAATTTGAGTTTATTGCGAGCCCCCCAGTTAAGAAGGGCCGAGGCGTCTTTTGGCAGACACGAGCCATCAAACGGACCATAGTCCCGTAGGCCATAGATGGGGTTCCATATTCCTTCACAACTTTGAGCGGTCGCCAAAAAAATCTTCTCGGCATCCCAACCCTTACTTTTTACGGCTATACGCATCTCGTTAAAAAAAGCAATTTTAACGGCGTTGTAGACATTATGTACATATTTTTGTATCTCGGCTTCTTCGATTGAACAGCGCTCAATAGCTACATCAAATGGACGATATAGTTTCTCTATTACATCACCAGACTTTTTATCGTAAGCCCCTATAAGGATAAACCATGGGCGTTCAAAGTCTTCGGCAGCCGTTGCCTCCCGTAAGTATTCGGGCTGCATGACAAGCCCAAAGTCTTTTCCGACCTTCTTTCCGGAAACACTCTCAATAAGAGGCAGCACAAAACCTCGGGTCGTACCGGGTGGGACTGTTGAGCGGATAACCACAACGTGATACTTCTTGTGATTAGCCAGACGTAGACCAAACGCCGTTACTGCATTTTTTATATGTTTAAGTTCAGCACTATTGCCGTTTGTGGGGGTGGGTACGGCAAGCATCGTAACATCGGTGGTAATTTTTCGGTATTTTTCCGGAAGATACGCTTCAAAGCCATCTTTAATAAGCGCAGCCACTTTATTTCTGTCGACATCAATAAAAACTACGTGGTTCTTATGTTTTGCTAGACCTCTGCCTGTTGCCCCACCGACAAAGCCAGCACCAGCTACGGCAATTTTCATCCAGTTGCTCCTCTGTCAGTTACAGTACGTAATAACTTAAAGTAACATAACTTATCCTGAGTTGCAAGGGGTGTGCTAGCAAAAGGACGATTGACGAGCTCCGCTTGGCAGCCACAGGAGTATCGAATGCTAGATTCAACTCTTTATGTTTTAGAGTTGTACCAAGCTGGAGATCGCCCTACGCAAAACAGTCTGGTTAAAACGCTTGCACAGAATTGTTAAATATACTAAAGTAGTAATGTTTAAAAACGTAAACAAAAATATGTCCTCCCAAAAAACAATAATTGGCGATTTTAGTTCCTTCGCGAAACTATCTTGGATTCATATTCCTTTTGCTGGTATGCGTCTAGAGGTCTTAGGATCAGTAGCCATATTAATATTGGCGGTGCTTAGTATTTTTATAGCCTGGCGCGAACCATACACGACCAGTGGGCTTGTAGGGCAGACAAAATCTTCCACCAAGTTTCCTACCAGTCAAGCTGCGACTTTACTGGGCGCGAGTAGTAGTCCAAAAACCCCTTCAGGCAATAGCAAAGAGAGTTCATCAAATCAAAGTAGCGGAGCTGCAGTAGGCAATACTCTCGCAGCACATTCGCCGGCTGGAACTGGGGTCTCAGGCAGTGCTACCGGTTCGGGAGGAGCTCCATCGACTCTCGTACCGGCGCGGGTTTTGGACCTCACGAACTGGAAAGTAACGCTGCCTATCGCCAAGCCAGGCACGAACACTGCGATGGAAGTCCTTCAGCCTCAATTAGCCAGCTACTCTATTAGCCCATACTTTATGGTTAATGCTGCTGGTAATGCAGTCATTTTCCAAGCCAACGCAGGCGGCGTGACGACCAGCGGCTCAAGCTACCCGCGGTCTGAGCTGCGTGAAATGACCAATAACGGAACCCAGCTAGCCAGCTGGTCAACAACGTCAGGCACCCACACGCTGGTGGTTAAAGAAGCTGTGAACCATCTGCCGGTTGTGAAGCCACAAGTGGTGAGCGCTCAAGTTCATGATGCTAGTGGCGACATTATTGAGATTCTGGCCGATGGCTTGCGAAAGAATGCAGATGGTACATTCGGTATTTGTGTTCGTTACAACGGGTCAGAACAGAGTACTTGTTTAGATAGTCACTATACTATGGGCACGGCCTATACTCTACAGATTGTAGCCTCCGGCGGACATATCATAATTTGGTATAACGGAGTGCAGAAGTTTGATTTTACGAATAGCAGCTCTGGGGACTACTTTAAGGCTGGATGCTACACCCAATCAAATACCAGCAAAGGTGATGCTCCGGATGCTTATGGCGAAGTTGCAATTTACGACTTGCAAGTAAGACATCAGTAAACATTTTACATATTGCAAAGTTCGGCGGAGCATCTAGGTCTGGCGCCTTTTGTGTGTCTCAGCCTAAACCCATTATAAGGGTAAAATGAGACAAATTAGACCCTTGTAGAAGCTTGATTAACTTGGTGTTTTTAAGCATTAAGGGTATGCTGGTCTTAATAATAGATAACTTTTACAACAATACCGGAGGTGGGTGTGATCAAAATGGACAAATATACACACAAAGCCAAAATTTTTTTAAATTCAGCTGAAAAACAGTTTAAAAAAGCTAGAAACTCCAAATACGCTAAAGATAAAAGAGTTTGGTCAGCAGCAGTTATTGCGATCTTGGCAGTAGTATTTTGGGTGCTACCGGTTTATGCTGCCAAAGCTCCAGGGCAACTAGGTTATTCGATTAAACGCGGCGAAGAATTTTTAGCCTCCAACCTAGCTCCGCTGTCCAGCTGGCGCTACAGATTGCGGCTGGATTTTGCCAATGACCGCGTGTTCGAAGCCGCCTATGTTGCCAACCAAGCGGACCAAAACAGTAAGTCAAACCAAGCCAAAATCGTCGCTACGGTTAATGGTCTGCTGGGGGCTTACGAAAACGTTTACCGGGCTCGGACAGCCGCCCTAAACCAGAAGCTGGCCGATGGTAAGAAAACGCCTAAAGCCGATCTCTCGGGGGCTCAAAAAGCGGCCATAGCCACTTATGACGACCTGCAGCTGCTGCGCCTGCAGGCTCCTGACGGCGCCCAACTGTCTGTACTGGGCGCCATCGACGATACCCAACGAAATTTAGCCGCCCTGAGCGACGCTCTGGGTGCCGCGCCGCTATCGGCCAGCGACTTATCACAGCTGGCTAAGCTGGTTCCGATTGGCATAATAACCAAAGCCCAGGCAGACCAACTGGCCTCTATCAAAAGTAGCCGGCAGCTGCATGACCAGTTGGTGGAGATGATAAACAATGGCCAGCTACCATCAGACATAACTTACATACTGGACCAGGACCTAATTAAACAGGTAGATCCTGCCCATGCGACTA
>OBEQ010600968.1_pt1 | contig 16428 bp, 12 predicted proteins | sample 1670901 | NCBI WGS metagenome assembly OBEQ01 (sample SAMEA104232315, study PRJEB22302) | groundwater metagenome | biome: forest; feature: aquifer; material: groundwater | place: USA | collected 2011-08-07 | depth 5.4 m
CATCTTTTTTCACCCCACACATGCCACATCGAGGGCATTTACGGTCGTTTTTTTAAATTCATTTTAAATATTAGCCAAACTAGCTCTTAATAGAGCCATAATACATTAAATCTGGCACCTAGAAATCACCTTTAGCCCAAAAATAACACAATGCAAGAAACTCGCAAGGTAAACACAACGAACAGCATGGCAGCTTTTCCTACTCTTAAAACTTCTCACTTCCAAAAGAGATTACGCTACTTTATAGCACCCTCTCACCAGATCCGCCGCCTACCCCATCATAATTTTGATATACATGTTCCAGTTCTGCTTTATCTTTCATCACAAGTTCGAGCACTTTTCGCACAAGTTCTTTGGGGCTTTTATCAAACACAATTTTGGGATTTGGCCGATGACCCTTATCGAGAATATTTTGGATCACTTCATCGGTCTCCCATTCTCCCTGAAGCACGCCTATTGGCTTATTATCCTCAAAAGCAATCGTAAGTTCATTCAGTGTTCCAATACGCCCACAGCCAATGAGCACTGCATCAGAAGAACGTGTTAAAAGCAAGTTCCTGCCAGAGTAACCAAAACCCGTAAAGATAATGAGATCAAGATAATCAAGCGGAAGTTGGTATACATTCACATGTTCCGCCTCGGTTGATGCAGGGGAAAGTCCGATCGAGAATCCATTCTCCTCTTTTGCCCCGATCGCAGCCCAGAGCGGAACACCCGTCGTTGCTCCCGTTACGAGTATCGCCCCTTGCCGGACAACTTCCCTTCCCATATCTTTTGACAATTCAAGTGCACTGATTCCGCAATGGCCAGTTTCCGCAGCACCCGATACGCAGATCTTCGGCCGAAGATGCGGATGCTTCAGATGCATGTGTACTTTTTTTTCATCCATAGTTTTAGAACATTAATTCATATGATACCCCCGCTTCAGGAAGCGTCGCATCAATGCCAAGATAATCGCGAATACGCTGTACGAGAAAGAGCCCTGATCGTTCTTCTCCTGCAACAACAAACACCCGCTGCAATGTATCTGCCGTCCCTTCCACAAAATCAAGTAAACCTTTTGAGTCTCGATGGCCCGAGTATCCGCCGATCGTGCGAATCGTCGCTCGCACCGGTACTTCTTCTCCATGAAAACTGATCTTCTTCACACCTTCTTGCAATTGCCTGCCGATGCTTCCCGCGGCCTGATAACCAACCATAAGTACTGTGCTCTTTGCATCTGGCAAATAACGCTTTTCATGTTCAATTACCCTGCCGCCATGCGACATGCCTGCTCCAGCAATGATAATTTTTGGATTCGGCACATGAGCGATCGCCCGCGACTCGTTGCTGTCTTTTGTAAAGATAAGCTTCGGAAATGAGAACACGTCATCTCCGCGCAGAACCGCCTTCTGTACTTCTTCGTTAAAATCTGCCATATGTTTCCGATATACTGCCGTGATATGCGTTGCAAGCGGAGAATCTACATATACGGGTACTTTTGGTATTCTGCCACTCTCTACAAGGCTATTGATCTCGTAGATCAGTATTTGTGTACGTTCGAGCGAAAATGCCGGAATCACAAGCGCACCCTTGCGATTCATCGTCTCCTCAATGATATCTTCAAGGCGCTCCTTTCTCGTCGCTTGATCTTCGTGCAGCCGATCGCCATAGACACTATCCATAACAAGATATGTTGCATCATGCACAATCTCTGCATCCTGAATAAGGGGCGATGGCGAATTCCCCAGATCTCCCGTAAATAGTAAGTGCTTATCGTTGCAGGAAATATCAACCATTGCAGAACCGAGTATGTGCCCTGCGTCGCGCAAGATAAATGAGAACGGATTATCAAACTGAATTTCTTTATGATATGGAATTCCCTCCCACAACGAGAGCGCATTCCGAATGTCTTCTTCATTAAAAAGCGGTTTAACACCATTCCGCTTTTCTTCTTTTTCAAAAATTGAAACGCTGTCGGCAAGCATATATTCAGCAAGTTCTTTCGTTGCAACAGTTGAGTATATCTTTCCCTTAAAGCCATCATGGCAAAGTTTCGGGATCCTTCCGATATGATCGATATGCGCATGCGTCACCACAAGCATGTCGATCTCGCTTGGCTCATAAGGAAACGGCTTATGATTATCATCGGCACAATAATCGCACCCCTGGAACATCCCGCAATCCACCAATATTTTTTTTGTTCGTCCAGCAATATGAAAATTTGATCCCGTTACAGATCGAACACCACCGTGAAACGTCACATTCAGTTTTTGAAGTTTAGTTTCGATCATACAGATTTTGAATTTCGTAATTGAGGAATAAAAAGGGGCAGAACAGCTAAACAGCCAAAAAAATCCATACCAAGATCAAGCGCCGTATCGAACACATAGCTCTCATGCGTAACCATCGTCATTCCAAAAATATATTCGTATATTTCCCACAAAATACCGACAAAAAGTGTTCCTATAATCGTAAACCAGACTGGATGCCTCTTTCCAATCTGTAAATTCGCGTAAAAAGCACACCAGAGCGCTATAGCAGACACCCATGCACCCGCAAGAAAATGGAGTAGGATATCAAACCACCAAATCGACCAATACAGATAAAAACGGAGTGCAGAAAAATGCAAAAACGCTATTATAACAGCGAGGACACATATAAATACCATAGTATTGCGTCTGCTCATACTTCACTAGTATACGGCAAAAGCACGTCGCTATAAAGAGCCTCTTGGTACGGATAAAGCAAAGCATCCACGCCGTATTAAAACGAGCGCAGATGCTTTTGCAAAAGGAGCACAGAGCGTTTGTTATACAACATCAGGGTGGCACAGGTGGGTGCCCGCAATCGAGAAGCAACAGCTTCTGATGATTTCCACACTTTTATGTAGTTGGACTCCCTGTATACAAATTTTACGCTGATTTGTATATAGCCATGGCTCCTTTCTAAAGTATATTCCTCGGGCAATAGTTAGCAACAAAACGAAAGCCGCACTATCCAGATCTTGGTGAATATTGATTGACCCAGTAGGCGATTTTGCTAAATCGTACTCGAGGCGTCGAGGTATCCGACTGCGAGGCGTATTCCATATACGGTGAGCAGTTGGGTGCCAAAGACAACAAAGCATATCGCAATATTCACCAAGCTCCTATTCACCGAGCTACTTTTTTCTCTTTTGACAATATGTCAGCGCCAAGTTGCACAATATCTTTCCCTCGCTTAACAAATTCTGGACTTTGGGGCGCTTGCACTGCACCAGTTCCCGTCCATGAAACAAGCGCACCCTTCGTAAAGGCAAAATCTTGTCTTTCGACCGAAATAACTTCAGGGCTCATCGGTTTTTTGTAGTGCGAGACTGTTTCTACCACCGCACACAGCTCCCCGCTCGGCAAATAATGATACTGATAATCAGTCTTTCCCATTTCTCCATACAGTACCGCGTCCATTCTTCGGAGGGTTGTTCCTTCACGATACATATCAGCCGTACCACCTTCAACCGACAGATCGAAAACATCAAAAAAGCTATGGGTAAACGAGCCGAGCATGTTATCGTTCACCGGACATCCATTACTTCCCCCGGAAGTTGCAAGCGGTTGCTCGCTCCTGTTTCCCGCAATAAGCAACGCTGCCCCGGAAAGAAACACGATACCGACCAAAATATAGAGAGCTTTTTTCATATAATTATATTTATAGATACTTCTTAAATCATACACTCACAAATGAAAAAATCACAGTGCAGAAATTCCCGCACGGTGATTTTCAACCATTATGTAATTATACTCTTTACCCCAAAATGCTGTCCAGATTCACATCATACAAAATACTTTCCTGTACAATAGAGTAATCAACAAGATCTTCCTTTTTGAACCAATGCAGGATCTCTCGATCCGCTTCTTCAACGGAGCCGGAAGCATGAACCAAATTTCTGACCGAGCGGCCATCTAAATCTGCCATTTGGTAGGAATCCAAGACATAGTCGCCACGAATAGTACCTACGTCAGACGTAAGCGGCTCTGTTCCTCCAGTGAGTTTACGAATGACTTTCACTGCATGCGCTCCCTGCCAAACCATGCAAACTACCGGACCACTCGACATGTATTTTTTCAAATTTGCGAGAACCGTCTTTCCGAGCTTCTTCGGATCATCAGATGGTGGAGTCAGGTCCTTGCTCCTGTACCCTTCAATGGTTTTCTTGCCCACAGCCTCAAGCCAACCCGGGTCAAGAAGATAGTGCGCTTCTGCATGAGCAAGCGTTGGCACTATCATCTTCACGGCAACAAGTTTAAGGCCTACGCGCTCGTAGCGGCCAATAATTTCCCCTATGAGGGAACGCTGCACACCATCCGGCTTAATGATGACGAGCGTTCGTTCATACTTGTGATGCGGTTTCTTGTCGCGTGGCATATAAACCTCTAAAAATATGTAAATAATCCCCCTAAGGTGAACTTACCATACCCACCAAAAACCAAACTGTCAAGCATTACTTAACAGTTTCGGTCAGAAAATCACAGATCCTAATCGTCGAAATGCTTGTCGAATTCCTCACGCATCGTCTCGATGTGATGATCCGTGAATCCATGCGCGTGCTTATTCTCTTTCAGCCAATCAAGCGTCCGCTCCGCCTCTTCTTTATCAAGGCCCTTATGCATGGCACCCTTCTCGCTCATCTCACCATGAAAGATGGACTCGAATTTCCCGACTTGCGACTCGCTCCAGTCGTGTGCACCATGCAGATTTTGCTTGATCTGCTTGAATTCGCGATCAGATATTATTTTTTTGGGTCGATCAAAAAATCCCATAATGAAATCAGTATATCACGTTTATTTCGGCGCAACAGCAATTTGCGATGCTTTCTTGTATTTCTCAATAATTTGAGCATCAATCTCCGCTCGATCATGTCCATACAACTGGTACGAGATCTCTTTGAGGCTCTCGACTTGGCGTGCAAACCCGACCGGTGGCGGTAATGTCTGTATATTAAATGCCTTTGACGGCTTCCCTGCCATGAGCATCTTTATATACGCATTATGATTATCAAGATTCATAATATCGTTTGCTTTGAACACCGGTTCAAATTGTTTTTCCAAAAATTCGGCATCTTCCGCACCCACACGGAATACGGCCATTGAACCAACGTTCCCAAAGACCGCATTTTTAATCTTTTCATCAAGCTGCGCGATAAATTGATGCGCAACATTGAGACTCAAGCGATACTTTCTCGCTTCCGACAAAATTGTCGCAATAGAATCTGTCGTAATATTCTGGAACTCGTCGAGATAGAGATAGAAATCAGGCATTGCACCCCCTCCTGTATCAACACGAGAAAGTGCCGCCATCAGAATCTTCCCTACTAAGATGAGACCAATGAGGCGTGCATTAATATCACCCAACCTGCCTTTTGAAAGATTCACAAGAAGAATCTTTTTTTCGTCCATAATTCGTCTGAAATTCCAAGAGGAACGCTCTTGAGCAATGATCGGACGCATAATATCGTTCGACAAAAAGACATCGAATTTGCTTGTAATGTAGGGCACCATGTTTTCAAGCGATGCTTCTCCACCCGCTTTTCCGGCGATCTCTCGCCAAAATTGAACGACGATCGGATTCGTACATGCCGCAAGTTTCTTTTCTCGAAAAGCCTTGTCAGCAAGCACGCGTGACACTTCAAGAAGCGTGCTGCCTGCATTCGGGTCATCGATGACAAGCATCGTCGCATTGCGGAAATACTGTTCAAAAATCGGCCCGCCCGTCGCTTTCATGTCGAAAAGTTTGTCGAAGATTGAGAACATCTCGTTCACAACGAACGTTTTTTGTTCAGGGAACCGAGCATCGTATTCAAGCATATTGAGCGCCATCGGCCGCGCTGTATAGCTCGGATCGAAATAGATAACATCGCCATACCGCTCGTGCGGAATATACGAAAGAATATCAACAATATCCGTACCATGCGGGTCGATCATACACACCCCGGCACCCGCTGCAATGTCCTGCGCAATCATATTTTTGAGAAGCGTCGTTTTTCCCGTCCCTGTTTGGCCAATAACATACATGTGCCGCATGCGGTCTTCCTTTGCCATGTAGGCTTTTGTTTCACTATTTCGATAGGTATTTATGCCAAGAAGTGTACCCTCGGTCGGCATTTCATGCGGTGCAGAGCTCGTACCCGCTTTTGCCTGTTTGAGATGCGGGGACGATTTGATCCCCTTCGGCGGAAAATGCATAAGTGTCGTTACTTCGCGTATCGAGAGCGGCAATGCGCGCGACTTTCCAAACTCTCGGAACGTGAACTGGTGAAGTGCTTGCTCAAGACCTCCCCGGATCAAGCGATCAAAGTGCACCGAATTGCCGTTCGCGTTGCTAAACTGATTGAATGCGGACTCCATTTCGGTAATGATGGCACCCGCCCGTTCAGCAGTTCCCGCTGATGCAACAAGCCTAATATTTGCGAGAACGATCGGACTTCCTGTCTTCTCACGCAATACTTCGAGCGCTGCCTGGTTGATCGCCGGCTGCCGCATCATCGTATCCTTCTCCATTTGCTTTTTCTTCTCATCGCCAAACATCAGATCCCGGATTGTATGTGAGATCATACCGGTCGCCGTTACCGTGCTCTCTACTGCCTTACTAACAGGCATCCCACGCTCTATCTTCTTGATCACCTGTTTGTATCGATCGCTATAGACCGTCGCACCCTTCGGATGGAATACGAGCTGGAGCGCAGCCCCTTCTCCGTCCCTTTCTATTTTTGAAAAAGAGTTAATGATAACGTTCAATGGATCATAATCAAAATGCTCGTAAATCTTGATCGGATATGCCGAGCTCCTATTCAGAACCATGGTCGATGACGCCGACCCGCCTTCTTTATTGAAAATATTATAGTCATCTTTGCAGACCTCTATTTTTGCATCATGAAAAACTGAAAGCATATGCTTTTCAAACATGTCGCGATTGAAATTTGGCACCGCAACATAGAAACTTACTTCTTCGCTGAAATTGGGAAGAGCAATCTCGATCGTAAAATAGTCGTTACCTTTGGTGTGCTCATCGGCAACCGAGAGCATCCCTGAATAAAACTGCTCCATAGAGGAAATCATCTCCTTCAGCGCTTTTTCTTTTTCATCGGCAATATGATCGGGAAGCTGCACTTCGTAGAGCGTCATGTGCGTCGCCTTCCATATTTCGCCGTTTTCTTTTATGCCAGCGATCGTCATGCCTTTTGCAATGTATTGAACCAAAAAACGATGGAAATCATCTTCAATATGCGGATTGTTCATCTTGTCGAGCACAGCAAGCGCATTACGAATTCCTTTTTCGAGAAGTATTGCAAGTAATTCTTCCATCTGTTTGTCATGCTCTTCCGGAGCAAGATCGAGAGCAAATTTTTCTACGGCATGGGACGGCAGTGCATGGCTTTCTTCGAGCAACACGTCTGTCGGACTATTCTTATATGCTTCAACTCTGTCCTGGATAATTTCCCCGCGATGCGGCTCTTTCCCGCGCTCCCGTAATTCCTGCTCTTTGCGTGCAACTTCCTCGCGTAAAAAGGAAAGCTCCTCTTCTGGAGAACCGAATTTCTTTTCAAGATTTTTGTCTTGTGATGGTTCCATGTGTTCTCTATGCTACTTTCGTCGTGTCATACCAGAAATCATACTTGCAAGCTGCCGCTTTGCTGCGAGACTCTGCTGTGTCGGAGGATACTGCATCGCACTTGCAAAGATCCTCCTCATTTCGAGAACACTTGATTCACTTGCTAACACAAGCCTCTTTTTGCCGTCAGCATCAAATTGCGGCTGGCCGATATTCGCATCAAGCTGCTGCGCATAATAGTGCGCAAATGCTTCTGCGTCGATCTTTCCCTGCCTCTGCATTGAGAGAAGCTGTTCAACACGCGCCGTGCTGTCACCCGGTCCATTCACGATTGGATTCATAGCTTCTGCGATCTTCACGGAATATCCTTCGGGTGCTAAAGATGATCCTTTGCCGGGCACAAGAGGCACCTTCTCACCCAACCGTATACCACCACCGGCAGGCCCTTGAGGATGCGTCATCATCATATTCTGCATGTTGATCGTCAATGTAAGCTCCGCATTTGCCTGCTGTCCCGGAGTACCGCGCAGGTCTTCAAGCGCTTTGAGCAAGCTCACAACACTTTGACTATTTTCAGGCATTTTCATTTGCTGTGCAAAATAGGTGGCAAATGCATTAGGAGAAACAGAACCCGAACGGATTGCAGCACTCATCTGCTTTGCACGCATAGACGCATTTGCGTTTCCATCATAGACAATCTGGTCAATCGTTTGCCGGATCCTCGGCAAACCTGAAGTTTCATACTTTGGCATCGTTCCTGCTTTCGCTCGAAGACGCTCCTGTTCCGCAAGGCGATTTTCTGCTTCTGTCAAAGCTGCAGCATAACCGCCTCCATGTGCAAGAGCATCTTTTTTGAAAAATTCATCGCCAATGACTTCGACCGTACCACTCTTGAAATTAAATTTTAGTACGTTCTGTGGATCTTTGCGGAGCAATTCTGCAAGTCCTTGCGCGTCACCTGATAGATTCATCTGTTGCAGCTGTGCACGCTTCACCGGTGTAAGAACGCTCTCTGCATATTCAATCCACATACCATGCGCACGAACCGATGCCCAATTCGCAACATCTTCTTTGCCATTCCAACCAAGACGCCGCGCTGCTTGTTCATTAAAAGCAAGGTAATCAGAGATAACGCGCTCCGCAGGCGCGTTATCAACAGGCCGAATCACTTCGGCTGGCAAAGAGGTTTCAAGTGCCGCAGCAGCTCTCCAGTCATTAACTACCCCATCAAGCCCCGATAGTCGCTCGGCAGCACTTTTTACTTGTCCATTTAACCTTCCATTCCCGTAGGTTTGGCCGCGAATAGTATCAAGTATCGCTTTACTTTCTCCCGCCGATCTTCCACTAAGCATTACCGCAATACGTGATTCAACCGCTTGATCTGTTGCATTTTCACCAAACGCAACAATATCAATACCAAACCGTTCTGTGACACGCTTCACCATTTCTGCACTCTGCTGCGCAGTTTTCGCATCAAGCATCGCTTTCCTATCCGCCACTTCAGGACGCGCACCTTTTGCTCCGGCCTTTCGCTGTTGTTCCTCTAACTCAAGCGCTTTTTGCCTTTCCCTCGCAGCTATAGCTTCCGCAGCTTTACGATCTGATTCTAATTTAAGCGCTGCCTTTTGGGCTGTTTCAGCATTAGCAACAACAGCAGCCGCTTCTTCTTCCTTAAGTATCTCTTTCAACGCCTCTGTATGTGCCGGGTCAGTTGTCCCGCCGGTTGCAAGTTCTTCCCGCATCGATGCAAGAGCGGCATTTTTGTCTTTCTGACTCGCAAGCCAGTTTTTTACTGCATCATACGACATTCTACTCTTGACCGTTTGCGCTTGTGCGGCAAGTTGTTCAGGCGTGAGCGCCGCCGCAGATACTTTTGATACCCCGCCTCCCTGCGATAAACCAGGTATCTTGATCTTTGCATCTCCATCAAAGAAATTAGATGCCATACGATACACGCCAACAGCACCACGCCTCCAAGCGTCAACGCTCAACACCGTCACAATTCCCTTGTTGACCTTTTCCGCCTGAACAGCAGCCAGAGCAAAGGAGTGAACAGTACCACTGTCATCAATCAACCGAGCATATCTATCTAAAATTTTCTTATATCTTCTGTCTCGAATGTTTTCATATACACCCCGTACTCCGTCATGCTTATCTCCAAGCATCACATGATGTATTTCAGCGACCTTCTCACGTACACGTGCCTGCATCTTTCTCTGAAACCACCAGTCTCTCGTCGAAGGTGGTGTCTTCCCAAGACGTTCCTCCAACTCTGCAGGCAAATTTTTAAAATATGCTTCATCTATCTGTTCTTTTGTCGGCTTATCGCTTCCACTCTGAAGCTTCGCTTGGTTATAGAGCTCCCATGCTTCATCCATCGCACCTCCTCCACTTGTTCTTGCAATGTATTCTTCTTCTGTTTCATCTTCTCTCTTTCTGTAATCCTCGTTACCACGTTGTGAATTAGCAACAGTTTGCTCATTGTAGTCTTTAACAATGCCTGCTGTTTCAGCCATCGCAAGAGACGAAAGCATGACGCCTCCAAGCGGCATGAGGCCAAAAGCAGACGCTACAGGTCGGCCGATACGCGCACTCATTCCGCCGATCACACCAACACTTCCCGCAATCCTTCTCCCTTTCCGCATCTTCCCTACCTTCGCCCCATTTTCCTCTGCCAACTTGTCCTCTCTCGCTTCACGCAATTTGATTTCCGCTGCCTGTGCATCCCTTTCACGCCTGCGTGCCCACACATCAAGTAACTGATTATTATTCCGCATTTCCGCAGGAACAGCAGATGCGAGCATATTCCCCGTAAATTTCTTGAGCGACCATCCCCAATTAAGCATTCCGACACTTGCCTCCTCACGCTGTTCAGGAGTAAGGCGCTCGTACTCTTCGCTCACCCTTCTCAAGGCTTCTTCTGGAGTTTCCTCCATCCATCCTGCCGGAGGAAGATCAGGAAGTGGTGGAAGTTCAGACATATCTTCCGACAGTCGTCTCCCTTCTTCAGAAGCTGGAGTTGCCACAGAAATTGTTTCTGGGGTAATAGGCGGCGCGACCACAGGAGCGGTCTCTATACTTGGAGCTGGTGGCGGAACAGCTACCGCAACTGCATGTTCCCCGCCTCGCGCATGAATAGCTTTTCCGAGAGCATATGCTTCTTCTACCCATTTTGCTTTTATTGTTCCAATGCCTCCCCCTTGTGCCCCAACATTTTCTCCAGGCTTTTCAAGTGCTTCTCGTACCTCTCTCCGCATCTCGTCACCAGCCATTCCTTCACGAAATGCAAGATCAACCATCACCATCACTCGGGCATCATTGCGCGGATCAAGAGGGTCTGCTTCCGGCCGCAGTAATTTCAATATAGAATTGAGTTTTTGTCTTTCTTCACTTATTTCGGGTACCGCAGAAACTGACACTGCTTCCACTACAGGCGTTTCCGGAGTCGCGACAGCTGCCACAGCAGCCGGCGCTTCAACACTCTCAACAGGAGCTATTGCATAGAAATCTTCTATGCTTCCGGCTTCCTTAAGCATGAGCTCTATAACTTTCGCGCGCAAACCACCCGTACGCGTCATGACCGCTACTGAAATTTTTCTTGCACGAACCTTCTCCAATCTATCCAAAAGTTCCGCCCGTTCAAACGTTTCGGACGACCCTTCGATCTTTTCGACGCTGTTAATAAGCCCTGCAAGTTCTTCCCACGTAGTCGCCTTAGAAAAATCAACAAGCCCTGCTTCAGCGGCAGATAGAGGACTTAATTCTTCCTCGTCTTGTGCATCGAGTACCGCATCCACTTTTTCAACCTGATCTTCTGTCATGCTCAAGACAGATACATGATCCGTAACTTCCGGGTCGTCACCCGAAAAAAGCATGCGAAGTTCGTTGTCTATTTCCTCTTGTTCTTCTTTTGTAGGAACACTTTCCACAACCGATACTGGCGCTACTACAACTTCAGGAGTTTGTATCGGTTCGGCTTCGACGGGTTTGAGTTTGTCTATTGCTTCAACAATTTTTCTTGCTTCCTCGCCTTGTCTTTTTCGTTCTTCAACTAATTCAGGATTCTCTTTAACAATCTCTATGTACTTTTCAGTATTGTCTGCTATGTTTTTAAAAAATTCATACACGGATGATTCGCTCGCTTGCCTTGGCTCTCCATCGTACGTCCCAGAAATGTCAACACTTTCAAAAAACTTTCCAGCTTTGATATTTCTCAAATATGCCTCGCTTCTTGCTCTATCAAAATCTCCACCCTGAAAAGTAATATTCGGGTCCTCCATACTTTTTTGTCCCCCCTGTATACGTGTCGTCCAGTATAAAGACGTTAAATTTTCGGCAACTTGTTCCGCAGTCAGTTCATGAGCTTTCTCCGGTTCCTCAACTGCAACACTATCTTGCGCAGTTTTTTCTTTCGGAAACTCTATTTCTTTCGTTTCCGCCACGATCCCAGGATGGTATCGTTCTGCAAAAAGATTCCTGTAAAGAGCTAATTCCTCGGGATCAAGAGGCTTGCCTGCACGACGATCAATGATCATCGCCAGTAAATAACTGTCGTCAAATTCTTCATTGCCAAGTTTTGCCGCTTCTTCGGCAAAAAATGTTGCAAGCTCTGCTTTCTTTTTCTCTGCAAGCGCTTTTTCCATCTCCTGTCGCTTCTCTTCTATTATTTTTTCGCTAAACTCCCACTGACCAGTTTCAGTATTTTTCACTGCATCTCTGTCTTCGCTTCCAGCTGCGCGTCCAACAACGCCTTTCCGTACTGGCGTCCACGAGCTTACTGGTTTTTCTTTATCTGGTGGTGGAGGAGGTGGAACACCCTCTTTTGATCCCTCCGCCGGTTCTCTCGGAGTACTAAAAGACGAATCCCACTCGTCCACGGGAACAACTGTTTCGACAACAGCAACATCAGGAGCATTCTCTGTTGCAATTTCAGCAGGAACGGCCGAAACAGGCTCCAAAACAGGCTCCGTCACCGTTTCTGATGCTTTCACATCAGGTACATCCTCAAAAACAGCTCCCATTGCCATCTCTCTGTATATCAGATCAAATTGTTTTCTTTCATCTTCGCGAAATGCCCGCTTAATGCTTGAACGTATCACTTCTTCGGGTGGTATTTCACCCCCATTTTTTGCGGTCAAATCACGGATATCCTTAACGATCATGTCCTTGAAAAGCTGGTTGGACTCTGCGACTGCCGCAGAAAGCGGGCGGATCTTCACCTTTTCCACCTCAACACTTTCTCGCAACCCCTCTTTTACCGCTTCTATAACATCTGATTTTTGCTCATCAACATGACCACCTCCATATAGGTTTTCATCTTTTTCAGAAACAGCCTGTTTTTTGAAGATCTCTTGCACTTCTTTTGAAAGTTTGGGGTCCTCAACTTTATTTTCCACATGAACACTATCTTCGTCATCTGGTTTTTCTTGAGGCATCGGAGACGGCAGCACCTCATCCCCACCCTTTTTTACTTCGACATCTCCGGCAGGTTCTGCCGACTGCTCTGGTGCTGTTAGCGTCACAGGTGTTTCTGTCGCGCTTTCAGGCACCGCAAGAGCATCCGCAGTATTTGCAGAATTTTCATTCACTCGCTTTGTTAGCCGATCTAGGACGTCGTCTTTTGTAGAAAGGTCGCCCCCGCCACCCGTCGCAGCCGCTTCGCGAGCACGCTTGCTCTCGGCCATTTTTTTAGCCAAATTTAATTTTGCCTCTATGGTGGGGTCTCTCCCCATACCATGAAACCCCGAACTGTCAGGATCGTCGTAGTTCATACCTATGATTTCATTTCATGATACCACTCCTCCCTGCCTGTATAAAACAAATAATGGGGAGAAACCAAACCAAAAATGACACCGTACGTTGTACTGTATCAAATTTCCGTAAGAATTTCAGGTTTCCCTTCAGTTATCAGAATCGTATGTTCAAAGTGTGCACTTCGTTTCCCGTCGGAAGTTTTCCAGGTATAACCATCAGAACTTAATCTTATATGCCGCGATCCTTCGTTTAGCATCGGCTCGATAGCAATCACCATATTTGGCAAAAGCCGTGGGCCCTTTCCTTTTGTTCCAATATTCGGAATATACGGCTCCTCGTGTACGTGGTGCCCGACCCCATGACCTCCAAGTTCCTCAACAATGCCATACCGCAGGGGCCGTGCATACGCTTCTATCGCGGCACCAATATCGCCAACTCTGCTTCCCCCTTCTGCTGCTGCGATACCGCAGAAAAGCGCCTTCTCCGTTGCTCTTAAAAGTTTCTCCGCTTTTGGGTCTATCTTTCCCACGGGAACCGTCTTCGCCATATCAACGACAAGCCCTTTATGAATAAGTCCGATATCAACGCCAACAATGTCTCCTTCCACAAGAACCTTTGGATCTTCATTTGGAATCCCGTGAACAACTTCCTCATTCACTGAAACACAGAGCGTCGCTGGAAAGGGACGGTTTGCTCCATACGGCTTATAGTTTAAAAAAGCAGGTTTGTCTCCTCCTGCGACGATGAGGTCGTGAGCACGATGATCGAGCGTGTCTGTAGAAACCCCAGCATGTATTTCAGAAAGCACCGTAGCAAGAATAACTGCCAAGCGTCTTCCCGCTTCACGCAAAATAACTATTTCTTCTTTTGTCTTTACCATGCTCATACTAGTCTACTAGGGACGGAGCACTGTCCCCACGAATGTTTCTCCGCGTATATATTTTTCGACATTCCCAATCTTTTTTCCATTCAAAATCGCAACTTCAATACCGAGGGACTGTGCTTTTTTCGATGCTACAGGATCAAACGGTGAGTTAAGGCCAGGATCCCACTCCTCCGGTATAAGTTTGCGATATTCTTCCCACGTCATACTCTCTATCGGCTTTGCATCTTCAAATTTCTTTGGATCTTTGTCATAGGCGTAGTCAATATTTGAAAGGTTTACGATCTTCACTGACCCAAGTGCTTCGGCAAACTCAACTGCATCGAGGTCTGAACTGGAGCCGGGTGCGTGCGCCCCGCCAATAATCACCTGCGCGTCGATTCCTTCAAGCTCACTCGATTTGTTGATCACTTCGCTGTGCGCAAGAGGCTTGAGTACCGTTTGCAAAAGTTTACCATTCAACCGAAGAGCATAGATACCGATCCAGTCGAGCTCAAACTTTGTCGTTTCCACCAATTCTTTGGCAGCGCCTTGATACTTACGACACGTTCTCCCTCCACCCGTTACAATCATGAATCTTTTTCCTTCATAAACAAGAGCAAAGATGAGATCGCGAAATGCCTTAAGAAATGCTGTATCGATTTCCTCTGGCACAATAAGCGAACCGCCAAGAGAGATGACGATTGTTTCCTGTTGGTCTTGCATATTTATATTTAAATTTTAAGCGCAGCGGAGATATCCTTGAACACGTCTTCTATATGTTGTTCGCCATTGATATCAATAAAATTATAATATTCACTCTTCCGGAAATACTCAATCGCCGGGGCCGTTTCTGTATCGAACCAATCCAGGCGTCTTGCGATACCAGCTGCAGTGTCATCGTGGCGTCCGCGCTCTCTCAAGCGCTCTGTCGCCCACTTTTCCGATACTCTAATACTTACAACATCCGGCCGTTCACGTTTGTAAAACTGCATTGCGCTGTCGAACACAAGCGCCTCCGGATATCGGCGTACCAGACCGTCGCAAAATACATGCTCGCTGCCGGTCATGTTTTTCACGAAAACTCCCGTCCAGATCCATATGGGGAGAAAAGCAGGCTGGAGTCCCCCGGCATTTGCAATCTCCTGCGAAAGCTTGCTCGTATACGAATCTTCTTCTACGAATTTGCGAAACTCATCCCCTGTTTGGATATAAAAAATAGACCGCTCTGGGTCTTTTTGTGCTAGTGCATCGCGCAGCAGAGCCAACTGGGTAGTTTTCCCAGACCCCGAGCGTCCATAAAAAATGATGGTGCGTGGCTGCATATCTTCTATTATGTTACTTCTAGACGATTACTATACACCATAATTTCACCTTGCGCTAGCCCTGTGATAGAAGGTCTGGTTTGGTCTTTCGCCATTCAACAATTTTCCCCGCCTCGATCTCAATTTGATCCGCCAAGCGCAAGTGTTTTACCATATTCTTTTCAAAAAGAGGTGCGTGCTTAATCGTATCAATATCTTCATAGATTCCCCAAAGATCTTCCTCTGTCGTCAACCATTCATCATCATATTGCAACAAACGTAGTGGGACTGAAAAACTGCGAAGAGTTTTTTTACCATTATCCAAGAAATATTCATTGAAATACGAAACAGCAAGCTCGCGCACAGATGCAAATATAGGGTCCCGATAGCGCAAGACCGCGTGATTCGTCTTGCTCACCGCACCCCACTTCACACCAGAGCGAAAAAGCGCCAGAACATGATCATCATCGCCTTTTGCCGTTTTAAGATCAAGAAGCAAGGGTTCTCTACCGTGATACCAAAATATTGCCGCAGCAAGTATTGCACCCTCAATGCACTGCACTTTTTTATTCCGCAACGCACGCAACGGCGATTGACAGGTATCGCCACCCTCTTCAAAATTAATCGGAAGCGTATCGAGAAAATCCTGCACCTTCGAAGGCGTCGTTAGTTTTTTAAATATTTTAAATTCATCGTGGGAACGTAGTGGGAACGTGCGCATAGAGAAAGTACTCCATATTAGCATTCCACCCAACAAATTACATATTTGGTGTTACGTTGGAATCAGGTTGAACAGAAGCGCTTCATTCTAAGCGGCCTGTCTCACGTCCTATAATATAGGCACCTCGCGGAAAGCAGCGCGGTATTTGACCTATATTTCGTCTTCGACCCGTAGGCGATTCTGCTGAATCATCGGACGTAATGAACATAATAACGTTC
>OBEQ012802238.1_pt1 | contig 16424 bp, 13 predicted proteins | sample 1670901 | NCBI WGS metagenome assembly OBEQ01 (sample SAMEA104232315, study PRJEB22302) | groundwater metagenome | biome: forest; feature: aquifer; material: groundwater | place: USA | collected 2011-08-07 | depth 5.4 m
CTCTCCGGGGCCATGGATGCGGCTGGCGTCCGGCTCGCTCGGCCCGAGCCACTTTGTGCGGGGCACGCGCAACTCCAGGATCCAGATCTGGAACGGTGACCTGATCATGGTCGGAGGACGCGGTACGCCCATCGCGCAACAAGCGTCGGACATCCAAGCGCCGACCCGACGGGCTTTTCAGCCTGGGCCGCAGGAGTCGCGAAACGGGTTGTCGCTGCTCCCGCAGGGGCAGTGGTATCTGGGCTTCGGACACCGCTATTCGGAGAATGACAAGACCGAGAGCGTGATTCAGTTCGACTGGCGCCTGAGCGAGAAATGGCAGATCGGCACCTTCCACCGGATCACCTGGAAGGAAGTCGCCGGTAATTTGAAGCGCTTCAACAACCTGCGAGAAACGCAGTACACGCTCACGCGCGACCTGCACGACTGGATCGCCGAGCTGGTCTATCGCGTCGACCGCGAGTTCGGCGAGGAGCTCTTCCTCACCGTGAGTCTCAAGGCGTATCCTGACATGCCGATCGCGCTGTCGGATAGCTACCACCAGCCCAAGGTCGGCTCGCAAGACAGCCCGTTCTCGCCCGTGGCGAGGCATTAAGTCGTAGATGGCGTTGCATGGGCTCTGAAATTTACTTGCGGTTCCGTAGCGATGGCTCTATAATTTCCGTCTATTGTGTGACCGTCGAACAGGATATTGCTATTTTTCAACGCCGCCACGTGCCACGATGCTCCGTGCGGCATCCGACAGAGAGGGAGTAATGGAGATTACGATTATCGGCGCGGGCCACGTCGGGTTGGTGACCGGCGCCTGTTTTGCGGACCTCGGGCACAACGTCACCATGGTCGACGCGGACGCCAAGCGGATCGCGATGCTCAAGCAGGGCAAGATGCCCTTCTACGAACCCGGTATGGAAGAGCTCGTGAACCGTGGGGTCGCCGAGCGGCGCGTCCGGTATACGACGTCGATCAAAGAGGGCGTCGAGCGGGGCGAGGTCATCTTCATCTGCGTGGGCACGCCATCGAGACCGAACGGCGATGCCGACCTGTCGGCGGTCGAGGCCGTCTGCCTCGAGATCGCCCAGGCGATGCGCTCCTATCGGCTGATCGTCGAGAAGAGCACCGTGCCCGTGGAGACCGGGGAGTGGGTCAAGCGGACATTCCGCCTCGCGATGCGCAAGGGCGTACCGTTCGACGTCGCCTCCAACCCGGAGTTCCTCCGCGAAGGCCAAGCGATCCACGATTTCATGCATCCCGATCGCCTTGTCGTGGGCGTTGAGAGCAAGCGCGCCGAACGACTGATGCGGGAGCTCTACAAGCCGCTGAACGCCACGCTCATCGTCACCGACGTCAAGAGTGCTGAGCTCATCAAGCACGCCTCGAACTCCTTCCTCGCCGTGAAGATTTCGTTCATCAACGCCGTCGCGCAGCTCTGCGACCAAGTCGGCGCCGACATCGTCAAGGTGGCTGAGGGCGTGGGCCTCGACAAGCGGATCGGCCGCTCGTTCCTCGATGCTGGTGTGGGCTGGGGCGGCTCGTGCTTCCCGAAGGATGTCGCCGCCTTCATCCGCATTGCGGAGAAGCTCGGCTTCGACTTCCAGCTCCTGCGCGCGTGCTCGAAGGTGAACGTCGAGCAGAAGCGACTCTTCGTCAAGCGCATCGGCCAGACGCTGTGGAACCTGAACAACAAGACCATCGCCGTGCTCGGTCTCGCCTTCAAGGCCGACACCGACGACATGCGCGAGGCGCCGTCGATCGATATCATCCGTATGCTGCAGGAGGAAGGTGCCAAGATCCGCGCGTTCGATCCGATCGCCATGCCGACGGCGCAGAAGATGTTCACCGATGTGACGTTCTGTCGCGACCTGTATGACGCCGCCAAGGGGGCCGACTGCCTGGTCGTCGTGACCAATTGGAACGAATTCAAAGAGCTCGACTTGGCGCGTCTGAAGAAGATCATGCGCCGGCCGGTGATCTTCGACGGGCGGAACATTTACGACCCGGCGCAAATCCGCGATGCGGGTTTCCGCTACGTCGGTGTGGGCCGCGGCCTGTCATTGGCCGATGGTCGGGCCGACGCGTAGGCGGCCATGGGAGCGTCGCCGATTTCGGGTGTCCACGTCAAATCGCTGAAGGTGATCACCGACGAGCGCGGCCGGTTGTTCGAGGTGCTGCGCAACGATGAGGAGCTCGGCAAACGCTTCGGACAGGTCTATTGCACGACGGTCAACTTCGGTGTCGTGAAAGGCTGGCACCTGCATAAGCGACAGATCGACAACTTCGTCTGCGTCGCGGGCACGATCAAGCTCGTGCTCTATGACGGACGGGCGGATTCGCCGACCCACGGACAGATCGATGAGTTCTTCCTCGGCATTTACAGCCCGCTGCTTGTGCAAATACCGGCGGGCGTCTATCATGGCTTCAAAGGCATCAGTGAGCCGGAAGCGATTGTGATCAATGTCCCGACCGAGCCGTACCACCATGACGCGCCGGACGAGTACCGTGTGGATCCGCATGACAACGACATTCCATACAAGTGGGAGCGCGTGGACCGGTAATCCGGTATGTCCATCGATGACCGTTCGTAGCAGAACGATTCGTTGCGACGGTGCTCGTCACGTCTGCCGCCTCGCCCCGCGCCTCGCGATGCTTCCCCCGCACGTTGCTCGATTGCTTCCGCTCGGATGAAGGGCATCGTCCTCGCCGGCGGGCTGGGCAAACGCCTTGAGCCGCTCACCCGCATCACGAACAAGCATCTCCTGCCGATCTACAACCGGCCGATGATCTATTACCCGCTGCAAACGCTCGTCGACGCGGGCATCAGCGAAATCATGATCGTGACCGGCGGCAACCACGCCGGCGAATTCCTGCGCTTGCTGGGAAACGGCGCGGAGTTCGGCCTGCGGCATATCAATTACACCTACCAGCGTGGTGAAGGCGGGATCGCCGAGGCGCTGGGCCTGACCGAGCACTTCGCCGAAAGCGACCGCGTGGTGGTGGTGCTGGGCGACAATATCATCGAGAAAAGCATTAAACCGTACGTGGAACGCTTCGCCGCGCAGCCAAGCGGCGCGCGCTTGCTGTTGAAAGACGTCGAGGATCCGTGGCGGTTCGGCGTGGCGGAGCTGCGGGACGGGCAGGTGGTGTCGATCGAAGAGAAACCCAAATCCCCGAAGTCATCGTCGGTTGTGACCGGCATTTACATGTACGATGCCCAGGTGTTCGACATCATCAAGACGCTCAAACCCTCCGGTCGCGGCGAGCTCGAGATCACCGATGTCAACAACGCGTACATCCGCAAGGGGCAAATGGCCTACGACGTGCTCGACGGCTGGTGGACGGACGCGGGATTGCCGGAGACGCTCTATCGCGCAACGACGCTGGTGCGCGAGCAAGAACTCGTCCGACATCCGGATCTCGCGAAGAGTTTGGCATGAGGCTGCTGGTCACCGGCGGCGCGGGGTTCATCGGCTCCCACTTCGTGCGCGCGTGGCTGCGCGAGCATCCGGGCGACGACATCGTCAATCTCGACGCGTTGACGTACGCCGGCCACACGAGTCGCCTCGACGACCTGGCGACACATTCGCGCTACCGCTTTGTGCGTGGAGACATCGGGGACGCCGCGCAGGTTCGCGCAGCGCTGCAGGGCTGCGAGGCCGTCGTGCATTTCGCCGCGGAAACACACGTCGACCGATCGATCACGGATGCGTCCGCGTTCCTTCGGACGAATGTCGAGGGCACGCATCGCCTACTGATGGCCGCGACCGAGGCGCGCGTCGCGAAGTTCGTGCACGTGAGCACCGACGAAGTCTACGGCCCGGTGTTGCAGGGCGCGGCGGATGAGGCCGCTCCGCTGGCGCCGAAGAGTCCGTACGCGGCGAGCAAAGCGGCCGGCGATTTGTTGGCGCAGGCTTGTGCGGCCACCTACGGGCTGCCGGTGGTCGTCGTGCGGCCGACGAATATTTACGGCCCCGGGCAGATGCTCGAGAAGCTGATCCCGCTGTGCATCACCAACGCGCTCGACGGGCAGCGCATCCCGGTGTATGGCGACGGCCAGCAGCGTCGGGGTTGGTTGTTCGTCGACGACGCGTGCCGAGCGGTCGCAACCGTGCTCGAGCACGGGCGTGTTGGCGGCATCTACAACATCGGCAGCGGGCATGAGCAGGCGAATCTGGAGATCGTCAAGCAGGTGTTGCGGCTGGCGGGAGGCGTGGAGGCGCTGATTCAATTCGTCGCCGCCCGACCGGGCCACGACCGCCGCTACGCCTTGCGCGATGACAAGCTGCGCGCGCTGGGATGGCGGCCGAGCGTCGCATTTGAGCAAGGGCTGGCGAGCACGATCGCCTGGTATCGGGCACACGAGGCCTGGTGGCGGCCGCTCGCGCGCACACTCCGTGAAGATCCTTATCACTGGCTCAACCGGGCTGCTCGGTCAGGCACTAGTCAGGCGGTTGGCGGCGTCGCATGACGTCGTCGGGCTCTCGCGACGGCCAGCGACGAGCACGCCGGCCGCGCGCGCCCACGTCTGCTGCGATCTGACCGACTCGGTCGCGACCGCGGCAGCAATCGGCGCCGTCCAGCCGGCTGTCGTGATCCACTCGCAGGCGATGTCGGATGTCGATCGCTGCGAGCTGGCGCCGGACGAAGCATGGCGTCAGAATGTGGCCGCGACGGAGTCGGTGCGCCGGGCGAGCGAGTCGCAGCGCGCATGGCTCGTGTCGCTCAGCTCGGACTACGTGTTCGACGGCCTGAAGGGTCAGCCGTACGATGAGCTCGACGAGCTGCGGCCATTGAGCGTCTACGGCCGCACGAAGGTCGAGAGCGAGCGCATCGTCCGTGGCTACGAGCGCGGCGCGGTGGTGCGGGTCAGCACGCTCTATGGCGCCGGGCGGACGAATTTTTGCGACGTCGCCGTCGAGCGCCTGCGAGCGGGGCAGGCCGTCGAGGCGTTCACGGACCAGGCCACCTCGCCGACGTTCACCGACGATGTGGCGATGGCCATCGAGCGGCTGATCAACGCGATCGTCCAACAAGGCCGCGTGCCATCGCCCAGTGTGTTCCACATCGCCAACGCCGGCGGCTGCCGGCGCATCGACTTAGTAGGCCGGATCGCGCGCCTGATCGGCGCGGACCCGGCATTGATTCGACCGATTCGAATGGATGCGCAGCGGCGCCCGGCTCGGCGCCCTGCGTGCACGATTCTCATGAGCCGGTTTATTCACGCACTGACAGGGAGCACGTTACGACCATGGGAACGCGCACTCGAAGCGTACCTGCGACAACGCCAATGGATCAATTGATCGAGCGCATCCGCGCGAAGACCGCGCGGGTGGGCGTCATCGGCCTCGGCTATGTCGGGCTGCCGCTGGCTGTGGAGTTCGCCCGCGAAGGCTTCCGCGTCACGGGCTTCGATCTCGACGAGCGCCGCATCGGCGGCGTCAACGAGGGCCGCTCGTATATCCCGGATGTGCCGAGCGAGGATCTGGCAAAGCTCGTCGACGACAAGCGGCTGCGCGCCACGAACGCCTTCGATGACCTCGGCGAGCAAGACGCGATCATCATCTGCGTGCCCACACCGCTGCGCAAGACGCGCGAGCCGGACATGTCGTACATCGTCTCGGCCGCGCAGCAAATCGCGAAGTCGCTGCGCCGCGGACAGTTGATCGTGCTCGAGAGCACCACGTACCCCGGCACGACGGACGAAGTGATCCTCCCGATGCTGCAGGAACGGGGCCTTAAGGTGGGCCGCGACTTCGGCCTCGCGTTTTCGCCCGAGCGCATCGATCCGGGCAACAGCGAATATCAGACGCGCAACATCCCGAAGGTCATCGGCGGGACGACGCCGGCCTGCCTCAAGGCCGCGGTATCGCTGTACGGCCAAGTGATCCAGCGGGTGGTGCCGGTCTCATCGACGCGGGTGGCCGAAATGGTCAAGCTGCTCGAGAACACCTTCCGCGCGGTGAACATCGGCCTCGTCAACGAGATCGCGCTCGTATGCGATCGCCTCGGCATCGACGTCTGGGAAATTATCGACGCGGCCAAGACCAAGCCGTTCGGCTACATGGCGTTCTATCCCGGCCCGGGGATCGGCGGACATTGCATCCCATCCGACCCGATTTACCTGGCATGGAAAGCGCGGGCGCACGGGTTCGAGGCGCGCTTCATCGAGCTCGCGGACCAAACGAATCGCTACATGCCGCACCACGTCGTCGACAAGATCATCCGCGGATTGAACGACCAGCGCAAAGCGCTCAAGGGCTCGCGCGTGCTCCTCATCGGGCTCGCGTACAAGCGCGACGTCAACGACACGCGCGACTCGCCCGCCTTCGACGTGGCGCAAGGCTTGGTCGAGCGCGGCGCGATGCTGATGTACCACGATCCGTATATTCCCACCGCGAACGTCAATGGCGTGGCGATGAAGTCGACCCCGCTGACCGTAGCACAACTCAAGCGCACCGATTGCGCGGTGATTCTCACGAACCACTCGAACGTGGACTACGACTTGCTCTTGCAACACGTGCCGCTGATCGTCGACACGCGCAATCAGTACCGCCAGCATCGCCGGGCGGGCCGCGTCGTAAAACTGTAACCAGGTGAACGGTGTCCGGTGCGAGACGACAATGAACCGTCGCTCAGCACCTGCCAACTGACGCCTTACTGCTAGGAGATCGTGTGATGGCTCGGTATCTTGTCACGGGGGGTGCGGGATTCATCGGCTCCCACATCGTGCATCGCTTGGTTGGAGAAGGGCAGACCGTCCGCGTGTTGGATGATTTTTCCAGCGGGCGGCAAGAGAACCTGGCATCGGTCGCCTCGAAGGTCGAGGTGCACAAGGGCGATCTGCGCGACCGCGGCGTCGTGCGCAAGGCCATCGCCGGTGTCGACTATGTCTTGCACCAGGCCGCGTGGCGCAGCGTGCCCAAGTCGATGAGCGACCCGTACGGCTACACCGAGGTGAACGTCCTCGGGACCGTGAGCCTCTTCGAAGAGGCGGCGAAGGCCAAGGTCAAGCGCGTGGTCCTCGCCTCGTCGAGCTCCGTCTACGGCGACAGCACGGTGATGCCGCTGCGCGAGGATCTCCCGGTGGCACCGATTTCGCCCTACGCGATGTCGAAGCTCAGCACCGAGCACTTCGCGCAGATGTTCACGCGCAGCTTCGGCCTCGAGACGGTCAGCCTCCGCTATTTCAATGTCTTCGGCCCGCGCCAGAGCATCGAGAACCAGTACGCGGTCGTCGTGCCGAAGTTCATCACGTGCGTATTGCGCGGTGAGTCGCCGCCGATCCACGGCGACGGGAAGCAGTCGCGCGATTTCACGTACGTGGACAACGTCGTCGACGTCAACCTCCTCTCCGCCACGACCCCGGGTGTGGCCGGCCGCGTGTTCAACGTGGCCTGCGGCGAGGATCACTCCGTGCTCGAGCTCCTTGAGCAGATCAACAAGATCCTCAACAAGCACGTGAAGCCGACGTTCCTGCCCACGCGCGCGGGCGATGTCCGCCGCACGCTGGCCGACATCACCGCGGTCACAACGGCGCTGCGGTGGCAGCCGAAGGTGAACTTCATCGACGGGTTGCGACGGACGGTGGACTATTTCAAGCAGAACCCGGCGTAGCACGTTGCGCCTTCACCACTCCGCGGCCGGTCGAATCGGCGACGATTCGAGCCGGCCGTCGGCATCATGGAAGGACCCGGTTTGGCGATGACGTCGACCCAACGCCAGGGCCCGGCGGCAGCGGCCGTGCCGTTCCTCGACCTGCAAGCGCAGTATCGCGCGATCCGCCCGGAGATCGACGCGGCGATCGCGCGGGTGCTCGCCAGCGGCCAGTTCGTCCTCGGCCCGGAGGGCAAGGCGCTGGAAGGCGAGATTGCCGCGCGCTGCGGCACCACGCACGGAATCGGCGTCGCGTCGGGGACCGATGCGCTGGAACTCGCCCTGCGCGCGTGCGACATCGGGCCGGGCGATGAAGTCATCACCACACCGTTTTCATTCATCGCGACCGCCGAGGCGATCGCGGCGGTCGGTGCGACGATTGTCTTCGCGGACATCGAGCCCGGCGCCTACGGTCTCGATCCCCAGGCCGTCGCCGCGCACGTCACACCGAAGACGCGAGCGATGATTCCCGTGCATCTCTATGGGCACCCGTGCGACATGGACGCGCTCACGGCCATCGCGCAACGACACAACCTCACCATCATTGAAGACTGCGCGCAAGCCATCGGCGCGCGCCTGCACGACCGGCCCGTGGGTTCGTTCGGTATGGCGGGCTGCCTGAGCTTCTATCCGACGAAGAACCTGGGCGCCTACGGCGACGGCGGCATGATCGTCACGCGCGACGAGGCGCTCGCCCAGCGAACGCGGTTGCTGCGACACCACGGCGACCGAGCGCGCTACGACCACGTGATCATTGGCCGCAACAGCCGGCTTGATGAGCTCCAGGCCGCGGTGCTGCGCGCCAAACTGTCGCATTTGGACGCTTGGACCGCCGCGCGCCGACGGCTCGCGGCACTCTACACCCGGCTGTTGGCACCGCTGCGAGACGACGGCGTGGTACTGCCGGAGGCGCGCCCCGAGTGCGTCCACGCCTTCCATGCCTATACCGTCCGCTGCCCGAACCGCGACGACGTCGCCCGACGCCTGGCCGAGCAGGGCATCGCGACGCAAGTCTATTATCCAACGACGCTTACCCACCAGCCCGCGCTTCGACAATCGACGCGCGCCCATCCCGCTTGTCCTTCAGCCGAGCGAGCCAGCCACGACGTCCTTTCACTGCCACTGTACCCGGAATTGGCGGACGCGGACGTCGAGCGGGTTGCCGCGGGCCTATCCGAGGTCGTCCGTCGAAGATAGTCGTTTGGCGTCCGGTCGGCTGGATAGGCGTAAGTTACTGCAGCACAAAGGGAAGAAATATCTCGAATCCACGCCGCCAGGAGACAAAACACGCTGCTAGCAGTAACTGAAAAAATGGCTTGACGGCCTTTTATAAATATGTTAATTTCGTCAGACTTATATGGTAATGTTTCGAAGCCCAAGTTGTCTGGTCTTGTCCCATTGACCTTTAGGTGGGCTGTTTTAGACTGAATGAAGTATTTCGATGGTCCGAAGTTCATCATCAGTAAACGCCCGCGGAGTTGCAATGCGTGATCGACACGATCGGTTTGTCACATGCGCGCGGTGCCGGGTGCAGTCGGCATGATGCGATCGTGGTTGCTGGTGCCCGTTGCGTATCTCGGACAGATGGGTCTGCCGTTTCTGTCCATGGGCGGCGTGCTGATGACGATCCTCGTCACAGCGTTCGGATTTCTGCTCGCTCCGTTCCGACACCTCTTCAAGCAATTCAAGGGCGGCAACCGTCGCTGGGCGATCTTGCTGGCCATCTTGCTCGCGATCGGTGTCGGTGTCGGCGTCTGGTGGAACGCGCGCTCGTCCAATACACCCGTCCGCGTGATCGTGCTCGGCCTTGATGGCCTTGACCCGAAGCTGCTCGAGCAGTTCATGGACCAAGGCCTCCTTCCGCACTTCCAGATGCTCCGCAAGCAGGGAAGCTATTCGCGGCTTGGCACGACCTATCCGCCGCTCTCGCCCGTCGCATGGTCGTCGTTTACGACGGGAAGCAATCCCGGCCGCCACGGCCTGTTCGACTTTCTCAGACGAGACCCGAACACGTACTTGCCTGACTTGGCAATGGCGGAAACCCAGGAGCCGAAGACCTTGCTCCAGATCGGCGCATTTAAGCTGAGGTTCGGCAACCCGCATCTGGCGACATCCCGCAAGGGGGTCGCGTTCTGGGACGTCACCAGCAAGGCAAAGATTCCTACCGTGATCATTCGCACGCCGGTCACATTCCCGCCTGACAAGGTCCATGGCCGCATGCTCTCGGGGTTGGGTGTACCGGATTTGCGCGGGACCCAGGGCACGTTCTCGTTCTACACGACGGATTCGATCGAAACGGGCAAGGCAATGGGCGGGCAGATCATTCAGGTCAAAGGCGAAGGCGACACGATCCACTCGCAGGTCTTCGGTCCGCGCAACACGTTTGTGAAACCCGCGACCGACACGAAGATTCCGCTGTCGATCTCGATCTATCGCGACGATCCGCACATCGCCATCGACTTGCAAGGTCAGCGGTTCGATCTGCCGGTCGGACAGTGGAGCGAGTGGAAGAAGGTGACGTTTACCTTCAACCCATTGGCAAAGGCCTCGGGCATCGTCCGCTTCTATCTCGGCGGGATCGACCCATTGCAGCTCTACCTCTCGCCGATCAACTTCGATCCGCGCTCGCCCGCATTTCCGATTTCCTATCCGCCGAAGTACGCCAAGGAGCTTGCCAAGGAGATCGGCCTCTACTACACGATCGGGCAGGCCGAAGACACATGGTCGCTCAACGAAGGCCGCGTCAGCGATGAGACGTTTTTGCAGCAGTGCCAGCAGGTCATCAAAGAGCGCGAGGCGATGTTGCTGCGCGAGCTCAAGCGCTTCAAGAACGGGCTGCTGGTCTGTTGCTTCGACACGCCGGATCGCGTCCAACATATGTTCTGGCGGTTCCATGACCCCGGGCATCCGCTCTACAACGCCGACGAAGCGAAGAAGTTCGAGCATGTGTTCCCGAACCTGTATCAGTCCATGGATCGCATCCTCGGCGAGATCATGGAACATGTCGATGATGACACCGTCCTGATCGTGCTCTCGGACCACGGGTTCAGCCAGTTCCGGACAGCCGTGCATACGAACGCGTGGCTGCGCGAGAAGGGCTTCCTGGTCTTCCGGCCCGACGCGCCGGATGAGGGCATCCACGATTTCTTCGCCGGGGTCGACTGGTCGAAGACCAAGGCGTATGCCGTCGGCCTCTCGGGGATCTACTTGAATCGCCAGGGCCGCGAGCGCCACGGCATCGTGGGGCCCGACGAGGCGCCGAAGGTCGACGCGGACATTTCCAAGGCGCTCCTCGAGCTGACCGACCCGTCGACGGGCAAGCCGATCGTGAAGCACGTGTACCGCAAGGAAGAGATCTACGAAGGTCCGATGATCGACAACGCGCCGGATCTCTTCATCGGGTTCGAAGAGGGCTACCGGACGTCGTGGCAGACCGCGCTTGGGTCGACCCCGAAGACGCAGATGGAGCCGAACGCGAAGCGCTGGAGCGGCGACCACTGCATCGATCCGCCGTATGTCTCCGGGGTCTTGCTCGTGAATCGGCACATCAACACGACGAGCCCGCGGATCATCGATATCGCCCCGACGATCCTGCAACTGTTCGGGCTGGAGCCGCCGGCTTCCGTTGACGGAAAGGCGCTGATCGACGGATAGTGCGCACAAGTTTGCATGTCATCCCGACGCGCTACGAGCGAGTGGATTGGCCGCTTGCCGCGCGGTCGGCAAACCGCTGGAGGAAGGCTGATGCAGTACAAAGGTTCAACCGTGTGGTTCACCGGGCTGCCGTGCTCGGGCAAGACGACCATCGCTGAGAAGGCGTTGGAGATTCTGAAGGCGCAGGGCCGGCCGGTCGAGATGCTCGACGGCGACGAGCTGCGCAAGCATTTCAGCGCGGGTGTGGGCTTCACCAAGGAAGATCGGGCGAACCACCTGAAGCGGGTCGCGTACCTGTGCCACTTGCTCACGAAACACGGCGTGCTCGTGCTGGCGACGTTCGTGTCGCCCTACCGCGAGAACCGCGACTACGCGCGCCAGCTCATCGGCAACGAGAATTTTATGGAAGTCTATGCCGACGCGCCGCTCGAGGAATGCATCAAGCGCGACGTGAAGGGCATGTACAAGAAGGCGCTGGCGGGCGAGATCAAGCAGTTCACGGGCGTGTCCGATCCCTACGAAGCGCCCGAGAAGGCTGAGCTCGTGTTGCACACCGGCACGGAAACACTCGACGAGAGCGTCGAGCGGCTGTTGGGTGAGCTGCGCAAGCGGCAGTTGATCGCGGACGGCAAGACGCACGCGGCCTGTTGCGGATAAGCGCGATGCGGAGCCGCGGGCGATCATCGGTGTGCCACATGATGCGAGCGTCGCAACGCGGGCCCCAGATGTGGGCGCGCGTGGCGGCCGTCGCCGTCTCCGGGGCGGTGTGGATGGGATCGATCCCCGCGGCGTTATCGGCGCTGCCGGAGCAGCTGCCGGTCGGTTTGCCGGATTTCCCGCGGCGCGTGCGCAGAGAGTTGCCGCAACTGCGGCCGGATCAACACATTCACTTCGGCATTCTGGATCTGCACCCGTCGTTCGAGTCCGGCGTCACCTACGACGACAACATTCGCCTGGCGCACATCGATCCGGCGGACGACGTGATTTTCTCCGAGCGGCCGGCCATCGTCGGGGAGGTCAAATTCGGCAACCATCGGGTGGAGGCCGGGTACGGGACCGAACTGTTGACGTACGTCAAGGTTCAAGAAGAAAATACGACGAACCATCTGGCACACGGCATCCTCGAGCTGAACTTCAACGACCTGCATCTGACGGCGTCGGATACGATGGAAAAATCCACGAGCCGGATCTTCAGCGAAACGTCGGCGCGCGACCACGTGCTGTTCAACACGATCCAGGTGCTCGGCCGGTACGATCGACCGCACTGGGCCTCGGAGAACGCGTGGACGCACAACACCGTCGACCACCGCACGACGCAGTTCAAGGTGAACAACTACGGCGAGGACGTCTTCTCGGTGCTCGGCGGATATAAGGTGCTGCCGAAAACGTTGGCGCTGGTGGAAGCCGACGCGGGGATCGTGAATTATGCCCATAACACCAGCAACGCCGACCAGACCTACTGGCAGATCATGACGGGCGTGCGCGGCGAGCTCGGCCCAAAAATCTCAACGACGGTGAAGATCGGGTTCCAGGGCCGGCAGCTTTCGGATGTGGGCGGGCAGGGGCCACATGAGAATTACGAGGGAGTGGTCGCGGACATGGACCTCACGTACGAGCCGACTAAGCAAGATACGCTGCGCGCCGGATACGTGCGCACGGTTGTGCCGTCGACGTTTGGGGCCAACAATTGGTACCGGCAGGACCGGATCGCGGTCAGCTATCGCCGGCAGCTGACGCACAAGTGGAGTGTCACGCCGCATGGGGGCTGGCAGCTCAACGCGTACCCGGAACTCTCCACGGTCGCGGAATCGACCAAGCACAGGCGGGACAACTTCGCGCTCGCGGGCGCATCGGTGAGGTATCAGGTGCAGGAATGGCTGTGGGCGACGGCGAGCTACGACTTTCGCGGTCGCAGCTCGAATTTGGATGCGTTGGCGTACGACAACAACCGTGTCGCGGTCGACGTGACGATCGCGTTCTAACATGAGACGAGACGCGCGTGTGATATTGGTGGTGGTCGGCATCGGTCTGGTGAGTCTCACCGCATGCCGGACGGCGAGCAAGCAGGCCACGGGTCAAACCGTCGGTGCGGCGACGGCGGTATCGAATGCGGCCGTGTCGGGCCATTCGATGGACGACGTGCAGGCCGGGACGGTCGCGCCGGCGACATCGCCGACCGGCGCACCCTCGGCTGCGCCGGGGGCGGTCGCGAGCTCGACTCCGGCGGCCGCGCCGGTTGCTGCACCACTTGCAACTCCGACGTCTGGGGCTCCAGCGACACCGGCTGTGGCTCTGAGCGCGGAGGCCGCACAGGCTCCGGCCGCATCAACGCCCAGCAGTCCGGCGGCCGTCGAACCGGCTGTGCCGGCGAACAGCAGCCCATCGCCGGTCCAGCCCGCAGCGGCCGTGAGTCAGACGATGGCTGTGGCGAGCAATGTTGCGCCGAGCCCGGCCACGCCGCCCGCAGCCACGACCGTCTCGACACGCGCAACGACGGCCGTCGACGCGGCGCCAACGACGCCGAGCGTGGCGACCACTTCGCAGGGCCCGCAAGACTACATCATCCAACCCGAGGACGTCGTGCAAATCACCGTCTACCAGGAGGCGGACTTGACCACGCGCACGCGCGTCAGCAGCGAGCAGGAGATCATCTTGCCGCTGCTCGGGCGCGTGTCGGTCGCGGGCCTTTCGGTCGCGCAGCTGCAGGAACGCTTGACGCAGTTGCTGGGCGAAGACTATCTGGTGAATCCGCAGGTGCAGGTCTTCGTCGAGGAATACCACCCCAGCAAGGTGTTCATCACCGGCGCGGTGAAGACGCCCGGTTCGTACCCGCTACCAACGGACAAGCCAACGACCGTGGTCGAAGCGCTGACGCTGGCGGGCGGGTTTACGAATGCCGCCTCCGCCAATGCGACGCGCGTCATCCGCAGCGAGAACGGCCAGGAACGGACCATCTTGGTGAAAGTTGCGGACATCATGAAGAAGGGTGACAAGAGCCAGGATGTTGTCATCAAACCGAATGACATCATCTTCGTGCCGGAGAGCTTCTTTTGATGACAAACATGGGCGGGACGGATTTTTCGCACGAGTGGCTGCAGGTCAACCGCATGTTGCGGCGACGGATGTGGACGATCATTGTCTTCTTGGTCGTCACGGTTGCCGTGGTAGCGGTGGGCACGTGGAAACAGCTGCCGATTTACGAAGCCACCTCGACGGTGTTGATCGATATGGAAGCGCCGAGCGTGCTGGCTGTCTCGCACGACAGCAATGATCCGACGATCGGACTGACGAACTATCTGACCTATGCGGACTACTATCGCACGCAGCTGGAGATCATCGACAGCCGTGCGCTGCTGAACCGCGTCGCGCGGAACGTGCAGCTCAAGAAGGAAGGGATGTACAACCAGCCGCCGACCCTGCTCGACAAGGCCAGGTCGTTGGCCAACCGGCTGACGGGCACCGTGCGCGTCAGGTCAGCAAATGCGGACCCGATGGATGATCTGGTTGATCAGTTCCAAGGGAATGTCACTGTCGAGCCGATCAAGCAAACGCGGCTAGCGCAGATCCATGTGGACGACAGCAGCCCGAAGCAGGCCGCGCGGCTGGCCAATGAGATCGCGTTCGTCTACGCCCAGCAGAACCTCGAGAAAACGGCGGCCGCGGAAACGCTGATGCTGATGAAGAACCAGTATCTGGCGCTGGAAGCGAAGGAAGCCGAGCTCTCCAAGCGGTACAAAGCCAAACATCCGGCAATGGTTCGCCTGCATCAGGAGATGGGGGATCTGGCGCAAGCCATCCAGCTGGAGGCGGACCGTCAAACACAGCAAGCGCGCGCGGAAGCCGAGGGCATTCTCAAGCCGAGCCCAGCCGCGCCGCAGGCGGGCAACCAGGCGCCGACAGGGCGGGTGGCAAGCGCGTTGCGACCCAACAACATCCGCGTTGAGGAATTGGCCCAGCTCCCCGAGTTTCCTGTCAAGCCGCGGAAGATCTTGAGCTTGCTCCTCGGCTTGGTGCTCGGCCTGATCGGTGGGCTGGGCATTGCGGTCTTGCAGGAGATGCTCGACAGCTCCATCAAGTCGCCCGACGAGCTGGAGCGGGACGAGGACATGACGTTGCTGGGCTACGTGCCGCGGATGGAGCGGCTGCCCCTGAAGCTCGGCGACCACGCGATCGACCGCTATCATCACGTCGAACAAGATCCGTATTCGCAGATCGCCGAGGCGTACCGGGCGTTGCGCACCAGCTTGCTGTACAAGGCCGCGCCGACGGACACCAGCCCGATCGTCTTCACCAGCCCCGGCATGGGCGAGGGCAAGACCACGACCATCTGCAATCTTGGCATCACGCTGGCGCAGACGGGCCTGAACGTGCTGCTCGTGGATGCCGACCTGCGCAAGGGGCGGTTGCACGAGGCCTTTCAGCTCAAGAAATCGCCGGGCCTGAGCGAGGTGTTGTTGGGCCGCGCGACCGTGGATCAGGCCATCCAGGAAACCTCCGTGCCGGGGTTATCGGTGATGGCCTCGGGCGCGTTCCCGTCGAATCCGGCGGAGTTGCTCAGCTCGCCGCGCATGCAGCAACTGCTTGATGCCTTGGGGAAGCGCTTCGCGCGGGTGCTGATCGACAGCCCGCCGGTGATCGCCGTCACCGACGCGGCGATCCTCGCGGCGATGACGCAGAATGTCATCGGCATCGCCCAGAGCGGGCGCACGCCGCGGCAAGCGCTGCGGCGGCTGGCCGCGACATGCCGGGAAGTGCACGCCAAGCTGCTGGGGGTCGTGCTCAACAACGTCCCGCGGCGCGACGCGCCGGCCTATATCCGCTATGCGCCATACCGCTACGAGGCGGACAAATCCGCGGACAGCAACGGTGCTGTGGGGCGGCAGCCACGCACGCGCACGCCGCGGACGGGCAAGCGCGCGTAATCGTCATCTCACCGATCAGCAACCGTGACCCCGCAATCGCCGTTGACGCATGACCAGTCACGAGCCGCAGATCGTCGAATCGCCGAACACATCCTTCGCGGCGCCTCATCGGCGCGAGCGGTTGATGCCGCCCGCGTGCGGCTCGCGGGGACTCCGTAACTCGCCGGACGTTGTGTGGGCGCCCATCTGATGCGCGTCCTC
>OBEQ012149171.1_pt1 | contig 16422 bp, 20 predicted proteins | sample 1670901 | NCBI WGS metagenome assembly OBEQ01 (sample SAMEA104232315, study PRJEB22302) | groundwater metagenome | biome: forest; feature: aquifer; material: groundwater | place: USA | collected 2011-08-07 | depth 5.4 m
CCCTGAGGGTCTCAGACCCGATGGGCTCCGTGACAAACGCCTCGCCGCAGTGCGGTTTGAACGCAAAGGTGCGAACTCGTCCTCCACCGTCGTGATGGTGGAGTTCCTCGGACAGGCGCACTTTGCTACCACACTGCTGGCGGGCTGGGTCACTGCGCTATCGAAACCCCAGGGGATCGCGGGGTTCGGGCTGGCCGATCGCACCGGCGTTTGCTCTCCGGCTCCATAGCGCAGTGCCCCAGGATGCGCCCGTTGTGTAGCAAAAGAGCACTGTCCGAGGAGGTGAGCAAGACCGCAGGTGAAGCGAACGACGAGTTCGCGGTTTTTGCGTGAAGCACAACGGGCAGCATCCGTTTGGCACGGAGCGAGGACCGGGAGGAAACGACCGGTGGGAGCGGTCAGCGAGAAGGCAGAGGATGCGGGATGATACAAACAAAACAAAAAAACGAGGGACGCCGCACGTCCCTCGTTTTATCGTCCTTGCGAGATCGCTTACTTCAGGGTCACTTTGGCACCAGCATCTTCGAGCTTCTTCTTGAGCTCGGCAGCCTCTTCTTTCTTAACGCCTTCCTTCACCACCTGCGGAGCGGCATCCACCATATCCTTGGCTTCCTTCAGACCCTTCTGGGTCACTTCGCGAATCACCTTGATGACGGCGATCTTATTGCCACCGCTCTCGGTGAGTTCAACGGTGAAGCTGGTCTGCTCTTCCTTCTTTTCGGCACCCTCGCCACCGGCAGCCGCACCGGCCGCCATCATTGGCATGGCTGCGGAGACACCAAACTTTTCCTCGAGGACTTTCACGAGCTCCGAAAGATCCAGCACGGAAAGTTTCTCAATCGATTCGACAAGGCCCTTGAACTTCTCCGGGACCTCAACGGGTGTTTTTTGTTCGTCGGACATAGATGTGTATTATTCAATGCTTACTTCTTAATTTACTGAATTCTTTATTTACTCGCCTGAATTTGCGATAAGACAAATACGAGTTTGCGTTGGTTGCCGGAAAGCACTCCCATCAGGCCAGAAAGCGGGGCGCGAATGGTGCCAACCAATTTTGCAAGCAGTTCCAGCTTGCCGGGAAGTTTTCCAAGCGCCGCAACCTCTGATTCACTCACGATGCTTCCTTCAAAAATACCACCCAATGTCTTGATTTGCTTGTTTTCTTTTAAGAACTTGGCAAGAATCTTTGCAGGCGCAAGCGAATCACCGAGCCCGAAAAAAGCCGCAATATTCCCTTCCATCGGGATCTCGGCTGAAATCCCTGCGGTTGCAATGCTCTTCTTAAACAGCGACTGCTTCACCACCATATATTCAACCGCTTCTTTCTCGCACAACCGACGTAATTTTTGCTCTTGCACAGAGTTGAGGCCCGAGAAACTCGTGAGCACCAGCGACTGCATCGCTTTCATATGCCCAACAAGCTGGGTCACGATCTCTTCTTTCTGTACTCTTGTTTTTGCCATAAAAAAACTGTGGTTGCCCACAGAAAAATCAGCGTTTGCTGATTCCTCGGTAGGATGTTTATGCCCCTTTATCGAGGCCCCTACGGTCTGTGGAATCCCGAACGTGCGGATACTATAGCGGAGGGAGAGGATGCTGTCAAATGCCGGAACCGGAGAGCGTTGTGCCTCGGAATGATTTCCCTTCCAGAGCGCGTTTGAAATTTAAGAGGTCGCTCCCATCGAGAATGACCGCACTCAACCCCCAGCGCTCGGCCATTGCGCTCGCAATGGGATCAAACGGGGCGTGCGCGTTTGGCTTCCAGGTTTTCATACCCAAGACCTTGGCGTACTGTTTCCACGTGAGCGCTGAAAAATATTCGGCATGCTTATTTTCCCTGGGATCAGCACTGTAGACGCCATCAATATTGGTCAAGTTAAAAACAATCCCAGCGCCGGCTTTTTTCGCCCACGCGACCGCTCCCCCATCCGATGACGTTCCGGGGCTCCCCGCGCCCGAGACGAGCACTGGAAAACCCTTTGGAATATCGTCGGTGGCGTGATCACGAAGAATTCTTGGTGGCGCAAGGTTGCCAAATGAAGCACGGAGCAATTCCGCATTGATGCAGCACGCACCGATCCCAATCCAGTGGAGATCAATATCTTTCACGGCGGGGTTGATGGCTGCTGCGGCACCATCATACACACGCGCGGTCGCTCCCCCGCCGCAGACAATGAGAAACCGTTCCCCGCGCTTGACTTCCTTTTTAATGAGCGCAATAAACTTTTTGAGATAGGCGGTATTGACGCCGTCGTTGTTGACGATGAGTGAGCCACCAAGGGAGAGGACAACCATAGATAAGCTGTTAGCTTCTAGCTTTTAGGACCCGACGATACGTTCTCGCTCTATAAGCTAACAGCTAAAAGCTATAAGCTCAAGTGGTGTTTCCGTCGAATCACTGCTTCTGCCTTCCGATATCGCTCAACGGCAGGGATGCGAAACCCGAACCATTGCCACGGAATGCGGTACATAAAACGTGGCAGCCATTCACTGATGCCGTTGGTCCTCGGCGTAATCCGAAACAACGGTTCCGCAACCCACACGCCACGCTTCCCCCGCTCGAGCATCGTGAGCCAGAGATCCCAATCTTGAAATCGCTTCAGTGCGGGATCAAAACCCGGGAAGGCATCACGACGAATGAGCGCCGACGTGTGAATAGAGCTTACCTTTTTTAGCTCGTTGGCATCAAATACTCCCGAACGGAACAGCTGGCGACCAAAGTAAAATGAACTATACGCATAGGCAGCGTCCGGATGCTCCTCAAGGGCTGTAGCGAGTCGTTCGAAGGCGTGCATTTCCCAGACAATATCGGCGTCGCTAAAAACAATCAGATCTCCACTCGTGTGAAGAAATCCAGCATTCCGAGCCGCTGCCGCGCCCTGATTCTCCTGTTGGATGATTGCAAAGCGCTCCCACGACACGCCACCGCGTTTTTCTTCTTCAGCCACGGCGGCACCCCGATCAGTCGAGCCATCATCAACCACCACCACCTCAACGGGCGGGAGGGTTTGACGCTTCAGTGAGGCAATGCAGTGTGGCAACTCACCGGCGTGATTATAGAGCGGAATGACAACACTTATGCGAGGGCGCATAGTTGCATGATACGATGGGCACGAGCCTGCCACTGAAAATCTCGCTTCACACGCGCGTGCCCTTCACGACCAAACCGTTCGGCAAGGGTTGCATCGCGCATGAGGAGCATCACTTTTTCTGCCGCGCCCGAGACATCTCCCGGTTCCACCAGAAAACCATTCACCCCATCCTCGAGCGTTTCGCCGACACCTCCGGAACGACTTGCGACCACCGGAACGCCATACGCATGGGCCTCGAGTACCACCATGCCGAACGATTCCACATCGCCTCCGCCATTGTCTCTTGGGAGAAAGAGCACCACGCTTGCTCGGGCGTACCATTGGGCAATTGCTGCACTCTCGAGTGCGCCCATAAAGCAAGACTGCGGATCAATACCGTGACGGCGCGCAAGCGCCTCCAGTCGTGATCGCTCGGGTCCATCCCCAATGATCGCGAGCTGGCACCGTGGGATGTGCTCCTGTACACGGGCAAACACCTCAATCACCGTATCAAATCCCTTGCGAGCAACCAAGCGGCCCACGGCGAGGATCAGTGGACGTGTGAAGGATTTTCCGCCAAAGGCGGATCCGCCTTTGGCGGAGGAATTTGGAATTTGGAATTTGGGTTGAGTGTGCGCCACTGCAGGACATGGGGTGAGGACGTGAATCTTTTGCTTATCAACGCCAAGGAGAAGTAGTGCATTCTTTGTCCACTGGGAATTGGCAATGACGAGATCGGCGCGTTGAAAGATCATGCGGGCAAGCCATCGCCGGCGACCACGGAGTGCGGTAACATCCATGCCGTGAGTGAAGACGAGTAATTGGAAATTGGCCACCGCCTCTGGCGGGGTCCCGCTGTGGCGGGAAAATCGGTACACGGAGCGGACGATGAATCGTGAGATGAGAACGGCGGTACCAATTGGCAACACCTGCCCAACCCACACCCAGGCATAACGTTCCCGCCGCAGCTCCGTGATCAGGCTCACCACAAGCCTCCCCCACCGCGGCCAAAGTTTCCAGGTAAATATTCGACGCATCACGGGCACACCCTCACGACTCCCTAATTCTTTATTCTTAATTCCTAATTCATCATCCACGGGCGTCATCACGTTAACCATGTCGCTCGGCATGTGCTCGACCAAGCCCCGATAATACTCTGCAACTCCTCCGCGATCCGGAGGATACTCACGAGTGATCAGCAGACACCGATTTTCCATATGATGATGCGAATGCAGTCAAATCCTTCCTCCTCCAAATACCAAGCCGGTGGGTTAGCAGGAGATATACCACGGCCCCGCTCACGACCTCAACAAGCAGAAGCATCGCTTGAGGGTACGGCATGCCAAACGGTTGTTTCCAGAGCATCCGAATCCCCAAAACGAGCACGTACATTGCAAGCGCTGAAGCGAGGATGCGGCCAGCAGAACTGCGGAGTCGCTTCCAATCAATGGCAATGACTTCGCGAATTTTCCACGCCCCGCCGATCACGACGAGGCTATGACTTGCACACAGTGCAATCACTGCCCCCCATGGTCCCAGCATCGGAATCAAGACGAGGTTTAAGGTGACATTCACGACCATCGCAGCGCCCAGCAGGCGCGTTTGTGTTGCCGCGCGTTCGCTCGCATTCAAGACCGATCCAGTTGGATATTGCAAAAAAAGCGGAATCACGGCAAGGGCGGCGACTTGAGTAAGCGGTACCGCCCCATGAAACGCCGAACCAAAAATAAGCGGAATCAATGTTGGTGCAGTCGCCGCAGTTCCAAAAGCAATCGGGGCGCCGAGGAACAGGAGCAGCTCCATCGACCAATGAAAACTGCTCCGCAGGCGATCGCGATCCTGGGATGCAAAATAACTCATCGCGGGAAAGAGCGATGAAATGAGTGCGAGTGGAATAAACTGAAACGAAAACAGCAGCTTATACGAAACACTGTACACCCCGAGCACCGCAGCGCCTGCCAACACCCGTAAAAGCACGGTATCCGTATATGTGCCGAGCTTTACAAAAACCTGGGCAATGGCAAACGGGACCGCGCGGGCAATCCACGCCTGAAGCCGCGCGCGGATGAAGGTCGGATGCACCGAAACCGCAAACCGACGAATCGCCGTACTCGCCGCCAATACAAGATGAAAACCATTCACCACAAGCACGGCTCCAACGAGCATTCCGAGCGGCAACCATCCCCGCGAGATACAAAATGCAATCACGAGAATGATGAACTGCCCCACCACCCCGGCAACCGCTTCGAGAATCACCCACTGCTTCGAGCGCAACACCCCATAGAAACTCATCTGAAGCGTTTCAAAAAAGCTCGAAAACACAATAAGCGTCAAAAAGGTACGCAGAAGGTCATTGCCCACTAAAAAAAATCGGATCAGCACTAGCGCCGCACCGCCAATAAACAATCCCGAGAGCAACTTCGTCCCGAGTAAGGCGGAAAAATCCCCGGCCGCATCGTTCGTATCCGCCGCACTGCTTTTAATGATGAGTGGCGTCTGGCCGCAATCAAACAACACGGTGAAGATCATCCCGACCGATGTGGCAAAGGCAAATTCACCCGTCACCGCAGCGCCAAACCACCGCGCGATCAGCGCAAAATACAAAAGGGCGATGACCTTCTGCAAAGTCATCGCCGAAATCATGAGCACGGCATTCGAAGCGATGCGTTCTCGGGTATGGAGCATTGGAAAACCACTTAGCGCTTTTGCCATTGCGGAGCTCGTCGCGCCCGCTTTAATCCGTATTTCTTTCGTTCTTTCACCCGTGCATCACGACGGAGAAATCCTTCTTTTTTGAGCGGCTTCCGAAGCAATGGATTCAACAGCAGCAGGGCCCGGCCGATCCCGAGTCGTGCGGCTTCTGCTTGCCCGCGCACTCCCCCGCCATTCACATGGATCGACACATCCATCTGTCCATCTTGACCGGCAGATTTCAAGGGTGCCCTGATAATTTCTTGCAGCTCCATCGTTGGGAAGCGTTCAGCCATGGTCTTGGTGCCGACCGTGATTTTCCCTTCGCCACTTCCATAGAGGCGCACACGAGCCACCGCAGACTTGCGACGACCAACTGCCTCGTAGTATGGGCGCAAGGGTTGTTTCGGTAGCACAGCAGAAAGCGCACTCCCCGCCTTGGACCCGGCCGCGGCTTTGGTTGAGCGACTGACCGTTCGCTTCCGGATTACTTTGATGGCTTTCTCTGGTTCCATAGGTTGTTATTTCACGGTGAGACGCTTGAGCATCGCGGGACGGTGGCGCGTTTTCGGCAACATGCCGCGCACCGCAGCGCGAAGCACACCCACCGGATCACGCTCCCAGCGCGTCGCCAACTTCTCTTCGGCAAGCCCGCCCGGATACCCGGTGTGATGACGATACACTTTATTGACCGCCTTGTTCCCAGTCCATTTCACTGCAGCAAGATGCTCCACTTCGACGCGATCACCACTGTCAAAATTGGGCGTATAGCTTACCTTATGCTTTCCCACGAGCAACCGACTAATCTGTGATGCCAGTCGCCCCATCGGCACGCCGGCGGCATCCACCACGTGGAGTTTTCGCTCGGTTGTTTTCAAAAACTTTGTCATACGAAAAGGGATCACTTCTTCGCTCCACTGCCAGCAGCTGCCGGTGCTGGTGCTGCAGGTGTGGTGGTTGCCGCTTCGGTCCATTCTAACATCGCCATCTGCGCGCCGTCACCCTTGCGACGCATGAGCGGCAGAATGCGGGTGTATCCGCCCGGGCGCGATGCAAAACGGGGAGCAACCACGTCAAAGAGCTGCTTGACCGCGCCCCGATTCCCCCGCAAACGAGAGAGGAGCAATCGACGCTGTGCAAGGGTTCCCTTGCGCGCAAGGGTCACGCACCGTTCGATAAACGGCTGCACCGCTTTTGCTTTTGCCTTTGTCGTTTTCATGTGTCCGTGGGTAATAAACGACACCGCTAACCCCGTCATGAGCGCCCGACGTGGTCCCACTTTTCGATCAAGGGTTTTTCCGGTCATTCGATGTCGCATATCTTGTCTATGCAGCAGGCTCGTTTACCCCATCACTCTCTTCCGGAACGATCTCTTCACCTGCAGGAGCGGCAACGCCGAGCGATTCCACAAAGACAAAGTGATCCAAGAGAAGTTTCGCAGCGGCTTTGACCGCTTCTTCGCACGACAGTGATCCATCGGTTTCCAACGTCAACAGCAGTCGCTCGTAGTTGGTCATTTGGCCGACGCGGACCGGCTCGATGCGGAAACTGACATTGCGCACCGGCGAAAACAAGGCATCAACCGCAAGCATACCAATGGCACGTTCTTCTTTTTCTCGCGATTCCGTTGCCAAATAGCCACGACCGCGACGGACGACCAATTCCATATCGAGCTCGCCGTCATCGGCGGTGAGGGTGGCAATGAGTGCGTCGAGATCAACGATCTCCACTTGCGCATTCGCTTCGATATCACGGGCACGCACCGGCTTCTTACCTTTGACGCGGCAATGAAGATGGACGGGTTCGTCGCTGTGCACGCGAAAACGGAGTAACTTCAAATTGAGGATGATTTCAACAATGTCTTCTTTGACATTCGCAACGGTTGAAAACTCGTGGTCAACGCCCTGAATGCGCACATCCGTCACGGCAGCGCCGGGAAGCGACGACAATAACACGCGACGAAGCGCGTTACCGACCGTCGTGCCGTAACCCGGGGCCAATGGCTCGATCACGACTGACGATCGCTTTCCATCTGCTTCGGGGCGAATTGAGAGTGTCGTAGGGAGTGGGAATGAATCCATAAATTTTGCGTCGCGAAATTTATGCCCCGAACCAAGTCGCGGGGCTACAACGATCAACGTGAATAGAATTCAATGATGAGCTTCGAGTTAAAACTCTGCTCAATTTCGGTTGCCTCGGGCGAGCGCAACACCGTGATGGAGCGTTCATCCGGATTCACGACAAGCCATGCGGGTGCTTTGTATTGCTGCTTTGCAACCAACGTGGCGGCAATCACGTTTTGAACATTGTCGAGCTCGGATGCATCATGCAGGGTAATCCGATCTCCCGCCGCCACCAACATGGAGGGGACATTTGCCTTCTCTCCGTTGACCAAAAAATGTCCGTGCCCTACCAACTGACGTGCTTGCCGATGACTTGCGGTAAAACCGGCCCGCCACACCACGGAATCAAGACGCTGCTCTAAAGACCGAAGCAAGTGTTCGGCCGTGTTGCCGGTTCGAGCCAATGCGCGGTCAACATAGTTCTTAAACTGACGCTCGCGAATTCCGTAGATGCGTTTTGCTTTCTGCTTTTCACGAAGCTGGGTGCCGTATTCGGTCATTTTGCCAACCCCCTTCGGGCCATGAAGACCCGGCGGATAGGCACGACGAGACACCGGACATTTCGGCGTAAAGCACTTCTCCCCTTTGAGGAAAAGTTTAATTCCTTCGCGACGACAGTTTCGACATGCTCCATCCATACATTTGAGTCAAGGGGCTTCCTTATACCCGCCGCACTTTCGGCGGCCGTGGCCCGTTATGCGGAATCGGGGTCACATCTTTAATCGCGGTCACAATCAGACCATGCGCATTCAGCGCCCGCACTGCCGACTCACGGCCCGATCCCACGCCTTTCACAAATACCTGGACTTCGGAAAGTCCCACGCCATCGAGTTTTCGCATCAGCTCACGCACCACCACACTGGCGGCATACGAGGTAGATTTTTTCGGCCCTCGGAACCCGCAACTCCCGGCACTGGACCACGCTAAGACATTCCCACCGTCATCGGTGGCACTGATCATCGTGTTATTATAGGTTGCTTGAATATAAATACGACCCGTACGCGTCACCGTGATCGCGCGCTTCTTCTTTTTCGCCACCATGCGCGCATCTTTCTTGGACGCGTCATCACTCGCGGGTGCGACTGCTTCCGTGCTCTCGATGCCGGCAAAAATATCCTCGCCTACTTTTGGCTGTTCGTCCATCATATCCTAGGTCTTCTGTGCTGTCGCTTTCCGCCCACTGCCCATGGTCTTCCGAACATTGCCACGCACCGTGCGCGAGTTCGTCTTCGTGCGCTGGCCGCGAACCGGCAAGCGTCGGGCGTGGCGCATGCCACGATACGATCCAATTTCTTTCAAGCGCTTAATGTTCGTCAGCACTTCGCGTCGCAGATCGCCTTCAATGCGGTATGTCCGCTCGATCATGTCACGCAACTTGCCGACCTCTTCTTGAGTCAACTCGTGTGTGCGCTTGTCCGGGCTAATCCCCGTCTGTGCGAGCACCTTTTTTGAAAGCGGTAAACCAATACCGTAGAGATACGTCAGCGCGACTTCAATGCGCTTCTGCTGCGGCAACACGGCTCCTTTTATAATTGCTGGCATATCACCCTTGTCGCTGCTTATGCTTCGGCTTGTTACAAATCACCATGACGCGCTTCCCTCGTCGAATCACTTTACAGTCTTTGCAAATTTTCTTCACCGACGCGCGAACCTTCATACTCAATAGCGGTATACAATTCTTCCTCTCGTCAGATCGTAGGGTGTCAATTCTACTTTCACATCATCCCCGGGAAGCAGTCGAATGCGATGCATCCGCATTTTTCCGGCAAGATACGCCAAGACCTCGTGACCGTTTTCAAGCGTCACCCGAAATGTTGCGGAAGGAAGCGCTTCGGCGACTTTCCCTCGCATTTCGATCACTTCTTTTCCTGCGGCGGCCTCGGTGTTCTTATCCATGCCTTACGAAAATAATGATGGCTGAACGTCTTCCAACCATCACGCGACACCCTAAACGGCTGAAAAGTATATGACGAGTCTACCAGAAGCATTCCCTCGAGTCAAGGGGTTTTGGGCATACCTCATCGCCTTGACCCCAGAAGCTCTTTTCTCTACCATCAGAGCACTTGACTTTGGAGGTATTTCCTTGACAACAACTGAATCTCAAGAATCTGATCGCGCCCACCAGGCCCGCGTAGCCCTCATCGTTCTGGGAAAAATTGAGCCTGCACAAGCGACGGCAGATGAGCTAATCGCGGCACTTCCGGATGCAGCGAAAAGGATACGCGACGGCATTGTCGCCGAACTTCGCAGGCGCCCAGGTCAATTCAGCGCGACGAAGTTCCTCCGTCGGGGCTTCATCTGGGATGACAAGCTTCGAGTGCCAGCCCTCGAGCTCGCCGCACTCTGTAGCGACTTCACCAGCGAGCTCGCGTTGCGGGAGATAGAGGCTTCTGGTTACGGAAAAATCTCCGGCGAGATCTTCTCTGCGCTCCATGCCAAAATCGACGGAACGCTCGAAGCAGCACTGCGGGTATACCGAGCGCTCTACTTCTTCGCTTCAGATAAGCAAGAGCTGGATCCCGTCTTCAGTGCGTATCTCGCACAATTCGAAAATCCGATGCTCATCGGATTGGCATTGGCGCTCGACCTCCACGGCTCGGGCGAATTCGGACTACGGACGATCGCAGAGATACTCGCGCGCAAGGAGGATGCCATCACCCTCCTGATCAAGCTCTCCGACCTCGTCCGGAACAAAGCTATTCAATTCCGTATCGGGCAACTGTTGCGTCCGATGCTCACGAAGCGCGATCCGATCGTGATGCTGGTGGATCTCCACACCACTCGTTCATCCTCGGTCGCAGGAATGATCGTCGAGTGTATCGCGGACGCTCCGAAGGTCAACATCACAATGGTCCGCGATCTAGCCCGACTCCGTCCAGCGCGAGACAATGAAGAGAATGAAACCTTCCAACGGACAGCTCTTGAAGCCCTTGGGAAGCGTTTCAAGCAAGAAGAGGCCATGACGCTGCTCGAATGTCTTCAGACCGAAGATGATCCAAAGGTGCGCCTCATCATCGCCAAGGCGCTCAAAGAGGCGAAGGATCGCACGGCGGCAATACTCCTCGAAGCACTCACGCTCCCGGAGCGATCCGAAGAAGAGCGCGATCAGCTGATCGCTGGATTGCCCGGAAGTAAAGGAGTGAAGCTTGAAGACCTTACCCGATTCTTGAAGGCTCACCCTGGCGCTCGGTACAACTCTACCCAGTTAGCCATCTGGAAGGCAATTCGTCCCCAGCTTCGGGACTGCCCGCCTGCACTGCTGGAAAAAGTGTGGTTCACTGGTGCAGAAGAAGACCAGCTGGCCGTCATCGCGGTACTCGGCGAGTGGAAGGGCATGGCAGACACTTTCTTCCAAATGCTCACCACGTCGCACTTTGACAAGGTTCGCGCCGCTGCACGTGGAGAACTTCAGAAGTTGAGGCAACTCGAAAAAATCGCCGGGGTGTAGGCACCTCAAGCGATTCGCGCCGTTGCCGCTGGCAAGGCCCGGGCGTCTCTTCGTATCACCGAAGAGCTCCGCCCGCCTTTTTTTATTGTCACCTTCTTACTTCATCAAGCGAGAACCAGGATCACCGAGATCACCGGAGGCGCCAGGTTCGCCAAGCACACCATGGCGCAAACACGCCCGCCCGGGCTACCGCGCTACACACTTTCACCCGCCGCCTCTCCCTCTTTCAATTCCGCCCCTCCAGAGACGACCGCCTTGATGCGCCGCACGCCTTGCGACACTGCCTCTTCTTTGGTGATTTTGAATCTCCCGACTTGTGCAGTATGCCGCACATGGGGGCCACCGCAAATTTCTCTTGAGAAATACTGGTCGGGGTTTCCGATGTGATACACCTTCACGTTTTCAGCATAGCGCTCGTCAAACACGCCCGTCGCATTAATGCTCTTGGCCTTTTCAAGCGGCATCACTTCGTAGTGCACGGGTAAATCTCTACCAACTTGCTCGTTGACCATCGCCTCCACCTCGGCAATCTGTTCCGGCGTCAACTTCTCTGGCCACGAAAAATCAAACCGCAAGCGTTCCTGGGTAATATTCGATCCGCGTTGGTTCACCTCGGGGCCCAGCACATTTTTTAATGCCTGAAGCACGAGATGATTCGCTGTGTGAAGCCGTGTGGTTGCAACCGAGTGATCCGCCAACCCGCCGTGAAACTTGTGCTCTGAGCCCACGCGCGAAATTTCTTGGTGTTGCTTCATGTGCTCTGCCAGGGCCGCGGCAAATTCTTTCTCATCCACAAGCAGGCCGCGCACCGCGAGCTCTTCTTGAATCATCTCCAAGGGAAAACCGTAGGTCTGATAGATATCAAAGGCTTTTTTCGCATCAACCCTGTTCGATGTTTTTTCTTCGCTACCAATATGAAGAAGCTTGTTGAGTTCGATGAGTCCCTGATCAATGGTTTTTGCAAATCGTTTTTCCTCATCTTCAATTCCTGAAAGAATGTCATCGCGCTTCATGAGCAATTCGGGGTACGCATCGGCATAGGTCAACAAAAACGCTTCGGAGACCGATCGCAATACTACGCCGGAAACTCCTAATCGGCGCACGAAACGGACCGCGCGACGAAGAAAGCGACGCGTCATATAGCCCTGCCCCTTATTCGATGGCGCTGCACCGTCAGCGATGAGAAACGTTGCCGCACGCACATGATCGAGCACCACGCGAAAAGCGAATGTCTCGGTATCAAGGAGCGAGGCAGTTCCCTCATCGATACCGTATCGCTTCCCCGAGGCCTGTTCGAGTGCGACGCGCGCACGATCAAAAAGATCAATCCTGAAAACATCCGATTCATCCCTGGCGGCAGCGACCATTCGCTCAAGCCCGCCACCAAAATCCACATTCGCTTTTGGAAGCAACTCAAAACCATTTTCGCGTTTTACATATTGCATGAACACGTTGTTGCCGATCTCCATGAAACGCCCGCAATCGCAGTTCACATGACAGGGTTGTGTCGCTCGCGCTTCAACACGTCCAACCCACCGCTCATGAAAACCATGCTCCGCGCCAAAATCCCAAAACATTTCGGTATCGGGGCCACCCGGCTCACCAACGGGCATATTCGAGGGCACGCCCGCACGCGACCACCAATTCTTTGTTTCGTCGTAAAAGAAAATGCGGCCATTGCCCATCCCCTGCTCCTCTGCCCGATCAACCGCCTCGGCTGTGATGCCCTTCGTTGCAAATGCTTTCTGCCAAAGACCCACCGACTCATCGTCACGCGGAATACCAAGCGGTTCGTTCCCTCGAAAAACCGTCATGTACAGGCGCTTTGGATCAAGCCCGACGACATCAGTGAGAAATTCAAACATCCAGCCGATCTGCTCGGTTTTGAAGTAGTCACCGAGCGACCAGTTTCCCAGCATCTCAAAAAACGTGGTGTGCCGATTGTCACCCACCTCGTCAATATCCTGGCTCCGAAAACATTTCTGCGAATCGGCAAGACGGCGTCCGGCAGGATGCACTTCTCCTAAGAGATACGGCACCATCGGCTGCATCCCGGAACTCGTAAAGAGTGTTGTGGGATCTTCGCGTGGCAACAGCGACGCCGAGGGGATAATGACATGCCCCTTGCTCTTGAAAAAGTCTAAGAATTTTTGACGCAATTCGTTTGAGGTCATACCGAACAGGCCCTAATCGTAGAGCTCACTGTGCGTGCCAATGATTTTGAAAATAATGATATCATCATATACCTCGAAGAGTGCGCGATAGTCGCCCGTGATATTGATACTACGCAAACCGTTGTATTTTCCACGGAGCCGATGATGTGAGAGTACGGGATGAAATTGATCTTGAACAAAGAGACGCAATCGCTCTTCGAATGCATCCTGAACACCCGGCGGAAGTTTTTGAAATTTCTTTTCGAAATTTCGGTGACGACGGAGTTTCATCGCCGGGATTTTCGAACCGCTCTCAAACTGTTAAGAAAAGACTCGACGTCATCAACAACGGGAGAGAGATTTTTTTTGAGACGAATATCTCGGTCAATCCCCGCGAGCTGCCGGACGGTCTTTTCGTTTAAAATCTCTGGAGATTGCGTAATCCCAAGATTGAGCTCACCGTTCGCATAGGCTTTTGTGGCGAACTTTAAGACCACGCCGAGAGGAATCCCCTCCTGCCGCGCTCGCCGGGTGGCCCGCGTTTTTACCGCAGGATCGACGCGAAAAAGCACTTGAGAATCCATATATCATTATTATATCTATCTGATAACCAATGTCAAGCAAGCAACCGCCGCACTCGTTCGTCGGTCGGCGGGTGGGTGGAAAACAACCGTAACAAAAAGCCGGCGTGGAAGGGGTTCACAATAAACAGATGCGCCGTTGCCTGTTGCGCAGGGCTGGGAAGCAACTGCAGTTGTTTGGACGCTGCATCAATTTTTTGCAATGCAGAAGCCAATGCGCGACCATCGCCGAGTAAGCGCGCGCCCGATGCATCAGCGCCAAACTCGCGTTGTCGAGAAATCGCAAGCTGCACCAAGCTCGCCGCAAGCGGTGCAAGGATCAGCATGAAGAGCGATCCCCCGCCCCCACCGCGGTCGCGATCACGATCTCCTGATGGGCCATACCAAAACGCCATGCGCGCAAGCATCGACAGTGCACCCGCAAGCGTGGCGGCGACCGTTGCCACCAACATATCACGATTCAACACATGAGAGAGCTCATGGGCAAGCACTCCTTCCAACTCATCGCTATCTAAAAGCGGCAGTAACCCTGCGGTGACGGCAATGGCAGCATGGTTTGCATCTCGGCCAGTGGCAAACGCATTCGGGGCTTCAAGCGATGTCATGTAGATCTTTGGCGTGGGAATGTTCGCCTTTTTTGCAAGCCGCTCGACAATCTCGTGGAGCTCCGGATACTGATCTGCGGCAATCGGGGTTGCTCGATACATGGCGAGCACAATTTTATCACTCCAGAAGTACATGACAAAATTCATGAGCCCAGCAAAAAGAAAGGCACTATACAGCCCTTGCTGGCCACCAAGATACTCGCCAATGACAAGCACCAGGCCGGTAAGCACGCCAAGATAGAGAACAGTGCGAGACATGGTGTTGATTAGGGTATGAGTAAACAGTAAAGGGTAAACGGTACTTGAGCCTTGAATTTTTCGCTCGTTTTTACTTACCTTTTACCGTTTATCACGCCACAGCGGGACCCCGCCTTGGCGGTGGCTGATTACCGTTTACCACCACAGATTTATAGCACGAAAACTGCCATTTGTAAATGCCGACGAGCTCAACTATACTCTCGGGAAAGGGAGGTGCGGACCTTGGAGACCAATCTTCAGCTGATGGTGCATTCACTGGTCTATTCCTTGACAACTTGGTGGGGCAAGGCAGTCGTCGGTGCGACCGCTCTCTGGATCCTAAACGGAGCGAGAAGAGCCCGGAGGCTCCTACCGAAGCCGGAGTACGGCGAGAACCTTCTGCGGGATCGAAGCGCCCTCAAGGTGGCATGGGACAACTGGCTCGGGGAAGCCATGCAGGCCAAGAACCAAGTGACGGATCCCGTAACGGCCTGGTTCATGTCTCGCCGGATCAAAGGCGAGATGCATGAGTCGAGGGCCCTCATCGACTGTGGAAAGGACGAGCTCGATGAGCACAACAAAAAATATGGACGGCGCAGTGGGAGGACGCGTCAAGTCCCTCCTGACGTTTCCGTGAAAGCCCTGCCGCCAAAGCCTGACAGCAGGGAGAAATGAGAATCATGAAGAGATTACAGAAGCGGCGGAGGACCAAAAATCCTCAAACCTACCTCCTCTACTTCATCGGCGAGATGGAGAAACTGCGGAAGGCGACACCGGTTGAGGGGCCATTTTTCTTGATGGCGAGAGGCCCGGTCATGAGGGCCCTAGATGATCTCACTTCGAGCCTCCGCGAACTCAAGGCGGACAAGCCCACCATCAAGGCGGTCCAGATATTCCGAGAACGCATCTCCGGAGAGTTCAGCCGCCGACACGTGAGCTCGATCATCAATCGGCTCAAACCCCTTGTTCAAGAGCGGTAACGAGCAATGCTCAGCACCCTCTCCCTCTCTGCGACCCTCACGGGGGACGGTCGCAGAGAGGCTCGTTTTATTTTAAGATGCAATCACTCCACCGCCGAGGAGCTCCAACCCCTCCGGCGTATCGCTGTAAAACACCATCGATTGCCCAGGCGTCAATGCTCGCTCCGGATCGTCGAATTCCACCTTGATAGAGCTTCTAGCTTCTAGCTGATAGCTTATAGGATTAACGGTTGCGTGAGCCCCAGGGTGGTGAGCTCGAGGTTTTGCAATGATACGGAGGGGAAACTCCGGCGGCTTGCCAGCGAGCCAGTTCACGTTTCCAACCGTGACAGTTTTTTTGAGATGCCACTGTGTCTCGCGCGGGGAGGCCACCACCACTTCATTGGTCGGAGCTCGCTTTTCTGCAACATACCATGGGCCGCCCATGAGTTCTAACCCCTGCCGTTGGCCAATGGTGTAAAACGGCAAGCCGCGATGGCTGCCAATGGTCTCGCCTGTCGTAGTCACAAAATTTCCCGGGATTGCTTTGACGC
>OBEQ010703081.1_pt1 | contig 16421 bp, 12 predicted proteins | sample 1670901 | NCBI WGS metagenome assembly OBEQ01 (sample SAMEA104232315, study PRJEB22302) | groundwater metagenome | biome: forest; feature: aquifer; material: groundwater | place: USA | collected 2011-08-07 | depth 5.4 m
ACCGAAAACCCGCAGCCGCCGAACAAGAATTGGGAACTCTGTAATACAGAGGACACCCGAGTCCGTTTTTTCGCCGCAGCGCGGCGAATTAAGGAGTTTGTCGGAGAGGCCTGCTCGCTTGGCGGAACGATTCTCGGGCTTCTTTCCAGCTTTCGGTCCCAAGTCCGACAAACTCCTAGCGCCACTCCGCCGGAGAGCTGATCCGTCCGGCGGACCGGGGTTCGTCTGCGTCGTCCGTCATTTCCGTCCCATCGAAGGTCCTCCGGTTGGCCTCGACCCCCACCATCTCAAGCAGTTCGTTCACCGCGCTCTGGACCTGGGCCGATTGAGCGCGAAAATTTCCCGCCGATTGCGCCGCTTGGTCCGCCAAAGCCGCATTGGACTGGGTGATCCGATTCACCCCGCCGACGGCCCTGCTCAACTCATCGATACCACGGTTTTGCTCATCGGAGGAGCGAGCCAGGGCGACGGTTAGAGCGTTCACCTTGCGGGAGTGCTCGCCGATCGCCCGCAAATCGCCTTTCACCTGCGCGCTGAGGGCCAGGCCGCGCTCGCTTCTGGCCATGGAGTCAGCGATTTTCCGCGAAGTTTCCCGGGCCGCCTCGCCGCTGCGCAGGGCGAGGCGCCGCACCTCGTCGGCCACAATCGCAAAACCTGCCCCCGCCCCGCCCGCGCGTGCCGCCTCGATCGCGGCATTGAGCGCGAGAAGGTTGGTCTGAAACGCGATCTCGTCGATGGTGCTGATAATCTTGCGAATGTCCCCGCTCGCCGCGGCGATTTCCTCCATGGCCGCATTCATCGCCTCCATGCTCTGCTGACCGGCCTCGCCGGCCTGGCGGCTTTGGTCGGCAAAAACCCTGCCCTGCTCGGCGTGGGCTGCGTTCTGACTTGTCGCGCTGAGAATCTGCTCAAGGGAGGCACTGCTCTCTTCCAGCGAGGCTGCCTGGCTGGCTGCGCCGTCGGCGATCGCGCGGCTGACCTCGGCAACCTGCGTCGCGCCCGTGGCCGCCTCCGCGGCTTCCCGAGCCAGGCGCTGCGCGATCGATGCGATCCTCCGGTTGATGCTGCGCGCGACCATCCAACCCACCGCCACGCCAGCCAGGTTGGCCGCCACACCCACGACCAGCAACAGTGTTTCGCTGCGCTGCTGATCCGTCTTGGTCTCTGCTTCGATTTCACCCTGAAAGCGGGCAGCGGCCTGGCGAAGGCGCGCGAGCGCCACCGTGCACTGCGGCGCGATTTTCCCAAGCTCAGCCACCAGCCTGGCCTGCTCCTCCTGGACGGCAATGACGTGGTTGACCTGCTCACCGAGGTTCATGGCCAGTCCGGCCAGATAAAGAACGGCTGCCTTGCGCGCCATTTCGGCAGAAGTGAGCGGGGGCGGACGGTCCGCAAGGGCCTCGGGCGGAGGTGCGGCGGGATCGTCAGGGTCGAGAGGCTCCGCCTCCTCGGGTTTCAGGTCTCTCAGCCGGGTGGAAAGCGAGGCCAGCGAAACGCGCGTGGCCGATCGCGACTCCACCCGGCCCGTGAGCAGGAAAGCACGCAGGTGGCTCGTCATTTCAAAGTAGGCGCGAATGGTGAGCGACCCCTTGAAGGCCAGCGCGGCGTTCCCGCTGTCACTCGCCTCGACGGTGATGTCATGGAGCCCTTGCACCAAACTTTCCCCCGACTTGGTCACATCGTGCTCCAGGGAATGCAGAGCTTCGCGCCGCTGGTCGACCAGGCGACGGAAGGCCGCATCATAGCCACGCAATTGTCCGGCGATTGCGTGCAGTTCCCGGGCTGATGCCTCGACAAACGCGTTCTTTTGTGCCCGATCCAGTTCGCGATCCAGCAATTGCCGGGCGTGTTCATAACCGTCGAAACTGCGCGCGGATCCGTCCGCGAGAAACTCGTTCACTTCCTGGGTAAGGACCAGCAGGGCATTCTCGACGTTCGAGATCCTGTTGGTCTCACGCGCGCTGCGAGCGTATCGGGAGATGTGCTGCCCGGCGCCCTTCAATACGATTTCCGCCACGCACGCGACGAAGGCCGCGAACGCAAGCACCGCGGCAAAGCCCAGGGCGATGCGCCATGTGATCGAAAGCGGTCTCCGCCTTGAAGAGCGGGAAAGCGGCGGGTGCGCGTTGGGAAATTCATCACGTGCTTTTGCGTTCTGGGCTACCATGGTTTCCTGCTATACGGTGCGGCCAGCCATCTTCTTGAGGTTCCCTATGTTACATTCTCGTGCCGACACCGCACCTGTCCGCGGATAGGAAGGGGCTCCCCGCAAATCATTGCATGCTGCCAGTTCATGCCTAAATCGCCGCAGCTGTTCGTAACTTTTGTAAAATTCCCTCGCCTCCCGTCCCCCTTCCGGTATCCGCTATCAAACATGATTTCCTTGAAGAAACTGCTGGGCAAGGAGGAGAAATTCTACGACCTGTTGGAGGCGAGCGCCGAGGAGGCAAGGGCCAGCACGGCCCTCCTGGCCAAGATCCTGGTCAACGAGAGCGTCGGGCAGGCATCGAGCATCCACGATATCATCCAGACGCGGCGCAAGGACAAGCGCATCACGCAGCAAATCACCGAGGAGCTCTGCAAGACCTTCGTCACGCCGTTTGAGCGCGAGGACATCGAGGCCCTCTCCCTCGCCCTCTACCGCATTCCCAAGACCGTCGAGAAGATCGTCGAGCGGCTCGCCATCTGCCCCGCCCGGGTTCCCCGCGAAAGCATGCAGCGCCAAATCGTGCTGCTCGAGGAGGCCGTCGCGTCGGTCGTTTTCATGGTCAAGGAACTGCGCAAGGGCACCCAGATCGAGCGCATCCAGGACGCGCACTCCCGCCTCCAATTTGCCGAAGGCGAAGCCGACAAGGTCATGCTCGCACTGGTCAAGGACCTCTACAACGGCCCGTTTGAAGCCAAGGAGGTCGTCATTCTCATGGAGCTTTACGACCTGGTGGAAACGGCGGTCGATCGCGCGCGCGACGCGGGCCAGGTCGTCTTCCAGATCATGCTGAAATATTCCTGAGCAGCCTGTCGGACTTGCAATAAACGTGACGTCTGCAATTCAAAAAACCTGACTCGATGACGGGCGTCTCTTGCCCTCAGGCTGCTAAACTGGCACTTCGTGCCGGAATAATCCGGGCTTTGTGGCGCCACGCCCTGGAATCCCCGGCGAATTCTTCGGATCTTTCGCCGCGTCGCGGCGAATTAAGGAGTTTGTCGGCCCGGCCCGTGCGCTTTGCGCAACAATTCGCGGGTTTTTTCCGAGCTTGCGACCTAAGTCCGACAAACTCCTAGCCCCATGACCATTTTCCTGATCGTCCTCCTGTCCGCGCTGGTCTTTGAGTATATCAACGGCTTTCACGACGCCGCCAACGCCATCGCCACGGTGGTCTCGACCAAGGTGCTGACGCCCCGCCAGGCCATCGCACTGGCCGCGATTTTCAACCTCATCGGCGCCCTCATGGGCACTGCGGTCGCGAGCACGATTGGCAAGGGCCTGGTCGACACGAGCGTGGTGACCATGGTCACCATCTTCGCCGGCCTTACCGGCGCCATCGTCTGGAACCTGCTGACGTGGTGGCTGGGCCTGCCGTCCAGTTCCAGCCATGCGCTCATCGGCGGACTCTGCGGCGCCGCCATCGCCTCCGCCGACGGCAACTGGAACGTGCTGCACTGGGCCACGACCGACGCCAAGGGCGCGGCCGCAGGCCTTTGGCCGAAGGTGGTGCTGCCAATGCTCACCTCCCCGCTCATCGGTTTCTTCGGCGGCGCCCTCCTCATGTTTCTGCTCACGATGCTGATTCACCGGCTGCGGCCGCGCGTCGTCAACGGCATCTTCGGTCGGCTGCAACTCGTGAGCGCCGGGTTCATGGCCCACAGCCATGGCTCCAATGATGCCCAGAAAACGATGGGCATCATCGCTCTCGCCCTCTTCACCGGCACCAAGTCCGGCGCGTTCGCGGACCTGCCGCCCTGGCTGGCTTTTCTCCGCACGCCGGAGTTTGTCGTCGACAAATGGGTCGTTGCGACCTGTGCCGTGGTGATGGCGGCCGGCACCGCCGCCGGCGGTTGGCGCATCATCCGCACGATGGGCCACAAGATGGTCAAGCTGCAGCCGGTGCATGGCTTTGCGGCCGAAACGACGGCCGCCATGGTCATTCACTTCGCCTCCACGCTCGGCATTCCTCTTTCCACCACCCATGCCATTTCCACCTCCATCATGGGCGTCGGCGCAGCCAAGCGCTTCGGCGCCGTCAAATGGGGCGTGGTTGAACGCATCGTCTGGGCCTGGATTTTCACCCTCCCCGCTTGCGGCGCCATCGGCTACGCCACCGAGCGAATCTGCAGCCTTCTGGGCTACCATTGAGACACCCGCGCATGGCCCGCGCGGTCCATGAGCCAGGCTAGACGCCGGGCAGTTTGATAAAGAAGGTGGCTCCCCGGCCGGGCGCGCTCTCCACCCGCACCTCGCCGCCGTGGGCCTGCACCAGGTTCTTCACGATGGCCAGCCCCAGGCCCGTCCCGCCGCCTTGCGCCCGCGCCCGGGCCTTGTCCACCCGGAAGAAGCGCTCGAACACACGACCGGTCATCTCCTCGGGTATGCCCGGTCCCTCATCGCGCACCCAGAACTGCCTCCAGCCCACATCCAGCGTGGCCCCGCCCGCCTCGACGGAGCCCTTTCCGCCATGCTTGATGGCATTGTCGATCAGGTTGGATACGATCTGCCGCAACCGCCCCCCGTCGACTCGCACCACGAACGGCCGGGGCAGGCGGTTGGCCAGGACGATCCCGCGCTCCATCGCCGACGGCCGGAAATCATCCAGCACCTCGTCCAGCAATTCGCAAAGGTCGACCGGCTCGCACCGCAGCACGATCCGCCCGGAATCAATCGACGAAAGCAACAGCAGGTCCTCGATCAACAGGCTCAGCCGGCTGGCATGCCGGTCGATGATGCCGAGGAATTTCTCGAGCGTCGCCAGGTCGTGGCGGCCTCCGTCCTGCAGGGTTTCCGCCGCGCCCTTGATCAACGACAGCGGCGTGCGCAGCTCGTGGCTCACGTTGGCCACAAACTCCTCCCGCATGCTCTCGAGTTTCCGCTGGGCGGTGAGGTCGTGCATGACAAAGAGCGCCCCGGACGGCCGCGCCTTTTCATCGAGCAGCCGCACGGCGCTGATGCCCAGGGTGCGCACCGGCGGACCATCCCATTGCAGCTCATGCCCGGCGACTTCGGGCTCGCGTTCCAGCCGGGCGAGCAACGCGGCGAATTCGTGGTGCCGCGTCACCTCGAGCAATGGACGGCCCTCGCAGGGCAGTTGAAATCCGAGGAGCTGCGCGGCGGCCCGGTTGGCCAGCTGGATGCAGCCGGTGTCGTCCACCACGATGAGTCCCTCCAGCATCTGCCGCAGCACCGCCGCGAGGCGTTCCTGTTGTTCCCGCAGCGCCGCCGCATGCCGGCGCTGCAGCTCGGTCACCTCCCGCGCCTTCGCCGCACCCGCCTCCGCCAGGCGCCGGCGCAACCGCCGCCCCCAGAGCACCGCGGCGACCAGCGCGATCAGCAAGATGGCAACGAGGAAGTTCATCCGTGCGCGGCACAGCGGTAGCCGACCCCCCGGATGGTTTCCAGGCAGGCGGCGGCCGGGCCGATCTTGTCGCGCAAACGCCGCATGTGGGTGTCCACCGTGCGGGTGTCGATGGGATTGTCGTAGCCCCAGACATCCTGCAGCAGCCGGTCGCGCGTCTGCACCCGGCCACGCCGCCGGGCCAGCAGCTCCAACAGCTTGAATTCCGTGGCGGTGAGCACGACGGGCCGGCCCGCAACCCTCACCTCGTGCCGGACGGCGTCGATTTCAAGCTCCCCGATCCGGACCTGCGCGGCGGGCTCCTCGGCGTGCCGCTTTCGCTCCAGCAATTTCTTGATGCGCAGCACCAGTTCGCGCGGGCTGAAGGGCTTGGTCACATAGTCATCGGCGCCCAGCTCGAGGCCGACGATGCGATCCATCTCCGCCGCCCGCGCCGTCACCATGATGATCGGAATCCCGGCGGTGGCCGGGTCGCGGCGCAGGATCTTGCACACCTCGAGGCCGTCCAGCTGCGGGAGCATCAGGTCCAGCACCACGAGAGCCGGTTTTTCATCCCGCACCAAGGCCACGGCGCGCAGGCCGTCCACCGCGGTCAGGGGAATGTAACCGGCCTCCCTCAGCTTGAACGAGACGACTTCCAGCGCGTCCGGCTCGTCGTCAACCACCAGGATTTTCTGTTTCATTGGGTTGGCTTTTGGCGTGCCGGATATCCCGGGCCTCGTAAAGATAAACCACCTCCTCCGCGATGTTCGTGGCGTGGTCCGCCACGCGTTCCAGCGAGCGGGAAATCGCCATGAGCGAGAGGCACCGCGAGATGTTGGCGGGCGATTCCACCATGAAACTCGAGAGCTCGCGGTGCAACTGGCGGTTGAGGTTGTCCACCTGCACGTCGTCGGGGATGATGGCCCGGGCCATCTCCGGCTGCCGCTGCACGAAAGCATCGAGGGTCCGGCGCAGCATCTGGAGCGACATCCGGGCCATCCGCGGCAGATCGATGTAAGGCTTGAGCTGCGGCTCGCCGTTCAGGCCGACCGCATGCCGGGCGATCTTGACCGCCTCGTCCCCCACCCGCTCGAGGTTCTGCGATATCTTCATCGCCACGGTGATGAGCCGGAGCGTGGAGGCCACCGGGGCCATCGACAACAGGTGGACGGCGATGTCATCGATCTCGATCTCGTGGCGATCAACGATGTTGTCATCCTCCTCCACCTGCCGGGCGAGGGCGTCGTTCCGCTCCACCAGGGCCCGGACGGCCCGGGCGACCGCGCTGTCGGCATGGCTGGCCATGGCGAGCAGCTTGTCCTTCAATTGCTGCAGTTCTTCGTCGAAGTTGTTCATGAGGGGAATGGGGCTAGCCGAAGCGGCCGGAGACGTAGGCCTCCGTCTGGGGGTTGGCGGGATTCATGAAGATGGTCCGGGTGGGCGCGTATTCAATCAATTTGCCCAGGTAGAAAAACGCGGTGCCCTCGGAGACGCGCGCGGCCTGCTGCATGTTGTGGGTGACGATGACGATGGTGAACTGCTTCTTCAAGTCGTGGATGAGATCCTCCACCTTGCCGGTGGCGATCGGGTCGAGCGCCGAGCAGGGCTCGTCCATCAGGATGACTTCCGGCTCCACCGCGATGGTCCGGGCGATGCACAACCGCTGCTGCTGGCCGCCGGAGAGACCCATCGCGCTTTCGTGCAACCGGTCCTTCGCTTCCTCCCAGAGCGCTGCGGCCCGCAGGCTTTTTTCCACCACCTCGTCCAGCCTGGTTTTTTCCACGATGCCCGCGATCCGCAGTCCGTAGGCCACGTTTTCATAGATCGATTTGGGAAAGGGATTCGACTTCTGGAAGACCATGCCGACCCGCTTGCGCAATTCGATCACGTCGAGATGGCGGTCAAAAATGTCGGTGCCATCGAGCGTCACCCGGCCCGACAGCCGCGAGCCGTCGACCAGGTCGTTCATGCGGTTGAAGCAGCGCAGGAGCGTGGACTTGCCGCACCCGGAAGGCCCGATGAAAGCGGTCACCCGCTTCTCCGGGATGCTCATGCTGACATCGAACAGCGCCTGCTTGGCGCCGTAGTGGAAATCGACGTTGCGCAGGTTGATTTTTTCCCGGATGGGGTCGTGGCTGGTGGCGACATGGGGCGGCGGTTGCGCCACGATCGGCCGGGTCGGCAGCGAGGGATCGGTTTCGGTGGTCATTGGAAGGCTCCGGTCTGATATTTCCTGCGAATGCGGTCGCGCAGCCTGATGGCGGCGAGATTGAGCACGACGATGATCAGGATCAGCAGCAGCGTGGTGGTAAAGACCATGGGCTTCGCCGCCTCGATGTTCGGGGACTGGAAACCGACATCGTAGATATGGAAACCCAGGTGCATGAACTTGCGGTCGAGATGCAGCAGCGGCCAGTGGCCGTCGATCGGCAGTTCGGGGGCCAGCTTGACCACGCCGGTGATCATCAACGGGGCCACCTCCCCCGCCCCGCGCGCCATGGCCAGGATGACGCCCGTCAGGATGCCCGGAACGCTTGCGGGCAGGACGACATTGCAGATGGTCTGGAATTTGGACGCGCCCAGCGCCAGCGAACCCTCGCGCGTGCCGCGCGGCACGGCGGCGATCGATTCCTCCGTCGCCACGATGACCACCGGGACGGTGAGCAGCGCCAGCGTGAGGGAGGCCCACAGGATGCCGCCGGTGCCAAAGGTGGGCGTGGGCAGCACCTCGGGGTAGAAAATCCGGTCGATGCCGCCCCCGATGAAATAGACGAAGAAGCCCAGCCCGAACACGCCGAAGACAATCGACGGCACGCCGGCCAGGTTGTTGATGGCGATCCGGACCATGCGCACCACCGGGCCCTGCCGGGCATACTCGCGCAGGTAGAACGCCGCGATGACGCCGAAGGGGGTGACCGCAATGCTCATGATGAGGGTCATCAGCACCGTGCCAAAAATCGCCGGCCACACCCCGCCCTCGGTATTCGACTCGCGTGGCTCGCCGTAGACAAATTCGGCGGCGCGGCTGAAATAGTGACCCCATTTTTCCGCCGTGGTCATCTGGTTCGGACGAAATGCGCGCACAATGTCGGCCAGCCGCACCTGCTTGGTCTGACCGTCGGCCGTGCGCATCACCGCCACAAATTCGGAAGCTTGTGCCGCCAGCCGGTCGGAATCGGCGCGCAGGCGGTCGTATTCCGCATTGTGCCCGGCCAGCCGCTTTTCCATTTCGGCCGCGTCCTCCTTCAGTCCACCCTGCAGGTGGAGCCGGCGCAGGCGCAGGCGCTCCCGCTCGATCTGCAGGTTCACCTCCCCGATGTCGTCCCTCTGCATGCGCCGGGCCCTGGTGGCCAGTTCGCGCGCCCCCGGCAGCTCGCGCCGGAGCGCCAGCCAGGCCTCCGGCCCCTCGGCAATCACCTGGCCGCGATGCTCCACCGCGTCGAGGAACCCGAAAAAATCGCCGTATTCCTGCCGCTCAAGCGCGACGATTTCCGGCGGGGCGCTAAAATTCGCCAGTTCGCGCGCCTGGATCCAGATGAAATCGAAGCCGTTGAGGTCGCGGTTGCCCACCTTGAACTGCACCTGCGCGGTCTTGAGCACATTGCCCTCCCCATCGCGTCTCTCGTCCTGTTCGTTGGTGCGGACACCGATCACGGGCGGCTTGCCCGCGCGGTCGGCCATGGTGACACGGTGCGGCCAGAAAAACGCCGCCCCGCTGACGACCACGAGCGACAGCAGCCCGGTGATGAGCAGAAAAGCCAGCACCAGCGCGCTGCCGCTCAGCCACAGCAGGTGCTCGCCGCGCTGGAACGAACGCCCGATGCCGGCGGACGTGGTGAGGGAGGAAACGCTGGAGGTGGGAACGGACATGGATCAGACGGCCTGGTAGCGCCGGCGGAGCCGCTGGCGGACGACCTCGGCGACGGTGTTGACGGCAAAGGTCAGCAGGAACAGCAGCAGCGCCGCGACAAAGAGCACCCGGTAGAGCGTGCCGTCGGCCGGCGCCTCGGGAATCTCCACCGCGATGTTGGCGGAGAGCGTGCGCATGCCGTTGAAGGGGCTGAAGCTCATGATGGGCGTGTTGCCCGTGGCCATGAGCACGATCATCGTTTCGCCCACGGCGCGGCCGAAACCGATCATCACGGCGGAGAACACCCCCGGGCTCGCCGTGGGCAGGATGACCCGCCAGGCCGTCTGCCACCGGCTCGCACCCAGCGCGTAGCTGGCGGACCGGAAGGAGGACGGCACGTTGGTGAACGCGTCCTCCGAGATGGTGAAGATGATCGGGATGACGGCGAAGCCCATCGCGATGCCGATGACGAGGGAATTGCGCTGCTCGAACTGCTGGCCGAAGGTGTCGAACACCCATTGCTTGTAGTTGCCCTTGAAACAGAGCGCGTCGACCAGCGGACCCAGCCATTGCGCGAGCAAAAAGCCGGCGATCACCAGCGGCACGAGGACATAGAATTCCCGTCCGTCCGGCAGCCGCCGCCGCAGGCCCGGCGACGCGAGCTGCCAGAGGCAGACAAACAGGACGACGACCAGCGGGATCGCCAGCACCGACAGCATCGTGCCGATCATGATCTCCTCGAGCAACGGGGCCAGCCAGAGGCCGGCGAGGAAGCCGATCACCACACTCGGCAGTGCCGCCATGATCTCAATGGTCGGCTTCAGCACCGAACGGAGCGAGTGGTGCATGAATTGCGAGGTGTAAAGCGCGGCAAAAACCGCGACGGGAATGGCAAAGAGCAGGCCGTAGAACGCGCCTTTGAGGGTGCCGACGATCAAAGGCACGAGGTTGAACTTGGCCTCGAAGTCATCAGTGCCGCCCGTGCTCTGCCAGATGTAGTCGGGCGCGTCGTAACCCTCATAGTGCACCTTGCCGAAGAGGGCCTGCAGCGAAATCTCCGGATGCGGATTGTCCACCCGGTGGAGTTGGAACTCGCGGGCGTCGTCCAGCGTGAGCAGGGCCGTCAGCTTGGGGGCGTAGGCCAGGTCGCGGAGGGCGGCGCCGAGCTTGAAGCTGAGCAATGTCCGCTCGGAAGTGCTGAAATACAGCCGCACCGTGCCATCGGCCGCCCCGGCGAGAAAGCCCTTGTCCCGGCCCGAGGGCTGCACTTTGACGACCGCCGCGGGCAGTGGCTCGAAAACATGGATCAGGTGCAGCGGCTTCTGCACATCCGTCTCCTTCCCGCGCACGCCGAACCAGGACTCGACCCGGCCGTCCTGGTAGCCGAAAAGCAGCGCCGTGTCGCCAATAAGAAAATCGAGCGTGGTGACCGGGCTGCTCAGCTCGTAGCGCTTGAACACGGTGTCGTGATCGACGTCCAAATACCAATGGTAAAGCCTGGCCTGATCGGTTGCAACGAAGAGCCGGTTGCCCTCGTAATCGATGGCCAGGGCATTGACCCGGCCTTCCAGCTGGGCGGGCACCGGGGCGGACTGGCCGCCCTCCTCCTCGACAAATTTGCCGGTGAAAAGCCGGCCGTCGGCCGTCGCGGCCGCGAAATGAAAATCCCCGTTGGAATTCAGCCGGGCGTGCACCTTGACGAGCGGCTTGCCTTCCGGGTCGACCTCCGCGCTGCCGATCTCGCGCGCCGCGGTGGTGACAGTGCGCTGGTTATCCTGATCGTAGGTGATCCTGAAGCTGACCTCGGCAAACAGGATCCGGCCATCCGCGGTGCCGATGACCAGCTTGTCGCGCACCGGGCTGCGGTAGGCGGAGACCGCGGGGTGCGCCTGCAGCGTGGGCAGGGTCACGACCTGATCGACCTTCTTGCTCGCCACATTGACAAAACGGATGGCACCGGCACCGACATCGAGATAGTAGAGATGGCTCTCGTATTCGTTGATCCCAAGCGCGAGCGATTGGTCGGCCGCCGGCGTGTCCGGCAACCGGGAGGCAAACAGGAGGCTGGTTTGGGCGGATCGGAACAGCGGCAGCGTCTGCCAGCCGATGAACACAAAAATCAACGCGACAATGACGATGATGCCCAGGCCGCCGAGCCGGATCACCGCGTCCGCCAGCCGGTCGACGATCTTCACGCGCCGGGAAACCGAATAGATGGGCTGGCGGACGGGAGCGGAGGTGGAAGTGACAGGCATGCGAAGAGCTGTGGCTCAAACCTAGGTGCCGCGATTTGCGCCGCACAATGGCGTTATGTTACGATTCGGTGACAACCCACCGCGCAGGCGGCGGCGGAAAAAAGACGGGGCCTGGCCACCCCTGCGGCCAGACCCCGCGACCCAGTGCTTTTTCCGGGCAGGAAAAGCGCTTATTTGGCGCCGGAGGTTTCGAGGAAGTCAGCCGCCTTCTTCGCCGGAAGCGGGAAGTAGCCATCCTTGATCACCACCTGCTGCCCCTGCTTCGACATGACGAAACGGATGAACTCCCTGACCAGCGGGTCCGGTCCCGTCGAGGGATTCGCGTTGATGTAAACATACAGGTAGCGGGAGATCGGGTATTTGAACGACTCCGCGTTGACCTGCGTCGCTTCGACCGGGCCGGCCTTGTCGGAGATCGCGAGCGCCTTGACGCCCGACGTCTTGTAGCCGATGCCCGAGTAACCGACGCCGCCGAGTTCGTTTTCGACGCCCTGCACCACCGAGGCCGAGCCGGGCTGCTCCTTGACCGAGCCCTTGTAGTCGCCGTTCTTCATGCTGACCTCCTTGAAGAAGCCGTAGGTGCCCGAGGCGCTGTTGCGGCCGTAGAGCGAGAGCGGCTTGGTGGCCCCCTCGCCAGTCAGGCCGATATCGCCCCAGACCTTGACGTCCTGCCCGCCGCGCTTGCGCGTGGAGGAGAAGATGGCGTCCACCTGCTGAAAGCTCAGCGACTGGAGCGGGTTGTCCTTGTTGACGTAGACCGCGAGCGCATCGATGGCCACCCCGACGATGCGTGGTTTGTAGCCGTATTTCTTTTCGAACGCGTCGACTTCCTCGGCCTTCATCTTCCGGCTCATCGGCCCCAATTGGGCCGCGCCGGCAATCAGCGCCGGAGGTGCGGTGGAGGAGCCCTTGCCCTCGACCTCGATCTTGACATTCGGATAGACCTTTTGGAACTCCTCGGCCCAATAGGTCATGAGGTTGTTCAGGGTGTCGGAACCGATCGAAGTCAGCTTCCCCGAGATGCCGGAGACCGGCTGATAGTCGGGCAGGGTTTCATCGAGCTTGATGGCCTGCGCGTGAGCGAGGGACACACAGCCGGCGAAGGCGGCGGCCACGGCGAGACGGATGGGATGTTTAAACATGGTAGTGATGGTTGGTGATTAGAAATTAACCTGCAGCTGGGAGCGGAACCCCTGGACGCTGGCCTTGGCCGCGGCACCGGTGATCGGAATGTCCTTGGACTCGCCTAAAAGATAGCCGGCCTGGAGCTTGACCTCGTGCTTGGCCTCGTTGCCGACGAGATACCAGTTGGCGCCGAAGAACCACTCGGAGAGCTTGTCGTGGGTGCCGCCGGAGGCGGCGGAGCGGATGCCATCGCCGAGCTGCACACCGCGGCCGTCGGAGTCCACGTAGCTGTAGCGGACCACGGGCTCGAAGGCGCCGTAACGGTAGGATCCCATGACCCAGTAGCCGCTTGACTGGGAGTCGAGCGTGGCGGAGGCGCCCTTCTCGTTGTCGGAGCCAAAGTATTCGCCGACCAAGGAGAACTGGCGGTAGCGCAGATCGCCGTAGATGGACCAGACGGTCAGATCGTTGCCGGGGACCACGAAGGGCGTTGCAGTCGCCTTGCCACCTTGGTCAGGCAGGAAGCCATACGAGCCGCCGATCTTGAACAGTCCCTGAAGTTCCGCGAAGGGTTTGCTGTAGCCGACGTTCGCCCAGTAGGCGAATTTGTTGTTGGACGCACCACCCGTGGTGATGGTATCGCCAGTCGCAACGCCCGTCGCCTCGGGGTTGGTCACGGCGAACTCCCACGACAGACCGCTGGGAATCTTGCCCAGCACCCAGACGCCCTGGCGGTATTTGCCCCCGCCGAGACGCCGGCCGTTGTTCGACTCGATGAAGAACCGGTTCACCGTGGAACGCTCGATGGCCTTGATGGCGCCCGAGGAGACGAAGTATTCCTCGTAACCGATCGGCGCCTTCTTGAAGCCGGCTTGCACCGTCCACATGGGATTGAAGATCTTCTCGATGTAAGCGGCGTCAAAATTCGAGCTGCCGAAATCGTAGTTGATGAACGAGGACCAGCCTCTGGAGAAGTTCGCCTTGATGCCCAAACGCACGCGGCGGAGGAAGGCATGGTTCACATAAACCGGATCGGCCGTGGTGCCGCTGATGTCCGTGTCGAGCGCCGCAAACTGATACTGAATTCGACCGCTGATGGTCAGCTTCGACAGGTTCGGCATGGCCGAGGTGGAGGCCAGCTTGGCCGCGTTGTTGTTCGCCAGATCGGCGCGGAGATCCTCCGCCTCCTGGTCGTTGAGGACGCCTTTGCGGAGCAGGGCCTCGATCAACGGGCCGCTGTCCTGGGCGATGGTGAAGGTGCTTCCGAAGAGGAAAGCAACCAGCGCGAGCAGTTTGGATTTTTGAGAGAACATATATATGGGAGTTTTGCCTGTGTTACGGTTGTGTCGCGGCGATAAGGGCCGAAACACGGGCGGAGCGTAGCTGGCTTCTGTTACGGTTTCGTGACGCCCGTGTGACGAAGCGGCAAAACGGACAGGCTGTGGGGCAGGATCGCCGATCCCGACTCTTTGCGCGGCAGACAACACTTTCGCGCGGGACCGGCGATCCCGCCCCCCCATTTCACGTCCGCCACGGCGCCCGGCTCTGCTGCTTTTCCGCTCCCTGGCCTCCGATCAACGCGAGGAGCACGTCGTTTTTGCTCAGGATGCCGGCCAGCCGGCCGCTGTCGAGCGAGACCACCGGCAGGGTTTGTCCGGCGTGCTGGGCGAAGATCCGGAGCGCTTCCGCCAGCGATGCCGTCAGGCTGACTGTCGGCACGTCGTCCCGCACCAGGTCGCCCGCGATCACATGCGTGGCCACCGCCACGTCGGTCAGGTAGGGTTTGATGTCGTGCAGGGAAATGGCGCCCGCATAGCGACCGTCCTCGGCCGTGACGTATATCTCCTCCTGGCGCGACTGGAGAAATTCCTCCGCGATCGTGTCGAACCGCGCGGTCGGCCGCACCGGCGTCGCCTGCGCCTTGACCAGATCGGCCACCACGCCGGGCAGGTGCATGGCTTCGGGTCGCTCCGCCGCCTTCTTCTGCAGGGCCTCGCTGTAGAGCGACTGGTCCTGGATGCCGCGGGCGGTGTAATAGGCCACGACGCTGCACAACATCAGCGGCATGATGATGTCGTAGCTCAACGTCATCTCGAAAAGCAGGATGATCGCCATGACGGGCGCGTGGCTGGCCGCCGCCAGCAACGCGCCCGTCCCGACCAACGCGAAGGCCTGGGGATCGGCCGCGCCCTGCGGCCAGACCGCGTGCACGGCATAGCCATACAGGTAGCCGAGCGACGCGCCCATGAACAACGTCGGCGTGAAGACGCCGCCCGGCGCGCCGGAACCGAACGACGCGGCCGTCGCCACCCACTTGCACACGAGGACAATCAGCAGGCCGGTCCAGAGCAGGCGACCGTTGAGGATCGACACCACCACGCTATAGCCATTGCCGCAAACCTCGGGGACCCACACGGCCAGGCCGCCGACAATCAGGCCGCCCAGGGCCAGCCGCACCGGCACCGGCAGTTTGGTCCGCGCAAACAGTCCCTCCACCTGGCGCAGCGAACGCAGGAAAATGGGCGCCACCGTCCCGGCCAGCACGCCGAGCAACAAGAATGGCCCGATCTCCCACAGTGAATTGAGCGTGAACTCCGGCACCGTGTAGAGCGTGTGCGTGTCGGACAAGGCCCGGATGGTCAAAGTCGCAGCAACGGCGGATACCGCCAGCGGACCGAGACATTCCATGGCGATGCTGCCCAGAATGATCTCGGCCACGAAGAATGAGCCGGCAATCGGCGCGTTGTAGGCCGAGGCGATGCCGGCGGCCGCACCGCAGGCCACCAGCAAACGCAACTGCGGCGCTGACAGGCGGCGCCAGCGCCCCAGCCAGGATGCGGCCACGGCCGCCAACTGCACCATCGGGCCCTCCCGGCCGATCGAAAAGCCCGAAGCAATCGAAAACATCGCCGCCGTGCTCTTCACGAGGCTCGACCGCACCGGAACGTCGCCGCTGCCGATCAGGATCGCCTCCATGTAGTCCGTCGAACTTTCGCCGCGATGCAGCCGCTTGCCGAACAGAAGCACGAGCCCGGTCATGAGCCCGCCGACGACCGGAATGCTCAGCCGCTGCCACCATTCCAGTTCGCGAAAGGAATCCACCATGCCCTCGGTGTTTCCGGTCAACAGGCTGTGAATCAGGTCCAGCCCGGCCCGAAAGGCCATCGCCGACAACGCCCCGAGCACTCCCGCGACCGCGGCCCAAACCAATGTCTCCTGCCAGGGCGAGGGCCGTAGTTTCTCGGCGATCCACACCCGCCAGCGCAACAGGCGCAGCAACCGCTCATAAAACTGAGGGACCACCTGTTTCATGGCGCGCTCGACTCCGGGAAAGGTGGAACCCGACTCAAAACCTCCGGCAAATGCAGGGCCGGCGCTTGTCGCCGGGCCACTCTGCGAGCGCCACACGGCCTGCCGACAAGCGGCAGCCCTACAGATTTGATAGGAGCTTTTCGCCAACTGCCTGCATCCGTCTCCATCCGTTCCGCTGTGTGATGCCGTGCTTCCACAAAGCCACGATGGCGGACTCCGCCCCCCTGACAAGGCTTGTTCCCGGCCGGCGCAGGTCCGCCGGTCATTCGTGGGCCAGCGAGCTTGCTCGCGCCTGTGTTGGGGCGGGGGGAGCAAAGCCCGCGGGCCACT
>OBEQ011087713.1_pt1 | contig 16421 bp, 14 predicted proteins | sample 1670901 | NCBI WGS metagenome assembly OBEQ01 (sample SAMEA104232315, study PRJEB22302) | groundwater metagenome | biome: forest; feature: aquifer; material: groundwater | place: USA | collected 2011-08-07 | depth 5.4 m
CAACGAATTCGTCCTGGATCTGATCGAATTCATGGGCAAGCATTTCACCGACCGGTTCGACAAGACCCGGGTGGCCGGGGGTAACGAAGGGGTTTCCGTGCGCGTCCGCAGGACCGGCGCGGCTTCCGAGCTGGAGATCACGACGGACCGTCTTGATCCGGAAATCGATTTCGCATCGGCCCGTTGGCAGTACCGGGAATACACGGGATCCAAGGATGCGCTGTTCGAACGGATCCTTTCCGATCTGACCGCGGTATTCATGGACCGGTTGGTCGTCGTCAGCGGATCCAAGGCTGGGCAGTCCCCTGGGAGGCGGGTTTTCCGGGATGTTTCCGAGGCGGAGGCGGTGGCCCAATACCGAGCGCGCCATCCGGAATGCGACATGGTCGTCCTGAAAAAATGGACGGAACCGGAAGCGGTCATTCCGGTGCGGGGAACCTGAAGCGGAGGGACGGTATCGCGGGCGATGCGGAGTTTTGACGCAATATTCAGTGGGGCTTGCGGAAACAATATGCGCAGTAGGACCAGAGGCCCCGCCGAAGGGTCCGGTACTGGAAATAGGTAGCGTAGGCGTTACCCAACTTCTCGGAGCTGGTGAATCCCAGCTTCTTCAGGGTCCAACGCAAGGGGATGAACAGCAGTCCGAAACGGAAGATGGCTCGCGCATGGGGCAACACGTCCGCGCTGATGTCTTCGCCGTACAGGAGTTGGAAGCCCGCGCGCACGCCGTAGGTTTCCATTTCCGCCGGGGAGCAGAGATGGGGCACGGCCCAGCCCGCGAGGAATCCCGCGTATTCACGGGCCTGCGAGGGATCGTCCGGGAGGGGGCCACGGAAGCCATCCGCGATCATCAGGCGGCCGCCTGGTTTTAGGAGTGCGAACATGGACGCGACCCAGGCCTCCTTGTCCACCGCGTGGTCGAAGCTTTCCAAGGCCCAGACGATGTCGAAGGATTCCGGCTTGAAGGCGGGAACGTGGAAATCATTCACCGTGAAGCGGGCTTCCCGGGTGACCGGATGCTTTGCGGCTGAGGCCGCGGCGTAGCCTTTGGCCAGCTTGGCTTGGCTTTCCACCAAGGTGATGCCGTAGCAGCCGCAACCGGGTTCGCGCGCGAGGAAAATCGAGGAGCCGCCTACGCCGCATCCCGCGTCCAGGACGCGATCGCCTTTTTTGATTCCGGCGATCCCAGCCAGGTAACGGACCAGGTGCTCGGTGGGATTTCCGCCCCGCGGGAGATCCCTGTCGAATCCGTAATGCATGTGGTGATGCCAGCCGGCCTGATAATATTTTAAGTAGTCTTCCGTCGCCGCATGGTAATAGCGGTGTACGCGCGCCTTGATTTCCTTTGCGACCCGCGCATCGCTCCGGTTCCGCCAGGCCTCGGGAATGTCGGTCTCTTGCGCGCCTTCCGGTTTCGCCTCACCCATGGGCCGACTCCTTCGCAAAGTCCAGGATGATCCGCATGCCTTCGCGGAATTCCGCTTCCGGTCCCAACAGGCTGAGCACCAGGCGGCAACCGTCCCCGAAACCGAAGAGATGTCCCGCATGGACTTGCACACCGCGGCGCATCAACAATTCCAAGGCGAAGGCTTCATCATCGATGGGCGATTGCAATTCCAGGATCGCGTACCATCCCGCCTCCGGATTCAAGAGACGCGCGGCCCCGGTCTTGCCGGATGTTCCGGCCGGACCTGGCATTCCGAGGATGGAATTCGCGGCTTTCCCGTTCACCATTTCGTCCGCCACGGAAAGGTTCCGCTTCACCCGCGACAGGATGCCGGTTTGGATGGCGAAATCCAGACCGAGCAGATCTTCCGCCGCGGCCTGGATGGGCGTATTCACGGAAAGGAAGGCATCCGCGATCCACTCCAGATGCCCGAGCGCGGTCCGGACCGCAACCGGCGCGCCGCCCACATGGATCCAGCCCAGTTTCATCTGCGGGAGGCCCAGGGATTTGGAAAACCCGTTCAGGGTGAACACCAGAGGCCCTGTTGCTGCGGGTGATTCGTTTGATCCGATTGATTCGATGGACTCATAGGGCCGTTCGCCCAGCAGGTAATCCCGGAAGACTTCATCCACGATCAATGCCAAGCCGTATTCGGCGGCGAAATCCAGATAGGCGCGGATCTCCTCCCGGTCGGTGAGGTGCCCGGTGGGATTGTTCGGATGGACCAGGATCAGCGCTTTGCATCGGGTGGAGACCACGCTCCGTAGGAACGTGAAGTCGGCACGCCAGCGTTGCTCGTGAAGCAGGGGGTAACGCACGAGTTTCACGTGTTCCAGGCCCGCCAAGGCGTCGAACAGGGGATAGGTCGGCGAAGGTATGAGGATTTCATCCCCGGGATCGCACAGCAGTTTGAACAGGAAGGAGTAGGCCTCGGAAGTGCTGGCGGTCAGAACCAGGTCCTCGGGATCAACGATGCGGCCGCGGGCCGCGTAATATCCGGCGACGGCGCGCCGCGCGCCGGGATGGCCCTTGGGCGAAGGTTCGTAGCGCATGACCGAGGGGCGATCAAGAAGAGCGGGAATGCCCGCGGGGTAGGGGATGCCCGCGAGGGTGGGGTTGGATCCGGTCAGATCGAGAACCCGCTCTCCGGACGCTTCCCGGGCCAGCTTGGCCTCCCATTGGGGATTGGGCCCATCCGGTTCATGGCCGAACTTTTCGGAAAACATGGTTCCGGAGCCGGCCCGGTTAGGCTTTGGCGGCCTTCGGGATCTCGGGGGTCGGCGGGGTAACCGGGAAGTGACCTAGGCGGCGGAGGTTCTCCGTGATGCGTGCCGATGAGTGGGACTGATTGAGGGAATAGAGGTGGATGCCGGCGATGCCATGCTTGAGCAGGTCGTCGCATTGTCTGGTGGCGAACTCCACGCCCCGCTGGTTCACTTCTTCCGGATTTCCCGCGCTCAGGAAGGCCACCATGGTTTCCGGGATCAGGCATCCGGACAATTCGCGGAAACGCGTGAGCTGGTTCAGGTTCAGAACAGGCATGATGCCGGCCACGAAAGGCATGGTGATGCCCTGGGCATGGCAGCGATCGCGGAAGCGGTAGAAGTTTTCGTTGTCGAAGAACAATTGGCTGATGGTGACCTGGGCACCCTGGTCCTGCTTGAGTTTCAGGAAGCCGATGTCCGCATCCAGCGAGGAGGCCTCCATGTGCTTTTCGGGATAGAAGGCGCAGCCGATGTTGAGGGCGAAATTTCCCTTGATGAATCCGATGAGGTCGGTGGCATGCGCGAAGCCGTCCGGATGGGGCTTGAAGGATGTGTCGCCTTTGGGCGGGTCCCCGCGCAATGCCAGCACGTTGCGGATGCCGGCCTTGACCAGGGTCTGCAGAATGTCCTTGAGCTCATCCTTGGAATGGCCGACGCAGGTGAGATGGGCCATGGACTCGATGCCCAGCTCATCCTGGATGCGGGACACCAGGTCCACGGTCTTGGAACGGGTGGAGCCGCCCGCCCCGTAGGTCACGGAAATGTAGTCCGGGGCCAGTCTGGAGATTTCCGCCATGGTGGCGTATAAGGTGGCCCAACCATTGATGTTCTTGGGAGGGAACAGCTCGAAGGAGAGGGTGGGCTTGCCGCTTTTGATTTTGTCTATGAATGGCATTTTGGATCCATGAAAGGTCAAAGAACGGTAGCAATTGGAGGTCCAACCTTCCAGAAGTAAGTATTTTTTTCGCATGAAAAAACCCGTTTTCATCGGCGCATTCCTCGCAAGCCTCGTGTTGGCGGCCCTGAATAACCTCTTCAATCATCGCTCCATCGCCTGGATCGGCTCGCCGCCGGTCCTGCCCAAGCCCACGGGATGGCCTTCCATGACCGTCTCCGAAGGCATCCATGCGGGACTCAAGGTGGCGGGTAAGTTGTTCGTGAAAAACCAATGGGCCATCCTGGGCGGACTGGCGGTCATCCTGATCATCATGTTCCTGCTCAACCGCACCCGCCATGTGCCGGTAGGCAACATGGTCCGCACGGTCCTGCGCATCGGCCTGGGCATCATGTTCCTGATGGCGGCGTGGCCCAAGTTCGGTGATCCCAAGGGCTTCTCCATGCTCGTGGCGCAATACCAACTGTTGCCTTCCTTCCTCGTGGATGCCTTCGCGCTTTGGCTGGCGGCTTTTGAAATCGTGATCGGCTTCGGAATCATTATCACATTGTGGGAAAAGGAATTCGGAGCCTTGGTGGGCCTGCTTCTCCTCATGTTCATCGTGGCGCTTGGACAGGCCCTGCTGCGTGACCTGGGCATCGCCTGCGGCTGCTTCGAAATCGAAGGGGCTCTGGATGCCGGGGAGGCTTGGTTTTCCCTGGTCCGCGACGTTTTCCTGCTGCTCCCGGTGGGCTGGCTGGTGTTGACCGGCGGACGCCGTTACCTGCATGGAACCCGCAACCGCTAGGACCCCGGTATCTCCACGGATTCCACAACCGCTGAGATCCCGGTCTTTCCGGGGTCAAATAATGGCACGATCGGCCCTCGGGACCCCGGATTAGCCGTTATTGGCTCCTCGCTATAGAGTTTGCTTTGCAAACTCCCCGCTCGTCGCGTAAAAGGTGACGTATTGGCTCCTCGCTATGGGGGTTGCTTCGCAAACTCCCCGCTCGTCGCGTAAAAGGTGTCATCTCCCGGTTCTGAATCCATCCCACTTGGCGTTATATTTGAAGGGAGGGCGCTGCCGTCGCGTCTGAAGGAGAATTTCTGGCTTATCATCCCATCCAGCGCCTGGCGCTGCCGTTGTTGCTTTGCGTGACCGTCTCCTGGTCATGGGATCTGTTCGCCTCGGTTTCCGAAGGCTATACCCACTATGAGGCGAAGGATTTCAACCGCGTGCTCGCCTTGATGGAAAAGACCACCAAGGAAAAGGGCTTCAACCCTTATACGGTCAGCAAGTTCGACGGGCATCCCCAAAACGCCTTGGTGGTGGGAGCCCGACAAGGCCCCTGGGCCTTTGGTGTCGAAGCGGAGTTCTGGGTGGAACAGTTCGAACAAAGCGAAGTGCCGTTCGATCTGGAGGAAGCGGAGCGCAATTACCGCATCACCTGCGAGACGCTGCGCGATCCGAACTACAAATCCACCCAGCTCTACGGTTGCATCGAGGCCAAGGAGCAGTTTGATTTCCTCCCCATCACCTTGCAGGGATCGTATTCCCGGGATTTGGGGCGGTGGTTCCGGGTGGGGGCCGGATACGGAGTCGGCGTGCTGGCTGGGTCGGCGCATATCGACATGACCTCGAAATATTACGGCGACGGCGCGATTCCGGACGATCATATCCGTTTCCAGATCTGGCCCGGCGTGAACCTGGTTCAGAAAGGTTTTCTGGACGGCGAGTATCTCCCTTTGAAATGGCTGGGCCTCGATCTGCGCGGCGGCTGGCGCATCTCCGGGGTGGAAGGGCTCACCCTGCGCAACCAGGAAGGCTCTTCGCGCATCTTCAGCAGCGTCTTCCCGGAGGCCAAGAACGGCGCGCGCATGTATTTCCAATCCTTCACCAGCAATCCCGCGGATGATAAAATCTACGTGGGCACGGAGGCGGAAGCCAAGGCCAAGGCCGATCGGGAAGGTTCGCGCTTCCATCTGGTCAACGGCGACTTCACGGGATGGTTCGCATCCCTCAAGCTGAACTTCTATTGGAGGGACCTATGAAACGGATCCTGATAGCCGGCTTCGCGGCCGCACTTTTGATCCTACTGGCCATGGCCTGTGGCAAGCAGGCCACGGACTTCGGCGGCACCGGTCCGATCATAAAGAAGGACACCTTGGTCAAGCAGGATTCCGCCAAACCCTCGGACACCCTGCGCTTCATGACCCTGAACATGAGCATCGGTTTTCCCGTTTCCCAACTCCTCTTCACGGACATGGCGGATACCGCCGTGGCCTACAAGGTGCTGGATTCGCTTTTCAAGCGCTACCAGCGCACCCTGCCCAAGGAGCGCATCAAGGGGATGGCCAAGGCCATCATCGATTTGCACCTGGACGTGGTGGGCCTGCAAGAGGTCATGTCCTTCACCAAGGACGGGGTGTTGATCGATGAGTTCCTGCCGGAACTGGTTCAGTCCATCAAGGACCAGGGCGGTCCCGCCTACAAATTCTATTCCAATCCCCTCAACGATACCGTGCTCCAAGGCCGGTTGAACGGCAACACCATCAAGATCGCTTTCCACGAAGGCAATGCTTTTTTGGTGCGCCCGGAAATCACCATCCAGGACAGCGCGCGCTTCCTGTACTTCACCTTGCTGCGCATCCCCACCGCGGCCAATACCTTTACGCAAAGGTGCCTGGGCTACCTTAAACTCAAAACCCCACGGGGCGTGACGTGGCAGGTCTACACTACGCATCTGGAGGTCTTCGAGGATATCAGCAGCAGCCAGGCGTTGGAAATCCGCAGGATCGTGGACAGCCTGGCGCTCAGGGATTCCGCGCGCAATGAAACCGCGCCGCAAATCGTGATCGGGGATTTCAACGTGGATCCCAATACCGGCGCCCACACCGTATTGCAGGAGGGAGGCTTCAGCGACACTTACGATACCACCTCCACCGATCCGGGCTTCTCCTGTTGCATCGCCGCGAGCGCGCTCTGGAATCCGGACACCACCTTTTCCAACCGCCGCATCGACTTCATCTTCGCGCACCGCATCGTAAAGGTGCTGGAGCACCATGTGGCGCTCAAGGATTCCCTCATCACCTCCACAGGGGTGGGATTGTTGGCGACGGATCATCGCGGCGTAGTGGCCCGGATCGTGGCGCAATAATCATGGCGGACGGAACGGTTTTCGATCCGGTAAGGAAGCGGGATGTGGCCGCGACCCCGGAAGAGGCGGTGCGCCAGGCCGTGCTCCGCTATCTGCTGGACGTGTTGCGCGTTCCGCCCAACCTGATCGGCGTGGAATTCTCCCTGGCATCCCTGGAACCCGGCAACCTGCGCCGCGCGGACATCGTGGTCTGGCGCCCGGGCGCGGGACAATTGGCTCCCTGGCTGCTGGTCGAATGCAAAGAGCCGCGCGTGCGCATCGATGACGCCGTGGCCTTCCAGGCGGGCGACTACCTCAAACGCATTCCCTGCCTTTACGTGATGCTGTCCAACGGGGCCGATACGCGCTATCTGGAAAAGCGCGCGGATGGCTACAGCCTGATTCCAAGTCTGCCTTTTTTCCATCCACCGTCCGCAAAAGTCCCTTAGCCGCTACGCAAAACCGCCCACCGGCGCCTAAGCGGTAGATCGGCTCCACCGATCCGGAGCGCCTCCGGTTATATTTCGATACGTACCCGAAAGCGTTTTGGAGGCGATGTGCGGCAGACGTATCTGGATGAGTATGAGTTCGACGATGACCGCGGCCGGCTCGATTACGCCGTCCTGGAAAAATGGCTCTCGCAAACCTATTGGTCCCCCAACATCAAGGCTCCAGAGATCGAGCAAGGGGCCTTGAACTCAACGGTCGTGGTCGGATGCTACGCGCATGGCGCCCAGGTCGGATACATGCGCCTCTGCAGCGACAAGGTCCGCTTCGCCTATATCATGGATGTCTATGTCGATGAGGCGCACCGCCGTAAAGGCATCGCCGAGAACATCGTGAAGTTCGCCATGGCCCATCCCGACGTGGCCGGCGTTTATGTGTGGTTGTTGGGCACGCGCGATGGACATTCCGTCTACGCCAAAGCCGGATTCGGGCCTTTGCCCAAGCCGGACTTCTGGATGATCCAACGGAAGGAAAAAGTCCGTCCGGCTTGAACGAGGCGGTCCCCGCCTTTCGGGCCGGACCGCCATCAAATCCGCCCGGCCAAATCGGATCCGGGTCGGTTCAGCATCGACGCCTATTGCCGCAGGTACCCGAAGCGCACCAGCACCTTTTGCGTGGCGGGCGGAACCTCCACGGGAACCCCGGGCACGGACTCCTTGTCCACGCCCGCCTTGGTGGAAACCGATCCCTTGACCACGTATGCTCCCGTGCCCGCCTGCATGCCGGATTCGCTCACGGGATACCAGCGCAAGGCCACGGTCTTTTCACCCTTGGTGTCCGGCGCAACGGCATCCAGCATCTTGGCGGACACTTCGCCCTTCGCATGATTCACGAATTCGCCCAAGGTATTGAAGTAAGCCAGATCGAAAGTGAAAGGCCAGCGCGTGGTGACGCGGATTTCCGGTCCCGCGGGAATCGCCGCGGCCTCGGGTCGTTTCGGATCCGTTCGCTTCCAGTCATGTGCCAGGCAATCCAGGCAGTCCGGCGTCTCCCGCGTCTCGATGCAGGAGCCCGCTTCCTCCGCGCCGTGGGGCAGGATTACGCTAATGGGAATGGCCAGAGGTTCGGGATGGGAAAGCACGTTCCCATGCACGCAGCCGCCGCCGGCCACGCGGATATGGGCCGCGACCACGATGCGCTTCCCCTGGATCTCGATGAAGGCCGGCATGGCGCTGGGGTTTCCGTAATCGTCCAGGGCCGAGACCGTGGCCTTGAGGCTGTCTCCAGGAACGGGGAAGACCTTGGAGCTGAAGGTGTACTGATAAGTCCTGTCCCCGATCTGTTCCGATTTGGACACCTGTAATTGCCCCTCCAAGGATTCCGTTGCTCGCTTGACCGCATAGGGAAAAGTACCCGACGAGTCTCCCAGCTTTTCCGTTAAGACCACGGTCAGCTTGTGGATTCCCAGGGTGTCGAGGGAGACATCCGCGTCCGCGGAGAGGATCACGGGACCCGCTCCGTCCCTGACATTGAAGGCCGCCGCGGGGTAGCCTTCTCCGCCCTGGGTGAAGGTACCGTAGGGCCCGGCAATGAATCCGGTGCCCGCCTTGAAAGGACTATCGGGAAATTCCGCCCACAGCAGACCGGGCTTGGCGCCGTCCCAATGCAAGGCCGTGGCGGCGATAGATTTGGGTTTTCCGGGGTTGAAGGGATCTTCCAGGGATAGTGAAACCGGCAAGGCCGCGGGAAGGCCGTTCAAGGTGATGGCGGCGGCATCGATGCGGCCGTCGCCGTTCCGATCGAGATACACGGCATCCGCCACGACGTAGGAGGGAAGGAAGGTGAAGACGGCCACGTCGCTATTCTCGCGCGGAGCCTGGATGGCGATGGCCTTGAGGATCTTGCTTCCCATGACGACGATGGGGACGGTGTAGACGGGATCCGCCGCGCTAGGCGCGTCGCAAACCGCGCCCGGATCGCAGAGCCGGTAATGGATGGCGGCCCCTTCCGCCTGGTCCAGGGTAACGCTGACGCTACCCTGGAAATTACCGCCCGGGGGCGTGGCGGTGGGCCCGCTCCATTGCAGTTTGACTACGGTGAAGGTCTGGGATACTACGGGGCTGTGGAGGTAGCGGGTGGTATTGCCGTTGCCATCGACCATGGCTTTCTTCCAGGCCCTGGCCTTGATGGTCGCGGTCGCGGAGAGGGGGATGGACGCGGTGTAATCCAAAGTGGAACCCTGCGGGACGCCCGTACTGTCCACCGCGGGCGCGGAACCGTCGGTGGTGTAGAAGATCCGGCTGCCCTTGTTCAGGGAATCCGCCGCATTCTCGATGGAAACCCGGTAGCTGCCATCCGGATTCGGGGCGCCGGAGATAACGGGCGGAAGAAGCTGATAGGTTTCCGACACCAGGGCCACGCCGGACACGCGGAAGACGATGTCGTTGAAAATGCGATCGTCGGCGTCCTCGAACTGGAATTGCTTTACGTCCGTGCCCGGTACGCTCGCGGCCACGCACCATTTATTGTAGTCATGGCCCTCCCAGTTCCAACTGCCGCCGCTCACCGGCTTCGGTTTGCCGTTGATGAACAGGTTCTTGAGCACCGGGTCGGCGTTGAAATCGTAGCTGCCCGCCGCGTTGTCGCCGGAAAACCGGTCGAAGGTCTTGAAGGATTTCTCCTTGCCGTCCACGTTCACGTATTTGAAGACGATGGGCGCGCCTTTCGGGAAGCTGCCCAGGCTGATCACGGTGCCGGAATCGTTCTCATGGGTCACCCAGTCCTTCTGGTTGCGGAACAGGAATTTGTCCTCGCCGGTGATGGGGTTGATGAAGGAGAGTTCGCCGATATAATTGGGGACGCCCACCTTGCGCGGCGTGATTCCGTCGTTGTTGTAGACCCGCCCCAGGAAACCCAGATGGGTCACCTTGACTTCACCGCCTTGGGCCGTGAAACCGTCGCCGAGCGTGAACGTCATGCCGGGATAGTCCGGATAGGCGCAACTTTTGAGGCAGGCTTCCTGCGCGGCCACGGGGAAGGGCGCCGTCATTGCGGCCAGGAATACGAGCCAGGCGAGGCATACCGGAATCGGGGAAGCCTGGTCCGGGAAAGACGGGATATTCCGGCATCTCACATCGCCCAAGGACAATAGGATGACGCGTCGAATACATACCAATGCATCCATGGTTTCTCTTTCTTCGATGTTAGGAGCCGCTCAGTTGGGAGCGAGGGGTTTTATCTGCGTTTACGAGCTATTGCGCGCGGACGGCCTCATGCTCGCCGCCGGCGGATTTCCGTATCTGGTCACGGCCTTGGACATTCCTGTCCCCGCCCCTGCCATCGCTGAAATACCGGGTCGTTACGGGCCGCGCGGCGCGCCCGGTTTTGGAATTGCCAAGAGCTTTTGCCTGGGCATGGACGTCCACGGCCACGGCTTCCGGGTTCAGGGATTTGGGAACGGAAAATTCCGTCAGCTTTTCCTTATCGGCGAAGACGATTTTGTCCGTGAACAGATGGAACTCGCCAGGCTGCAGGGTGATTTCCGATCCGGGGGCGAGGGTGAACTTTTCCCGGGAGAAAAAGTCGTACCAGACGCCGGTGAGGCCGGGTACGGCCTTGGCTTCGGTAACGCCGAAGTTACCTATGGCATAGGCGTTCAGTGAGGCGTGGGACAGCTTCCAGGTGCGTACGGCGGCGTCCGGTTTCCATGTAAAGGTTCCCGCGCGGAAGGCCGGCGCGTATTGGCCGCGGAACTTCAGGAGGTTGGCGTAGGTGTTGAAGAGGCGGATACGGGAGGCATCCGAACGCCATTCCGGGGGCATGGGTTTTTTCCCCATGCGCTCAGCCGCGGTGGTCCCGCGCTCGCGGCCGTCGCCCCACTCGCCGAATTGCCAGAGCTGCTTGGCCCCGGGGATGCCGAACAGGAACAGCGCGGTCATCTTGGCCCGCTCCAGGGCGGTTCCCAGGTTCTTCACATCGTAATTCCCGTTAGCTTGGCCATTCATCAGGGCCCGGGCCACCACCCGTTCCTCATCGTGGCTTTCCATGTAGGTGATGAGGTGGCTTTCCGTCCAGCCCCGGGACTTGTAATAGGCCCAATTGAAATTGGTCGCCGTATGGCCTTCTTCCGCATACCCGTGATCGTACGAGCTGTTGCCCCACAACAGGAAACCTTTGACCGACAGTATCTTCTCCTCGTCGTTGTCGGCGAAATGCTCCAGGATCAGGTAGGCGGTGGGGTCCGCCTCGCGCACAGCCGCGGCCAACTCTACCAGGTTGTTCACGCGGGTGGTGTCCAGATGCCCCCACGCCGCGATGTCGCCCAGGGTGTTGTTCTGGGTCAGGCCCTTGGAGAGATCGATGCGGTATCCGTCCACATGATAGTCCTTGATCCAATGTTGCAACACCCGCTTGAAATAGATCATGGTGTACGGGCTTTCGTAATTCAGATCGAAGCCCACGTTGTAGTCGTGTTTGGGGATTTCGTTGGCGTAGGGGCTGTCCTTGCTGGGCTTGCCCGCGGCTTTGTCGAAGTACATCTTCACCAGCGGGCTCTGGCCCATGGCATGGTTGAGCACGATGTCCAGGATCACCGCCAGGCCCTGCCCGTGCGCGGCCTCCACCAGGGCTTTGAAATCCTCCGCGGGCCCATAATACTTGTCCACCGCAAGGAAGTAGGAGGGATTGTAGCCCCAGCTGTCGTTGTTCTCGAATTCCATCACCGGCATCAACTCGATGGCGTTCACGCCCAGGCGCTTGAAATAGGCGAGGGAATCCTTCATCTCCTTGAAGGTGTGGGTCTTCACGAAATCCCGCACCAAAGTCTCGTAGATCAGAAGATCCTCCGGAGCCGGCCGGGAGAAAGGCGTGGGCGCCTTTTCCGCCGTGGGCAGACCGGCGCGGAAAACCGAGGCGGGCCCGTCGAACTCGCGGGTGTAGGGGATCAGGCCGGGATAACAACCGTCTTGGACGATTTCCTTGTCCGGGCCGAAGTCCACGATCTTGTCCGCGTAGGGATCGCCCACCTTGATGTCGTCATCGATCCAATACTGGAAGATGTATTCCTTGCCGGGAACAAGATTGCCGATGGTGATCCAGAACAGATCGCCTTCATGGGTCATCAGGTTCCGGGCCGAGGGCGTCCAGTCGTTGAAGTCGCCCACGGCGTTCACCTTGCTCTTGCCCGGAGCCTGGAGGCAAAGCACCACCTCGGTATTGGAAAGGACATGGATGCCCGGCAGCATGGGGGAGAGTGGGGGCACGGCGGCCGAATTTGCGGCGGCACTTACCGAAGCAGGCACGGATGCCTGCGCCGTAACGGACAATTCCGCGGCTCCCGACGGACTCATCGCGCCTATGGTGCAAACGGCAACCAGGCTGCCCACCATCCGCATCGCCGTCTTGGAATAACACCTGAGTCCAGTCACTTCGCCCCACCCTGTTGAATCCGCATGGCTTTGGGATCCGGTATAACTTATCGCCAAAGCCCGATTCAGACTTCCGGCCCCGGGGACATTCCGTGTTCAACCTGATCACACCGAGGAAGCCCAACTCTATTGGGCCCTTCGCTACTGGGCCCGATCGGGATTTTGCAGGGAAACGGACCGCTTTTTTCCCTTCTCCACTCCGGAATCATTCCAAAAAACGGTGGCGCACCGAAGGGGTGGGGACAGGGCAGGAATCCAGTTCGCCGAATATCCGGTACCGGATGCGGGCGATCCCGTTGTAGATGACATCACGCAGGGATTCCGGGAGGCAGAGAGAGGATAAGGCCAGCGCGTTCCAGGGAAAGCTTAGCCTGCGGCCGATGAAAAGCACGGCCCTGGATTTGGGGAGCAGGATGTCTGAAGCGTCCGGATATCCGGGCAGGACGCAGAGGGTATCGAACTGTTCCGGATTGCGACCATGTTTGGCCAAGAGGGTTCGGCCCAGATCGCTTTGCAAGGGTGCAAAAAGGAAGTGTTTCGCCCGGTCCCGGGCCAGGACGAAGCGGACGAAGCCGTTGCACAGGCCGCAGACGCCATCGTACAGGATCAGGGAATGGGTTAAGGGGATAGGGTAGGCCTGATGGGGCATGGTGGAACCGCTTTCGTCAATATAGGACAATGGCATACCTGGGAGGAGGTCGGCATGCGCAATCTGGGCTATCAAGCCTACCTGAACGAGTTCATGGACTATGATGCCGCCGTTTGGGAGGAATTCCAGGGTGAGGAAGTCCCGAAGTTCTCCGTGGCGGGCTGCCCGCTCATCGCGGCTTGCGTGGATTCCCCTTCGGACCGGCAGGTGATGGGTGTTCCCGTCAACAAAGTGCCGCAATTCTTCCATGCGGAGGATGTGCCGACGGAATCCCTCGGGACCTTCGCGCGCGGGTTGGACGAAGCCTTGAGGCCCAAGCAAGGCGGCTTCGCCCTGGCGCGCATGGACTTCCGGCTCTTCGGCCTGATCGGCGCCCTGGAGGATTGCGGCTGGCGCTTGGCAGATACGCTCAACATCTACCATTGCGAACCGGGCAAGGCCTTCTCCGTGGACGCCTCCGGTTCGGCGCGGAACGCCAGCCGCAGCTCGCCTCCGGGAGGCAAAGGCTCGGCCGCGGCCTTGCAATTGCGGGAACCTTCCTGGGAGGAGGTCGCCGCGGCGTTCCCCGATGCTTCTGAATACTTCCCGAACTCACGTATCTTCCGGGATACCCGTATCTCCCAGGATACGTGCAAACGCTTTTTCGCGTCCCGGCTGAAAAGCACCTTCGCCTCGGCCGGATCCGTCAAGGTGGGCGCTTATAAGGACGGCAAGCTGGCCGGCCTGGCCTTGGGGGATCGCGATACCGGCTCGGGAGGCAAGGTTCCCGGCGGCCTGGGATTCCTATGGTTCAACGCCGTACGGGAAGAGTGGTCGGGCCAAGGTCTTTCCCGGCCTTTGCTGCGCGCCTTCCTTTCGGCGATGGGGAATTCCTGCGCCCATATCGAGATCGGCACCCAGACGGACAATCTGGCCGCGAACCGGATTTACCAGGGCATGGGCCTCAAGCTGGCCGCCACCGCCGTCACCCTCCACCGCTGGTTCGGACCGCGTCCGTGACCTACCGTTCCCTGATCCGGGAGCGTCCCCAGGAACCCTTTCCATGAAGGTGGTGACGGGGCAACAACCGGTTTATCTTCCCTGGCTGGGCCTGATCCACAAAGCCAGCCTGGCGGACGTGTTCGTCTTCATGGACGACGTGCGATTCACGACCGGCAAATGGGACAACCGGAACCGGATCAAGACGGCCCAAGGCGGCAAGGCCTGGCTTACGGTTCCCCTGGATCTCAAGAATTCGGCCTCGGCGATGCACAAGGACATTCTCATCTTCCGCGAGGGCAAGGATTGGCAGGAGTCGCATTGGCTTACCCTCAAAAGATCCTACGGTGGAACCCATCATTTCCGGGAATACGCCCCCTTCTTCGAATGGCTCTACCTGGAACGGCGTTGGGAGCGACTGGCGGATCTCAATCTGGCGATTCTCAAGCAGGCGTTCCTCTGGTTCGGCCTCAAATGCGAAATCGTGGTCGCGTCCGAGGAACCCTTTGCAGGGCGCAACGCGGAGCTGGTTCTGGAGCATGGGACCCGCTTCGGCGCGGAAGTGGTGATCGCGGATGCCGAAGGACGGGAATTCATGGATGCGAGGACCTTCGAGGAGCAAGGCGTTGCTTTGGTCTTTCAAAATTATATTCATCTGGTGTATTCGCAGCGTTTCGGGGAGTTCATGCCTTATCTGTCCTTCGTCGATCTGCTTTTCCAGCATGGCCAAGCCGGCCGGGCCATTTGTCTCAGGGGAAATCTCACCCGTGAGGATTTGCCCGGGACCGGTCGCGGCTCCCAACCCCATCAAGGTCGGCCGTGACATGACGATGGAAGCCTCCCGCCTGGTCGTCGGCACCCTGCAGATGGGTCTGCACCATGGGATCGCGAATACCAAGGGCGTTCCGTCTAAGGCGGAAGCCTTCGCCATGCTGGATGCCGCCTGGGAAGCCGACGTGGACATGGTGGATACCGCTTCGTCCTATGGCCGGAGCGAGGCCATCCTCGGGGAGTGGATGGCTTCCCGCAACGCCCATCCGCGCATCGTCACAAAGTTGCCGGCCTTGCCCAAGGTGGCGCATGACGTGCAATCGATATCGCTCCATTACGAGTCGCATCTGCAGGCCAGCCTCGCGCGCCTGGGCCGGCCGGCCGTGTGGGGTCTGCTTCTGCACGAGCCCGCGGACTACCTGAGTTGGCCGATGGAAATCTCGGAAGTGCTCCATGGCTTCCGCCGGCAGGGGTTGACCTCACATGTAGGTGCGTCACTGTACCGGGCGGGCGATCGCCAGGACATCATGTCCGCCCCGGAGTTGGACCTGTTCCAGATCCCCTTCAACCTGTTCGATCAGCGTTTCCTGCCCTCCGCCAACCTGATGCAGACCGCATCGGCCCGGAGCAAAATCCTGCTCGGGCGTTCCTGTTTTCTCCAGGGATTCTTTTTTCTGACTCCGGACGAGGCCGCGGTCCGGGTGCCCGGCTCGCGGGACTTCCTGATCCTCCTGCATCGCATCGCGGAAAAGCATGGAATGGGGATCCGGCGGTTGGCCCTGGGATTTGCCATGTCCTTTCCGGATCTTTCCGGCCTGGTCTTGGGCATCGAAACCGCGGAACAGATTCGCGAGAACCTGGCCGCGTATCAGGAGGGCCCCCTGGCTCCGGCCTTGGTGGCGGAAATCCGGGAGACATTCGCCTCCGTTTCCGCATCGGTACAGGATCCCTCGCGCTGGCCGGCGCGGAAAATGATCTGAAGGGCGGACTCCCAACAGCAAGGCCCGTTCTCCGCAGGCCGGCGCCTTCCCACTTTCCCGGCTTCCCGCCGCAACTCCGAAATAATCGGATAAGACAAAATTTCAAGCGGATGCATTAAAAGATTTCCGCCGATCCGAGGCATCGTACCCAGGTACAACTCAGGAATCGCCATGACCTTTCCGGACCACGTCCGCCGTTTCCCGCTCCGCGCCTTCTGCTCCGCCGCCGCTACGCTGGCTGCCATTTCCCTTGGGGCCAGTTCCGCGGACGCCGGTCCCGTCATCACCTGGGTCGCGCCTTACCGCGTGGATGCGGCCAAGGCCATGCTGCAAAAGGATTTCGGCGGGGGGGGCATGAAGGACGGTCTCACCTGGCTGGCCTTGCAGTTCTGGGTGACCAGCGGCCCGCAAGTGGTCCAGGACGGGAACGAGGCCGGCCCCGGCTTG
>OBEQ012985698.1_pt1 | contig 16419 bp, 5 predicted proteins | sample 1670901 | NCBI WGS metagenome assembly OBEQ01 (sample SAMEA104232315, study PRJEB22302) | groundwater metagenome | biome: forest; feature: aquifer; material: groundwater | place: USA | collected 2011-08-07 | depth 5.4 m
GACCTTAGGCTGGGCTACTCCTTCCGAGGTGTTCCATCGGCTGTTGCGTTAGGAAGTTGAATCCGCCACATAATATATAAACCGACATAATATCTAGATATCCTCTCTTGCTTTTAGCCCCTTCATAGGGTATTCTTGTAGTATCCTCGAAGGGGTTTGTTTTTACCCAGTTTTTCGCATCTTTTTACGAACCTATGAAACGATTTACATCACATCCCAAGTTCATCCTAACAAGACTTGTGTCACTCCTGGTGGTAGAAGTCTTTTTGTGTTCAAGTACCCTGCAAGTTTGGGCCCTACCGCCTGACTTTCTCCGGCCGCGATCTGCCCGTCTTAGAGGAGTTGAAGCTGGCTACAATGCGGCTGACGGTGGCCAAGGGCAGGACGAACATTTTTATGAGACTTTATCCTCGTACCAAAGCTATCTTCTGAAAAAAGCGGAAGGTGACTTTATCGATGGAAAGACACTTGTGACCCACCTACACAACCTCCGAGAGGAAGAATTAGCTGCTCTAACTGAATATGTCCGAGGGCATTTTCAGGAAGACAAGGGAAGACAACTGGCACAACGTGTCGGGATTCTAACGAAGGTCATCGTTGAGAACCTGTTGACTCATTATCGGACGAAATCCAATTTGCCAGACGAACAGAAGCAAGTCGTCCTCCTGGCGGGAGGAAGCTATGGCCGGAAGGAGATGACAAGAACCTCCGATCTTGAACTGACTCTTCTAGAAGGACCCCAAGCAGATCGGGATTTTGTTAAAAAGCTGTCGAAGGAGATCGTCAAGAATCTTGAAGCAGTAGGTTTTCACGAAGTTGGCATTTACCAGGGCCATTATAACGCCGCACCTCTTTTGGGCACGTTGGGGCAAAGCACAATCGATCTTGTCAACCTTTTAGAGAGCCGGTTGATCGCGGGTGACGAAAGTCTGTATGAGGATTTCCAAAATAGGCGCCAGCAGTTTGTTGCCGGACTTACACCCGAGCAGAAGCAGAGGCATCTGACATTTGAGGCGCTCTCACGGTTCCCCCAGAGCGGCCTGGAAAAAGAGAGGGCGGGAGATCGGCGCGACCTTATGCGTTTGATTTGGCTTGCTTTTTTGGCTGGCGAGACGAAACAAGGTCTCTATCAAGATAACATCGGTCCTTTTGAAGAGATGACAGATGCCCTGGTTGGCAAAAGGACACTTTCAAAGGATGAACGGGACACGCTTCTTCTTTATCTCGACCAGCTATTGTGGGCCTCTCATCTGACCGGTATGCAGCCATTCCACTCCATTGAGCGAGAAGATGAATGGAAGCACCTTGTTGGGGAGACTGAGGTTAAAAGGATTAAAATCGCACGGATTCTTTCCAGAATAGAAAAACGGCTGACGGTTGGCAAGGTCGATCAAAAGATTCGTCAAGCTCGGTATTCGTCCAGCGTTTCAGTCGTGAGCGACCTATACGAGGCTGAAGCCGCCAAGAGGGACTGGCCGCTTTTGGCGGCGTTGGCCAGTAACCCAGTGACTCCCCCGGAGATCCTCGGTGATCTCGTAGCCAGAAAAGACTATGCCTCACGGGATCTTCGTTTTTATGTTGCGATGAACCCGGCAACCCCCTTATGGCTTCTGGTCACTCTTTCCCAGGATGAGCTGGGGTACATTCGTGAACAGGTAAAAAGACGTCTTGACACGGAATGGTCGAACAAAAGGAGCAGTCTCTTAGATGCCCTAGACGATCCCTCCCAAAGGCTGTTTCAGACAGAGGAAAAGCCTCTGACTGCAGGCAGTGTTGAGATCGGGGAAAGACGACGAGTTGCTCTCATCGAAGGAAGACCAGCAGATGGGAAAAGGGATATTTTGGGAGAGGGATATGTTCTGGTTGTTGATCCTGAGAAAGTCAAGATCGTCTCTTGGGTTAACGAGAAAATTCTTGATGAAGATCTACCCGCTGACACACTTCCTCAACTCATGCAGGCCTACCCGGAAAAACGTCCTCCGGGGGTTCTGTTTTCAAAAATCGTTCAGAAGAAGAGGCGGATGCAAAGCGGGGAAGGCACCTTCCTATTGATTCATGCGATGAATAGTCTTCAGAGCAACTTCTGGCAGCCCCTCGGTTTTTTGATTACCGATGGGAAGCTGCGGCGGAAGGCGGAGGGCAAGCGTGGATTATCCCAATTGAAATACGAACCGCTGGACGGAGATTTTTCTGTCTTTGTTGTTGAGGGGGAAAGAAAAGGAATCCAACAGGTAACCATCAAAAACAACGAATTGGTTACCAAAGGGATTGTCCATGCTATTTCCGGTCCTCCCCTCGTGATCAAGGATAAAGATGTGTCGAGTAAGATCACAGAAGTGGACAATATCAGCAAGGAATTAGAAGCAAGAGGACTCCTGAGTTTTTTGACAAAGACAAAGTCCCTCCAAGACAAGCGTGGACTTGGACCAAAACCATCTCTCGTTCCGGATATTCGGCACTGGGAACCAGGTAAAGTAAATTGGACTCCCAGAGGAGAGAAGGCGACTCAGACCTCGTTCGCAGCGATCGGGCTGACAGAGAAAGGTCAGATTATTTTGTTGTCGATGTTCGGCAACACTCTCTTCGGCGGGAAGGATCCTTTCTATGGAGGGCCTGATGTGCAGAAAATGGCAGTGACGATGAAAGAGCTTGGCGCCAAAGATGCGCTTCTTCTTGGAGGAAGCCAGGATGTTGGCCTTTGGACGCCGGAGTTGCCGTCCGTCCGGCAGGTTCCGCCACGAGAAAATACCCGAAGGCAAATTAAGGTAGACGGGGGGACCTTAAGGCCAGACCGCCCGCTCAATGCCGCTATCTTGATCTATGCGCCAGAAAGTCCTTCTACGGCTTCCTCTGGGAAAGAACAGGCGAGGGATGGCGGAACAAAAACACTCGGTGAAATATTTGATGCCAAAGTAGACTCCGGGGCTCCTTATCTCAAAAATCCGTTTGATGTGAGTGCGGCGAAGGCGCGCGGTATCGCTGCGATTGTTTTGAATGCCGGCGAAGGAAAACGGATGCGGCCGGATCTCAAGCAGACATTTCCATTTTTAGGAAAACCGATGGGCGTTTGGCCGCTCCTTGCGCTTCAAGAAGCCGGGATTCCGACCATGGTGGTTGTAGGCCATGAAAAAGAGAAAGTGAAGGAGGCCTTTGAGCGGGAAATTCCGGAGCTCTCTTATGTGGAGCAAAAAGAGCCTTTTAATGGGACCGCCGAAGCGGCCCTTTCAGGGGTCGAAGCGCTCGGCGATTATGACGGGCCGGTGCTCGTGATGAATGGGGATGCAGCGGCCATAGATGGCGATTTTATTCAGTGGCTTAAGAAATCCTTGGAACATACATCGAGTCATGGTGTTATGGTGGTCTATGGGGCGAAAAATCCCCATGGTCTTGGGCGGGTGATCGAACGGGGAGGCGAAATTGTTGCGGTTGTCGAGCAGAACGTGATCGACAACGAAAAGCAAATAGCCGCTGCCGGAGAAATCTTTAGCCGCGAAACGCTGAATGCCATTCCTCTCGTCTATTCGGGTTTCTGTGGATTCCGGAATGCGCGAGAGTTACGCGAGAAGCTCCGAGGTCTTTTGCCGTTCCGCCAAGGTCCGCCCGTCGAGTATGCGCTTCCGATGGTCATCGAGGCGGGCCTTTCAGCCGAACCGATTTGGGTGGCTCCCGGAAATGAATATCAGCTCGTCCAGCCGAATAGGGAGGAGGAGGCCCGCGCCCTTGAGGAGGAAATTCTGCGCCGCCGTTCAGTTTCGGACGGCGGGGCTAACGCATCACAGGACGGAGGAGTTAAAACAGTTGAGGAAATTATGAGTAAGCCGATGTTTGAAGAGACGATCGCCATGACGTTGTCGCAGCAGACCGGGCGGGAGAGCGGGCTTTTCCTTGAGAAAATACGGCTCCTGGATCCGGCAACACGGAACATTGTCGGAGCGCTTTCAGAAAAACTCGTTCTCTCGGTGAATGACCGAAGACAGATACAAGAAGAGGTTATCCCTTCCGACGAACTCCTCGCCCTGTATATTCTCCTTGCCCGCTACCTGGGTGATGAGACCCTTGAGGAAATCGACACCATCGAACTCGGCTCCGATCTTGACATGCAGAGAGTTAAGAATTCCTTCCTGGACCTTGACATGGTCAAAGATCCAAAAACACCCGCAAACATTCTTCAAGACATTATGAAACTTATGTTTAGTGATTCACAGCTTCGGGAACTTCGCGATCTCAAAGAACGTTCGATTCAGGAAAAAGCTCTCGAACGACAGGTATAGCAACTTTGAAATCTTTTTCAGATCTTTTGGAATTCGGCGGTCATAGAGAAGCCGGTACACTACAAAAGCCCGGTTTTTTCAGACGAGAGAGAAGCGTTTGGTGGTCGATTTTGCCTTGGCTTGTTTTAACGGCATGTTTGAGGTCGAGGGTATCTTCTAAGTCTTCGAGGAAACTTAGCAGCTTGTGGTATTGCGCGAGTCCTAGGATCACCCCTTTTGGGGCTCCATACTCATCGACGAGAAATTCGTGCGGCTTTACGACTGTCCCCATTGGAACTTACCTCCGAGAAAAGATGTTAAGAAAAGTATACCTTAAAACGAAAATTTCGTCAAGCGTGGCGAACAGTCTCTCGGTTGAAATACTGGAACGCAGGCGTAACAACAGGGATGAGTCATGAGAAGATGGGTGGAAAAGAAATTTTAACTCATTATGATTCAAATGGTTAAATTCGTAAATCGACGCAGAAGTTACTTCAATCTGCTTGACATTTGGTGTATAGTTGTATGGACGCACGGCTATATATAGGAAGGAAATAACAAAAGCTGCACCCGGAAAGGCAGCCATTTTTTAAACGTTATTTCTAACCTGTTTATAAATCAGTAGTTAAGTAGACTCCAAAAGGCGAAAAAGGATGAACGGAGCCGCACAAGAGATGCTCAAAAAATATAGGCCTCTCACCTTGATCTTTGCCGAACTCCTTCTTTTCAATTCCTTTTTCGCCGATTTTTCTTTTGCCTTCAGTTCCCCCGCCCAGTTACTGCGGCCCCGCTCCGCAAGAACCGCGCCCTCTTTTATTGATCCCTTTGTTTCGACTCCGAACATTGCCCGGGACGGCGGTTCTCAAAGAGCGGCTATACCTTGGGTAGAGATCCTCGGCAAAGTTGAGGCTCTGAGCCGCTATCTCCAATCAAGAGAACCGAAGGATGTCGCTAGAATCGGCCGGGAACTTGAGGCGCTCCAGAATGATCTTAAAGACAAGCCCGCAATCGCTTCGCTGATTCAAAGCATTCTCGCTTATCTTTCCCATAATCAAGAAGTCGCACCCCACATGAAGGGCGCCCTTGTTGCGGTCGAGCGGCGCGTGACGGTAGAACTGCTTCCAAAAATTCAGCGTTTTGCAAAAGCATCTCGAGATGGCGGCGGGAGGACGAAGACATTAGGTGAAGTATTTGATGAAAAAACGGATGCCGGCCCTGTCTATCTCAAAAATCCGTTTGATGTGAAGGCGGCGACGGCGCGCGGCATCGCCGCGATTGTTTTGAATGCCGGAGAAGGAAAACGGATGCGGCCGGATCTTAAACAGACCTTTTCCTTTTTAGAAAAACCGATGGGGGTCTGGCCGATCCTTGCGTTACAGGAAAAAGAGATCCCGACTGTCGTGGTGGTTGGGCATGAAAAAGAAAAAGTCGTCGCGGCCTTTGAGAAGGAAGTGCAAGGCGTTACGTATATCGAACAAAAAGCGCCGTTCAACGGAACCGCCGACGCGGTACTCGCAGGGCTAAAGGCCCTTGAAGGATATGACGGGCCGGTCCTTGTGATTAATGGGGACGCGGCGGCGATCGACGGAGATTTTGTCCAGTGGCTGGAAGCGGCCCTTTCTCGAACTTCCAAAGAGGCGGTCGTGGTCATTGATGAGGTCCCGGACCCTCAGGGGATGGGTCGCGTTGTCTCTTCGCTGACCGGATCGTCGGTCGCGGTTGTTGAACAGACCGAGATCGATCAGGGAGGGAGAAGAATCCACGGGCGAGAAGTGGGTTCTTCGGAATTACAGAGAATTCAGTTTGTGAACGCCGGTTTCTATGGATTTAAACATGCCGATCAGCTGCGGCAGTCTCTGAGGGGCCTTCTCCCTTTCCGAACAGACCCGAACGTCGAATATGGTGTTGTGGGGGTTTTCGAGGGAGGCATCGCCGCGCAGGTTGTCACCGTTCCCAAAGGAGCGGAGTACCAACTGATTCAGCCGAATGACCCCGCGTCAGCCCGGGAACTTGAAGAAGAGGTGCGGCGTCGGAGATCGACCTCTACAGAATGGGAGCGGCGCTCGAACCTTGTTGATCAACTCCATCGTCAGGGGGTGCAGATATGGGGGGACATTTTTTCAGGCCAGATTTATATCGGCCCCCACGTCGATATCAGCGAATTCAAAGGCGGTGTTCTTGAAAACGGGACGGAGATATCGGGCCATAGCAAAATCGGCGCCCGTGCGCATCTGAGCGGAAAGATCAGAGATTCAATCGTCGGGGAAGATGTAAAAATCACCCGGGGCGTTGAAATCAATAATACTACGATCGGCCGGAAGAGCAAATTCGCCGGCGCCTCCGTATCAAACTATGATCTTGAAGAGGGCGTTCTCGTCGAAGATTCAACCCTTTCGATGGAAGGGGAGAGTTCTTTCGGAAATGGGGTGAGAGTGCTTGTCGGTATCGAAAAAGAGGGAGGGCGCGACCTTCTCATCTCCGATACACTGACCTTTGACGAGGCGAAGCGAATAGTGATGGATCGGTCCGATTCGGAACGACTCGAGGCCTATCGCCGGAGGGCGATGGAATACGCGGCGTCCCAGCGGTCTCCGAAAGGGAGAGTTGAAGAGGGAGCGCAGATTTCACAAACACCGGTTCTGGTCAACGTGAGGATCGGGGCGCATGCCATTGTCTACAATGCGGTGGAACTCCGGAATGTGACGGTTTTGAGCGATGCCGAGCACCCTACAAAAATTAATTCTCACGCCATCGTGACGGATGCCGTGATTCACAAAGGGATTTACGTCGGCGAAAGAGCAACCGTAAAAGAGTCCATCTTATTTCCGTATTCCGGCGCAAAGGATAACGTGGTGATTGAACATTCCGTGGTTGGGTCCCATTCGGTGATGCGGTTCGGCCATGTCATCGCCTCTTTTATCGGTCCCTTTGTCGGGAAAAATCATCCCTCTATCTTAATCGGCGTCCTCTGGCCCGGAGGGAGAGGAAATGTCGGAGGGCAGCATACCGGAAGCAATCACAGCAGTCGCGGACCAACGGAAGAGGCCTTTTATCCGGCTCTCGCGTTTTTGGGGACAAACACGGATATGTTCTATCCTTTTTCTGCCACAACCGGAATCATCGTCGGTGGAGGCCTCAACGTCCTTCCTTCGCAAAGGATCGAGTTCCCGTTCTCTTTATTGACCTCTCCTTCTGTTTCGCCTGACGATCCGCGTTTCAATGAGATCATGCCGGGCTGGGGCCTGTATGGGACGCCTTATTATTATGCGCGGGCAGAATATCATCATGCCAGGCTGAACAAGGAAAAAGGGACCGACCTGGATACGCGGATCTTTACTCCCGAGGTCGCCGAAGAAATGGTAAAAGCGCTCGCTCTTCTCCAGGAAACCCCACGCTCGGGAAAACCGGCGTTAGGGAATGCCGTTTATACTGAAAAAGATTACCCGGGCATCGGGAAGAATATTATGACGGAGCGAAGCCGGCAGAGAGGGATTGAGACCTATCAGTTCTACATTTCCTATTATGCGTTGGGGGCGCTCAAGGGCAGATTGCTCGAAATTTTTAAAAGTGATACAACGACATGGCGCGCTGTGCAGGAAAATCTGATGGAGGAGGTCGGCGGGGAGGAGTGGGGCTATGCCAGGGATCTTCTTGAAAAAGTGACCGGAAAGAAAGTGACGGATTGGGACAGAGATTTTGTGTCAGGGCTTCTTGGAGAATTGGAATCTTCGGAAACAAAACATCTGGGTGCGGTGCTCCACTCCAAGGAGAAGGACAGAGAAAGGGGCGTCGGAATTTTCGAAGATTATGAAGCCGTCCATGATTCGATAGAGGTTCTCCCGGTCGTGGTGGAACTTCGGAGACGTTTCAGGGAGACATCCGTGGAGATTGGGGGCCTTCAAAGATCTCTTTCCGCGCTGCACGATTCGGCGGGCGGCGCTTCTGCGGCGCGGGATGGGGGGATTCGCGCGGGGGCCGTTCAAGAATTGGAGAAATATATCGGTGAAGATTTCCTGCCTTATGCGCCGGGCCGCGGCATTGAGCCGATTCGAAACGCGATTCATGATTATGAACTGAATCTTTACGGAAGGAATTACGCGCCCGCCCAGATGATTGTGACGGCAGGGACAAAGGTGCCGCTTGAAAATCTTCTGCTGTCGCTTCTGGAGCCGACGGATACTCCGGACCGCGTTTGGTCGAGCGGACGTTCCCCGGGAGAGTATGATCGGATCATTCAGAATGTCACAGCGGAGGGTGCTCCCGGTTACCTTCCGAGATTCGGGACCATCGACTTGCTCGTTGTGCATCTGAGGTCGAAAAAAGATCCTTTTCCTAAAGCGATCCTCCTCAAATTATCCGATAGAGAACGAAAAGATCCGGCCCTGAAAGTAAAATTGAGAAGGATTTTCAATTTTGCCAGTGCCTACACAGCCGCCGTGATTCTCGACGAGACCTATGCCTCCGTTTTGGACGAAGGGGAGGAGAATGTGGTTGAAGCGGTCGTGGCGGAAGCCCCCTCGTATGCGAAATATCTTGTGACGCTCGTGGAGATCTCCCGACGGTACTCCGATCTGGAGGGGTGGAAAGTCGGATATCTCCTTTCGCGGAATACCGATCTTCTCAACACCTTTGCCAATGTGACGAGCCAGACCAATACGTCGGTGAATATCGCGAATCAAAAAGCTCTGGTAGCTCCGTTACAAAGAGCGGCTCAAACGCACGCTCCGCGGGAAGTTCCTTCGATTACTTCTGTCGTAGGCGCCCCTTTCCTTATTTCCGAACGGGGGAGTTCCGTCAAGCCTTCTCCGACGGTGGCCATGGCGGCGAAAGCGGCGAAGGAACCGGAGGCGCTTCGATTTGATATCGGACAGTCCGGCTTTGGTCCATCGGAGGAAATGAAAAAAGCGATGATGGAAGTGGCGAGAGGCGATTTCTCAACTGAAACGGTCGAAGCGTTCTCTCTGGAGGCACACAGTCATTATCTGGGATGGACTCGGGGCCTTGAGGCGGCCGCGGTCAATACCGTCGTCGGTTTTGGGGCGAAACCGCTCCTTTTTAACACACTCCGCGCAAAAGCGGCGCTTGCGGCCCGGCAGAGAAAGAAAATGGTTGTCGCGGTTCCCGAGCCCTATTGGGTGAGTTATCCGGAACTAGCCACTCTTGCCGGTGGTGTAGATCTCATTATCGAAACCTCTCCCGGAAATAATTTTAATGTGACGACGCAACAGCTGGATGCGGCTTTCTCGGGATACCAAGAGAGGCACCAGGGAGAGGCGATTCAAAAAGTTTTTGTGCTGAACAGCCCCAACAATCCTTCGGGACAGATGTCTACCCGAGACGAACTGGTGGCCCTCGCAAGATGGGCGGTTGCAAATGATGTCCTCGTTATCTCCGATGAGATTTACGGGGACCTCGCCCTGGAAGACATTCCTCATGTCAGTATCGCCTCTCTCGAGGATGAGGTGCCTGGGATCAGACAAAGAACCATTGTCTTCACGGGGATTGCCAAGGAGGTGGCGGCGCCGGGGCTTCGCGTTGGATTTGCGACCGGGTGGGATATGGAACTCATCAGTGAAATCCGCCGCTTCACCGTCGACGGGCCAGATAAGATCGCGCTCGCCGCCTCCTGGGGGGCTTATCGGAATCGCGAGGCGTATGAAGCGCATACCGCGGCGCATCGGGATTGGCTGCGTGAAAGAAAGCACCAATTGGAAGCGGCTCTGCGCGACGCGGGCATCTCTCATCTTCGAAGTTACGGAGGCATTTACCTCATGCCCGATATGCGGCCTTTTTTCGGGGCGTTCTTGGGCGCGCAACTGATTACCGCGGAGAACGCTTTTGAAATTCCGGAGGGCCCTTTCTTCCGGGGAACAAAAATTGTGGGTATTCCGGGTGAGTCGTTTGGAAAGTCCGATCATTGGGCCGGGCATTGGCGCTTGAGTTATCCGGTGAGAAAGATGGAAACGCTGAATCAAGCGGCAGAGGCTCTACGCCAGTTTCCGGAAAAAGTCGTTGTCTCCGACGACGGAGGCAAAAGAGCGGCCCCGATTATCCCGCGCCATTTCCATGCACAACGCCTCGTCGAGAGCGGAGTCTAGCGCTCCATGACGCGCCGGCTTCTTTCCCTGATCCTCGTCGAGGCCTTTCTGTTCACGTCTCTCGGTTCGGAACTCGCCCTGGCCCAGCCCGCCTCCTCGTTTCTGCGGAGCCGAAGCACGGCGAACGACGGCGGCGTCCGCCGGGACCTTGCGGCGTCGCTGCGGAACAACAGAGGCGGTATCGCGCTCGATTTAAAAACCAGGGACAGGATCCACGCATGGTGGAAAAGGGAACGCCCGTTTCTGATGTCGCTGGCGCGCCGTTCCGATGGAGTCGCGCGCTCCACTCTGCGGCATTCCCTGGAAAAACAGCTGACCTCTTCAAGACAGGCCCTTTTTATGCTTCGATTGTCCGGCGATTCACCGTTGCGCCCGTTTCTCGCCGGGCATCTGGTTGCGATGAACGACCGGTTCATCGCGCGAAGGGCGCGACCGCTCATTTCAACATTCGAACGGCAGTACCCCGCGCTTTTTTCCCAAGAAACTCTCCCTCTCGTCCGCGAGCGGCTTCGGGAAGCGGCGGGAGAGGCGATCCTTCAAGAGGCCGTTCCGCATTATCGGCATCTCAAAGTATTCGCCCCTCTTGAACAAACCGCCGCTCCCTGGGTCGATGTCTATATGCTGGGCGCGATTGCGCAGATTGGCGAGAAACGGTTCGGCACAAACGGCGCGCAGCAGGAACATTTTCATCAAATACCTTCTCAAGAGAGGGCCCAGAAAACACGGTTTCTCATGACGGAGCTTTCCGCAGACCGCCTCGCTTTTCCCCAATTGATCGCACTCCCTCTTCCGCTTCTTCGGTTTAGGATGTCTATTTTGAGGGAAGCGGGAATCGATCCGTCCGTCCATTGGAGTCTTTTGTTGAAATCTTCGGAAGAGGTGATGCGCGAATGGAGGACGAGAAGAGGGAAACCGTTCAACTGGCGCAGTTATCTGGACAGGGCCCGTGTCGCACAGAGCAAATTCCGCTCCGCGGTCAAGGGCTCTTTGGACGTCGACGGGGCGACCCGCTGGGCGCTTCGGGATCTTCGGGACAGCGACCCCAAGGGTTACAAGGCGTTTCTCAAACAGATGCGCCAATCCCTTTCTCCGAGGGAGCAAAAACTTCTTCTTCTTATCGCCGATAAGGAAAATTACGGAAACAGGGAAATTTCCAGAAGGTATCTTGGATCGGGCCAAAGTATTTTGGCCCCTCGGTATGTCAGGCCGCTTTTTGCCAGAGTGCGCCGTTCTCCTCAGATTCAAGAAATTCTTGTGCGGGTGATCGAACAGGTTTCTCAAGGCCGAAAAAATTCTCCCGTCTCTCTCGTCTTCGACCACAATTATTTTCTGGCCGGATGGGTCGTGCATGAAGAGGCGCGGAGCCATCCGGAACGTCTTAGCCAGGTTATCCGCCTTTATGCCGCGGTGACCGCTGCGGAAAGAACAGGGACATTTAGCGATAAAGAACTGGTGGACCACCAGAGGGCGCTTCGCGGCCTCCTTGCCGGGAAGACGATGCGGGAAACGGCGCGAGAGATTGCCATGGAACATGCCGGGGAAAACATGGTCTCTGAAGACCACCTGCGCGCCGCAAAACGCCTCCTACAGCAGACGCTCGGAGACCTTTGCCGCTTTTCTCCCGTGAGAGAACGGTTTCTGGAATTACGAAAGGAGCTGGTTCTTCCATGGAGGGGCCGGAAGAAAATTCTCATCCGGCACGCTGTACGCCGCGCGGTTTTCTTGGCGCTGACCGATGAAGAATTTGGGCAGATTGTGGAAGATTATCCCTATCTTCCGGGTGTTCAATTCCGTCGCGACAGGGGAGATCTTGCGGCCGCTGATCGGAAAGAAATTGACGCGCTGCGCGCTCTTCGCGCGCGGCAGGATGTCCAGGAACCGGTCATCAAACGGGCGCTTGACGCCGTCGAATCCCATCCTCTCTTCGCGGCAAAATTCATCGCGGCGGGGAACCGATGGAAGGAACGGGAAGAAACGCCCTTCGCGGTGTATGACCAGGATCGGCTGATCGTCCAGGGCCTTTTGCAAGAACTGGGGACCGAGCCGGGAGGGGGAGCGCGGGTGCGGCAGATTCAAAGCGATTACGCGGCTCTCTATGACAACATTGCCTCCCGCGCGGCACTTCCTTTCTGGTGGAAAAGCGCGCCTTTTGACGCCGAAAAGGACCTCGCGATTCTCGCGCGTTACGCGGAAGGGACCTCGAACCGCCAATTGAAGCAATCGGGCCCGTTTTCCATCGAATATCTTCAAAAGGCCTATCCCAGGATCATGAGCATTCTTTGGTTTCATCCTTTGATCGCCGAGCGCTATCTTGACCGGATGGACGCGATGCTGACCCGGGGGGAATGGACTCTGGAAGATCTTCACGGGTTCATCCGGTTTAAAAAACTTTGCGGTATTTTCTACCCGCCCCGCGACGGAAATGGAGAAAGGGAGAACGGGAGTAGACAGGTCCGGAGGAAACTCCTTTCCCTTGAAGCCCGATTTTCCAACGAGAAGTTTTCCGCGCTCTTTGAGGATATTCTGGCCCGCTACGGAGTTCAGGATAATGAATTGGGGGGAGATCCGGTCGGGACCCTTTTCCTGCGGATGCCCGCTTCCGCGCGGAGCCGCATTTTCACGGAGGGGCGTTTTACGCCTGTTCAACGCCGCACCCTGGGAGCAGTTTATCCGGTCGGGGCTTCCGAGCGGGTCAGTTTAACGGAAGCGGTCAAGCACTCGGGAATTCCAAATCATCGGTTCGGAGTCCTCAATTCCAGAAGAAAACTCGAGGCTTTTTTAATTCATGAGGCCATCCTGCATTTAAAACTTCAAGGGGCCATCGCATCCCCTGTGCATATTGATCGAAAGACCAAGACGGTTGTCTTTTCCAACGACGGCGGGGCAAAAGAGGTTTTAAACAGTGATTCCATCCCAAATCCACTTGGAACGGAAGCGGAAGTCCGTGAAAAAATCGCGCGTCAAACGTTCACTCCAATTCCAGGAGGCCGCCTCCGCCATTTTAACGCGGTGGTCGCGTCGGTTGACACTGCCGCCGACGGCGGATATTTCAAGAACCGGACGAATCAAATTTCAGCCGCCACACTCGCGTTAGGATTCGCTCTTCTTTTTTTCACAAAAGAAATTTCGGATGGGTTCAAATGGTTGAGGCATAATTATCCGCGGGAAACTGGCCTCGCTTTTGGGGCGATCGCCGTTCTGTTGGTTATCTGGGCGTTCACCCATCTGACGCCGCTCGACCAGGTTCTGCGCGGACTTCTCTCCCATGACATTGCTGAACCGAGATCTGAATCTGCAGTAACCGCCACTCCGCCAGATTCGGCAGGTCGGGCGGTCATTACAGAACCGCTTTTGGATGCGGAAAAAAGGTATCTTTTGCATCTGATTATTCTTGAGGCTGCGCAAGTAAAAGGCGCAAGCCGAGGAAAAATCGCCCATCTTTTCGACCGCATCGGGTCCGCTTTTCCTGATCGGGAAGTGCATTCCTTTTTAATGGATGTTTTCATTGATATTGGACGGGCCCCGCTCAGATCCAGACCAAGCGTCGCTGAAGCGGTTGCGCAGCGCCTCGGCTTAGCCAAAGCGGATGCCGAACCTCTTGCAAAAATTTTCGGCTATGTTTCTCCCAACGCCGCGCGGGACGGAGCCCTTCGACAAGCTCAGGATGGTTCGAAGGGTGGTGAGCAAAGTCGAACCAGAAATCATCTTCATCGATATCAACGCTCTCCTCTCATAGACTTGCCGCTCCCTTCGGCGCGCCCTGTTTTACCGCGCAGGGAGTTTCTTGCGGTTACGAGCGGCGTATAATATAATGGTGCAACATGTCTGCGGAAAGAAGGTTCAGAGGGATACGGAAAGAACTTCTTGTGTTGGGGCTCTTTCTCTGCTTGGCGCTCGCCGTCGTAGCTGTTCTCATGAGCCCCTATTTCAAACGTCCCCATCCCTTCGAGTCGGTTCCTGAAAAGGAAGCGGCGTCGCGTCTTCATCCGCCCCCTCCCGAAGAGGCAAAGGTCGAAGTGGTTCCCGAAAGCATTCTCGTCGACGATTTTGACCACGGCGCCGTGAGCGGTGTGGCATCCCAGCGTTCCAACGGGGTCGGCGGTTTTCAGGGGGCCTTCTCCAAACGCCCTTCTTATACGGTCCTTTCCAAAACTTCGGCCGTCCGCCTCGGTGATAAAGGGAAGGCTCTTGTGATCGATTACAATAAGGAAGGGGGATGGTGCGGGTACTACACCCTTTTGAGCGGACTCGATATCTCCAAATTCAACACCCTTTCGTTTTGGGTCAAGGGGGAGAAGGGAGGAGAAAATTTTGACATCGGGCTCTCCGACCAGAAAATGCAGGACCTCGGGATCGACGCCGTCTATCTCGGCTCGGCGAATCATTTTCTGCCGAAGGGTGTCACGGCCGACTGGCAGGAAATCAAAATGCCTCTTTCAAAAATCGCATCGGAGATCGACCTCGCCTCGATGGGGTCCTTTGTCCTCTCTTTCCGGTATGAAGGGAAAGGGCGCGTCTATCTGGAAGATTTGATGTTCAAAAATGATGCCGAAATCGAACACCTCCTTTCGGAAAACGCGCCCCGCGCGGCGAAAGACCCCAAGCATCCCCGCAGTCTCTGGGTCTGGAACATCGATCCGGCGCAGAATCTGAAAGCGCGCCGGGAACTCTTTGAACTGTGCGACCGCGCCGGCATTCAGAACCTTTACCTGTATATTGGCGAATTTTCGGAATCTTCCGATCCCGCCTATGCCGAAGGGCTTGAAAATTTCCTGAAAGAGGCGCACAAGAGGAAACTCCGGATTGAGGCCTTGACCGGGAATCCGATCTGGGAATATGAGGAAAACCACCCCGTCGCCCTGCAATGGATCCGCGCGTTTCTGGAATTCAACAAGACGCGCCCTGTTGAGGCGCGGATGGACGGGATTTCCCTCGACATCGAACCGTATCTCGACCAGCAGTGGAACGAGGACCGCGAAAAGGTGAAGGCGAGTTTCCTCTCGCTCCTGCGCAAAATCAGGGCCTTGATCAGCGAGTATCCCGAGGAGAAATTCCGTTTCGGTATCGTCGTCCCGGTTTTTTATAACGCGGAAGGGGACAACTTTGAAAAAAGCGTTTTGGAATCCGTTGATTATATCGCCCTCATGGATTATTACGATACGCCCCGCGAGATTATGAGTAACGCCATGTTCCATATGAAGCTGGCCCAGGAGACTGGAAAAAAAGTGGCGCTCGGCGTCGAGACGCAGGATCTGGTGGCGATGAAGCAGGGCGGACGGCGGAACACCTTCTTCGAAGAAGGGTGGGTTGGGATGGAGGGAACGCTTAAGGAGGTTTTTGAGGAATTCGGAAAATTTTCTTCATTCGAAGGATTCGCCATTCACCACTATTCCAGTTATAAAAATCTGCAGAAAGGGAGAAACGTCCCGACGAAGGAGAGAAAAATCCTCTATACGGTCACAGCGGCCGAGGCGCATCAACCGGTCACGGTCGACGGTGATCTGGCGGAATGGCCCGAGATGGCCTCTTCGAAGACGGTGGAAGAAAAGGACAATGTGGTGTATGGGCAGGGCGCCTGGAAGGGAAGAGAGGATCTCGCCTTCAAAAAGGCGTTTCGATGGGACGCTGAGGCGCTCTATCTGGCGATTGTGGTGTTCGACAACCAGGTGGTTCAGGGAAAAACAGGGAAAGATCTTTGGGAGGGGGACCATATTGAGCTGTGGCTCGATATGGATCTCATGGGGGATTACGAAGAGGCGGTAAACAGCGACGATGATTATCAGCTCGGCTTGAGCCCGGGGAATTTCACGACCCTTCAGCCGGAAGTCTATCTTTGGACGCCTCCTCTCGATTCCGCCCTCGTAAAAGAAGCGAGTATCGCCGCCAAGAAAATTGACGGGGGCTACACTCTTGAGGTGCGGCTTCCCGCGAAGCTCCTTTTGAATACGGCAAAGAAAGCGCGGGAGAAACATTTTTCCAGGGATGATCGTTTCGGAGTCAGTATCGACGTCAGTGACACCGATGACGCGCGCGCGCCGCAGAAGTGCCTCATGTCGACTTCGACAAACCGC
>OBEQ010468029.1_pt1 | contig 16416 bp, 19 predicted proteins | sample 1670901 | NCBI WGS metagenome assembly OBEQ01 (sample SAMEA104232315, study PRJEB22302) | groundwater metagenome | biome: forest; feature: aquifer; material: groundwater | place: USA | collected 2011-08-07 | depth 5.4 m
CACACGACGTCGCCGCCCGATCGGTCTGGAGCTCGCTTGCGAGTGTCTTCTGAAGCATTTCAACGTCGCCGCACTCGAAGCCATGCGCTCGCCAGAACACGTGCAGGCGTCCTGGAGACGAATGCAGGACGTAGGAAGGCGGCGGAAGATCCGGCCGCGTCGTCAGCGTTGCAAGCAGCCCAACACCATCGCTGTCCACTTCGAGAAACACATGGCGAATCGAGGCAATCGCCCGTCTGGTTCGCGACCGGCCTGGCAACACGGCATTCACGCTCACGTACACATTCCAGCCGTTCGCATTCCTATGTCTCAGCCACGCTTGGAAGCGAGAGCTGGTCGCAACCGACAGCGGTATCACTCGCTGCGCCGCGGCGCCGGTCCGGTAGGTCTTGAGAAACACGGCGATCCAGTCGTCCGCTCTGTAGGCGGTTTGCAAGAACCGGATTGGTGCCGCGCGATCTACGGTCACGATTGTTCCCCTCATCCCGTCTTCGTGAGCGTCACGCGCCCGGTGAATGTTGAGTTCGTCAACGTCGAGCAATCGACTCCCGAGAAGTCAGCGTCGATGGTGAGTGTTTCGGCGTTCCCCACGCTGAGCAGCGTGCCCACGCACCCCCTTGGAGACTGGTATTGACCTTGGGTACTGATGCGAGCGGGCGGCTGATTCGATGGCGTAATGGCGCTGGTGACGGTCGTGGTGATCGGCAGCCAAGCATGCTGCGAGCGAATCGTGACTCTGAACGACTGCAGATTCGTTCCGTCAACGGCCTCGAATGTCCACGACACTTGGCCTGACGACGAGGGTTCACCCGGCCGTTCTATGAGCAGCGTTCCAGTCCACGTGCCCTCGAGAAAGGACCGTCCCGGAGACGGACCGGTAGGACCACTTGCCTCCTTTCCGCATCCAGCGGCCAACGCACTCACCAACAGCGACAACCACGCCAGAAACGTTCGTCCCTTCATCACGAACCTCCGGATCGGGGGAAGGCCTGACACAGACACGGCTCCAACAGGAATCGATCACTTTGGCCGTCGTATCCACGGATCTCGAGCAGCTCGGTGACTTGGCGATGTCCGTCGATCCGCGCGATGTGCGCGATCAGTCGGATGGCCAGCGCAATGGCTTCACGCGTGCTCCGGTGCGGCAATCCCACATTGGCGGTCAGGACGCAGTGGGCCAGGCGCGTCAATGCCTGTTCAGACGAGTTCGCATGGATGGTGCTCATGCTGCCGAGATGCCCCGTGTTCAGTGCCTGCAGCAGATCGAACGCTTCGGCCCCGCGTACCTCACCGACGAGGATGCGATCCGGCCGGTGGCGAAGGGATGCTCGCAGGAGGTCGGCAATCGTGACCGCCGGCAGCGGCGCCTCCTGTCCGAGCGGCGCTTGCGCTCTCCGCGCTTCGAGCCGCAGCACGTTCGGCTTGTTCAGATGAATCTCGGAGGTCTCCTCGATGAGGATCACCCGGTCTTTGTCGGGAATGTGCGCCGCCAATGCATTCAGGAGCGTCGTCTTCCCCGTTCCGGTACCGCCCGAGACGAGGATGTTCTGTTGGGCTCGGACCGCACCGACGAGTCGGTCTGCGATCTCTGGCGTCAGCGTACCGAGCTGCACCAGCTCGGCGAGCGTGTACCGCCGGGTGAACTTGCGAATGGTCAGGACGGCCCCGGCGACCGCGCAAGGGGGGAACATTGCGGCCACGCGCGAGCCGTCTTCGAGCCGGGCGTCCAACAGCGGCTGCACCTCGGAAATCTCGTCTCCGCACGCCCGGGCGATGTTCTTGATCGCGACGGTCAGGTTCCGGGGCTCGAGTGTCCGATCGGCCACCGCCTCAATCGCTCCCCCGCGTTCGATAAACACGTGCTTACCGCCGTCGTTGACCATGACCTCCGTGACGCTCGGGTCGATGAGCAGATCCTCGATGGGTTTCAAGAACGGCAAGATCCGGTCGAGGCTGCTCATAGGGCGCCCCTTTCGACATGGTCGAAATAACTCGTGTTGGCGTTCAGGTAGTGCGGTTTCAGGTAGCAGAACTGCGGCGGCAGTGGGTTGAAGCCGTCGTAAGGAATAGCGATGGCTTGGCTGTTCTTCAGCTCCGTGAATACCCGCGGCGGAAAGATGTACTCGTGATGTGGCGCATAGCTCTTGCTCGCACTCAGCGAGTGCTTGGTCGCAACTGCGCGCCCGGTCAGCAACGAAATGTGCGCGCCTTGCCCGCCTTCAGCCAATGTGTAGTGGGCCTTGAGTCGGTCGCGGCGCCCGCACAGTTCAGCCGCGGCTTTGGCCGTGAACTCGTCGCTCGTGGCCAGGAACAGCTTGGTGCGAAAGCACTGCATCAGCGTGCGCCAACTCTCGTCGCCCGGAAGGGCCGAGCGGAGCGAGCTAATGCTCTGGGTCGCCACGATCGGAATCAGCCGCGCTTGCCGAGACAGTGCAAAGGTGCGTTCATCGCCGGTCGGATCCGTCTCGCCAACGGTCGCGAAAGCATGGTACTCGTCGCAAATGAAGACGAGATCACGCCAGCTTCGATTCGGCGCGGCTGCGATCTTCGGAATCCTCTTCAAGACCGCACGCTGAAAATCGAGCTTCAGCATCACGCCCAGGGCACGCGCCAACCCTGGGTTCATCACGACCGGGAAGTTCAGGGCGAGGACCGTCCCCGTTTCGAGCAGTTCGTCGAGCGGCGGAAGCGGCCGGCGTTCCCCGGGCTTGACGTCGCCTGCGTATGCCGATCGTGGCGGACAGAACGTGTCGTGAACAAGTGGGTTGTCGTCGAAGAGGGACAGGAACACCACAATGCCCTCGGTGATCGACGAGCGCAGACGAGTGTCCAAGCGACTCCAGCCATGCTTGTACCAGCGGTCGATCGCCTGCAACTGATGCCGTCTCGTCAGCCAGACATTGCTGTTGGACTTGGCGACACGAAACGACACGTTCTTGGCGGCGAGATGGCTATCGAGGTCGGCGTCGTACGGATGCGCGAATTCAGTCGGGTTTTCCGCAAACCACAACGTCCACGGACGTTGTGCACAATGTTGGTGGTAGTCATGCGCCGACACGATGATGACTTCGGGCGGCTCCTTGAGCACGGCCGTCAGCCGGCTGATGTTCTGTTCGATTTGTGACGGCTCGAGGATGAAGCGATACACCTCCGAGAGCGTGGTGTAGCCGTCCGTGATCCGGCGCAGGAGGATGACGAATTTCAGCAGGTCGGTGTACGCCTGCTGCCAGAACGGTTCCTTCGACTTGCCGAAGAGGTTATTCAGCAGTGCTGCGATGGCGTACGCGACGGCGTACGGGTCGAGATCGTTGTGCAGGGGGTTGTAGCAGTAGCCGGAGTCCAGACCGATCTCGACATAATCTCGCTCTCGCCCGGCGTGCTTCAAAATGCCCTGCACTTGCTTACAGAAGTCGCCCTTTACTTCCAGCACCAGGCCGCCGATTCTCTGATCAGGATCTCCGGCACGCCAGCGGAGCAGTTGATCGGCGTAGGGGTACATGCACGCCGACGTCTTCCCGGTGCCCACGGCGCCCACGACCATCACGCCGGTGTAGAGCCCTCGCTGTGGGATCGTCAGCCATCCCGGACTCGGCGCGCGGCCCGGCATGTTCTCGAAATGCGTTTCGCCCAACACCAACGTCGGCGCGGGCCGCTCCTCCGGTTGTGCATACCTCGGCAAGGGCCGGGTTCGCACGGGTGGATTCCGGCGTGACGCCGCGATCGCGAGCAGCGAGAGCACGAGCGAAGATCCGAAGAACGGCGTGGTGAACCACAGTGTGGCGTAGCCGTACACCAGCGCTGCGAAGACGCCCGGGCTGCGCGCTTCGATCAGCCCGAGAAACGGATCGGTCATGTCGACTGGGTGCGCGTGAAGTCCCCACGCACCGACGACCGCCGCCAGCCCCATCGCCGTGAGCCCACGTATCGCCACAAGCCTGTGCAGCATGGGTTCGTTCCTCCTCGTGCTCTCGCCCTTCAGAACGACGCTACGCCAGCGCCTCACTGGCGGCGCCGCCCACCGGCACGTGTGCCAACACCTGTCCGGTTCTGCTGTTCGAAGTACGGCGCGCGGAACGCGGCCGGTGCGACGCTCGCCGAGTGACAAACGACTCGGGATGCTCGGCTCGCCACGCGACGAACTCCTTGTCTTTGGCGAGCATTGTGTCGACGAGCTGATTGAGCACGTACTCCGTCGGCTCGCCCAGGAAGTGCGCGTACGCGTAGAGCGTTTCGTTCGTCTCGCGATCCAAGCGCGTGATGTGCCGCACAAGCTGTTTGCCACGCGTGCGGGCTTTGATGAGTGACATCGGGCCTCCTTTCGAAACGGAAATCGAGCTATGAACGCGCTTCGATTCGAGGCGCCTGGCGCGACGAAACGGCGATGACATCTTGGGCGCGATCGCAGGGCGTTTCACCGATGCAAACGCGGACCGTTGGTACGGACAGAAGCCGCTAGCTGGCGGGGGCGTGAGCAACCCTCCGGGTCGCCCTCGGGGCGGCCGGGGCTGAAACCCCGGGGGGTTGCTCACGCCCCCGTTCCCCTGCACTGGGCCATCACACGGGCACAGGCGGCCGGCAAAAGACGCCGTCCGCTCGCGCGTCACACACCGTCCACCGTCGCCGCAACTGGCTGGGGCAATAGCGTTTGTCACAGCCAGAGGGCGGGACATCGTGGTTGCGGCAGTGCACCAGCACTCTCCCGGGCGACATACCGGGAGCACGCCAACCACCGCGCATTGTCGCGGCCCCCCTCGCGGCGTCAGCCATTCCCGGCTAGACACTGCCCACCAGGGGAGAGAGATGGGAGTACTGACGCTGCAGAACATGGCAATCCACCCGTCCGGTGCGACGTTCGAGAGCTTCGCCAAGAAGGTGTGACCCCTGGATTTCGAGGAGTCCATCACCGAGGTCATTCCACTGCCGATAGAGCGCCCGAAAGCGGGGCGCGGAGAACTTCACGTGGGCTCGGCGGTACCGCTGTTCGTTGGAGTCCGTCGAGGTTTCCCCAAGAGCGCGACGACGCTCGAAGTACCAGCGCAGCTCGTCGAGCGCATCAGGCTTGAGCGGGGTCGCGAGCTCGTTCCAGCACGCACCCTCATGGCGCTCCTCGGCCCCCTCGAGATGCGGGGGCACGAGCAATCGAAGCCGCCACTCGGCCAGGGCACGGAGCAGCGCGCCGTGGCGCTGGAGGAACATGCGGAATTCAAACGGGTCCCACGCCCGCACCAGATACAGGAAGACGGGCGCGCGGCCATCCGGATGGCATCCGATGGGGAGCCGGTCAGGGAAGTAGCGCACGGTCGAGCCCTTGGGGCCACGGAAGATGAGCCGTGGCATTTCGTCGTCCGGAAGGCTGGTGCAGGCGCGGAAGTGGGCCACTTTGTCGCGCCCCGGGCCAAGCCACACGACGTCAGGATCGGCCAGCACGGCGTCGAGCACCATCAACCGTTCGACGGCACGAGCCACTGGAGTTGGCCGGCGTAAACGGCTATCTGGCTCGCCGATCGCGCGATAGATGATCTTGTTCTGAACGTGGTACAGGTTCGCGCCCTGACGCGCGCACGGGCAGGCCGTCGCGAAGCGCTGCTTCACCAGCATGGCGAAGAAGTCGCGGACAACCTGCCCCCAGACAAGGCCGGTAAAAGTGACGTAGTGGCGTGACAGGCAGACACCGGAATGCATCGCCACCGTGACCAGGAAGCCTGCCTGGCGCGGCGTGAATCCGAGTTTTGCGACAGCGGCGATCCGTTCGGCGTCGGTCACGACAGGATGTCCTCCGCCACGCGTGGATCGAACGGACGTCCACGTCCCCCGCTGCGGCCACCTATCCGAACACCGCCCGAGCGGTATTGCTGGAAGCCCGATCGTCCCTTGGCGGCGGCGTGGGCGCCGCGGTAGTGAGGAGTGACAATCTCGAGGTCTTGGATCTCGCGGCGACCATCCCGGTCCTCGTACTCGATGCGCACGTCGGGAAACTGAACGTGCTCGTCCTCGTACGGCAACTTGTGGTCCAAGGCCCACTCACGAACCTCGTCAACCGTGCGATCGGGTCTGCCGTCACTGTCTCGCCTCTGGCGATTGCGCTCCTGCAGGAAGCGCTGATAGTCGCCCTTCAGCTCGTAGTCGAGGACCACGCGGCGAACGTGACCGCCGGAGTCTCTGATCTTCTCTGCGGCGAGCTCGTACGCGCGGTGAAAGTGCGAATCGTGCGCGATCTCGGGGCGCCTGGCGAAGCCGGCGTAGAAGCGCTGGCGGTCATCGAGTGAGCGATCCTGGGCGGCGTCCAACAGGTCGCGGCCACGCTCTGTGAGGGTCACGAGCGTGGTCCGCGAACGCCCGGCGCCGAAGGGACGGGTCTCGACGAGTCCCGAACTCCTCAAGTGCTCGATCTCCCTGTCGCGGCCGGCACGTGTGCGGGCGTCGGTTGGCTCAAGGTCGCGCTGAGGTACGGCGCGGAAGGCACCGACAGTCGCCAGCAGGCGAACCTCGGAGCCGCGTAGTTCGTACGTCCGGTCCCTCAGCATGACGCGCTGTCTGCGGCTACCGCGAGGCAGCGCGAGACCTCGTGTGAAGACATCGCGGGGATCGCGAGGGAGCGCCTCGCGAGGGTCCGTGCCGCCTCGGCTGCCGCGGCTCAGATCGCTGCGCTCAAGCCCGTCGTCTCGCGACCGATCAGTCTCGTGCGGTCGTGGATCTTGATCGCGCCACATACCCCACTCTTTACCGTTTGAGCTCGTGCCGCAGCTCGTCGATCACGCCGTCCGCGGTGCCGAGCTGCTGGTCGAGGTGTTTCAACTTGCGGCCCGTGTCGCGGAGAAACAGGACGCGAGCGACCCAGTAGTAGACGCCGAATACGTTCAGGAAGATGAGCACCGTCGTCACGCCAATCTGCGTGCCGTGCAGCCGGAAGAGTGCCGTCTTGTACGAACTCAAGTAGCTCAGCTCACCCGCGAGCCAGGCCACAATCAGAAACGTCGTCACCGCCGCCAGCAAAGCCGTGTTGGCGATCATCGGCCCGTCTCCTCGAACGCCTGATCCACGCGGAAGTATGTAATCTGGAGTCCCAGCGGATTGACCCGGATGAACTCATTCGGCACACGGTCGCGCAGGACGAAATCGATTTGAGCGATGTGCGTCTGCCGGCCCCGCTCGTGACGCGTGCCAGGGGTGTACAGGACCTTCTGGAAGCTGACCGACGCCCGGTACGGAATCGCGGTCAGCTCGCTCAGGCTGACGTTCTGGACAACGACGTCCACCTCGTCGGCTGAGGGGTTCGTGAGGAACGTTTCGATGACGCGGCTTTGGTCGTTCTGCGCGATGGTGGCGTCGGCCAGAGTCGGTTCGAGGAAGAGAAGCGAGTCGGGATACTCGCGCTGCACCGTTGACCGAAGGCGTCCGAAGTGCTTCACGATGAACTGGGTCAGGAAGTAGCGCAACTCAGGTGGTTGCGGCCTGTAGGTCGCTGCGTCGTATTGCACCGCCTCGGCTCGTCCGACCTCGTCGATCCGGATGACCAGTGGCTTGACCTGCGCGTACTTGGACGCGGTGTGAAAGTTGAGCGCCAGGAGCCCCAGGGCGACGAGCGACACCAGGACCAACGCAATCTTCAGGTCGGTGTTCATCACCAACGCGGAGCCGTACAGCTCGACGAACTGGTGCTTCGCGTTCTCCATGGTCTTGGGATTCAGGTCGGCGACGGTGGTAGTCATCGGAGCCTCCTGAGTCGTCAGAGCAGGTTGAACACAACCCAGACAATCCCCGTCGTCAGGCCGAGGAGGAGAGCAACACCGAACGCCACGAGGATGACCCCTGTCACGCCAGAGGGGCTGCTCTTGTAGGCCCGTCTCGGGTCGGTCGCATAGGGCTTAGCCATGGTCAACCTCTCACCGACCCAAGAAACGGCCAACCCTAATGTGATGGAGCACGGTTTCACCAGAGCTACCGGAGAAGATTGAATTGGTCAGCGACGGTACCAGCGTCATACCGATGCAGAACGTGACGATGACGGCCACAGCTTGCAGGCCATAGATGCCGTACTCCGCCGACGTGATCGTCGGTGGTAAGGTCGTCACGTACCGGAACACGAACTGCTCGAAGATCATCAGAAAGGCAATCGCGACCACGGGCACGAACGAGTACTGAATGAACGACTTGAACCAGCCCCAGAACAGCCAATCCAGCTTCGGCACGATGAAGAACGGGACAAAGATTGGCCCGAGGAGGCCGCACACCGCGCTGGCAATCAACCCAAAGGCGATGACTGCAAGGGAGATCGCCTTCGCGACCGCAATGAGGATCAACACCGTCCAGTAGATCAGGTTCGCGAGGATGGACCACGCGTCAGGCTGCATGAAGCGATCGGACAACTCGTCGAAATGTCGGTAAAGGTTGTCGAACGAACGAGCCTCGAGCACGCTCTGGAAGTAGAACGCCTGGTCCGTGATCAGGTTGCTGAACGAGACACCGAATCCCGGAATCGGCGCTTCGTAAAAGGTGATCATCGCGTAGCCGAACGCCACGAAGAGCAGCAGCTTCGCGAAGTCGAACATCTGGTCGCCAAGACCGTCATGCGAGAACATCATTCGCACGCCTTGCCACGAGATGATGATGGTCGCGAACGCGAGGAACAGGCTGTATCCGAACCGAAGGAACTCAGGTTCGTAGACGGTCAGCAGGTTCGAGATGGCCTGTTGAATCGTGGGTAGAAGGTTGAGTTGCATGGACGTGCTCCTTGCCTCTACGGTTGTCGCCAGGTGCGCAGGGCGTCACCGCTGCCGGCGACGAACGCTTCGTTCGCCGCCCGGCCGTCGCGCCAGTTCACCAGCTGCATGTTCATCGCCGCGACGTCGGCGTCCCTGGCTCGCTTCGTGTCGATGAGGAGCTGCTCGACCACACCGGCCAAAAGCTGAACGCGTGCCTGCCGCTGCCTCGCAGCGATGAGGGCCGAGCCGCTGATCTTGTCGAGCACCGCGGTGGCGCTTTGGTCGTTTGACGGATCGATGACGTGCGCCTCCAAGGCGTCGATGGCAGGCAGCTCGAACTTCCGCCCATTCAACCGGAGCTGACCGGTATCGTTGGTCGCCGCGATTGCTGCGGCGTCGGTCATATTGAGCGTGGCCAGGCGGGAAGTGATGACACGACGGGCTGCCGGCGTGAGTCTGGCCAGGACGTCTCGGGCGTCCACTACGGGGTGGCTCACAGCCAGAAAGGCGGCGCCAGCGGGGTCGCCAAAGATCAAGGCGTCGTTGTATGCCTGGGTGAACAGAAAGTCCCCGCCGTGCGTCCGCCAGCGCGGCGGATCAATCACCGCGTACTTCGCGAGCGTGGTGAGGAGGCTCAGGCGCTGCGTCATTCGGCGCAGCTGGCTATGTTGCAACCGCTCGGTATTGAGCAGGAACTCCTCGACGGCCGCCGTGGCGGCGTTCCGGGCCGTCACGGCGGGGTCGTAGACGCTGATTTGCGCAGAACTCTCGACCGAGAGAGCGGTGCACAGAGCGAGAGCGAGCAGGACGCGGCGCATGGTGATCTCCTTTCCCGGATTGTTCCTTAAGGCTGGCGCCACGTTCGCAGCGCATCCCCCGTTCCCGCCACGAACGCTTGATTCGCGGCCCGACCGTCGCGCCAAGACGTGAGCTGCATGTTGATGGTCGCTGCCTCGGTATCCCGCTGACGCTTGCTCCGTGACAGCAGCTGCTCGAGTGCGTGCGACAGGAGCTGATTCGCCGCCATATCCTGGCGTCGCGCCAACAGTTCGCCTGCCGCGACCTTGTCGAGAACGGCGGTCATTTCGTGATAGCCGAGCAAATTGCTGAGAACGTCGTTCTCGAATGCCTGGACGGCGGTCTGGAGCCGGCCATGGTAGCCGCGAGAGAGCGCCACCTGGTGGCCCGCCATCATGGCGACGGAGTCCGCGATCTCGATCGTGGCGTATTGGCGTTCCAGCGTTCGACGTGCGGCGGCCGTCAGATTTGCAGGCGTCGTCGTCGGCCGCAGCAATGGGAGCGCTGTCGACAGATAGGCCGCGCCTGTCGCGTCGCCGGTGTTCAGCGCCTGAATCCAAGGTCGGCCATACTCCCACCGGCTCGGATCGTGTGTCGTGATGGGAATCGTGGGCATGCGGTAGCCCTGCATGTTGCCCAAGCCGCGCGACATTTTCTGGATGGTCTCGTACTGTCGGCGGAGCTCCTGGTAATGGTCCCAGGTGCGCTCCGCGATCAGGATTGTCTGGTACAGATTCGCTGGGTCAATGACGACAAGCTGCGCCCGTGCGGTCGAGGCTGTCGTCAGGACGAGAGTCAGTCCAAGCAGGGTTCGACGAAACATGGTGCCTCCTGTCTTCAAAACGAGCCCGGCGCAACGTACGCGGGCAACTCCAGGTCACTTGTGAGATACACCTTCACGCGGTGTCCTTCGCGGATCGTGATCGTGGGAAGACGGTTCAGAAATCTGTTCATGACCTGCAAGGTGGCCTGCGACGTCGCGTCTCCGACTCCACCGGCGATGATCACGGTGCGGTCGTTGCCGTCGCCATGTCCCAGCCCCGCGCTTCCGATGGACTGCGACAAGCCGCTGATCAACCCGACTGCCGCAGCGGCGCCGAACGTAGCGAGGTAGTGCTGGTTGACCTGGTCCTTCAAGCCCGCATCGCCGATCTGGTTCAGCCCGAGAAACTGATCGAGTCGATACGTCCGGCCGTCCGGCATCAACAGGCGGTGAAACACGACGGCCAGTCGCGTCTCACCAAAACTCTGGACCGGTTTGGTTTCGCCGAGCAGGCGGGCTCCAGCTGGGATCACGACCTGTTGCCCGCTGTGTGAGTACAGCGGATTGGTGACCAGGCAATTCACGGGTGCGGCAGTGGTCCCATCGAGACGGTTGGTGAGAACGGCGTCGATGATCGTCCCTTCAAGGAGCCGGTGCAGCGGCCCGGCGGCGCTGATGGGGTCGGGGTGCCCGGGTGTGCGGGATTGCTCAGACGAGGAAGCCCCGACCGTTGCCGGCGTCGTCCTGACATTGGCAGTGCCTGTCCCGCCTTGAGGCTCCGGTCGGATCAGGCCCGCGGCTCGTGTGGTTGCGCGAAGCGCGGCGTCGGCGATCTCGTCCACGGTCGGCGGCCCTGCAGCCGAACTCGCCCCCGCTAGCGCCGACACGTCCGGCTTGCCGACATCCGGCCGCTGAGACTCCGGTCTTCGACTGAGCACGACGTTGCTGGCAAAGAGGCTTTCGTACTCGCGCCGCCGCTTCTCAGTCTGAATTGGATCCTGCGGTGGTGGTGACGACGGTTCGCTGTATGCCCGAGGATCGGAGGCAGGAGCCGCCTGTTGATCGGCCAGCTGGCTTACGGTCTGCGCCTCAAGCGCTCTCAGGCGATCCTGGTAGTCACGAACGCGGTCCGCACTCGGGGGCATGACAGGAGCGGAGGCAGCCACCGGCCTGACCGGCGCTTCAGGCCGACCGACGACGAACATGATCAACAGCATGAACGCGGCAAGACCGGCCAGCAGCCACGTCTGCACACTGCGCGGTAGGACGCCACGCGGCGATGGCCGGCGGTCCGTCACCGCTGGAGCGGCGATGGCCGAAGCGGTCGATGTCGAGGCAAGGGGCGGCGTCTCGTCCATATGTCACCGCCCTTTCTGCGAGAACGTGAACCGCTGGTTGCCGAGCGCAAGGTAGCCGTCGTCAACGACCTTCGGCACCACGTACGTCCCTTGGTGCACTTGGAAGTTGAGCAGGGCGGGCTTGCCATCCTTCGTCTCGTACAGCGCGGGGAGTTCGGTCGCGTCCGACTTGATGTACGTGAACTGACCGTCATGCCAGATCGATCGGACCAGGAAGGGCTTCTCGTATCGAGGTGACCCGTACGGGAACTGCAGCTTTGCCGGATACTGCTGTTGGAAGGTCGCGATCGATTCGGCGGCCCGTCGGTTCGCGGCTTCCACGCCGGCCCGTGCTTCTTCGAGTTGTGCCTGCAAGCTGTCGACCTGCGCCGCGCTGTAGTACTTCGGTTTGCCCTTCGGCGCACTGGGGTCGGCGTTGACGTACACCTTCAGGTCCGGCGTCGACGAGCCATTCTTCTCGGTGAGCAGAAATGAATAGACCTCGCCGCTGGCCGTGACGAGGTTCAGGTTGGTTGCAGCCCCCTCTTTGGCCGGCTTCACATGCGCGATGTTTTGGGTGGATGTGATGACCCAGAAATCCTTGTCCCCGCAGATGACGTCAAGAATGTCCTCGCCCTCCGGCAGGACGATCATCGTGGTGTACCGCAGACGTGTCTGCAGTGTGATCAGGCTGCGCGCGGACGCGGACACTTCGCGGATGCCGGAAGCCTGCGCGCCCAATGAGACCGACACCGATGGCGTTCCAGCGAGCGCCAACCCCAGAACCAGAACCGTAATGCGACGCGGCATGATGCACCTCCCATGAATTACGCGGACGCTGCGAGACGGTCCAGTCCCGCCTCGAAGCCGTACTCACGAAACGTCTCGGTGACCCGCGCGTTGTCGATGGGAGTGTTGGTGTAGATCCAGTAGCTCTTTGGGTCTACAGCCAAAGTGAGGACTTTAGCCAGGTCCGGACGCTTGAGCAGAATCTGTTGACGCGGAATGAGTTCGGTCAGCAGGTCGAGTTCCATTTCGTTCAGCTGAAACAGTTCGGCGTAGTGCCGCCGGTCGAGAGACGGATTCGCCAGCAAGAGTTTCGTCGGGCAGCTCTCGACGATGGTGCGAAGCAGATCGGCTGAGGCGAAATCCTCGACCGTCTGTGTGGCCAGAATCATGACGGCGTTGTGCTTGCGCCACGTCTTCAGGCCTTCCTGAACGTAGGCGCGAAGCGTCGGATGCTGGATGAAGCGCCAGGCCTCGTCCATGACACAGACCTTGAGCGCGGACGCCTCGGCCGGGTCCTGAATGCGGGCCACGACCCGGTGAAGCACGTAAAACAGCAGCGGCTCCAGGAGCACGGGGTACGCGCGCATTGCCTCGAAGTCAAAGACCTGGAGTCGCTCGACCGTCAGGGTGTCGTCGATGTTGTCGAAGAGCCCGGCGTATCGGCCGTCACCGATCCACTTGTGGAGCCGGCCTGCCAGGGCACGCGGGAGCAGGTTGGCCAGGGTGAACAGACGCCGCTGGCTGCGATCCAGTACGTAGAGGTTTTCGACCGCTTCGTAGATCTCGCGGTCTTCGAGCTCGCTGACGCGATAGCTGTCCTCGCCTTCCAGCAACACCCGTACGAAGGCGTGCAAGAAATGCAGATGCTCGGGCGTCGGCTCGAGCGCAAACGGGTTGATCGTGACGTCATGTTGCCGGAGGCCGACTTCGAGATAGCTCCCGCCGAGGAGCGTCGACAGCTTTCGGTAGCTGTGCCCGACGTCGAGCACGACCGTCAGCGGCGCGTACTTCTGCGCGTGCGTGATGAGGAAGTTCAGGAGAAAGCTCTTGCCGCTGCCGGTGGCACCAAGCACCAAGGTAGCCCGACGTCCTGCACGTGCAGGTTGAAGGCGTAGGGTGTCCGGTGAGGCGTTTCGAATACGGCCAGCGCCTCGCGTCGCAAGTGCGGGCTGACTGGCTCCCCGTGATCCAGCGTGAACAGAAAACTCAGATCGGCCAAGTTCGTCTCGAGCAGGGCGAGGCGCCGGAGGTTGTGAGCACCGTTCCCCGGGATCACGCTCAGCCACGCGTTGAGGAGGTTGTAGGTCTCCTCAAAGAAGCTGCCGTCATGGACGGCCATCGCTTTCATGGCTTCGGCCGTCTGGAGCTGGAGTGCCCGCGTGTCGGTCCCGTGCAGCACAAGCGTGAGCGAGCAACTCCCGAAGAAGTGGCCGTGAACCTCAAGTTCGGTCAGCGCATCTCCGAGCTGGCGAACCGTCGTGTTCGCGGAGTCGTCGACCAGCATCTCCTCGGCTCGGGCCTCGGGCGAGACGTAGTTCACAATCGACACGCGCTTGTTGAAGAAGTGCCGCCGCCGGCTCTGGACGTCCCGCCGCATGCGATCGCTGGGGATGCGTTGCCATTCGAGGCAGGCGACGAATTCACCAGGAATCTCGTAAAGATCCTGCGTGAGGAAGGCGAACGTCTGGCTCGGCGGCTCCTTCATCGACAACACTTTGACCGCGCGGTCGCCAACCTCCAGATGGTCGCGGTGACAGTCGACGCCTGAATCCGAGACGAAGTAGTCGAGATGCGTGTCATGAGTGAGGCGTGCGGCATCGACAACCGATGGCGCGTAGTTCACGAGCTCGCGGAAGAAGCGAAAGGCATCCTGCTTGCCCAGACGCGACGGTCCAAAGTCGCTGATCTGCACCTCGAAACCCTGGGCCTTGTGGTGGAGCGTCCCGATGGCCCGATCCAGTTCAGATGCAAGGAAATGCAGCGTGTGTTCAGTGGAAAGCCATGCGCGTAAAGCCTCGCGCGGCGCCTGCCAGACGCGGCGAAGCTCGGTGCTCCGCCGCGCGACATGCGGCGCCTCGTAGAGCAGCACCAGGTACAAGGAGAGGTCGTACAGGTCCTCTCGGCGGCCGTTCAAGTAAGCCGCGCGTCGCTGGATCGCCTCGTTGGCGACCGGCTGTTCGCACTGGGCCGCGACGAAAGGCCCAACGGTCCGCTTCAGCAGGTATTGGTAGACGCGGCAGTGTTCGTCCAGGAGCCTGAGCGCCGCCTCGAAGCGATGCGCGAGCGCCTGCCGCTGGGGGTGCGAGAGACCCTCATAATCCACGCCCCGAAGCCGATAGGCGACGCCCACGTGGCCGGACTTCGTGAGAAACGTCGTGTCGTCCACGAAGCCCCAGAGCGCCAGCAGGCCGTTCACGCTACCGGCGTCGCGATAGTCGCGAAGGATTCGGCCGATGCTCACCACCGCGCCACCTCCACATCCACACGTTCGTGCTTTCCTGGGTCATATCGTCGGCGTGCCTTTGACGAAGCGAGTAGAATCCGCAGCATCTCTGGGTCGCGCGCCGTTGCCCACAGGGCAAATCCGTAGAGCCCGCCGAACATGAGCAGTCCGGCGAGGAACGAGTAGAACAGGTTGAACGTGGCCGCCCCGAGCAGCAGGGACAGGAAAAACAGACGCCGGTCAACGCCCCAGATCGTCAGGGGGCGATGCAACGCCTTAAACACGGGCCGGTACGTCGGGCGATCAGGCATGCCCGTACCTCCGCAAACCTTACGGATGTTTCAGAACAACCAGACGAGGAACTGCGCCGCGAAGAGCGCGAGTCCGCCGCCGAAAACGATGCCAGCGATGCCGCGTTTTGCGCCCGCCTCGCCGAACATGAACATGAGTCCACCGATCACGATGGCCACCAGCGCGAGCGACCGCGCAAGTGGGCCGGTGAACGTGCGTTCGAGATTGCTCGCGGCGCGCTCCCAAGGAGACTGGGCGAATGCCAGTGTGGGCAAGAAGAGGAGGGCCGTGAACACCATCACACTCACTCGTCTAACGAAGCTGACGACGGAGCCGCAGGCCATAGAAAACCTCCCGCGTTGGTGTTGTCGGAACTAAAGTAAATCTAAACGTACGAGCAAACGCATGTCAATACCTAAAATTAACTCCCCAGCCACCGGACATATTCCGCCAGACTTGGCGACGTGTCTCGGCGTCAGACGAACCATGACGCTTCGACGCATCATGCGGCAGTGTGGGCTGCCACCCGAGGTCCTACTCGATCTCGCGTTGGAGATGCTCGACATCGCGAGTCGAAAACTCTCGCCTTCGCCAATAAAACGGCAGGCGGTTGGCCTCGGCGCCGCGCGCTGGCGCAACGTTGGCCCTGAGGAACGGAGCGCGGCGCTTCGACACGCCGCCCAGGCGCGGTGGGCAAAGCACCCTCGCTCCGGGCGCGATGAAGGCAATCAGGGGAAGAAGTAGGTACGCAGATTCTGCGTACTTAGGACAGGAACAGACAGTAATATTTCATGCAAGCTAACGCATAGCTATTGCAGACGAAATGAGCACACCTACAGCCAGCTGAGCGCTTAGCAGATCAGCGTTTGGGTGGCGGGACGACGTGCACATCGTGTACCGACCAGCCGAGTCGGGCGGCTTCGCAGGAGGCTCAACTGGCTCAGTAATTTACGGACACAGGGACTTTTAATGAGGAGGGTCGAGCCGGGATCGGCTGGAAAAAATTACTCGCTTCCGTGCCGTTCTTGGCGACGCGCGAGTTAAGCGAACTTGGATTTCTTCAGCGATCCTCCGGCCGTCACGCCGAGTCGTTCGAGGATGCAGGCGAGATCGTCGGCGCGCCAGCTGTGACGCAGTATGAGCGCAACCGCCACCGCTTGAGGATATTGGCGCACCTGCAGTCGGCTTGGCGCCTTCCCGAGCAACTCCTCGAGGCCGTCATCCACGTACAACTCTTCGACGAGAACCTTCATCAAGGACGGCGACCACCGGAGCGAAGCGGTGGCGGAAACC
>OBEQ012544155.1_pt1 | contig 16415 bp, 12 predicted proteins | sample 1670901 | NCBI WGS metagenome assembly OBEQ01 (sample SAMEA104232315, study PRJEB22302) | groundwater metagenome | biome: forest; feature: aquifer; material: groundwater | place: USA | collected 2011-08-07 | depth 5.4 m
AATTTAAGATAGCGGCCACGACGAGGAATTGGAATACGGTGAATAAGCTTTGTGGGTTGTAGTTTTGGTAGGGATTGTAATCCCATTCTAATAGTGTACAGATACTTTGAACAATGAGATTCCTCACCCCGATGAAGCCGGGGATTCGGAATGACAACCTAAAGAGTTTTTCTTTTTGTCTCATCCATTGCCGAATGGAACGTGGGGATTTCCGAATGCGTTTGTTGAGAAGGAATTTAAGATAGCGGCCACGACGAGGAATTGGAATACGGTGAATAAGCTTTGTGGGTTGTAGTATTGCCGATCCGGTGATCGGCTACTACATGTTTGGGGTTGGAAGTGTAGCCCTATTCTAATAGTGTACGGAAACCTTGGGGACTGAGATTCCTCACCCCGATAAAGCCGGGGATTCAGCCAGAGGCTGACAGGTCGGAATGACAAACTAAGGAAGTTCTCGGACAACCTCGTGGTCTGTGACTACCCGGAAAAATATTATATTGTTTCGAGAGATCAATTATCAAATGTAGTTTGTGCTATCATTTTTATCACAATCATTGTTCTTAGGATAATCAAGTATGAATAGACGTAATCTTTTAAAAAGTTTAGCTGGAGCCGGCATGGGCTCTATTGTTGCGGCAGGTAGTGTGTTCGGCTCGGATGGCAAAGGAAAACTGACGGGTTCAACCTGTTTTCTCACGCCTCAGGAAACACAGGGTCCTTATTATTTTGATCCTAATCTTCTCAGGCAAGATGTAAGGCAAGATACTACCTCGCTGGTTGTCAAAACCGGATTACCTCTCACGTTAAATTTTAGTGTGATTGATAACAGTTGCAATCCTATACCAAATGTTTTGGTGGATATATGGCACGCGGATAAGGATGGTATTTATTCGGGCTATGCAGGACAACCGGGGGGAATTAGCACTATTGGGCAAAATTTTCTACGGGGGACACAACTTACCGATTCAAACGGGATGTGTTCGTTTGTTACAATTTATCCCGGGTGGTATCCGGGCAGGGTCACCCATATACATTTTAAGGTACGATTGAATTCGACCACGTATGTGACATCTCAGTTCGCCTTCCCTGATAATATTAACACGCTTGTGTATAATACCTCGTTGTATTCGGCTCGTGGACAGAACTCCCTCACCAATGCAACGGATTCCGTTTTTCAAAACGCTCACCCCGAACATGAAGAAATTACTATCACAACGAATTCATCTACCGGCGGTTATGATGGAGCTATTACTATAGGGATCAACTCACCAACAGGAGTCAATAATCCTGCCGATCAACCGGAGGGTTATGTGCTCAAACAAAATTACCCCAATCCCTTTAATCCATCAACAATGATTTCATATCGCTTATCTAGCGCCTCCGATGTTAAACTTATAATATATGATGTTTTTGGAAGAGAGATAACAACTCTTGTTGATACAAAACAATCGGCGGGAACATACGGGGTCCCGTTCGATGGAAGCAACATCGCCAGCGGATTTTATTACTACAAGCTCATTGCGGGAAGTTTTATTGATACTAAAGAGATGCTGTTGCTTAAATAGTTATTTGGGCGCGTGGCAGGGGATTGTGTCGCAGAACGCCATCCCGTGGACTCGTCGTCTTGCTGTGACCTTTATTAAAATAAAAAACCCCGTATATGAGACGGGGTTTTTTATTTTTTATTACTTTGAACCTCTGTTCGGATCGGGAAGGTTTTTTGCTATCCTTGCCATAATACCCTTCGATTTCTTCGAGGGATCAACTTTTTTGAGCGGCTCGTCGCCGTGTTTGTGTTTTACATATTCTTGCTGTACGATGGAGAGCAGGTTGAACATCAAGTAATATAAATTTAATCCCGCCGGGAATGACATGAAAAGGAGTGTCATCATAATAGGCATCATCCAGACCATCATCTTTTGGCGCGGGTCTTGAACGGTCATTTTTTGTTGAACGATCATCGCAACGCCGAGCAGTACTGCAAGCCCGCTAATTTGATCAATGCCGAAAATCGGTATTTTAAACGGTAGAGTAGTAATAATATCGGGGATGGATAAATCTTTGATCCAGCCGAAAAATGGCGCTTGCCGGAGTTCAATCGTTGAACGGAATACCGCCCACAAGGCATACAGAATCGGCAATTGCAAGAGCATGGGTAAACACCCGCCCGCAGGATTAACTCCGTATTCCTGATACAGCCTCATCGTCTGTACGTTCAGCTTTTGCGGATCCTCCTTGTATTTTTCTTTTAACTCTGCAATCATAGGTTGGAGGGCTTGCATCTTGCGCATTGATGTTAAACTGCTCTTTGTAAGAGGGTGTAACACTATCTTCACCAGGATTGAGAAAATGATGAGAACGAATCCATAGTTCGGAATAAACATTTTCAAAAATTGGAAGGTCGGGATAATAACATATTCGGAAATCGGGCGAATAATAAATGCCGCTCCCAAACTCATCATTTTATCGAGATCAACGTTGTAACTCTTTACGGTATTGAAATCAAGTGGTCCCATGAACAGGGTAAAGCGTGCGTTCTCAACATCTTGTCCTGAGAACTTCATCTTTATCGCCATGCTGTAATCTTCTTTTTCCCCATTATGTGGCATTGGAATTCGGTTGCCCTCTAAAATAGCCCCCTGACTTTCTCCAATTTTTGGAATGACAGCTATACCGAAGTATTTGTTTCTCATGGCAACCCATGTAACCTGACCGGATATAGGCGGCAGTTTTACTGGTTCGTTGTTCTTTGTGGCATCAATTTCTGTCATCTCTCCACCGGCATAAGCGGCGGCGTGCGATGAACTCGATTCATCAACACTATTATGTTCGGCATATTTCATGCCCGTTTCCCATGAAACCTGATATTCAAAATCAGAAATAATCATTTCCATCTTTTCAAAACGGTAGGAAACGCTTACATCGTATCTGTTGCCATAAAATGTAAACATCTTATAAATACGGCTCTGAGCATTTACTTCAAGTACGAACGTTAATGTGGTAGAATCATTCTCCCCTAAGGTAATCTCTCGCATGTTAGAAAGATCTGATTTAAAGTACAGATTCTTCGTGCTGACTACTTTTCCCTCGTTTGTGGAAAACAATAAATGGAAGTCGCCCCCCTTGCTTTCGTCAATAAGGTTTACGGGGTATTGATCCCACGTTTTGTACTTTGTTAATTCCCACGATTTTATTGCCCCACCCCACGTTGAGAGCTTTGCATTGTATAAATCTGACTTAACAAAAATAGATTTACTCTCACCATCAACAAGCGGAGCAAATAATTTTCCAAGCGTATCTTCGGCAGAATAACTTACTGCCGCTTGACGGGATTGAATCGAAGGAGCGCTTTTAAGGCTATCCTTATGTGGTTGAACGGTTGTTGAATCTTGACTCACGTGTTGTTGAGGCTTTGGGGGTGGAACCGTTATCCACATCCAAATCATTAAAATCAAACCAATGAGAACAAACGCTATAACTGTATTTCTATCCATAACATTCTTTTTTATTAATACATTGTTGTACTAAACTTATACGAGTGTATTTACACCCGGTTTCTTTTACTGCTCCGCATGTGTAATATCCCAAGGGGATTAATAACCTGCGGTACAAAATTCATGGAACAGGATCGTATCCTCCGGGATTGAGAGGGTGGCATCGGGATATTCTTTTCACCGACATTGTGAACGCTTTGATGAAGCCATACTTCTGAAAAGATTCTAATGCGTAGGAGGAACAGGTCGGATAAAACCGGCATGTGTTTCCCGGTAACATTGGAGAAATTACTTTTTGATATCCTTGAATCAGAAGTATGATACCCTTATTGAGAACGCTCAAGTTTTACCTTAGAAATTTTTGATAATAACATAACGATATCATCGCGGATACCGGCATAGGATGGTAACTGAGGTTCTTTACTTTTAGGAGACGAATAAACGAAAAGAATCTGTATCTGTGGATCAGAATCCTGCACCTGAGAAAGAAGTACGAGTTTATTCAATCGGTAGGCTTCACGCATACGACGGCGCACATAGTTTCGATCAACTGCGCGTTTGAGAGATTTTTTGACGGCAAAGGCAACAGCAACTCCCGGTGTGAAGCGCCTGACCTCCCTTGGCTTCGTAGTTACGTAACAACGAAGAATTTTTCCTTCAAATTTCTTACAATTTTGTAAAAGGCGCTCAACGGTATCGTTGCCCCTCAAAATTTCAGATTTTTTGAGAGTGAATTGCACCCGTAAAATTGTTAATGACGCTCGTCGCTGACGGTAAGTTTCCAACGCCCTTTTGCGCGTCGGCGCGAAAGGACTTTACGTCCGTCTTTGGAGGACATCCGCTCGCGGAATCCGTGTTTGTTTTTGCGTTTTGTATTACTTGGTTGATATGTTCTTTTCATAAATTATCCTGATTCGTTCTATTTAAGACGAAAAAAAGAGGATCATAGAAAATGATCCTCGCCATTCTTACATAGGTCAAATAAAATATGAAATTCTCTCCTCAAAAACAAACACAAATTTTTCCTTTTGCAATCCTTGACCTAATGATTATTTCTTTGTATAATAAAAGCGTCAACATTGTGAATATCTTGTGTTGATAACGTGTGGATAACTTTCGGTGGGCTGAAAATTACACTATTTTGCACTAATTTAACCGCTTTACGACTTAAAGTAAAATGTTAATAACTTGACCCTTAGTCTTTTTTACTACTCAATCTATGGTCAAAAATTAACTATTTGTTAATATCTAAGTCAAACCAAGCATCTTTTTAATCAATTAACCGAAGTTGTTCACATAGTTGTTAACACAATGTGGGTAATTTAAGTATTCTCCGTAACTCTATATTTGACAATATATTACCTGAATGGAAAACACAAGTTTTGAACAGACACCCATTGTTGATGCTGAAATACTCAGCCCGACAACTGCCACACTCGACCTTTCTGCCCATCAGATTTGGGAGGAGTGTCTGGGTATTATTCGCGGTAAAATCAGCAATTTGAACTATAAAACATGGTTTGAGCCTATTGTTCCAATAAAAATAGATCAAAACAGACTACTATTAAGGGTTCCAAGTCCGTTTTTCTTTGAATGGATAGAAGAACATTTTTATGCACTTATCAACGAATCGCTCAATCAAGCATCCGGAACAGGGCTGATTGCACAATATATAATATCAGAAGACGAAGAATCTGCATACGCAGAAGCTATACCCATACCTACGTTTACAAATTCACTACCGGTTCAACCAAGCTATTCTTCAACCTCAACAAATAATTTTACTTACAAGGCTCAACAGCAAGTAACGGTGAGGCAAAAAATGGATAACGGGCTTAATCCACGTTACACGTTTGATCATTACGTGAAGGGTGAAAGCAACCAATTTGCGCTTGCGGCGGCTCTTGCAGTGGCTAATAATCCCGGCGGTACTTCGTTTAATCCGCTTGTAGTTTATGGCGGTGTGGGGTTGGGTAAAACACATCTTGTACAAGCTATAGGAAATCAGGTTGTTCGGTCGGGTAAACCGGCAAGAGTGTTATATCTTTCAAGCGAACGATTTACTGTTGACTTCGTTGATGCAATTCAGAAGAATAGTATCTCTGAGTTTTCCAATACTTATGGAAACGTAGAATTGCTCATGGTTGATGATATTCAATTTTTTGCCGGGAAAGAAAAAACACAAGATTATTTCTTTCATATTTTCAATGCACTGCATCAGCAAGGGAAACAGATTGTTCTTTCTTGTGACCGTTCACCGAAGGAGATAAAGGGGTTAACTGACCGTCTTATTTCTCGTTTTCAATGGGGATTGACAACCGACGTTCAACCACCTGATCTTGAAACACGCATTGCAATTCTTAATAAAAAAAGCGCAAACGAGGGTGTTGATATTCCGCATGAAATTGTTGAGTTTATTGCGTCGAACGTGACAACAAATATTCGCGAGCTGGAAGGATGTTTAATCGGGATTGTTGCCCGCGCTTCATTAGGTAACCAAAAAATAGATATTGAACTTACAAAAGACGTTATTCGTTCAGTAATAGGCGAGTTCCGTACACACATTACTATTGAAGATATTCAGCGATTGATAAGTCAGCATTTTTCTATTCCCGATGATTTGCTTAGAGGAAAAACACGTAAACAGGAGATTGTTTATCCCAGACAGATTGCTATGTACTTAGCAAAGGAATTAACCAATTCCTCGTTGAAAACAATTGGTTTGCACTTTGGCGGACGCGATCATAGTACGGTTATTCATGCTTATCAAACTGTTGAAGATAATATGAAGATGAATCCTAAGGACAGGCAGGTGGTATTGACGCTTAAATCGAAGTTGGAGAGCAGGATGTAGGGGATTATCTAAGATAATATAGACTTGAATTATAGCCTGCATATAAATTTGTAGGCTTTTTTATCTGTGGATGATATGTTAACATGTACCTTTTTTATATTGATAACTTGTTATCCAATTGTGGAGAAACTGCCCTTATTTTGATTATTTTTTTTCTCTGTGGATAGTGTGAATAATAGAGATTGTTATTAACAGAGAGCCAACAAAAATTATCAAGTTTTATTGACCTTTTAGGCTTAAAATTGCATATTCACCGAGTTATCAACTTATTCACACCATTAATATTAATACTCTTACTTATATAAAACATATATTTATAATTATATACATTACAATGACTTACAGGAATTTTGTAATTGTAAGTGATGAGAAAAATGCTTACTTTCTTACCGTATATTTATCACCTTTTTTCTGTTTTTGGAGTTTAGCAACATGAAATTTTCTGTTTCTACAAACGAGTTTCAAAAGTTACTGGGAAGCATCAGCGGAGTAATTCCGACTAAATCAACTCTCCCTATTTTAGAAAACTTTCTTTTTGAACTTTCAGGTAAATCACTGCAAGTAACCGCTACTGATCTTGAATTATACACAACTGTTACATTAGCTGTGAATAGTCAGGATAAAGGAAAATTAATTATACCAGCAAAGCGTATCCGTGAAATAGTTCAATCTATAACCGATACTACCATAAATTTTACTGTAGATGTTGAAACAAATAAAATTGTGTTAACAACAGTAAATGGAGAGTATAAAATAACGGGTGAATCGAGTGAAAGTTATCCTTCATTGCCGGAATTTAAGGGTGAAAAAGAACTTAAAGTAGGCAGTGATGTTTTAAAAAGATTGATAACCAAAGCGGAATTTGCAGTTAGCTCTGATGAACTTAGACCTGCTATGACAGGCGTACTAGTTCAGATCAGACCTGAAGAATTGTGCGCTGTTTCAACAGATGGTCACCGTCTTGTCCGGTATAGAAATACCACATTTACATCTAAGCATAAAGCAGTAGATTTAATTATCCCTGCAAAAGCGCTTAAATTAGTTGTAAAATGTTTAGAGGATTCAGAAGGAACAATGTTCTTTAATGAATCTCACATTAAATTTATACTTGGTAATATTACACTTATTACCAGACTTATTGAAGAAAAGTATCCAAATTTTGAAAGCGTCATCCCTTTAGATAATACGAAGAAGCTTGTAGTTAATAAAAATCAACTTCTATCATCGGTACGTAGAACAGCATTGTTTGCAAATACAACAACCCGACAAGTACGGTTTTCAATGACATCGGGTAGTTTAGGAATCTCTGCGGAAGATATTGATTTCGGCAGTGAGGCAAAAGAAACTCTTACCTGTGATTATGATGCAGAAGCAATGGAGATCGGATTTAACGCAGGGTATGTTGTAGATGTGTTATCGCATGTTGATACGGAAGATGCAATCTTTATGCTCAGTCAACCGACGCGTGCGGTGATGGTAAAACCAACAACAGCACAAGAAGGCGAAGATATTCTCATGCTTGTGATGCCAGTTCGCTTGAATGCGTAACGGCAATCGTGGATGCGCTTAACCACACTTCGGCTCCATAATTTTCGGAATCATACTGATTCGTTGTTTGAGTTCGGCGGCGGAACCAATCTTTTCTTAGGCGACAACGGTCAAGGAAAAACAAATATCCTTGAAGCAATCTCGTATTTGTGTCTCACAAAAAGTTTTTATGTGAGTACAGATACTACGGTATTGCGTCTTGGAGAAGATTTCTTTGAAGTCGAAGGAACCTTTATTCTCGGAACAGAGAACGAAAATAAGGTTCGCGTTGCCTATGATAAAAAGCAGACAGATAAAGTATTTTTTATTAACAAGAAAGCGGTAGAGCCGTTTTCATCGGTTATAGGCAGGTTCCCGGTAGTTATTTGTTCGCCGGAACACAATCCTGTTACGGCGGGCGGTCCGGAAGAACGCCGCAGATTTTGCGATTTTGTAATATCTCAGGCAAGTTCGACGTATTTTAAGGCTTTGCTTGAATACCGACGTGTACTGAAACAACGGAACAAGATTTTACTCGATGCCAGATTAAGCAATAGTAATCCATCGCAATTGTTGGAATCTTGGGATGAACAATTAATTCGGTTTGGCAGTACGTTGGTTCACAGACGGAATTTATTTTTTGAAGGGTTCAAAGAAATTCTTCATTCAACATACCATCAACTTATTGGTGAAGAAGAAGAACCGGCAATTGAATATCGCCCATTTGATGAAGTTTTTTCAACCGAGGAAGAATGTCGTGAGCTGATGAAAACGGCATTAGGTAAAAGTAAGAAAGACGAGTTGCGAGTCGGCTCAACACTTGTTGGACCACATAGAGATGAATTTGTTTTCAAAATCAATGGACTTGATTTGCGGAAATACGGGTCTCAGGGTCAACATAAAACGTTTTTAGTCGGGCTTAAGTTAGGCGAGTTTCTCTATTTGAAAAACCTCAGCAACGAAACACCGTTGCTCTTGTTAGATGATATTTTCAGCGAGCTTGACGAGCACCGATCAAAACGATTGTTAGATTTTGTAGGAACAATAAGTCAGACATTTATCACATCAACATCGCTTAAATGGTTTGAACCACTCATTGAGTTTGATGATAAGAACCGGAAATATTTTATCCATAACGGTAGTGTAACAGCACATGCGTAGTAGCGATGCAAAAGCATCAACGCCAAAAGATTTTGGTCTTATTCTTGATTCCGTAATTCAGAAATTAGGAATCGGTCCAAAGTTAAAAAAGGCGGAAGCAATAGATAAATGGGAAGAAGTTGTCGGTGAACAAATCGGCAAGGTGACCCGTCCTCTTCGCATTGAAGGGGAGGCGTTACTTGTTCACGTTACTTCAGCCGTTTGGCGTAACGAATTAGTTTTTTTGAAACGTGAGTTGATAGCAAAAGTTAATAAATCGGTAGGATACGAAATTATAAAAGAAATAATTTTTAGGTAAACCCGTCCGTTGCCTAAAGGCAACGGCAATAGATACAGGGTTTGATTAAAGAGTAGAAGAAGTACAATTTTTTATACCCGTTGTTGAACAACAAAATGTAACCAATGGGCAAGTTCATTGTAACACAAAAAGAAACTATGAAATCAGAAAAAGAACCAAAGAAAAGACAAGAAGGGCAATACACCGCCGATGATATCACCGTACTTAAAGGACTTGAACCTGTACGGCAACGTCCTGCTATGTACATTGGCGATATATCGGTACGCGGTCTTCACCATCTTGTGTATGAAGTTGTTGATAACTCCATAGACGAAGCGCTTGCGGGATACGCACATAATATTAATGTCAGCATTAATAAGGATGGCTCTATCACGGTGGTGGACGATGGGCGTGGTATCCCAACCGATATGCACCCCGAAGAAAAGCGTTCTGCGCTTGAAGTTGTTATGACCGTACTTCATGCAGGGGGCAAGTTCGATAAGAGTACGTATAAAGTATCGGGTGGTTTGCATGGTGTTGGCGTTTCAGTAGTGAACGCGCTTTCCGAGTGGCTTGAAGTAGAAGTTTCTCGCGATGGAAAACTTTGGTTCCAACGTTATGAACGGGGCGAACCTCAGGCACCGGTAAAAGTTATCGGCAAATCCGATCCGAAGAAAACGGGAACGAAGACAACGTTTTTCCCGGATGCAAAAATATTTAAAATCAGAACGTATAAATACGATACAATTGCAGAACGTTTACGCGAGTTGGCGTTCCTTAATCCTGACGTTGTTATTACAATGGCAGATTTACGAAAAGGCGAAGAGCAGTCAGAAACATTTCATTTCAAAGGCGGGCTTGTTGAGTTTGTAAAATATATTGATGCTACCCGTCCGCCGCTTCTCAAGAAAACATTCTATGCAAAGGGGCAGGACAAAGATGAGAATGGGCGTATGGTTGAAGTGGAACTTGCATTCCAATACAACGACCAGTATAACGAGAATGTGTACACGTATGTAAACAATATTAATACCCACGAAGGTGGAACGCATCTTGTCGGTTTCCGAACAACGTTAACTCGTACACTCAACAATTATGCTTCGAAGAGCGGAATTGTAAAAGAAAATAGTGTACAGTTAACGGGGGATGACTTCCGCGAAGGGTTGACTGCCGTGCTTAGTGTGAAAGTCCCCGAACCACAATTTGAGGGACAGACAAAAACGAAGCTTGGCAATAGCGAAGTAAAGGGTATTGTTGAAGGCGTTGTTGGTGAGCAATTAGCAACATGGCTTGACGAATCACCATCGGACGCGAGAAAGATTATAGATAAATGCTTACGTGCGGCAGAAGCGCGTGAAGCGGCGCGAAAAGCACGCGAGTTAGCAAGAAGAAAAAATGCTCTCGAATCATCCAGCCTTCCCGGTAAACTTGCAGATTGCTCAATCGAAGATCCTGAACACTGCGAATTATATCTCGTTGAGGGAGATTCCGCAGGCGGTAGTGCTAAACAGGGGCGCGACAGAAGATTTCAGGCAATTCTTCCCCTCAAGGGAAAAATCCTGAATGTTGAAAAATCGCGCATGCACAAAATACTTGAAAACGAAGAAATCCGTTGTATTTTTCAGGCAATCGGTACGGGCGTAGGCGAGGATTTCGATCCGAAAAAGTTACGCTACGGAAAAATCATCATCATGTGCGACGCCGACGTAGATGGTTCGCATATTCGCACACTACTTTTAACATTATTTTTCCGCCACATGAAAGCGTTGGTAGAATTGGGGAATGTGTATATCGCACAGCCACCTCTCTACAAAGTGAAAAAAGGTAAACAGGAATTGTATGCTTTTGATGAAGAAGAACGTGATGAGATTATCAAACGTTTAAGGGGCGATAAGAAGAAAGAAGAAGTTGAAGAGCCTGTTGAGGTTGTTGAAGGAGAAGAGCCGGTAATGAATATAGGCGGCATAACCATCTCACGATTCAAAGGTCTTGGAGAAATGAACCCTGAACAGCTTTGGTCAACAACAATGAACCCCGAAACCAGAACCGTACTTCAGGTTGCGATAGAAAATGCAGCAGACGCAGACCGTACATTCTCCATTCTTATGGGAGATGAAGTAGAACCGCGCCGCGACTTTATTGAGAAAAATGCAAAGTATGTACGAAATTTGGATGTGTAAGAAATATGGAAAGTAAACTGACCATATTAAAACGCGGCAAGCAATCTTTGCTCAGTCTAGAGAGTGACAATTCTGAATTTGAAGATATGTACGAAATTGATTTTATGCTTTCGATGACACCGGTTCAGCGTTACAACATTATGAGTCGTCTCGTTCGCCAAGGCAAGAGAATGTTAGAAAAAAATGACCTTAAAAAAACTCCTTCTCTCATTACACGAACATAACGTCACGTTCATGGTGATAGGCGCGTGGGCTTTTCCGGCTCATGGATATGTGCGATACACGGGCGATATAGATATTTTTATCAAGCCGACTCGTCTTAATGCACAACGAACAAAGGATGCGCTTATAGCAATAGGTTATGAAGTTGTAAACGATGCAAAGGTAGCGACGTTCTTAAAGACAAAGGTGTTGATCCGTAATTATCAATTGCAAACGGACATTCATCCTTTTGTAAAAGGAATAACTTTTAATGATGCGTGGAAACATAAAGTTGAAACACACATTGAAGGAGTAACTGTTTTTGTTCCTGCGCTTGATGATGTTATTCGAATGAAACGGGCGGCGGGCAGAGATAAAGATAAATTGGATTTGATTCATTTAAGAAAGCTACAGAAGAAAGTAACACAAAAGAAACAAACACTACCTCGCGGTTAGCGGGTACAAATTGTACCCGAAACAAAGGAAAAACTTAGAACAAATACTTACTAAAGAATAAAAGACCATGGCAACACTAAGCGAAAAAATAATTCCCGTAGATATAGAAGAAGAAATGAAGGGCTCGTACATTGATTATGCAATGAGCGTAATCGTGTCGCGTGCTTTACCGGATGTCCGTGATGGTATGAAACCGGTTCACCGGCGCGTACTCTATGGTATGAACGAACTTGGATTAGCGAGTAATCGCGCATACAAGAAGAGCGCCCGTATCGTTGGAGAGGTGCTGGGTAAGTATCACCCGCACGGAGATAGCGCCGTGTATGAAACCATGGTGCGCATGGCACAGGATTTTTCACTACGGTACCCGCTTGTTGATGGACAAGGAAACTTCGGCTCTATGGATGGCGATTCTCCCGCAGCAATGCGTTACACGGAAGTACGCCTTTCAAAAATTGCGGAAGAAATTCTTCGCGATCTCGACAAGGGCACGGTGGATTGGGCTTCAAACTTTGATGACACATTAAAAGAACCCACAGTGCTTCCTGCGCTTGTTCCTAACCTTCTTGTTAACGGCAGTTCTGGTATTGCGGTCGGTATGACGACCAACATTCCGCCACATAACCTTACCGAGGTAATCAACGGTTGTGTTGAAGTGATTGATAATCCTGATCTTCCCGATGAAAAATTAATGAAGATTATTAAAGCACCGGATTTCCCAACGGGCGGAATTATCTATGGATACGAAGGGGTTAAGGATGCCTATAAAACGGGACGAGGCAAAATTATCGTACGCGCCAGAGCAAGTATTGAAACGGGTAAAGGCGACAGACAACGTATTATTATTACCGAGGTTCCCTATCAGGTAAATAAGGCATCGCTTATTGAAAAGATTGCCGATCTTGTTCGCGATAAGAAAGTGGAAGACATTTCGGATGTGCGGGATGAATCTGACAGAGATGGGTTACGCGTTGTTATAGAATTGAAACGTGACGCGAACGCTGAAGTGGTATTGAATAACTTATACAAGCATACCCAACTTCAAACAACGTTTGGCGTTATTATGCTCGCGCTTGTCGAAGGGCGACCACATACGTTAACACTCCGCCAGATTATTGATCATTTCATTAAACACCGTAACGAAATTGTCGTTCGCAGAACAAAATTCGATTTAGCGGAAGCGGAAAAGCGAGCGCATATTCTTGAAGGCTACATCATTGCTCTGGATAACATTGATGAAATTATCCAACTGATTAAAAAAGCGAAAGATGTTCCAACTGCGCAAGCGCAGTTGATGAAACGGTTCAAACTCTCTGAGATTCAGGCTAAGGCAATTCTTGATATGCGATTGCAACGCCTTACCGGACTTGAACGCAAGAAGGTAGAAGATGAGTACAAAGAAACAATCAAGTTCATCCAAAAATTAAAAAGCATTCTTGCAAACAAGAAGCTTCAGATGCAAATTATTAAAGAGGAACTTGCCGAAATCAAGAAAAAGTATGGCGATGAACGCCGCACCGAAATTGTTTACAAGGCAGAACAGTTCAGCGTTGAAGATATGATTGCTGAGGAAGCCGTAGTTATCACCGTTAGCCATAGTGGGTTTATCAAACGGTTCCCCGTATCGGGTTATCGCAGACAGGCTCGAGGCGGAAAGGGCGTAACCGGCGTGACGACAAAAGAAGATGATTTTATCGAACACATGTTTATCGCCTCAACGCATAATTACATCCTATTCTTTACGGATAAGGGACGATGTTATTGGTTGAAAGTGCATGAAATCCCCGAAGCGGGACGAACGGCGCGCGGTAAATCCATTGTGAATTTAATTGAGAAACAACCGGATGAAAAAATTACGGCATTTGTTTCAGTAGAGCAGTTTGATGATGACCACTTTGTTGCTATGTTCACGGCACATGGTGTAATTAAAAAGACGGCTCTTTCGGAGTATGGTAATCCCCGACGCAATGGCATTGTCGCTATTTCGTTAGATAAAGGCGATGGTCTTATTGATGTGAAATTAACAGACGGTAAATCCGATATTGTTATCGGTACGAGCGAAGGGCTTGCCATTCGTTTCCATGAATCAGAAGCGCGACCAATGGGACGAACTGCCGGCGGCGTTCGCGCAATTAAACTTGCCAAGAAAGATAAAGTAATTGGCGCGGTTGCAGTCCGCAGACAATCAACTACGTTACTTGTCGTTTCGGAAGATGGATTCGGGAAGCGTAGTGATTTAACCGACTACCGTGTGAGTCACCGCGGCGGTAAGGGTATTTTTACACTCAAGATTACTGATAAAACGGGAAATTTAGTTGCTATCCGTGAAGTGCTTGATAATGATGATATCGTAGTGGTAACAACACAGGGAATCGTTATCCGACAGCCGGCAAAAACAATTCGCGTTGCCGGACGCAATACACAAGGTGTACGCCTTATCCGTCTCGACTCGAACGACCACGTAGCCGCAGTAGCCGCAGTTCCCGCAGAAGAAGACCCTGATGCGATTAAAGAAGTAACGGGTGAAGGTGAACAACAGGTGTTGTTTGAGGATAAGGGAAAGAAGAAAAAGTGAAAACCCGTAACGGGATAGCTACATAACGATTAACACAGATGAAGGGAATTTACAGAGCAAGAGAGATTCCCTTCTTTGTTTTACCCCCTCGCCCCCAAAATCTTCATCATTTTCTTAGTCACCTTTTGCCAGAAGCCGCGATAGGGTTGTTTTGCGCCGAATTGTTTTGCGTAGTCGCGCATGGCAAGGATCATCCCTACATCTGATTTTTTTTCGCGGCTGAGATAGTATTTGTGTGTCATAATTTCGACGTAGAGGTCGGAAGCAGTTTTTCCCGGGAAGACATTTACCACTCCTTCTGATTTGTATAGCTCGCACATCGGGATAAAAACATTCTTCAACCATTCTTGTGCGGCGTCGGCAAAGGTTATTTCGTATCCGCGTTGCTCACTCAGGTACCACTTGTGTTCTTCAATGTGTTTTTGAAGCGTATCAATATATTGGGCTTCGCGCACGGTTCCCAGTACAGTGGACATATCGAGTGAACTCATCTCCTCAAACTGCTTGCTTCGTTCCGCTACCTCATATAGCCGCACATAATTTTCTTTGATGTAGGTTTTATCTGTTTCGGTAGTTAATTCATCGCGGATAACACCTTCGGCGCGGAGGTCTTCATTCACCCACTCCATTGATTCAAAGAAGAAATTCAAGTCGGCGAGGCGCAGGGTTTCGCTTAATGTGTCGCGTACTTCTACCGTCTCTGCATCGGCAAGAATTGCTTTCAGCTGTGTTTGTTTTCCGATGTATGGCACATCAATCTTAATAAATTTTACCAGAGTGTTGGCAAGCGAGGCATCTCCCCAATACACACCGTTCGAGTGCATCTCAACAAATAAATTAATAATAGCGTCCCAGATGCGTTTTCTGTTTTCAAATGTGAACGCACGACGATAGAGTTGTGAGTCGGGCAGAACGCGATCAACTAAAAGGGTGACCGAGTGACCGAAAATATTTCGCTCGTACTGCTCACCGATTTGCGTTAGTACCCTCAGGGGTTTCTCTTCGCGCGATACGCATCCAACAGGAATAAGCGTGTGTATTCCCTTGGCGAGCATGCGTTTGTAGTTTTCTACTTCGCGCTTGGCAACATCGTAGCCAAGTTCTTTGATGACATAATTGTTTTCACCGACCTGAATAAAAATTACAACATGTCTGCCCAAGCCGCGTTTAATTTCAAGATGTTTAATCCCCAATTCTTTCCACTCCGCAATGGGATGTAACCAAGGAAGATGTTTTACTTCTTTCAAAAATGTTTTGTCAACATCGAATGTGAGTTCGGGGTAGGAAGATGATATTTTTTTTGATTTGGTTTTCATAGTGAGCAACCGGTATCAAACGATAAAGCCCACAACGTAGGTTATGGGCTTTATTGCTACTACTGTTTCGGTATTGGCAAAGCGTTGAGTTTCTTCTCCAACTTACACTCTGCAACCGCCCTGTTGAGAAGCGCCAGAATGTTGTTTTGCTCATCAAACTTGGGCTTTCCGAGAATTTCAGGCGTTTCTTGCCCTATGGGGTAATACGATACGCCATCATCGTACGCTTCAACGGAATCGGCAATATCGTTCGGGAGCGTTCTAAACGCCGTTATCTGGTCGAAATTGTCGTCAAACTTACTGCTTGATATGGCAAGCCGGCGCCTGACCCAATCGCGATTCTGGAACATATCAATATGAACAACACCATCAAG
>OBEQ011087350.1_pt1 | contig 16414 bp, 15 predicted proteins | sample 1670901 | NCBI WGS metagenome assembly OBEQ01 (sample SAMEA104232315, study PRJEB22302) | groundwater metagenome | biome: forest; feature: aquifer; material: groundwater | place: USA | collected 2011-08-07 | depth 5.4 m
ACGACCGACCGCAATCTCGGCTTCTTCGTGCGGTGGATTGAGGAATTTGCGAAACATACAGAGGTAACGGTCATTGAATGGCGAACCGGTTCGCGTCTCACGCGGTTCTTTCGGTACCAGTATCTGCTCTTGAAGCATCTGCCGAGCGCAGACGGCGTCTTCTTTCATATGTGCCCCGAGTACGCACTCGCGGCGCACTTTTTGCCGATGCTCTTTCGAGTGAAGACGGCGCTTTGGTATGTGCACAAAGAAGTAAGTGTGCGTCTCTGGCTTGCCGAAAAGTTGGTGGACAGAATCTTTACCGCTTCGCCCGAGAGTTTTCGTCTCCAAAGCAAGAAAGTTGCGGTGACGGGGCACGGAATTGATACCGAACTCTTTAAGCCGCCTGCCACACTGGCGGGCGGCCTCCGCCTTGTTACGGTCGGGCGAATCTCGCCAGTCAAAGACCTGCGCACTTTGATTTTCGGTCTTCTTGAGTTACGAAAGAAGTATTCAGGTGCCACACTCTCTCTCATCGGCATCCCCATTATCCCCTCTGACCGTGAGTACGAACAAGAACTTAAACGGCTCGTCACGGCAGGAGTGCATTGGAGTAATCTCCCGTTTGGAAAGATATACGAGAAAACATATACGGCATTCGTGCACGCGAGTCAGACGGGTAGTGTAGACAAAGCCGTGCTTGAGGCGCTCGCGGCGGGCTTGCCGGTCTTCACCTCAAGCGAGGCGTTTAACGCGTCAATACCCGGCATCTTCAAGTTTCGGCAGGGCGACCCGAATGATTTAGCAGAGAACATAGCGCGTGCTTTTGAGAGCGGAGAGTTGGTTGTAAGTGGAGAGGGAAGACAGTTTGTGAAGACACATCATTCGCTTCCGCATCTCATTACGCAGGTTCTCTCTTTTTATGCAGACAAAGACAACCTATAACCCATCTCTCTTCGCGGTACTGCGCGAGGCGGCGCGCGGTAAATCAGTCGGCAGAACACTCACCAATCTCTTCTGGTGTGGCGGGGAGGCGCTTCGTGGCGCGATTCTTGATATAGGGGGCGGTGGTGGACGAGGGAGTCACTATCGTTTCTTATCGCTCGCCACAGATGCACGTGTGCAAATCGTTGATGTGGTTCAGAGACCCAGTACGAATTTTGTGCTTGATATCACAAGAGAACGCGTGCCGCTCCAGAGCGGCTCACAAGACCACATCTTTCTCTTCAATATTCTTGAGCATCTGGCGTCGCCTGCGGTTGCGCTTCGCGAGGCGCACCGACTTCTGAAAGATGGCGGAACGCTCCTCGGCTCCATACCATTTCTGGTCAATGTGCATCCCGACCCACACGACTTTACTCGTTTTACAGGCGAGGCGCTTGAGGCGCTCTTTGCGCGCACGGGGTTTAAGATTGAGACGATTGTCCCAATCGGTCGCGGCCCCTTTCTCGCCGCGTACGAGCAGCTGGATATGCTTATCTGGAGTCCGCTTCATCTGGTCGGTCTCCCACTGGTTTGGTCGCTTGACGCACTTCTCGCGCGTCTCAAGCCGCGAAGAGATCTTCAGGCACAGTTCCCGCTTGCTTATAATTTTATCGTCAGAAAATAATGTGCGCCATAAATGGATTTTCGTGGTCTGACGAGACGCTCGTGCGCCGTATGAACGCTTGCACGGCACACCGCGGTCCCGACGGCTCGGGTATCTTTGTCAGTCCCGGCATATCGCTTGGTCACAACCGTCTCTCTATCATTGACCTCTCGCCTGCGGGGGCACAGCCAATGAAGAGTGGAAACGGGCGATTCGTTCTTGTCTTCAACGGCGAGATTTACAACTATCGCGAACTGCGCAGAGAACTTGAATCGCACTATTCTTTCAAGAGCGCATCCGACACCGAGGTGATTGTGGCGGCATATAGCCGCTGGGGAGCGCAGGCGTTTTCGCGGTTTAACGGCATCTTCGCTCTCGCGCTTTGGGATACCAAAGAACAGACGCTTCTCTTGGTGCGCGACAGGGTTGGTGTTAAACCGCTCTACTATTATCAGAAAGAAAGCCGACTTATCTTCTCGTCCGAGATTAAAGCGATTCTTGAACACACAGATGTGCCGCGGCAGATTGACCCGCTCGCGCTTGACCTCTATCTGCGGCTCAACTACACACCGGGACCACTGACCCTCTTTGAGGGGTTAAAGAAATTACTCCCCGGCGAGATGCTGAAGTACCGCGCGGGAACAATTGAGATTAAAGAATACACTCCGAAAGAAGAAGTGGTGCTTTCGTCCGCGCCGCGAGCAGAACTCGCCACCGAGTTGCGCGAGCGTGTCCGCGCGAGTGTGGCGGCACAACTTGTCTCCGACCGCCCCGTCGGGCTTTATCTCTCGGGCGGGATTGACTCAAGCGCCGTACTGGAGGGGATGACACGCGCGAGCAGTAGTGTTGAGACCTTTTCGGTCGGGTTCGCGCTCAAAGAGGGCGAGCAGGAAGAGAAGTTCAATGCCGACTTTGTGCTCGCGCGTCGAACGGCGAAGCACTTCGGCCCGACACACCACGAGGTGGTGGTCGCGCCCGACGAGATTCTGCCGCTTCTTGAGGATGCGGTCTATCATCTTGATGAGCCAATCTCAAACGCGACGATTATCCCCCAGCTCGCGCTCGCTCGGTTTGCAAAGAAGCGCGTCTCGGTGGTCTTGGGCGGAGACGGCGGGGATGAACTCTTCGGCGGCTACGAACGCTATCGACTCTCTCTCCTTTCTTCGTACTATCATTCTCTCCCTTCGTCCTTGCGTCGCGTCGCCGCCTCTCTCTACCCGCAATTCGGGAAGCTTGACACGACTGCAGGGATAGAACGATACGCGCAGTTCCATTTTCTGAAAGAAGAGGTGCTCCAGCCGCTTCTCGCGCCACCCCGCCGCTCTCGGGGTGGCGCGGAGGACTTCTTCGCCGCGCGATTCTTTAATCCTGTGAGAAGCATCTTCTCACAGGATTTTGAGGGGGAGTTTATGCGCGCTGACCGTGAGAGTTGGCTCGTGGACGAGTCGCTCTTGCGAAGCGACAAACTCGCGATGTCTTCGGGACTTGAGGCGCGCGTGCCGCTCCTTGACCTGTCGCTCGTTTCGTTTGCCGAGACCATACCGACTCGCTACAAAGTGTCGCTCTTTAATACAAAAATCATTCTGAAAGAGGCATTTCGCGGCTTTATTCCCGATGAACTTCTGCACCAAAAGAAGCGCGGTTGGTTCTCGCCGGGCGCCAAATGGTTGCGCTACCCGCATATTGCGAAAGCGGCGCGCGAGATTCTCTCTCCCGACTATGCGAGCGCCACCCGCGACCTCTTCAACTGGAGTGCCGTCCACGCTCTTTTAGAATCACATCTACAAGGCAACTACCACTTCACTGAACTTTGGACAATTCTCACGCTCCAACTCTGGGCGCGACGGTTTAAGATTACGCTATGATAAAAGTGTATATTGAAAAAGAGAATGCACCCGACCTGCCTATGTCGCTCGTCTTCTGGCCGAACTTCAGATTCCCGATTTCGCCCAAGCGGCTCTTCTTAAAAGAAATTATGGCGCAGTACACGGAGCCGTTCTTTCAGATTGTTGAGCAACCAGAAGATGCCGACTTCTTTTCCGTACCGTACGAGTATTTCTTTGCGGAAGATGAAGCCCAGCCGTACCTTCAGAATGTCTTCGCGAAAGCCAAAGCGGCGAGGAAGAAAGTACTCTTGTTTGACTATACCGACTACTGCGACCGCACGGTCTCGCTTCCTCTCCACGCGATTCTCTTTCGTGTCTCGGTCTATCGACATCACAAAAGAGAAAATGAAATCGTGATGCCGTACTTTGTAGAAGATATGGGCACACGATACAATCTCGTGCCGAAAGAGAATGAAGAAGAGTGTGTTGTAGGGTACTGCGGTCAGTCGCGGTTCGCGCATATCGTGAAAGAATGTCGCGCGCGCCTCAAGTGGTTCTTTTATTCTCTCTGGCTGCGTCTTTCGGACGACCACAACCCGTCGGTACACCAGCGTGGCGTCTTCTGGCGTACGCGAGCTCTTCGGATTCTCGCGCACGCACGCATTCCTCTCGCGGTCAAAGAACGCTCGTTCTATTCTTTGCATAGTTCTTCGCATACTGAAGACCCACAGACCGTACGCAAAGAGTACATTGAAAATTTGCGCGAGGCCGACCTTGCTCTCTGTATTCGCGGCGACGCCAATGCCTCACAGCGATTCTATGAAGCGCTCTCCGCCGCGCGTACCCCTCTCTTTCTTGATACCGATTGCGTCCTCCCACTTGAAGAGATTATTGACTACGATAAAGTTATTCTCCGGATTACTTCTGGTGAGATAGAGAGGATGCCTGAACGGGTGCGTGCCTGGCAGAAGAATAAGAGTAATGGCCTTGCCGCGCGGAATCTCTATACTTCATACTTGCGTCTTGACCGCTATTTTGCACTCGTCTTTGATCGTGAGAAGAGTCCATACAAAGATTTCCTGTACGCATCTTGACTTATGATTTTCGGGCAAGTACATAATGCACTTCCTGTGCCGATGGAATGAGTCGTGCGAGGCGCGCGATAAGAGCGCGCAAATTTTTCTTGAAACCCCTGCGTTTCCAGGGAGTGAGAACATCCCGTGTCTTTATCTGTAGTACTTCAAAACCGACTGTCGTACACATATACGAGAGTTCCTCCTGTGTATACTCTCTCCAGTGCCCCGTAAATTTCTCGCCATCTTTGAAGAACTCGGCAATAGGCCAATGTGGGCTTTTTCCTACAAGAAATCTAATCCGTTTGAGAAGAGTCGTCAGATTGGGTGTTGAGAGGATGAGATGTCCGCCTGATGCGAGCAAGAAGTAGCAATTAAGCAAAAATGTTTTTGGATCCTTAAGATGCTCTATGGTTGCGTCACTTGTCACGATATCTGTCGTTTGGTACAGGTTTTCGGGGAGCGAAGAAGTGATATCTTGTTTATCAATAATCAGCCCGATGCTCCTCCAGATACGCTTCAGGTCATCAATGGCGGTTCTGCCAAACATAGTATTATCGGTCTCGGGGAAGATGAAGTAATCAATGCCGTTTGCGTGGTACCCAGCAAGCCGCAGGGCAAGCGGGAGAATTCCGATACCGGTACCGAGGTCGAGTATTCGTTTTGTTCGCGCATTTGGAAGTCCCGCGATATACTCAAGCATGATGAGATAGCGTGGAGCATCAACTGTATATTGCCCAGAATAAGGGGTGAGTAACCGATATGCATCCGCAAGCGCCCCTTTGAGGGATAACGACATTTCTTTGCTCATAGTTGCAGTATAAAACATATGAAGAGACTTTTCTATATCGCCAATGTGCGTCTGCCGACCGAAAAAGCACACGGCATGCAAATTATGAAGTCGTGTGAAGCGCTTGCGAAGACAGGTCTTTCAGTTGAACTGCTGATACCGCGCCGTCTCAACCCGCTCAAGGCCAATCCGTTTGAGTATTATGGAGTAAAACATATCTTTAAGATAACGCGACTGCCCGTTCTTGATTCCGTTTCGTGCGGGAGAATTGGATTTTGGTTTGAGACGTTGGTTTTTCTTCTGATCGCACGCTTATATCTTTGGGGAAGGAAGGGTGTGGTCTATACACGCGAAGAGGTGGTCGGCATTTTCTTTTCAAAGTTCGTTCTTGAAACACACATGATTCCCGATCACCCAGGATTTTTTCGTCGTTTTATCTGGCGCAGAGCGAGAATGCACTTTGTGCTCACCAGTTTCATCAAGAGAAAATTGATAGCGTTGGGTGTGCCATCACAGAAGATTGCACTAGCGCCTGATGCGGTTGACCTCGCGCAATTTGATCTTGCGTGTACCAAAGACCAGGCACGGCAAAAAGTGGGGTTCCCCCAAGATAAAAAGATAGTCATGTACACCGGCAGTTTTTTTCTCTATGATTGGAAGGGGGTTGATGTCATGCTTGAAGCCGCAAAGGATTTCAGAAATGAAGTTCTCTTCGTACTGATTGGTGGAAGTGAACGCGAAGTAAACGAGGCGAAACACCAGTGGGGGAGAGAAAATATCGTGTTTCTTGGATATAGAGCGCCAACCGAGATTCCCCTCTATCTCAAAACTGCCGATGCGCTCATTATTCCCAATAAGAAGGGTACGCAAGTATCAGAACGATATACTTCTCCGCTCAAACTCTTTGAATATATGGCGTCTGGTCGCCCCATCATCTCATCTGACCTTCCCTCGCTTCGCGAGGTGGTCGGCGATTCAGAGGTGGTTTTCTTTGAACCAAACAATACTGCTGATCTCTCGCGGGCGATACGACGGGTGCTTGGTGATGCATCTCTTGCCGAGCGGCTCTCCAAGAATGTTCGCACAAGAGTCGGCGCGTTCACTTGGGATGTCCGAATGAAGACGATACTCCAGCAATTAAGAGAATTATAGTACGCAACAGAAATCAATATGACCCCCTGGGACGCATTTTTTAGAGAACGACTGACATGGCTGTTGTCAGAGAAGAAATCAATTATTGATATTGGAGGAGGGCTTCGAGTTTCTAAAGAAAAAGGGAATAGATACGATTCACGTAATGAATGGATAGGTGAACTTATCAGAACTCATCATATCGCGTACAAAATCCTCGATCCGATTCCTGATTATAAACCCGATATCATTGGAGACATTCATCATCTCCCCCTTGCTGACAATTCTGAGGAGGCAATCGCCTGCATCGCGGTACTCGAGCATGTCACCGACCCATTTTTAGCGAGCAGAGAAATGCATCGGGTGCTTAAGCCAGGAGGAATGTGTCTCGTCTATCTGCCGTTCCTTTATTATTTTCATGCCGAAAAAGGGTACTACGGTGATTATTGGCGCTATACCAAACAAGGTCTCGGTCTTCTCTTCAAGGATTTTTCTACCATCGAGATACAGTCGGTACGCGGCGCAATTGGGACGCTTGTTCGACTCACGCCGCTCGGACGCTATCGATGGCTCGAAAGAATCGCGTACTACGCCGATATCGCTTTCGGAAAACTTGCGAGCAATCAAGTGAGCGGATATGTTGTCTTTTTGGTCAAATAGTATTTAATAGTTACCTATGAAGACACTGACGGTTATCGCACCAGTATATAATGAGGAGGAAGTTATTAGCGATTTTTATCGCGAACTAAGACGCGCACTTGACGGACTCACTGACTACCGTTCCACGATGCTTTTTGTAATCGGACGGGGCACCGACCGCACGCTTGCGATTGTTAAAGAACTTGCCGTCACAGACCCTGCACTCAAAGTACTTTCCCTCTCCGCGCGAGGAGGGCACCAGATGCAGCTCCTTGCCGGTATTGACCACGCGGATACCGATGTAGTGATTATGATGGATTCCGACCTGCAACATCCGCCCGCCGTCATTCCGAAGTTACTTGCCGAGTTTGAGAAAGGAAATGATGTTGTCTGTACTCTTCGGGAAAAATCCTCGGATCAAAGCATATATAGAAAGTTGAGTTCTGATCTCTTTTATTTGTTGTTGAACCTTATTTCTGAGGTGACTATCTCTCCAAATGCCGCCGACTTTCGCCTCATATCCAAACGGATTGCCGCGATTCTCAGAAAAGATATTCGTGAACGCAATCTCTTTCTGCGTGGTATTGTGCCGTGGCTCGGATTCAATCAGACCGCCGTAAGATTTACTGCCAATCCGCGTCGTGCTGGAAAGAGCAAGTATTCACTTCCGCGTCTTATCACCTTCGGACTTTCTGGTGTGGTTTCGTTTAGCCGAAAGCCGCTCCGCGTAGCTACGGTCGTCGGTCTCGGATTCGCGTGTGCCGGGTTTCTCTACGGGCTCTTCACCGTTGTCCAGTATGTGTTTCTTAAATCGCTCCCGTCCGGTTACGCCACACTGGTTGTTTTGCTCTCGGTCTTCGGGGGACTGCAACTCGTCTTCCTCGGCATCATTGGCGAGTACATCGGCGCCATCTTTGATGAGGTCAAGAGACGCCCACACTATATTATTGATGAAAAGATAAATTTCTAGATATGCACTGCCATATCTGTAATCATACGGATGTCGCAATGCTCGATAAACCGTTCGAGGTCTATTTTTGCAAGCATTGTAGTCATGAATGGAGTGCTCTCCCCCCGGAGCGTCAAGAAACCTATAGCCAAGAGTACTTTAGAGAGATACACAAAAAATGGTTTGAACATCCGCACCTCTCTCTCTTTAACCAAATTAATGCCTTCGTGAACGAGGTCGTCCATCAGCGCGCAGGGGTCATCTCTTTTCTTGATGTGGGATGCGGTCAGGGGGACTTACTCCGCTTTATGCGAAACGCCGGAAGTCCCGCCCTGCTCTCTGGCATTGACCTTGTCTTGAATACCGACACCGGCATTCGGTATTATCAGGGTGATGTGGTTACCTTTCCTTTCGCGAAAAAGTTCGATGTCGTTTCAGGTTTGATGGTCATAGAACATATCGGGGACCCGCACGGATTTATACAAAGAATAACTTCGCTACTCAATCCGCGCGGTATCGTAATTATAAACACGATTAATGCAAGCGGATTGCTCTATAGGTTGGCGTGTGTTTTTCGATGTATCGGTTTTCGAGGTCCCTTTGAACGGCTCTACGACAAACATCATCTTGAGCATTATGGAACGAGATCTCTTCGGGCACTCCTCGAGTCAGAAGGATATTGCATCAGGACGCAACGAGTACACAACTTCCCGCTTCAAGCTCTCGATCTCCCGAAAGGGAATACATTCCTCGCATTTCTCTACCAATGCGGCGTTGCCTGTGCATTCTTTCTTACTGCGCGGTGGGGGGGGGTGCACCAGACCATTGTCTGTGAAAAAAAATGATTCGTTTTCCCCTCCGGTTTCTTATCGCGGTGCTCTTGGTCGTTAATCTCTATTCGGTCGGAACCTTGATGACCAAACCTGCTTACTGGTATGACGAAGCACTCAATGTTGAACTCGCGCGCAACTTTGCGGACTTTGGGAAGTTAGACCTGATTGTTGCGCCAGATACTTTTTCTGGTAGGGGAGCAACCGTTGGTTCAACTGGCTATCCAATAACCGTCCCACTCGCCGGGTTTTTCAAGGTCTTTGGGTTCGGCTTGGCGCAAGCGCGCATCTTTATGCTCTTGTGGATGAGCGCCTGTCTTCTCGTTCTCTTTTTTGTCGCGCAAAAACTCTGGGGACACATGGTTGCATACGGAAGTACGCTTCTCGTCGCAACTTTTGCCCCGTTCTATGGAAACGGCAGAAGCGTGATGGGCGAGATTCCTGGTTTTCTGTTCTTTCTCCTCTCCTTTTATTTCTTGGAAAAAGAGAAATGGTGGCAATCGGGGGTCTTGCTCGGGCTCACGGTTGTCTCGAAACCTTCGGTTTTCATCTTTCTTATTCCGGCATATATGCTGGTTCTTTTATGTAGAAACGCTCTCTGGAAGGATAACATAATTCATCTTGCGAAAGTGGGAAGCGCTTCACTTACCGCTCTAGTACCGTGGTTTCTTATTTATTGGGAGGAAATCTTAGAGGGCAGTATTGTAACGAAGATCGTCAGCCATTTCACGAACCCCTATCAGGAAGCAGGGTTAAGTATCTGGACGAATGTGAGCCATAATCTCTCTACATTCTTTCACTCAAGCACACTGGTTTATTTTCTTATCTTGTTCCTCTTGGTTATTGCCGCACTTTATCTTGACCGCGCGCTTGTTCGCACACATCGGAGTATCTTTATCCTTTCTGCCGTCTATCTCCCGCTCATCTTCTTCCAATATCTCAAGAGCGCCGGGTATCTGCGCTACCTCATTGCCGCCGAGTTTCTCGTCTTCATCCTTTTTCTTCTGGCACTCCCAATTCTCACGCGCCGTTATCTCCCCGCAACCATCGCTCTCCTTGTCGTCTTTCAATGTACGCATCTGCTTTGGTTCTCTGATATCTATGCGGGAGAGAGGACTCAAAAGACACTCTCCTACCTCTCGTCCGCGTATCCTGAAGGCACGATTGGGATTATGAATCTGCCGCAAGTCGGGAGTTTCATCGCCTCCGACCGGAAATATCAGTATCTCTCTACCTATGGCTTGTGGCAATTTGGTGTCAACCCTCTTCTATTGCCGTTTGAACAGATACCAGGTATTCTCGTTGCTGATTCAGACGACCCTGCGTTTTCTTCGTTCTATGCGAAAGACACGGCGTTTTCGGAAGGATTTACCGTGTATAGGAGAAAGAAATAAAATTATGTGGCAAGGCAAGAAAGTATCGGTGGTCTTTTCAACCTTCAGAGAGAAGGACTCAATTCGGCACTCCATTGAGGATTATTTCGCCACGGGATTTGTAGATGAAGTGGTCGTGGTGAATAACAATGCGGAGCCGGGGACGGACGAGGAAGTGAGGCAGACAAAAGCGCGGCTTGTTCACGAATCAAAACAGGGCTATGGGTATGGGTATCAGCGCGGTATTCGCGAGGCAGTTGGGGAGTATATCTTTCTCTCCGAGCCGGACGGAACATATAAGGCATCTGACTTGGAGCGGTTTTTGGTTTATGCGAAAGATTTTCCAGTCGTGATGGGAACGCGGACGAATCAAAGCAGTATTCTGGAAGGGTCGGCTATGGGATTTTGGAGAAAATGGGCGGATGTCATTGAAGGCAAGATTATTGAATTTCTGTTTCTCACTAACTCGGTGACTGATGTTGGTTGTACCTGCAAGCTCCTGCGCCGAGATGTTGCCGAGGAGTTAAGTCGTCGCTGGTGCACGACCAACGCTCTCTTTGCTACCGAACTTCTGCTTCTCGTTGTCGCGAGGCGGATTAAGTTTGTTGAAATACCAATTACCTTCGGAGAACGAGTGGGAGAATCAACGCTGACTGGTCGGTGGTGGCAACTTTCAAAATGGGGACTTCATATTTTGTGGTTTATCATGACCTTTTGGGTGCGTTGGATCTTCGGACGCGTCTGATGCCGTTTTCTTTATGAAAAAACAATCTCCTACTTTTAACGGAAAAACGCTTTTGGTATGCGGGGGGGCGGGCTTTATTGGCTCAAACTTTATTCGATTCATTCTTTCTAAGCACCCGAAAGCGCGAATCATAAACTTTGACAAGCTGACCTATTCAGGGAATCTGGATAATCTCAAGGAAGTGAGTCGCGATAAGCAGTATCTTTTCGTGAAAGGAGATGTATCGGACCAGAAAAGAGTCGCCGCGGTCTTCACAAAACACCGTCCGGATTTTGTGATTAATTTTGCAGCAGAGACCCATGTGGACCGAAGTATTCATGTTGGAGCGCTGGAGTTCATTAAGACGAATGTGGAGGGAGTTTTTAATCTCTTGGAAGCGGTGAAGGACTTTGCGCAGGTGCAGAAATATCTGCAGGTCTCAACGGACGAGACATTCGGAAGTTTGTCTCTTGATTCTCTCAAGAAATTTCGCGAAGATACGGCGTTTGCTCCTAATGTTCCTTACGCCGCGACCAAAGCCGGCGGAGACCTTTTGTGTCGCGCGTATCATTCCACTTGGAAAACGCCCGTGGTGGTCACCCACTGCTCAAATAACTACGGTCCGTACCAGTATCCCGAAAAGCTCATTCCGTTCTTTATCACGCGCGTTCTGGAGAACAAAAAAGTTCCGCTTTACGGAGACGGCACGAATGTGCGGGATTGGATTTATGTAGTGGACCACTGTAGGGCATTGGAGCTCTGTCTGCTCTACGGGAAAGCAGGCGAGGTCTATAACATCGGAGCGGATAACGAGATGAGCAATCTAGAGATTGCACGCCTCATCTTGAAGAAATTCAACCGCGACGAATCAGGGATAGAATTTGTCGCGGACCGCCCTGGGCACGACCGGCGGTATGCAATTGATGCGTCAAAGATTCACCGAGAACTTGGGTGGAAGCCCATCGTTACCTTTGCGAAAGCATTTGACGAGACGGTTGAATGGTATATACATAATAGTGCGTGGATTGAGAAGGTGCGTAAAAAGACAGGGGTCTTCAATCCGCATATTGATTTATGGAAAGCGCATATAAAAAGATGAAGGGCGTTGTATTGGCGGGGGGACTCGGTACGCGGCTCTACCCGCTCACCAAAGTTACCAATAAGCATCTTCTCCCGGTTTATAACAAACCAATGATTCTTTACGCGCTTGATATTCTGAAACGTTCGGGAGTGACCGAGATTCTGGTGGTATGCGGCCGTGAGCACGCGGGGCACTTTATGAACTTTCTCGGTTCCGGCGCAGAGTATGGGTTAAAACTCTCCTATGCTCTGCAGGATAAAAATAATGGCGGTATCGCGGATGCGCTTCGGTATGCCGAAGATTTTTCTGATGGTGGAAATCTCGCGGTCATTTTGGGAGACAACATCTTTGGCAACGACTTTACGAAGGAGGTGGCGGATTTTACGGGTGGGGCTAGGGTCTTCTTCAAGAAAGTAAATGATCCCGAGCGGTTCGGTGTTCCCGTCTTTAACAAGACACTGACGCGTATTATAAGTATTGAGGAGAAGCCAAAAAAGCCGAAAACCCGATTTGCACAGGCAGGTTTTTATCTTTACGACTGCACTGTCTTTGCGATGATTAAGAAACTTAAACCGTCCGGGCGTGGCGAATTGGAACTGACCGATGTAAATAACGCCTACTTAAGAGATGGGCGACTTCGTTTTTCCTTCATTAAGGGGTCGTGGTATGATGTCGGGACTTTTGATTCCCTCCTCCTCGCGAGTAAGGAGATCGCACGGCACACAAAAAAGAATGGCACTAGATTTTAATAAAGTTCTTATAACGGGCGGTAGCGGTATGATTGGGAGGTATCTTGATGTCGGTCTGCGTCCCTCAAAAGCGGAGTTTGACATCACTGATACAGAGCGAGTCGCTTCTTTTGTAAAGAAAATGCAGCCGACCGCGATTCTTCATTTCGCGGCATTGACTGATATGGCTTACTGCGAAAAGAATCCGAAAGACGCGTTTCGCATCAATGCCGAGAGCACCAAAGTTCTCGCCAAAGCTGCAACTGCGGTCAATGCCCGATTTATCTATCTCTCCACGAACGCGGTCTTTGACGGCACCAAAAGCACTCCCTATGATGAAGCAGACCTCCCTTCGCCTGCCAATGAATACGGGAAGAGCAAGCTTGCTGGAGAAGCGCAGGTCAAAGAGTATGCGCGAAAATGGCTTATCGTACGCACCGCGCGCGTCTTTGGAGGAGGAAAAGCGGCTGACAAACGATTCGTGGAAAAGATTATTCATCAACTGCGAGAGTCGGAGATACACGCAATTGACGATTGTCTTGATACGCCAACCTATGCGAAGGACTTGATACAGACGATGAAATCGCTCATGCGAGAGGGGAGAACAGGGGTCGTTCATATTACCAACAGCGGTATCGCATCCCGCTTCCTCCAAGCGAAATATATCGCTGACTTTTTCGGATACCGCGGTCGTCTCGTTCCTGTTTCTTTGAATTATTTTCACCTCACTCCGCCGCCGCTTTACAACGAAGCGCTTGTCTCAAAAACAACTCGGCTTCGCCCGTGGCAGGAGGCACTTCGGGAGTATCTTGAGACAGAGTGGAGATAATATGACGCGCGCTTTTCAGAAAACACAATGCCGCATCTGCGGGAATAAGCATCTTATTCCCGTACTGAATCTTGGGTCCCTGCCGCTCGCAAATAGTTTTGTGACGAAACGTGCATTGAAGCGTCACGAAGCACGATTCCCGCTCGCGGTTCAATTGTGTAGCGAATGCTCGCTTCTCTCGCTCCGTCATGTGATTGACCCGAGAATTCTTTTTAAGAACTATCGTTATCTAACAGGTGCGAGCATCCCTCTGGTTGCTCATTTTGAGGAAGAAGCTAAGATGATTGCACGGAGATATATCCGAGACAAAGACGATTTGGTGGTTGAATTTGGGTCAAATGACGGCGCGCTTCTCTCTGCGCTTAAAGGAAGATGTAGGGTGCTCGGCGTTGACCCTGCGAAGAATCTCTCCGCGCTCGCCACCCGACGCGGCGTTCCGACGGTTACCGCGTTTTGGGGAGAAGAGACCGCTCGGCGCATCCAAAAGAAATATGGTCAGGCGAAAGTTATTGTCGCGAACAATGTCTTCGCGCACATAGACGACCTTCACGATTGTATGCGAGCCGTTTCTCTGCTTCTGCGTGACGACGGCGTCTTTATCTCCGAGTCCCACTGGGTCGGCAATCTCATTGGAGAGGGAGGATTTGACCAGATATACCATGAACATCTCTCGTACTATTCGCTCCACGCGCTCGCGCGTCTCGCTCGCGCCCACGGATTGATAATCGGTGATGCGGCACTCGTCCCCATTCATGGCGAGTCCCTCCGTGTCTCTATGAAAAAGCATGGAACCCCTCGTGTTTCAGTGCAACGATTGCTTTTGCGGGAACAGAAGATCGGTCTGACCCGACCAAAAGTATTTCGTGAATTTGCGACGAAGGTTGAGAAGAATCGCCGCGACTTACAGTGTCTTCTCAAGGAATTGAAGAACAAAGAGAAGACCATCGCCGGGTATGGCGCTCCGGCGAAAGGAAATACCCTGCTCAACTATTTCAAGATTGGTCCTGATACTCTCGATTTCATCACCGATACGACTTTGACGAAACAAGGCTTATACACGCCAGGAACGCAGATTCCAATTCTGTCTCCTAACGCGCTCAGACGCAACCCGCCGGACTATCTCCTCCTTCTCGCATGGAACTACGTAGACGCAATTCTGAAAAAAGAAAAATCGCTCCGAGCGAAAGGCGTGAAGTTTATTATTCCCGTGCCTGAGGTGCGGGTGGTATAATGCCTTGTTATGAAATGCGTTATCTGCGGTTTTTTGATGCGGGGACAAAAGCAGGCGAGACATCTCCTGCGATTTATCCGCTGTCCGAACTGCACGGGCTATATGACCACAGAGCAAGAGGTGGCGGTCTATCCCCAGACATATTTTACCGAAGAGACGACTGACAAGAAGAAAAAAGGTCTCTTTAGTCCTATGCTTGACTTCTTTTTGTGGTTGCGAATGAGAAAGATTGTCCATCTGCTTCCACAAAGAGGCGGAACGGTTTTGGATTATGGCTGTGGCAACGGCAAGTTGGTTGCCTATCTCCGAGACAAAGGGTTCTTGGTTGAGGGGTACGACCCTTCGCCAGGAGCAGTTCTTCTCGCGCAGAAATGTGGACTCCCTGTTTGGGGCGTGGTTCCCGATAAGAAATACGATATGGTTATGTTTTGGCACTCTCTGGAACACACGGAGACGCCTCTCAAAGATATTGAAGCAATCACATCGCGCTTAAAACCAGACGGGCGAATATTAATCGCCGTCCCGAACGGCGATTCTCTCGAGGTGTATCTCGCGCGGGACTTGTGGTTTTGTTATGACTGGCCGTTCCATCGCGTTCACTTCACGCCGAAAGCACTCACGATGCTTCTCCAGAAGACGGGATTCCGCATTCTCTCTGTTTCTCATTTGAATTTGGAATATACGGTATCGTCTTTGGCGCAGACATTTCTGAATCTGTTCTTGCCAACAAACGCGCTCTATAGTTTTGTCGCTGCGCGGCGGAGCACGGTCGGTACGATTACGCTCGCCGCGTATAGTGTCGCCTCGCTTGCGCTACTTAGTATCTTCTCACCGATTCTTCTTTTATTCTTTATCGTTGCCGTGGTCACCAAAAGAACCGCGGCTTTTATTGTGGTCGCACAGAGAATATGAATACTATCAAAACATACCGTTCTGAGATTCTAGTATTTCTTGCGGTCTTCATTCCTCGCGTTCTGTATTCGATCGTCGTCTCCTTCCACTCAGGGAGTCATGGCTTCATTTCTTTTTCAGATGCGGAGATGTTTGTGCACCAAGCCAATAATCTTTTGGAGCACGGGGTGATGAGTCGGTTTTCAGAGCCCCCTTATCTGCCTGATCCGCTTCGCACCCCCCTGTATATTTGGTTTCTTGCCGCATTGCTCTCTCTGAAGGCATCGTTCTTTGGTATGGTAACGATACAGAATATATTGGCGGCAGTGTCGGGCGTCCTTGTTTATCGTATCGGCAAGACACATCTTAACTCGTCGCGCGCGGGGTTCCTTGCCGCACTTCTTTTTGGCGTTGAGCCGATGTCTATCTATTGGAACAACCTCTTAATGTCTGATGATTTATTCGCATTTCTCTTTATTGTGACTGTCTATTTATTTCTGGAGAAGCGATGGTATCTCGGGGCGGCGGCACTGGGTATCGCGACGCTCACGAAACCGGTTGCTCTTTATTATCTCCCCATCTTTCTCATCTTTGCGGTCGTCACGCTCTATTCCCGCGGGGATGTGCGTTCGGTCATTACCAAAGGACTCTTAATAGTGGTCATCTTCACTGCTGTTCTCTTCCCGTGGATGATTCACAACAAAGTTGTCTTTAACCGATGGGAACTCTCCACCGCTGGCTGGCTGAATCTG
>OBEQ010179265.1_pt1 | contig 16413 bp, 22 predicted proteins | sample 1670901 | NCBI WGS metagenome assembly OBEQ01 (sample SAMEA104232315, study PRJEB22302) | groundwater metagenome | biome: forest; feature: aquifer; material: groundwater | place: USA | collected 2011-08-07 | depth 5.4 m
ACTATTCTAAAATTTTTCACATAACCAATTTACATCTAAGCCTCTGACGGGAGTTGCACCCGCGACCTGCAGTTTACGAAACTGCCGCAATAGCTACTATGCTACAGAGGCGTTGTTTATTCATATCTTATATTTGTTTATCTATTATTAATCTTATTAACAAATAGAATCTGATTTTTTGAATGCTTTTTATATGTTTTCCTACAGTTTTCCGAGAATTGCATCTTTTGTCTCTAATGTTTTTTGACACTCAAAACAAACAGTATGTTTCTTTCCTTTTTTATCTTTTACAATCGTTCCTTTGATTTTCTCTAAGAACAACTCCTGAATATTCTTTTTGCAAATTTCGCATTTCATGCTATCTGGAGAAGTGTTTTGTTATTTAAATCCATCTTTTGCACATACTTTTTTAAACAATCCCCTTTTTCTTTTTCATCATGCGGACGTGCCGGAGCGGTCAAACGGGGCAGGCTTAGGTTGTAATTTCAGAAGACACCTGTTAGCTTAGTGCTTTCGCAGGTTCGAATCCTGCCGTCCGCATTTCTTATTTTTATTTAAAATATATCAACGTCGTTCCGCGGCATTGAACCACAAGTGAAATGCCGCATTGCACTTCAGGTTCATGAAGGGTGAAACCCTCATTTCGAATCCTGCCGTCCGCATTTTAGTTTACATCATATCTCTTACCTCCTATTTTTTAAATTCTTCTTTTTTCTCTTCGTTTATGACAACTCCACTCTGTCCTTACTTTGGCTCTTGTGGAGGCTGTACTTTTCAACATCTTTCCTATGAAGAGCAGCTTGATAGAAAAAAGAATGAGTTAATTCAAGCTTTGGGAATACTTGAACAGAAAGAAAAAATAACAATTTTCTCAGATAAAGAATATTTTTACAGAAATCGTATGGACTTCATTTTTCATGCAGGAGGTATTGGCCTTCGAAAAAAAGGAGATTGGCGACACATAATTGATATTGACAAGTGTGTTATATCTAATGAATTTCTTAACACGCTCTTGCAAGAGGTACGATTATTTTTCAAGGGCTGTGATTACTTTGATGTTCGAAAAAATGTTGGAACGTTTAGATATGCAGTCATAAGAACACCTGTAGGGGATTCTTCTATTTCATTTGTTTTGAATTCAGATTCATCAAAAATAGCTGAAGCAATTGATCAAATAAAATTATTTTCAGAAAAGACAAGTGCAAAAAATGTTCTTGTAACGTATGTTCCTTCTCAAACAGATGTGAGTATTTCTTCTGATTTTTTTGTTGTCAAAGGAACGGATATACTCCATGAAACTTTTCTTGGAAAAAATTTTGAGTATTCTGTACAAGGATTTTTTCAAAACAATTCAGTCATGGCAGAAAAAATGCATCAGTATGTTCATAAAATTATTAAGAGTTATGATACTGCAAAATTTCATCTCTTAGATCTGTATGGAGGCGTTGGAACATTTGGAATAATCAATGCAGAAAACTTTCTATCAACAACAATTATCGAAGGTGATAAAAATTGTATTGATGCAGCTAAAAAAAATATTCAATTGAACAACACTCAAAACACTAGTGCTCTTGTTCTTGATGCAATGCAATTAAAAAAATTAAATATGCCAAAACCTCTTATCGTCATTACTGATCCGCCACGGTCAGGAATGCATCCAAAGACTATTGAAAAACTTGTTTTATTAAAACCTCATTTAATCATTTATGTTTCTTGCAATCCTGCCGAGCTTGCAAAAGAATTGCCCAAGTTTAAAGAATATGAACTTGCAAGTATTGCTTTATTTGATTTATTTCCGCAAACTCCACACAGCGAAGTTGTTATAGAATTAGTTAGAAAAATAATTTCATAGAAAATGGTGTTGACTTTGATTATTCCTTCTTAATGAATACCTCTCATACTATTACTACAAAAAAAGTTTTTTATTTCTATATTCTTTCTAAAAAACGGCTCTGTAAAAAATGTAGGTAGCGTCTATTGCGAATGCCTCTCGAGAAATAAAGAAAAACTGACAAAGGGGACGCTCCATCCGGGAAATGTCAGTCTTCCAAAAAACTATTGATGGTATGAGTGACGCTTGCCCGAGTCCGAATGGACGAGATTTTCTACAGAGCACTAAAAAACAGAATCTATTTAAACAAATTCAATTTAATATTCACTATGGTAACAAAGGTTGATTCTGTGATTTTATCCGAAGTAAAACTTCTCTTAAAAGAATATGGTGATATTTTTTCTTCTTTTGATGCAAGACCATTTGAAACAAGAGCGCTCTCTGTTGATTTTTTAGATGAACTAAGGCGCGCTACAAAAGAAAAAGATCATCATTTCTTTTTACATTTATTTATCCCTGCAAATAAAAGAAATATTTCTGATGAAAAAACGATTAGAACACGTCTCCTTATACATTTTAAAAAACACGCAGCATTACTCTCGCAAGAGAAGAAAGAAATTATTAAAGAAGGTATTTGGTTTATTCTTGCAGGAGTAGTCATTATGTTTTTTTCAACACTTATTCTTTTCAAACAATATAATGCATATTTTTTGATGAGTTTTTTACTCATCCTTCTTGAACCGGCAGGATGGTTTTTATTCTGGGAAGGATTAAATCATGCAATCTTTGACCCGCGAAAAAAGAATGCAGAACTTACTTTTTATCAAAAAATGTCGCGTAGTGATATTCATTTTCAGAGTATGAAAAAGGAATAATCAGATAAATAAAAAAAACTCGCTACTCGTGCCTATCCCCGTCATAAATGATGAGGTATTACGACACTCGCTTAAACGCGAGTTGTCAAAAACCACCAGTCAAAGACTGGTGACACGGAAGAAACCCTATGAGGGTTCGATAAAAATCCTAGAATTTTTAGCGTGCTCAAAAATGGGAACGCCCATTTTTGACATTTGACACTCAATATTCCGCGACTGGTGCTTTTTGAGCACACAGATTCCACACCACTCCTCATTCAGAGGAGTGGAATACTGTTGTTTTGAATTGATAGGTTCGCCCTAAAGGGCGAAATATTAAACCCGCAAGCAAGCTTCGCTTGTCAATAAACATATGGCGAATAAATTGAATCAATAATATTTTTTCCTTATTATTCATATATACTTTTTCTATGTCCCATTTTGATTACAAAAATAATTAACTGTTCATTTTTAATCTCGAGAATGATTCTGTAATCTCCTGTTCTTAGCCTATAATAATCTTCTCCAACAAGTTTTGTCACATAGGCTTGAGGTCGTATTTTTATTTTTTCAAGACCGTTTTGTATTTGTTCTTGTGTTTTTCTTTCAAACTTCTTGAATTGTTTGAGTGCAATATCTGAGAAGATAATGTCATACATTTAAAGTTTCAACTCTTTTTTTATATCATCCCATCTGTGAAATTTTCCTTCTTTTATTTCTTGACGAGCTTTTTCAATTTCTTTTTTTGTTTCTTCGTTTAAAGTTTTTGTGTCCTCTACAAGATTCCAAATTACTTCTTCATATGTTTCTCTATCAAATAATTTTCTTTTTACAAGTTCTTCTTGCAATTCTGTACTTATTTGAATAGTTGTTGTCATAAGAGTTATTCTTTATAATGAACTATAGTTCAATATGGTATATAAATCTTTCTTTTTTAAAATTTTAAAATAATATTGATTAATTAATTCTTTAATCTATTTTTTCGTTTATTTCCTTTTTTTCATCCGTCACATTTATATACCAATTGATACTTTTATCTATCAAATGATCGGAAAAACTACCACTCAAAAAGTTTTGAATCTTATTTTTAAATATGATGGACCTTCTTCTTATCCTAGAGAAATAGCAAGAACTCTTAATCTCTCTATGTCTGTAATACTTTCCGCAGTCAAAAAACTTGAAAAGGAGAAGTTGATAAAAGTTACTCGTTTAAAAGCGTTCCATTCCATTGTTCCAAATTATGATAACCTTCATTTTTTTCATCTTAAAAGAGTGTTCAATCTGGAACAACTTTACGAATCAGGATTGATAGAAGCAATATCTAAATCCTGTGGACATCCTCAAGCAATAATTTTATTTGGATCATATTCGAGAGGAGAAGACAATAATTTATCTGACATTGATATTGCAGTAATCCAAGGTACGGAAAAAAATTTAGATTTTTCAAAATATGAAAAACAATTAGAACGTAAAATTTCTCTTCATTTTGTTGATCTCAAAAAAGCGAGCCAAGAATTTAAAAGTAATCTCTATAATGGAATTGTACTTGAAGGCGCTTTATGAGAGAATTTAAAACATATGTGCAATCAAATGAAGTAAGAAAGCAAAATCCAGATCGTAACCTTGCAAAGTCAAATGCGAAAGCAGGATTGGAAAGATTAGATTTGGCAAAAGCATTATTGCATACTCAAAAACCAAAATATGTTGTTGAAAATGCTTTTGAAGCATTACGTGAAGTTATTGATGCAGTTCTCTTTTCTAAAGGATACAAATCTTATTCTCATGAAGCTTCTGTTTCTTATCTGGTCTTTCTTGGTTTTTCGCCTTCAGAAATTGCACAAGTCGATAGTTTGCGAAAACAACGTAATGGTATAAAGTATTGCAGCGAGGAATCAACAACTACTCAAGCAGAAACTGCGGTCATTATAGCAGAAAAAACAATAAAGAAGATTCTTTCTACAGCAAAAATTTTGTGATCATTCAAACTTATTTTTGATTAAATACTTCTCAATTTCGTCATAATTGATACTATGTTTTCTTATACTTTTGACTATTTTCCACTACCTTTATTAACTTCCTTTACTATAATATCCCTATGCAAGAAAACACTCCTTTCAAAAAAATATTCGGAAATACTCCTATTCTTGGAATGATTCATCTTGCGGGAGAAGATCCTGTTTCTTATGCACTTAATGAAATCTCTCTCTACATTGAAGAAGGCGTAACTGGTGCAATTATTGAAAACTATCACGGATCAATTAATGATGTCATAAATGTGCTTGAGATTACTTCAAAATTTTCAACGCCGTTTTTGTTTGGAATAAACATTTTACCAAATAATTTTTCACGTGCATTTTCTCTTGCAAAAAGATATGCTACTGAATTTATTCAATTAGACTATGTTGCCGGAAAATATACCCAAGGAGAATTACCTGTTACAGAATACCTTATAGAAAAAGAAAAACAAAAAAACATAATTGTTCTTGGTGGTGTGTGGCCAAAGTATTATACACCAGTAAAAGAATCTCAACTTGAGAAAGATTTGCAAGAAGGAATAAAAAGATCTGATGCAATCGTTGTTACTGGAAACGGAACAGGAAAGGAAACGCCAATTGATAAAATTAAGATGTTTAGATCTTGTATTAAAGAACATCCTCTCGTTATTGGTGCAGGAATAACTGTCCAAAATGCATACGAACAATTATATATTTCTGATGGTGCAATTATTGGAAGCGCATTTAAGATCGATAATAAAACTGAAAATGCTGTCGACAAAATACGCGTAAGAGACATAATGGATGTTGTAAAAGAAGTGCGCTGCAAAAAGGAAAACAAAGATTAACAATTCACTGTTAACAAAAATAAAAATTATCATAAGGATATAAAAATTATCACAACAAGATAAAAATAATTAAAATAGAATAAAAACGTTCTAAATAAAAAAATAAAATCACACACATGAAACATTGTATTATTCACACTGACGGTGGTTCTCGGGGAAATCCTGGAAGAGCAGGAATAGGTTTTGTTATCTGGAATGAATTCTATAAAAAACTTTTTGAATATAAAGAGTATATTGGAATTACAACAAACAATGTTGCAGAATATACTGCACTCATAAAAGCGCTCGAAAAATGTAAATCATTTACAACAGAAGAAGTTTCAGTTTTTATGGATTCAGAACTTATTGTTCGGCAAATGCAAGGAAAATATAAAGTAAAAACAGAACATATGAAACCTCTATTTGCTCAAGTAAAAAAACTTGAACTTTCATTTAAGAAAATTACATTTACCCACGTTCCTCGCGAAAATGTATATCAAAAGGAAGCAGATAGACTTGTAAATGAGGCATTAGATGAAATATAGACTCTTTAGAATGATTAATTGCCCTCATTTTGTGAAATGATCTAATCAAACGGTTCACTTACTTTTTCTTGACTATACAATTTTTCAATTCGAGTATATTCATTGATTCTATCCTGTATATCTGAAAAAGATGCTAAATACTTCTCAAAAACCGCTGCCTTGAGTTGTATCTGTACAATTACTGAAAATTTTGAAAAACATTCTTTTAGAGAAATAAATGTGAGATCATCAAGTGAAATGTCTTCCTTTTCAATATCTTCTTCAAATGATTTGCATGCTCCTTGATGAAGAAGTTCTGCATGTTTTTCAAGTAAAAGATTAAGGTCCATGTAGGTTGAAAAAAAACTCTTTCTTATAAATATTTCACTTGGTCACTTTTGATCCCTTTTACACTGATTTAGAGTAGGTTTATTGTTTTTTTCTTTATCCTGAGCACAATCTTTAAATACTCCTTCTTTTCCCATCGATAATGGGGTGTAATTTATGGACGCATCAAGACCATTAGACGCATTAAATAAATCAAGAGATAAGAGAGTTGTTGTTGAACTTAAAGGTGGCAAACAATTTGTTGGAACATTACGAGCATTTGATATTCATATAAATCTTGCTCTCGATGACGCTGAAGAGCGCGAAAACGGTGAACTAAAAAAGAAGATTAGTTCAGTATTTATTAGGGGAGATACAATAACAGTTATTTTTCCACAATAAACAAAATAAAAATATGGATGTATTAGTACAATGAAAGGAACACACTCTGAAGGTAAAAAATCTGGATCAAAACTGCATATTCATTGCAGACGATGCGGTAAAAAATCCTATCATATGAAAAAGAAAGAATGTGCAAGCTGTGGCTATGGTAAAACTGCAAGACTACGGCAATATGCGTGGCAGAAAAGATGATAACACAAAAAAGATCTAAACGAAAAGCATCAGGTGGAATGTATAAATTTTTTGCTTCAAAAAAAATGAAACACACAGGTAGAACACCTGCTTTAACTAAAGTTGGAGAAACAAAACTTCAACAAATTCGTGTTCGAAGTGGCGCAATAAAACAACGCCTTCTTAAAGCAGACACAGCAAATGTGTATGATAAAAAATCTAAAAAATATGTAAAAGCAAAAATAAAAACAATTCTTGAGTGTCCTGCAAATCCTAATTTTGTAAGGAGAAATATTCTTGTCAAAGGGACAGTTATTGAAACAGATAAAGGCAAAGCAGTTGTAACATCAAGACCAGGTCAAGATGGAACAGTTAATGCAGTATTAATATAATTTTTTATTTATCTTATCCTTTTTTCTTTTTACTCAAAACGTGTGTACCCTTATGGTAAAATAATAATGCAAAAAACATTTGTCTTCAATAATTCTCCTGAATGAATCTTATGAATAAACTCCTTTCAACATGGATTTCGAAAAAGTATTTGAGTGAAACATTTCTTAAAAAAACAAGTTCTTCTTTTCAAAAAAAAAAACCCTTTTCTCATGTTGTTTTGTACGATTTTTTTGTTAAAGAAAAAATTAATACGCTTTCTGAAGCTCTTAAAAAAATTATGTATGAAGAAAAAAATGCAGATCTTTTTTCTTTCTTACAGTCCTTAGATCTTAAAACAATACCTGAACCGATTATTCAAAAATTTGTGTTATTTTATACATCTCAATCTTTTCAAGAATACATTCAGAAACTCTGTAAAACTAATAATCTTGCTCATGCAGATCTTTCTGCGTTCATTTATCAAGATGGAGATTATTTGCTGCCTCATGATGATCGACTAGAAAAACGGCAGATAGCGTACGTTATCAATCTCTCAGAAAAAATGTTAAAAAAAGATGGAGGAAGACTACAGTTTTTTAATACAAAAAAAGTAAAAGGAAGAGTTGTTCCTGTAAAGATTGTTAAATCTTTTATTCCAACATATAATACGCTTTTTTTATTTAAAGTTTCGAAAAATTCATTTCATCAAGTTGAAGAAGTTACTTCTAAAAAACAAAGACGCTCAATTGGAGGTTGGTTTCATGCGAAACGTCTCTGAATATCTTACTGAAAAATATGTAGAAGGAGAAACACTTGTACAGATACGATCAGAACTCGTAAGAAAAAAAAATATACTTCTCAAGAATTTTTTTATTGCAAAAAAAATGTCAGAGATTCTAAAAGAAATAAATAAGTCAAAGTTAAAAGAAAAATATATTCCTAATCAGTATAAATATTCTTATCTTTCTCCTGCTGTAAAAATGCAAAAAGAAGTTCAATTATTTTTTTCATTTTTACTCTCTCAGACATTCAGAAACTATGTTTCTTTTATTACAGGCAAAAAAATTTCAACAGGAAATATTTGTGTAAAAATCTATGATAAAGGATGTTATAAATTGATACATGATACACCTGTTAAGGAAAGAATAAGAGCAATTATTGATCTTACTCCGTTTTGGGAGAATTTGTATGGCGGTACATTTGGCATTCATGATGGAAAAGAGTTTCTTACAATTCCCCTAAAACAGAATGATCTGTCCATTATTCTTTGCAATAAAAATACAAGAGACTTTGTATTATATGTAAAACATTTTGCAAAGAGAAAAAAAAGAGTATTTGTCCAAGTATCCTTTTCATAACATGCAAAATAAAAAAAAGATCATAGAATCGAATCAGGAAAATGAAATTATTTCTGAACGTTTACAAAAAATATATACTATCCTTTTTTCAGTATACGGTCCACAAGGCTGGTGGCCGACGGTAAATTCTCTAACAGAAAAATCAGAATATCACAAAGGCAACTATAAAATTCCAGAAACAGATGAACAAAAATTTCAGATTGTCATTGGCGCACTTCTTACACAAAATACTGCATGGACAAATGTAGAAAAAGCTTTAGAAGAATTATCTAAAAAAAATCTTTTAAATCCAAATGCAATTGTACAAGAGGATAAAGAAATTCTTGCAATGCATATTCGTTCTGCAGGATACTTTCGTCAAAAAGCAGAACGATTACAAGGTATTGCAAAATATATAATAAGTCATCCTCAGTTTCTCAACACAGAGATAACAGAAATACCTAATCTCCGAAAAGAATTATTATCTCTCAAAGGAATCGGTCCTGAAACTGCGGATTCCATTATTCTTTATGCAGTAAAAAAACCCATCTTTGTTATTGATGCATATACAAAACGTATTATTTCACGTATAGGATTTTGTTCTGAATCTTCTTCTTATGAAACCGTGCAGAATATATTTATGAAAAATCTTCCTCTTAATGTTGAATTATTTAATGAATATCATGCACTTCTTGTTGAACTTGCAAAAAAACATTGTAAAACAAAACCTGATTGTAAAGAGTGTCCGCTCATAAAAGAATGTGATTTTTACAAGTCATCCATAAGAAAGAGTAATACCCACATAACATTTAAAAAGACATCGACGTTATAGGAGTTTATGAAGAGAGGTGCAGAAGTAAATATATTCATTCTATCAGTGTTCTTTTTGACAAGTGTACTATTTGCACACGCTACAGAAACCCTTCTTTCAACAACAGATATTCAAAGTTATGATACATTAAGTGTGGGAAAAAGACCTTTTGTAATTATTCTTGAAGATGATTATAAAAGAATTATTGCACGCCAAAATAATTTTCCTTACTTTATTGATGCAGGGAAATGTCAAGAAATTACCAATCTTATGTTTTGTTTTAATGGAACTGTTCTAGATAACACAAAAAATGCAATTGTTGCACATGTAAAAGTATATGATATTGGACCAAAAATTACCGTAACACGTACAGCAAACCAAACAACATTACATCCCGATGAAACATTTACTATTTCTGTTTCACTTCTTAACGAAGGAAATTTAACAGCAGAAAATTTTACGTTTACTGATGAATTTCCGCCAGAATTTGAAATTGTGGATAGAGATGGACTTGTAACACAAAATGGAACAACTCTCAATTGGAAAGGTCAACTTAAACCTCAAACAACAGAAACATTTTCATATACTTTACGGGCAGTACGAGAGTTCGAACAAGAACTTAAAGCGAAATATTCTTATTTTGATGGTTTTGAAATGCAAAACACCTTTACTTCAGCAATTGCATTTACTTCAGAAACTCAATTTAAAATTACGCCTGACTTAGATACTGCAAATGATGAACTACATATCGGAGACCAAACAAATCTCATTTTGAAATTAACAAATGATAATGGAAATAAAGTTCACGTTCACTATTTAGATATTTATCTACCCAAGAATATGCGTTTTGAAAAAACAGATGTTTTTAAAATTAAAAACGGAACAAAAATAAAAAGAGTTAATGAAAGCGAAAATAAAACAGTTGATGACTTTCAGATATATGGAAACTCTGTAACCTCTATCGGAGATAATGTGTATAGATATTCAGGTTTTGTGAGAGCAAATCCTGATAAAGTCGCTCTTAATGATACATATATTGTACTTAAACTCAGAGGAATAATTTCTGGTGAAGGAGTTATTAATATGAGAGGACAATATGATTTTAATGATGAAAAAGTAAATCATACTATTGGAGTAAATCAAAAAATTTCAGTAACAAATCTGGGTCTTAAGGCAATTTTTAGTTTTAAAGAAGGCGATTCTTATGACGCAGGTCAAGTTGCGCCAATAAATATTCAGCTTATTAATCTAAATCTAAATCATTCGTACCATAATCTATATGCAAGAATAGACTCTCCTGCTTGGAATGAAAGTCCTTCTGCTTTTTTTCAAAATATTGTCTCTGATGTTGATCATATTTATTTTCTTAAGGAACTTTTTAAACAACAAAGTAGATTTTTATTAAAAGATAAACGTATTCTCTTTACGCAAGTTCCTGAGGACAGACTTTTTCCTGTAAAAGTAAATATATCTTATCAATCGGAGTATGGAGAAAATTTTACTTATGAAATAGCATCTTCTTTAAATGTAAAAAAAATTGCGGATTTAGTTGTTACCCAAGACATTTTGTCAACGGATCTCTCTGAAGATGAGGAAACAACAGTTACTGTGCAGATTCAAAACGAAAGAAATGCAGAGATTCAAAAAGTATTTGTAAATGAAACCTTCTCAAAAGAACTAAGTGTACTACAAGGAGTTACTCAAACACGTATGGATGTTATTAATCCAAAGGCAACAGTTTCAGCATACTCTTATAAAATTAAAATGCCCTCTCATGTTACAGAAAAAAAATCATTTCCTATTCGTACTGATGTATACTATGAAGAAGCCGGAAAAACCTATGCATACTTTAAAGAAACAACACTTACTGTGTCTCCAAAGAAACTAGATGTTTCTGTAACAACTGCATTTGATAATGCACTTGTATTTGGATTATTTGAAAAGGTTGCTTTTTCAATTCTCAATGTTGAAGATGAAACACTCTATAATGTGACCTTGTCTTATACTCCTCAACAAAATTTCGATTTTACAGGAAATAAATCAAAATTTATTCAGGCAATTAATCCCGGAGAAAAAATTGTTGTAAAACAAAATCAGATTCTTCCGAAAAAAAATGAAACAAATACTTTGATAGGTCCAAAAATTTCCTTTTTTGATAAAGAAGGAAGATATTTTGAAAAAAATGAAACAGATTCTTCTGTTACCATGTCTTCGACGCAGATTACGGAAAATGTGTACTTATTAAAAAAAGAAATCACTCCTGCAAGTATCACATTCGGTGATCCTGTAACAGTTATTTTATCTGTAACAAATCTCGGACCAAAAGAAAGTGTTGCAACACTCCTTGATCAAGGAAGAGAATGGAATGTTTCTGTACATCCCTATGGAACTGAAAAAATAAGCTATAGTTATACTCCTCTTGATGTTGGAAAAAAAGAAATTTCTTTTGCAATTCTTAATTATACTTATTTAGGAACAAGTGTTCTTGCAGTTTCAAATATTCAAGAACTTACTATCCAACCAAAAGGTGGAACTGTCCCTGCTTTAGAAGAATCAACTACTGGACAAGAACCCATAATAGAAGAAATTATTTTAGAAAATGAAACTGAAACAAATGAAACAGCACAGTCTGAAATGAAACCAGAATCTAATGAATCTACATCCACTTTATCTGAAATAAATAAAAGTATAGTGCCCGAACAAAAAATCGAACAAAATGTAAATAACATAGTAAATGAAACAACAACACAAAAGGAGGAATCTAGCGGAGGATTTTTTTCAATACTCAAAGAAGTATGGCGATCAGTTCTTGCGCTCCTCGGAAAATGAGCATCTTTTCATTTTTTAAACACAAAAAGGAAGAATCTTTTGATATTCCTAAAGTTGAAAATCCCTCCGAGTCTGTGCAAAAATTTGATTTCGGAGAAAAAGATCAATTTAGTTCAGGATATCCACAGCAACAATCTTTTAATCCGCCTGCAAGTCCTTCTTCTTTTGATCAAAATACAAATCCCTATGGACAGAATAATAATTCCTATAATCAAAACAATAATTCTTTTGCAGCAAGTTCTCAGCAAAATTTTCCTTCATTTGGGCAGACTTCTCCTGCGGGTCCTGAAAAGGATCTCAAGCGAGATTTAGAACTTATCTCTGCGAAATTAGACACGATTAAAGCAATTCTTGATTCTTTAAATCAAAGAGTTTTAACACTTGAAAAAAACATACAAGATAAGGAAAGAAAAGAATCAATTAGATGGTAGGTGTTAAAAATTTGATAGGAAACATTTTAGAAAATAAAAAGATTATTTTATTGGGAATTTTTCTTCTATTTTTAGATCAATTAACAAAATTTTTTGCAAGAAATCTCTTGACAGAAATACCTGTTATTCCTCATATGTTATCCTTTATGTATGTAAAAAATACAGGAGCTGCATTCGGTATTCTTCAAGGAAATAATCTTTTTTTTATTTTTTTATCAATTGTCGCACTTCTTTTTTTATTCTTTTTTTTATAATGAGTTTAAAGAATTTAGAGAAAAGATACTCATCGTTTTTATTATTACGGGAGTTATAGGAAATTTATTGGATCGTTTATTTTTAGGGTTTGTAACAGATTTTATCACTTTTCCATATTGGCCTTCTTTTAATATTGCAGATGCACTTTTATCCTGTTCTGTTTTTCTTTTACTTGTTTTCTCTTTTTTATAAAGAAGAGCAATCATTTTTGAGAGAGTTACGTCTGTAAAGCGCAACCTTTATATACACTTATTCCCCTTTTTTTTGTATAATTATATGAAAACTATGGTATGGAGAGACTGGAGGGTGAGGAATTCTGGAACGTGATCTATCAAACAAAACAGTTCTCATCTTACTGATCCTTGCAATTATTGTAACTGCTCTCTTTTTATTTCAGATAACAACATCTCAAGAACATTTTTTTTCTCTATCACAAGATTCTCAAGCAACCGTTGCAGTAATTATTGAACCTCCTCAATTAGATGACAAAGAAAATTCTGCTGCTCAAAATTCAATTATTGAAAGTACTGCGGTTGTCGATACAACAGATAAAAAAGGAGAAACATGAAAACTGTTTCAAATAAAACACTTGTCTTCCTGCTTGGTACCGCAATATTACTCTCTTTTATTGGAATATTAACCTATCCAAAAACTGTAAATATTTCAGGACTTGATGTTGGAGATTTAGGGTCAGATGCAGGAACAGCATCAGTTACAGTAAATACAACTGTTGGTTTAAAATTTACAACAAGTACTGTTAGTTTTGGATCAGGAAAAGTAAATGGATCAGCAGGTAATCAAAATTGTACTCTTGCAACAAATGGAAGTGGAATTCAAAACACGAATGATCCCAAAAAGTGTTTAAGTTTTAACAACGCAACAACACCTTTTATTCTTGAAAATACAGGAAATGTAAATGTAAATGTCACTTTATCTTCTTCAGCGAATGCGTCTGTATTTATCAATGGAACAAATCCTTTATTCCAATATTTTGTTGAAAATAATGAAGCATCAAGTTGTCAAAATTTTACTGGCGGAACAGGAGGAGTTACAACAAACCCTACAAGTTTTATAGATGTAAATACAACTGCAATTAATATTTGTCCACAATTAGTATCAACAGATTCATCAGATTCACTTAAGATTCATGTATTAATAAGAATCCCTGTCGATGCACCGTCGGGAGTGCGCAGTACCACATTTACTGCAACAGGAACAGCTTTATCCTAATTCACAAATATACCCTAATTCACAAACATACTAAACATCTTAATAAGTATAAATATACTAAACATCTTAATACTAAATTATTCCTGAAAAATATACAAGAACTATGAAACAACTTAAACCCTTCATTTTTTTTTTATTTCTTAGTTTGTTTCTTAATTTCTTTTTTAGTTTATTTTTTATTTCAATAGTATCTGCAATTAGTATAACTCCTGCTTCGCAACATATTGTTTTTGTTCCTAATGGAAATATTACTTTAGGTTTTTCAATTTCAGATGTTGCAAAAGCAGGAACATACATAACAGGAGATTTTTCAGAATACGCAACACTCATCGATACAGATCCTGAAGGACAAGCAAGAGATGTTTCTGTTATTCTTACCTTTCCAAAATCATACAAACCAGGAACGCAAAGAATGCTTTTTGGTGCAAAAGAACTTCCTAAACACACCAGTTCTCCCGTCGGAGGTTTAGCATCTGTACAAGCGCCTATTTTTATTCAAGTTCCTTATCAAAGTATTTATCTTGATGCAAAACTTATAACGCCAAATATTAATGAAAATGAAGAAGAAGCAGTACAATTACAGTATGAAAATTTAGGCATACAAAATATTACTGTTTCTGCACAAGGTGAATTGATTAATGCAGAACAGAATGCCGTTGTAAAAACATTTTCATTTGATTCAGTATCTCTGACATCACTTCAAACAAAGGATCTTTTTATTTATATTGATATGAAAAATAAATCATCTGGTGTTTACAAAGTAAATGCAATTCTTTCTTATGAAGGTGAAGTAAAAAAAATTTCTCAAGAATTTACCGTTGGTTCACTTTTGATAGGGATAAACAATAGAACTTCAAAACTTCCTTTTGGAAAAGTCTCAAGTTACACATTTGACATTCGCAGTTTTTGGAATAAAGAAATTTTTGGAATATATGGCGAAGTTTCACTTCTCCGTTCAGGAGAAATTATTCAAGTTGTAAAAACACCGACAGAATCTCTTCCACCGTGGGAAACAAAAACAATGAAAGTATTTATTGATACAACTGGTCTTTTAGAAGATAACTATACGGTGCAAGTAAAGGTTATGTATCAAGGAAAAGAATCAAAGAGAATATTTCCTGTTTCACTCGTAAAAGAAGAATTGGAAAAAAATGAAGAAATCAAAAAAAACGAGTCTTCAATTTTTACCGTTGATCCAACGTATCTTTTTATGATTCTTCTCATTCTTCTTTTGATATTCTTTAATTATTATATTTACAAACGAAGAAGAAAACAGTAAAAAATATGCGACGAAATTTTTTGCTCATAGGATTTTTAGCGCTTGTTATAGGAGGAGTTTCCTTATCTGCTATTTTTTCAGGTATATTTTCTTCTCAAAAAATTCTTTCTGTAAAAGAAATCCCTTTTGATGTACAGATTTCTAAAGAACTTGCAGGCTTTAACCTTGATAAAGATAAACTGCATTTCGGAACTCTTTTTTTTGGTGTATCGAGCGAGAGAACAATGAGTGTTTCTTATAATTATTCAAAAAGAGTCAACGTACAGATTGCAGTATTGGGAAATATATCCAATTGGATACATGTTTCTCCCTCGACATTTTTTTTATTTCCTAATGAAACAAAATCCGTTGTTCTTTCTTTAAGTGTTCCAGATAAAACTCCTCAGGGGACTTATGAAGGAAATATTAGTCTCCTATTTAGTGAATAAAAAAATAAATAAAAAATAAATAAATCGAATATTATAAATTAATAATTTCGAAATTCGTGATTTAAAAAGTTTATAATTTAAAAATTAATAGCGCAAAGATAAAAAATAAAAAAAATGGCAGGACTTACATAAGCCACCTTCTGTAAAACACCACATCTTGTATGGACTGTTTTTGGCATTATTTGACTAACGCGTCATAAAGACTTGCACCAGCTTGTGCTCGCCGTTTCATCATGCCCGCATACTAAGTCAAAGGATTGCTTACATCTTTTTCAAAATGTGTCGCCTTATCATTCCGCATGATATGCGGCTGTTTCGTTTCTTACGCGGTTTACCTCCCTATTCGGGAGCGCACCTTACGATGCGAAGCTTGTTTAATGGTGGATGGACTTTCCTCACTTATAAAAAGCGAAAAATGCCTGATTAAGCCCTGCCGATACTATGAAGAAATGATTTCTTTAAAAAAGTATTGCTATTTTTATAGATTCAGAATATTAAAAAAATATCTTTA
>OBEQ010726738.1_pt1 | contig 16403 bp, 8 predicted proteins | sample 1670901 | NCBI WGS metagenome assembly OBEQ01 (sample SAMEA104232315, study PRJEB22302) | groundwater metagenome | biome: forest; feature: aquifer; material: groundwater | place: USA | collected 2011-08-07 | depth 5.4 m
CAGTGGTTAGCTGAATACCTGCAAAACCAGAACATTTCATCCGAGCTTGTTAATGATTCGCGTGTTTCCAGCGAGCAAAAGCAACAGCATTTGTTCTTGGTTGGTAACGATGAGAGTAATTCGCTTGTAGGCCAGATATATTCTTCAGTGGGCTTTCCTGTGGATAAGAAAGTGAATTCAACTTGGCCCGGACCGCATACTGGCGTTGCAGTAAGTGCACGGAGCCCTTGGAATGAAACAAAGCAAATGCTGATTTTTGCAGGGAGCGACAAATACGGCACAAGGGCTTCAATGGCTGGGCTATTCCTCAATGCATCTGTGCCAATTCAGTCCACCATATTTTTGAACTATTTAATAGTTGAGAATAATGAAACCGGGCCTTATCCTGGAGTTATCGGACGCGAGGTACTTCTGACTAACCTTATAACTATGCCCCTATCTCTTACGGAACTTGATACAGCCGAACATGAACTCTTTATATTTTGTCCTGAATATGGCATAGGTGAAATGCAGCCCTTTCACTGTTTCCCTCCAAAGCTCTTTTTAATAACTCCAGAAAGTAAACTAGCTAAAGGTTTTGGTGCATTAGTGTCAAGACTAGAAATTTCGAATGAAACAGCCGCACTTCAGTTAGCAAGAGCTTATTTGAGCGTGGTTTCACGTGTTTCTGAAATCCAACTTGTTTTGGTAAGTAATGCCTCTCAGATCCTCTTTGATGAAAATAGTGCTGGAAACAATGACGAGTTTGAGCTAACTAATCCTTCTGTTTACGCTAGTGTAGTTAAGCCGCCGCAGTTGCAACGGCCTGACGGCGATTATTTGATTACGATGTATGCGTGGACTGAGTATGGCGGGCTGCTGTTGGAGTGGAAGATAAGGTTACATGGCAATGATTTTTCGAGTGAATGTAAAGTTCTTGCTCGTGCAGTTGGACGGCCATATCCTAGTCAGTATTATGGAATAGAAGAAGCGAGGATATGCAGTGACAACTTATTTGTTGGAGGAGACGGGGAATGAAGCTGGTCATGAAAGGTGAGTTAGTTAAAATCATCGTGTTGATAATGCTGAGTTTGCCTCTAGCTGCAGGTGCCGTTATCTCTGTTGATAACCCATGGATACCGGTGTGGGATGATGATAACAGAACTGAAACCGTCAGAATCAGTGTTTCTGACTTTGGATCGAATGAAGTTGTTAACGTTTCTGTAGCCGTTCAGGGACGGCCAGTGACTAACGTTTTAAGCCCCCAAACGATAATAAGAACAGATGCAAATGGAAGTGGGTTTACTTCATTTAAGCCAGCGAGAAACACATATAGCGGGCGTGCCAAGGTTGTGGCCAACTCGCCAACGCACAACGCAACTCTGGAGATAACAGACGATACTTTTGGTGCAGAGAGGGTGGGTCTAACTTTTGAAAACGTTTTTTCGTCTCAAGAAACAGCCGGCGGGAGAACTATTGATTTTCAAATGCATTATACTAATGAATCTCTTGAATTAGCCGGTGCATATAGAATTGAGCCTCTCAGTGTACTCACCGCAGTTAAACAATCTTTTAGAACTCATGTTGACCAATGGGGCTTTAATGAGTACATGGGCGCTTATGACTTAGATGGTACAGCACACGTTTATATGGGGTATGGGGATAATGGCACTTTTCATGGCTATAGTGGGCGTTATTCGTGGTCTTCGCAAGGAGGTCTGGTTCGAGTCTGGATAAACTATCGCAGCACTTTGAAAAAATATTTTGCTGGAAATGGCTGGCACTATCCTTCTGAATTGGCAAATGTGGGGCATGAACACTTCCATAGTATCCAATTTGCCTATGGACGCGGAGGTGCGATTCTTTTTCCCTCAGATTGGTATATGGAAGGAATGGCTAGATTTTCTGAGACTGTATTAGATCCAGATAATGTTTTTGACCCTAATGCTCTTTTTTTCCAAAGCGCAGCCGACAATGGCGTCAACTTTTTGACTGACAATCCAGACTATCCTTTCAATAAATTTCAATATTCCTATGCTCTTTACTGGGCGCACTTGTATGATGTTTACAACGACGATATAACTATACTGAAAGATGTCCTGAATGAAATAAGGAATTACACCTCAGGTAGCGACTCCGACACAGCCGGCCCTGCAGCGATTACCGCCGCTTTAGCTTCACGTAATGGCCGTTATAGAACATTCAATGAAAGTGTTATTGGATTTGCAAAAGCCTTGTACAAGAAAGATTTCAGATGGGCAAACAAAGACTGGAGTACTTACTTGCGTGATGTTTCAACACTTGTGGCTAACCTTAATCAATCTACTACAATTATTGCTGCAGATAACCGAACTGGTGAAGAGTTTAATACTACGAATGAAGCCGATGTCAATTACTGGGCTTCTGACTTCATTCGGTTGAACCGCGGTGCTTACAATGGCTTTGTAAAAGTTGAATTTAGTCGCTACACTGCGAATGCTAGTTTTGTTCCAACGCTGATTATAAAGCGCGGCAGTAGCTATGAAGAAAAAACTATTTCTTTAAATGGTTTAACTGGTAATGTTACCGCTGATCTCAGCAACGCTGATGATGTTGTGCTCATTGTGACAAACGCAGGTGCAACTGGAGACAAGCGGTACAATGTGACTGTAACAAAAGTGGATATAGACCTCGTTGCAGGAGTAATTTCATTTTCAAAAGATTCTGTAATGCTCAACCAACTTGCTAGGATTTCCTTGCAAGTTCAAAACAACGGCACGGACCAATTGTCTACAACTGTTCGTTTTTCTGACAATGGCGTTGCAATTTCAGGCGGAGATGTAAGCGTAGTTGTCCCAGCGCATGGAACTGCCAACGCTTCCATTACATGGACTCCAACGCGTGCTGGGTTGCATAATGTTTCTGCGTTCGTTGATCCTGATAACCGTATTCGCGAGTCAAATGAGAACAACAACGCTGGAAATGATGGCTTCTATGTTGCTTCACCAATGGGCATTCCGGGAAACCAGCAAGCTGGAGTGAAGAATTCTAGAACTTATGAAACGACTCTCGATGTGCGCAACATGGTTAACATGACAGTAACGCTAAGCTGGCCTGGGTCAAACGATTTGGATTTAGTTCTGGTGCAGCCAAGCGGAGCCCTGCTAACAGCACCGCAAGGCCAGCCGGAAAGCATTTTTGTAAACAGGCCGGCCAACGGCACATGGAGAGTAAGGATTTTTGGCCGCACCGTTGCAGGCAACTGGTTCCAGCAATTTACCATTGCAACTGCAGGTTTCAAACTCCTGGGCGGTATTAACTTCACCAACATTAATCTCAACTACGTTTCTTCCTGCGACCCGTCGAAGTTGACTTTTGTAATCAAAGGCATTGAAGGTGACGGTGAGCAGAGCTTCTCACTTGAAGAAGCCCAGCAAAGAACTTTGAAATACTTCAAAACCGGTTTAACAATTCCAAACTACAAGCAGTGGATTTCACTACCGCTAGGCGGAGTTGATGTGGATCCAGTGTTCGCGCAAACTGAAGTTGCAAGGGTAATGTTACAGCAAGATGCGCGAATGAAGAATTCCACTTTGCCCGAAATCTGCAGTGTTTGGAGCGAATGGAATCCCTCATGGGATACGTTGGTAGATGTAAGCCCCTACGCTGCTGAAATCAGAGCAGCTGGTTACAACCGCCATCCACAAGGCTGGATTCGCTTTGCAATTATAAACGATTTTGTAAATGCAACTGGAGATAGTTGTACGGTTTTCATTGAAGGTTACACTCCAAAAGTGGAAATGAGCGCTCTTGATACGCCGATTTACCTTGACTTTTCTGGCTTTAACTTCAGGCAGGAAATAGTTGACGACTTCAACAGCCGCCTCAAAACGTGGCGGCAGCAGATTCACGCCAGTTTAAACCAACGCGTTAAACCTTCAATACAAGAAGACGTTTCGTTGCATCAAGACTTCAGGCCAGTTCGCGAACTTTACCCGATGCTAGCCATAGCGCAGTGGTACAAGAGGCTACCCCGCGAGAATCTACAACTTGCAGATTTAATTGACACTGAAGATCTAGCTGGCCTCGAGGCTGAAGTTCCTTTTGATGCTGATTACTGGAGGGGACAAAGCGACCAAGTTATTCAGTACAACGCGAGCTGTGGTTTGCGCGGTGGAGTTTCCCTTACCAACCTTCAGACCAGTTTCCAGGGCGAAATGAGCGAAGAGGCAATGCAAGCAGTTGACGAAGCTGTTGCAGGAGCAATTGCTCCTTACAACGGCGCTGCGTTGTTCGGCGGACAAATTGAGCAAAACAAGCCTGACCTCATTGCTTCCGGCCAGTGGATTTTAGACTCAATTCCCACTAGCGTAGAGCAAACGGTTTCGTTTTCCCTTAACAACTTAGGGCAACGTGACGCAGGACCATTTACTGTAACTGTTCAAGATGACTTTACTAACTTGCAAGGCTTCAGGGCAGTTTATCCAATGCACGTTGAAAACGTTGCTTCCCTACAAGCAGAAGGGTTTGCAGGGTTTGATTTCCAGTGGAATCCGGAGCACCGTGTAGGCCAGCACAAACTTTTGATCAGGGTTGACAGTGGCAACGACGTGCGGGAGTCAGATGAAACGAACAACGAAGGTGAATTGCAATTTTCAGTTTACTCGCCGTTGCCAGAAGCTTCACTTGTTTTACCAACGCCTGGAAGAAGATTTACTTATGGCGACGAAATTCTATTTTCCGGAAGCGCAGTAGACCAGCAAGACGGTCAACTCAACGGAGAAGCGCTAGAGTGGAGTAGCAGTATTGATGGCGTAATTGGTTATGGAGAAAGTTTTGCACTGGCTAACTTATCCTCTGGAAACCAAGTGATTACACTAACAGCTCGGGATTCTGATGGTAACATTGACCGCGAACAAGTTGGAATAGTTGTTGACCCTGCCAAGCCTTCTGCTTCTATTCAGTATCCCGACGGACAAATTTTCTACAAGCCAGCTGACCTTATAACTTTTAGGGGTTCTGCTTCTGACCGCGAAGATGGCGAGTTGCATGGCGCAGCGCTGCAATGGAGTTCAAACATAGACAGTGCATTAGGAAGCGGCAATGAAATTGTGCTCAATGCTTCTTTGCTGTCAACAGGCACGCACTTCTTAACCCTTACAGCAACTGATTCTGATGGGTTAAGCGGAACAGACGAGAGTTACTTTATTGTTGTGCCTGCAGAGGCCAAAACGCTGAACACTTTCTATGACAATTCAACAAACGCAACTATTGAATTTGACGGTGGCGAGGCAGATGAATTTCTTTATGTCAACATTTCGCGCAACTCTGTTATTTTGTCAGCTGTACTTACTGCCAAGGGGCAGAGCAGTGGCAGCAGCGAAGCTTTCAACTTTACAGAAGAGTTCGACAACCAGACTTACCGCTCTGTTTTAACAACGGCAAACTGGAACGGTGGAAAGTTAGTTAGCCGTAGCCCAATTCCAGTTGAAGGCAGGATACTCAATCCATCTTTTGGAAATAATGCTGAAAGCTGGACTGGAGACTGGCACGGGGTTGGAGACGTGCAAGAAGGTGGAAAGTGCCCGTGGTTCCACAACTATGCATGTTGGGGCTGGCGTTTTACTCAACTATTTACTGGCAGCTATTCTAAGATATTTCAGCAGAACATTGACTTCACTGGTGTGGATATGGCTTCCTTCACTTATTTCTATGGCGGAGATGCAGATGGACCGGTAATCGATTCAATGAGTTTCATGGTTGACAACGACCGCTTATGGAATTATGCCCCTCCGCGTGGCAGCCCTCCACTTTACCGCTATGGTGATTCTATTTACGTAAACATCGGCAGCAGGTCCGGGCTGCATACGCTTTCATTTGCAAGGTTCATTGAAGGCCCTTCGGATTGGTATTGGTATTTTTTTGACGGCGGTTCGTACTGGAAGACCTCCGCTGTTGATGATGTAAAGTTGTGGCGCAACGGGTTTACAAATTCAACTGCAGTTTCCACTGTAATTTACAATGCCGTTGAACCCGTTACCCAGGCAACGCTCAACGCAGTTGACGACCTCTCGGGTGGCGCTGTTATTTATTACCTCAGCGCTGACAATGGAGTACACTGGGAACAAACGCAAAAAAGTGTAGTGCACGTGTTCCAGTATCCGGGCACGCAAGTGAGGTGGAAGGCAGAATTAGTTCCAGGAAGCGAACTAGCCACTCCAATAGTTTATTCGGTCAATGTCGAAGCGTTAGCAGCTTACCCCGTTAACCCCTTCTTAGATGTGGGCAACGACGCCAGCGTGGATTGGATGCATGAAGGAGTTTACGCTGGTTCAGAAGTAATAGACTTCAAGCCCGGGTTGCAGTCATTTCTCGACGACCCCGAGCAGTGCAATCGCCAAGAAGATTTGTGCTTAGTTCCACTGCGCTTCCACTCGGATTCCCGTGGCAAACTATTCGTTTACAACCTTTCGATAAATTACCTTGAAACCGACAACAAGCCACCGCAAATTTACAGCGCCGAAGTTACGCAACCTCTTTACCCGCGCGACTCTGCAATTTTGACAGCGAACATTTATGAAAACAAAGAACTTTCAAATGTAACTGCGGAAATCAATGGCAGGTTTTATGCAATGCATTTCAACAGCTCTCTGCCACAGTACGACATTTATGACTTAGATTTTGTTGCTGGAATTCCCGAAACTTATGAAGCGCTGGTTACGGCAGTTGACTCTAACAACTTGGTTTCGACTCGCTCAGTTCCATTTACAGTTCGCAGCCGCGGGGCTGACCTAGCGGTGCGTGGAGAAGAGATTGAAATAGACCCCGAGGTAGTTTCTGAAAATGTTCCTGCGACTGTCAACGCGTTTGTGTACAATTACGGCGAGCAAAACGCTTCCAACGTTTCAATTGCATTATATGTTGGCGGTGAACTGCAAGGAGAGCAGCGCGTTGATGTAAATGCAGGAGAAAGAGTTCTCGTAGCACTCTCGTGGCCTGCCCCCGTTTACGGTTCCAGAATTTTGGAAGTAAGGGCAGATGCAGCTAATGAAATTGTGGAGGAAAGCGAGGAGAATAATGCTGCGCAGAAAGTTGTAGAAGTTATTGATCTCAGTGGCCCGGCTGCGCCTGAAGTAAGTGCAGAGCCAGCAGGCTGGACTAATCGGGATACGTTCACAGTTAGTTGGAACGAACTACGCGATGCAGCGGGTATTGCGCGTTACGAGTACAGTTTAGATTACGGAGCATGGCAAAGCAACGGTTTGCAAAGAAGTTTCGTAACTCCACCGCAAGGGCAAGGCTTACACATTGTGAGAGTGCGCGGTGTAGACGGCGCTGGCAATTTAGGCAGAGAAGGGTTTACTGAATTAAAAGTTGACCAAACTCCGCCAAATGCGCCAGTTGTGCGTGAAACACAGCTGCACGTTGGCTGGAATCAGCTAGGTAGCGCGTTGTTCCGTTGGACTAATCCGGGCGACTACGGCAGCGGCGTTGATAATTATACTGCGAGCATAGACGGCGTGGAAATGAGTTTGGGCAACATCCTCCAATATTCTACAACTTTCACAGATGGCGAGCACTTATTTAAAACAAAAGCACTTGACGCCCTTGGTCAGCAAAGTGCTTGGTCAAATGAGATAACCGTGCGCGTGGACGGTTCTGCGCCTTTGCTGCCTGAGGTTAGTTCAACAACTCACCCTGACCAAGTGAGATGGTACGCTGCAAATGTAAGCAACTTATCCTGGACTGCACCCGCCGACTTATCTGGAATTTATGGCTACTATTATTGGATTGATGGTGAACGGCAGACTATTCCTAGCCCTGGCAATTTGGCAATGTTCACTGTAAACAATTCCTTACAAATTAGATCGCTGCCTCGCGGTTTAGGACCAGTTCAGCTAGCAGATGGCTTGCCTGAAGGTAACTGGTATTTCCACGTGCGGCCGCGTGACAATGCAGGCAACGTTGCAAATGGAGCAGCGCATTACCGGCTTAACATAGACGGCACTGCACCTACAACGACTGACTCTTCTGATTCAGAGTGGCACAACAGCAGCTATGCATTAACTTTAATGCCGCTTGACATGTTGTCTGGCGTAAGCGCAACGCACTACACTGTAGATGGGAGCAACCCTACCTTGGACTCTCCAAGCGGTGTAAGCGTAGTGTTTCCAGGAACTGGCAACTACTCTGTTAAGTATTTCAGCGTTGACAACGCTGGAAACGTGGAGCAAGTTAGGGCTGCTAACAATTCTGTTTTCATTGACGCAACGCCGCCAGTGATAGCGGTTTATTCTCCAGCTGAGGGGTTTGTTTCTCCGTTTGAGCCGCTTGTGTTTAACTTCACTGCCGTAGATGCACATTCAGGGCTGCGTGAAGTCCGCGCCTATTTAGATGGAGTTGAAGTGCGATCTGGCGACTCGGTTGATTTGCCTGACGATTTCCGCTATTATAACTTCACCGTCTATGCAACTGACAACGTTGGTAATCCTGCATCGTACTTCTTGAACTTCAGCACTGGCTTGCTGTTGCAAGGTGAGGGCCAGTTCAAGGTTACTCCTGAAGTTTTGCGCGTTAACCCTGGAGTAATGATGGCGCATTTGAACTTCCCAGTGCCGTTTGAAGACGCTGCAATTGTCAGCGCTACGCTTGACGGTGCGCCTATGGATCAAATTGTAGGCGGGGGAGTGAAGTTCAGGCGCACTACGGTAGAAGAGTATCTGCGCGGCGTTAACCAAAGCTTCGACACACACTTTGTCATTTTCGGCCAATTCCAACTTGATGGCAGGCGGTATTACTTCAGGGGCGAGGATGACATTACGGAGGTGAGGGGCGATTGAGAATAGCAGCTGCGTTTTTGTTTTTCCTTGCTTTTTCTTTTCTCGCTTTAGCTGCTGATCCAATTTGGATTCAAGGCTCACCTAACTTCACCGCGGAAAACCAAACCATCAACTTATCTTTTACCCTTGTAGAAGCTACAGGTTGCAAAGGAAACATTGATGCTGACTTTAGTTTTGAAGATATGCCCCTTTCTTTTGCTGAATTAAACGGAACTTTTTCCACTTCAATTGCTTCTTTGCCAGTTGCGCGGCACGATGTTTTTATCCGCTGCGTGAATGAAAACCGCTTGGATGGCGATCCGGCTTTTTACTATAGTTTTATAGTTTTGCCAGAAGAAGATATGCCTGACAAAGTTGAACAGAGGGCGAGGTTCTACGCTCCGCCTGACTCACAGCCGCGCACAACTCCTTCTGATTTCAGCCCTGGCGTTTCGCGCGGAACTGAACAAGTACAGCAGCCTATGTTGCAAAATAATTCCAAGCCAGTTCAACCATTGCAGCCTTCACAGCGACCCCCTGCTAAGCAGCTTTTCTCTGTTCCATTGACTGCACTTGCCGTTTCTTCCACTTCCAACTGGCTTGCACTGGCAATAATCGGCGTGCTTGTAGCTGCGGGGTACGCTTATAGCAAGAAGCAAAAGTAATGCGGCAATAGTTGCTTCTTGCTAGATAGCAAGCCGCCTTTGCAATCCGTAAGACTTTCGCGGCTTGCTATATTATAAATCCAAGAAGCGCGCTGTAAAGTAAACTTGCGTTTAATTTCTTCTACATTCTGGCGCTTGTAATTTCCAGTGTTGTGATGAACGTTGAACCGTTTTATTACATGTTCATTTCTCCTAATAGTGCTGACGGTTCGCTGCATGGTTTTTTCCACACCTACTTAGGCGTTACGTTGCTTGCATTGGTTGTAGCTTTGCTATTGATAAAGTTTAGAAAACAAGTTGACAATTTGGCGGCTCTGTTCAAAGTGGAGCAGCGGCGAATTTCCAACGGTTCCCCTAGTTGGCCGCCATATGGGTCGCAGTTATAGAAAAATTAGAAAAACTTTTCAGGGAAGGAACGCCTTGTTTTCCTTAACCGCTTTTTTGAATTCTTCTAGTAGTTTGGCGCTTATTCTGTATCCCACATTAACCATTTCTTCGGCTATTTCAAGCGCTTTTCTTTTTCCAATGACTTTTAGTTTTAGCAAGGCAGTTAGTATTCCTATGCCCCCAACTGGTTTCAGCCCAAGTTGCTTTGCAGCTGCTCTGCCTTCTAAATCATCCATACATATAAAATCTGGTTTTTCTTCCACTGCGAGGGAAATAGCTGCCTTTTCTCCAGCATCCAGGTATGGCAGATCTAGAATTCTACTTGCTTTTTTGACCAAGATATCCCTGTTTTTTACATGCTTTTCAATTATTTCAGCATCGTTTTCCTGCTTTTCAATTCCCTGCACAACTGCCTCTTGGTAAACTGCTTCTTCTATAATTAGCGGTTTTTGGAACAACTTTAGCAGTAGGCCAAGATTTCCAGACTTTGCAAATATCACTAGTGGCGAAGTGTTGGAAACTGCGGTTAGTTTAGACATCTATGTTTAGATCCTCCCTAAGTTCCTTTTCGCCATAGTGAAGTGCAATGTTGCGCCTTGCCAGTTCGGAGTTCATCTCCCTCCAAGTTAAACCAGCAATTTCAGCCGCCCTTCCAGTTGAAGCCCTTCCAGCCACGTATTCCGAAATGGCCTTTTCTAGTAAAATTTCTTTCAAGCCCTTTTCCAGCACGTATCTAAAGACAAAACTTGCGTCACTAGTTGGCAGAAAACTCCTGACTTTTTCCAGCTGCTTCAGCTGACCCTCATCAATACGCAAAGACACCGTTCGCACAACACATCACCACATATTACAATGCAATAACTGGTATTAAAGGGTTTGGATTATTTTTATTATTAGTTTATCGCTATTTTGTTGTCTAAATGTTTTTAAAATACTATACCAAAAGTATATTATGCACGTCTATATCGATGATCGATTCATGTCTGTTTCTGAAAATAAGGGGATACTAGCTCTTCGTTGGAAAAAGGATACTGCAAATCTAAACGATGAGGATTTCAAAAATGAGGCACTAAAGTTTATTGGCGTAGTAAAGAAGATCAAAAGCAAGTGGATAATGGTCAATATGCGCGAATTTTACTATAATTTAAATTCAGAGCTTATTGCTTGGCGGAATAAATATATTTTAACGGTTTATAATGAAATTGGAGTTGAAAAATTTGCTTTCATTAGCAAGAAACAGATCGTAATGCAAGAAGATCCTTCGAATAAGTTTATCACGCGCTATTTTTTAACAGAACAAGAAGCAGAAAATTGGTTTAATTCTTGATGACTACTTAGAACCCCGCATCGCAAGTTGCTGAACATATTTTTACTACGGCAAAAAGTCCTTGTTATTTATCTTCTCCGGCAGGTAAGTGTTGGAAATGTATTGCAGTGATTTGCTTGAAAGTGCTTGGATTTCAGCTTTGATTTTCTTTTCGAGGAACTTGTCGATTTCAGTTTGCCATTCTTTTGATTTAAACCACTCGTAGGCTTTCATTTCCTCTGCGCGTTTAATGTCAACTTCTTTTGCCTTTATTGTAACGTTGCGCAAATCGTAATGTTCAATGTCGCTGATGCTCATTCCCAAAAACTTCAAGTCAGGCGTTCCCAGCCTTTCACTTTCGTGGGCAAGGGCCATTGAACCGTATTTCATTGTGCTGTATATATACCAACCGTACGGATCGGCGTCAGTATTATGGAGTAATATTTCTCCCACGCCAGCTACAAACGAATGAGTTGGTGCTATTTCAATGTCGTAAACCATTTCACTTGTTGGCTGAACTTCAGTTATTCGCTTCACTGGCAGTAAAACTATTTTGTTTTCAACGAGGTTTTTTAATACAATTAACTTTCGAATTTCTTCAGCAGTTAGTGAAGGGGTTTCTTCAGTTTTTATCCATAGTAAATCCCCCTTTATTCTAGAAGATTTGAGCAGGCCTTTTCTTTCAAGTTTCTTAAGCGCTTTAAAGGCGGTTATAAACTTGCAATTAGCGTTTTGGGCTATTTGGCTTGTTGAGCTTGGCTGGTTGGTCACTGTTTCTAAAATGTGGTCACGGATCAGCATTGATTTAGGTTCAACTGGCAGAATTGCCGAGATTTTTTCAAAAGCAACCCGGTTGTAGTTTCCAACTAGATGCGCAATTCCTTTTTTAGTTGTTTTATAAATGGCCCTTTGAACTTGTTTTAACACTTTGGCTGGAATAGTTTTGTAAATTGGCAACTTAGTAATTGGCTTTTGCAAATAGTTCCAAACTTTGTTTCTTTTGCCTTTTGCAAGGTCAAGCACCGTTGCTTCAAGTATCCTAAGCGTGCCTTTGTCAGTTATTACAACATTGTACCTTTCTTTTTCATTCTCCTTTTTGCTTTTGCGCTGCTCTACAACTGCAAAGCCGCCAATTTGCTTTATTAAATAAACCAAGTCTCCGGCTAGTTTTCGGCTAACTGTTGTTCCTGACAAACGGCAGCCTTTTTCTGAGAATGCCAAAGTGCCATCACCGCGTAAATAACCGCGTAGAAACTCAATTTTAACTTCTCTGGGTGCATTGTAAATTATCCACGGAATTTGCTTGTTTTCAGCGCCTTTGCCACATTGGAATATTTTATCGATGATTTCTCCAACAAATGCGCCACCAAACTGCACTCTTGCTGAAGAGTTGCCTTTTTGTATTGTAGCCCTAACGTTGAATACATCTTTAGCTAAGCTAACTGCATCTTTGACATAGGTGTTCTCTTCGTGGCTTCCAAAAGTTAGCGACACGCTTCCTTGAATGTGCCCTTCTGCCACGTAGTAACCTAAGAGCCGTGCTAGCGAAGGTGAAACATCCAGTTCAGGTTTAAAGCTTAGCTCTGATTCACCGTATTTAATCTTGTTTGGAGTTCCCTCAAATGTTAAAAGTGGCTTGAATTCACCACTTTCGCCAGCAGCGCGTATTTGCTTGGCCAATTCGGGCATCTCCTTTATTTTTTCAGTTAAATCTATTTTTGTCAGCGCTTCGTTGTTTGGAACTGACTGCATTGAAATCAAATAGTCCGTTTTCTTAACGTCTTCTGGCCGCCTGGATACTATTTCAAATTCTTCGCTGTCAAAAACTTGTAAGCTGTGTGACTTGGTAACGCGCACGGAATAGCCTGCTTGGCTTTGGATTTCGAGAAGCGGTTCTTCAATTTTATGCCTAACTGCATTTTGTATAGCGCCGAGGTTTTGTTTTCCTTCTGGGTTAATTTGCATTGACTGCCCGAAAGCGAGGCTTTTCTCATGTGTGCCTAGGCTTGTAATGCCGTAAGCGTTCATTGCCGTATTTACAAATTCACTGATGCGTGGGCGGATTATCAATCCGTTTTCATTGATTATTGTTATTGGCTCTCCAGCATCTACACTTAACGCGTAGCAAGGTAATTTCAACTCTTCACTTAACCTTCTTAATAATCTCCGCGCACCGCGCGCAGCTTGGCCTGCAGTTGTCATCAACAAGCATTTGTTCTTTTTCCAGTAGCCATCTTCATTTAACCTGTCAAAAATTGCATTTTTTTCAGCTACGAGTACATATTCAACGCCAACGTCCTTGAATTCAATTTGTTCAACAATTGAAGGTACCGCCCATCCTCCGGAGCCCATATGTGAGAGGTCAATTGTGTCGATTTTGTCCCTCACGCGGTCTTTTACCACCATGTCGCCTGCCATTCTTCCCTTTGGTTCAGCGCGCAAGTGGAGGCGTTCGCGGAAACTGTCCATTGCAACTTCCAAGTCAACAATGGCCAAGTCGCTTTCCTTTTGTTCATCGATTGTATCTTCTTTGAAACCTTTGATTGTGCGTTTCTTTGCGTAGTACAAGTCTCGAAGCGTTGCTGTTAAATCGTTGCCAATAAGGTCTTTCTTTACATAAGATGCAACTAGCATTGTTTGCATAAATCGACGTGCGTGTGCGACGTTGAACAAATAACGCTTAGCTTTTTTATCGCCAAGGATAATTTTCTTTTCTTTGGCGTCGAACATAACGTTTGCTGAGCCGCGTACTGGAATTTCAATGTGGAGATTTTCGCCAGCTTCAGCTTCTTTTACCAGTTGGTTACCTAGCGCTGCTATCTTTTTATCCATTTCTTCGCGACGCGCTTGGTTCCTTTCTGTTCGTTCATCTTCTTTTTTTGACATAATTATCAGCTCTACTCTGTTTCTTTTTTGCCACGCCTGGCTTTTTTCTTTTTGAAAGAAAAAAGCATGGCTTAGCCTTCTTCTTGAATCTCTTTTTCAGCAGCATCGTCATCCAAAGTGCCGCTTTCTTCTGCTTCGTCCATTGCTTCCATTATTTCTGTTCTTTTTTCAGCGATTTTGCGCAGCTTTTCTTCGAGTTCTTTTTGCGGTTTGCCTGTAATGTCGTGCAACGCTTCTGCAACTTCTCCGATGTACTTGAAGAATATCTGCCGCCGCTGTTCCTGGTCTTCAGCTTTTTGCATTGCGTGCAGGTAAATGCTAACATCTCGCGCGCATTCCATCAATGCAGCGCGGATTTCTTGCACGATTTCCTCCTCTGCACTTATGGCTAATTTTCCTGCGCCGGTGTATGGAACGTAAACGCTTACGAAATTAATGAATATGCTCATTGGCTGGTTTTCCCAGTCTTTCAAATCATACCGTGCCCAGTCTATGCTTTTTACTGCTTCTACTGTTGCGCAGTTTCCAGCGTCGAATAGCAGCGGAGTCCTGTTTGCGAATCTGAGGATTTCGCATTTGGTTGTGTCGCCGACTTTTGCGCCGGCTTTTTTGCCGTAAGCTATTCCTGCTTCAACTAAAAATGGGATTCCGCCGCGAAAAACTTTTGGTTTGCGTTCAACAATTTTCATTTCCTCTGGATCTACGAGATTTTTGAGGGATTTTTCAATTTGTTTTTCCCCAATTGGCCGCAGCGCGTCTGTTTCCGGTGCAATCCACTTCATTTTTTGCATTGTGTTGACTATTTTTTCAGCTTCTGGCCAGGTAAGTGCACGTGGAGCGCGGTCAAAATTAACATCTTTCAGCACATCGGCAATTTCTTTTACTTTGTCTGTGGAGAACCGCGAGAATTCACTTGAGAGAAATGAAGCGATTTTTCTAGACTGCGAAGCGTGGGCCATTTCGATGAGATCGGACGTTGTTATTCCCAATGGATGTGGCAGCACTTCCTTTGGCTTTTCTGGAACCTCTTTACTTGCCCTGGGAAATACGGTTACTTCTTTGTTTGGCTCAATTAAAGTAATTTGAGCGTGTGGGTTTGCAATTGCCGTACGCCGCAAGTATTCGTAAACGCTATATTCGCCTTTGTTATACGTTACTTCGGCGAATTCAAATTCCACTTTGATTCCGCGGAATTTCTGCGAGTATTCTTTTTCATTTACGATTACTGGCGTGTTGGTCTTTACATCAATGGAAATATCGCACTCGTAAACCTTGTGGTCACCAATTCCAGTTTTAATGTGGGTTGTTTTGCCTGTTGTTAACTGGGAGAAAAGCACTGCGTATGAAACTCCGATTCCCTGTTGCCCGCGCTTTTGTTTGCGGTGGTGAAATTTAGTTCCTGCGAGGAGCATTCCAAAAGCTTGGCCGATATTTTTCTTCGGCACTCCGGTTCCATTGTCCTCTGTAATTATCTTAACGTGACCATCGGGAAGTTCTTGAACTTCAACTGTAATTTCTGGAAGAATTTCAGCTTCTTCACACGAGTCCAGCGAGTTTGTAACTAATTCGTGGACAATGGTTGTAAGTGAGCGCACTTTTCCAGAGTAGCCAAGCATCTGCCTATTTCGTTTGAAAAATTCCGCAACTGAATATTCTTTAAACTCTTTTGACAGCTGTTCGGCATTGACCGTAGGCTCTTCCTTTTTGCCTTCTTTTTTTTCTTCTTTCTTTTCTTCTTTTTTGTCGTCTTTCTTCTCAGCCATAAATATAATTCACTTTTTGAAATTTTCTGATTATTTTTGCATCTCGCTGGCTTACAGCTTCATTTTGTTTTGCATTGCTAAAAAGCGGTATACGCTTTCGTGGGTTGCTCCTTCCATTAAACGCAGAATAGCTTCCTTTGCATTTTGAATGTCTTCGTACCTTCCTATGATGGAAACCGTATCGTGCGCATTGGAAACTGCAATAAAAGTATCGCTTTCCTCTTCTAGTTTCTTCCGGGCTTTTCCTTCTGCGCCTATAATTCTTGCCTTTGCCCTGTCAATTGACTTTTCTTTTCTGCGAAATGCAAGTGTTAAGTCAATTTTCTCAATGTAAAACTCATCGCTGAATAATTTAAACGCTCGCTTTGGTTCAAAACCTTCAATTGCCGCATCTACGACTCTTTCAGCAATCCACTCTTTTCCGCCGTCATCTTCTTCGGAAACAATTTCAACGCCATCTTTAGCGTGCTTAATCTTAACCTCGCCGTTTGCTTCAATATCCTTAATTAACTTAGGCGTAAGGATCTTTTTTCTCGACAAAGGAACTGGAAAATAACGCATTTAATCACTAGGGGAAATATAATCAAAATTTAATTTTTCTGGCAATTTAGCTCGTAAA
>OBEQ012436144.1_pt1 | contig 16402 bp, 16 predicted proteins | sample 1670901 | NCBI WGS metagenome assembly OBEQ01 (sample SAMEA104232315, study PRJEB22302) | groundwater metagenome | biome: forest; feature: aquifer; material: groundwater | place: USA | collected 2011-08-07 | depth 5.4 m
CATGATCAGCAGGCCTTCAAGAAGAATCATAACGGCGGCCAAGGAGATAAAACCTATTTTGATGCGTCGGGACGTACCGGTGAGAATATAGAGAAAAGCGAATAGCGCGATGGAAAAAAGAATTGCCAAGAGTGATCCACGCACGGCGGTCGAAAGAATAGCAACAAGGTTAGCTATGGCGATTATGTTGTAGGAGGTGGTAAAAAACCCAATCTTCGTCCCGAATATCGAATTGAAAATCCGCGTGATGCCGAACCAGATCAAGAGCCATGCCGCGATGAGAATAATGAGCAGGAGCCACCCCCAGAAAGGTCCGGAAAAAATGCTCGCGATAACGACCAAGGGAATTAGTAACCAGAGATCTTGGGGGTACTGATTTTTTTGCTGGTCCGGCTTTTGCCACATCAGAAGGAGCGCCAAAAACATATTAATGATCGTATATCCGGCAAAAAGCGCGGTGTTCCCCAGCGTTCCGAAAATACGAGCTCGTCCCCCGCCACCGATGATAAAGTCCCACTGGGTCTTCTGCAAAAATCCGTACACTACGGAAACCAGACTTGCCATGACGGAAATCCGGACCAGCCGCATCCAATCTTCCCGGGTGCGCAATACCGAAATGGCGATAACGTAGAGAATCCAAAAATGCAAAAACGTGAACCATCCGCCCATACGCTCAAGCGTCCCCATGACGCTTTGATACACATTGATGCCGGCAAGCGAGGTCAAGCCGAACGCGACGGTAAACGCCGTGATTGCCCAGAACAGCGCGTTGGACCGGGGAAGATACCGGCGATCTTGCAAAACGAGCGCGACGTACAGCACTGCCATGATTTCAATTAGAATTCGAAACACGATGACCTTCCCGAAATGAAACGGCGCGAGAAAGTCTTTGAAAATGACGAGGGGGATCAGTGCGCACGTATAGACTCCCCACCGAAGTATTTTTGCAAGCATAGAATACAGTGTAAACTATTTCTCCTCAAATCTCAACCGCCATGGCAACCAAATTGCTTCCCAGATATTTTTCAACGACATTTTCGATTGGCCTTCGCGCCGCTCGGTGTAGATGATCGGAATCTCGCTCATGCGAAACCCCGCGCGGGCCAGAAGGTATTTGCATTCGACCAGGAACGCATAGCCGTCGGCACGCGGCGGATGAGCAATGAGATATTCGACCGCGGCCCTATGATACCCAACAAAACCGGTGGTGGTATCGGCACACGGAATGCCCAAGATAGCCCGCACGTACCAATTTGAAAACTTGCTCAAGAGACGGCGATGCCAACTCCAGTTCTCAATTCCTCCCCCCGCAACGTACCGCGACCCAATGGCAACATCGGATGTTGACAGACGACTGATCATGGCGGGAAGCATGGCAGGATCGTGCGAAAAATCAGCGTCCATGGTCAGCACACGGTCATAGCCGCGTTGTAACGCCCATCGAAATCCCTCCAAAACCGCTTTTCCGTACCCATGGTCAATAATTCGATCAAGCACCGTGACGCGTTCACGGGCAAGTTCTTTGGTTCCATCTTCCGAATGATCATCGGTAATTAAAATGTCAGCATCCGGAACATACCGAAGGATTTCGGGAATCAGTTTTTCCAAATTATTGCGCTCTCGAAGTGTCGGGATAATAATAAGTGTAGACATATAGCGTGAGGGCAAGCGCAAAGGGAATATAGAAAACCACGGGACTCCAAAAATTATGTCCAAAAAACTCGTAGATTGGCACAAATACGCTGATCGAATCGAGAAACATCAGCCACACGAGCCAAGGATGCCGAACCAAAATCGGAATAGCTGAAAACGATAGGAGCGTCGTTGCGGGCAGGAGATATTTCGGAAATGCGTACGTGATGGCGCCGACAAGCAAAATGTTCAGGACGACCGCAAGCATAAAACGCTTTCGCAATCCTGCAAGGACGCCCAGCACGATGAGCAGGGGCGACACCATGATTTTTCGCGTGGCGATGAGCAGGTTCGCCGGAACCCGAGCCCAGGTTTTCCAATCAAACGCAAAACTCTTCCCCAGTGCTGGCACGTGCGCGGGATCAAATGCGCCCTGATAGGCGCCGGTGGCGGCAAGGGTCACGAAGTGCCCTGTTTGTATATAATTTGCCACACCATATGCGCCAATGAGACAAACTCCAAGCACCAAGCACCACATCTCAAGTTTTTTCATGCCACGGCGCAAAAACAGCGGCATGAGGACGAGCGCGAACGGCTTCACGATACCTCCGATTCCCCAGGCAATGCCCGTCCATGATTTTTTTTCGAGCGCGCCGTAGAGGATCAGGAGGATAAAAAACAGCAGCGCCGCCTCTTGGAACCCCCGCATCATGGTGACATACGGATAGGGCGTCAGCAAAAAGATAACCACGCCGAGGGGGCCGGAACCGAAGTGTTTCCCGACGACGTACGCCAGCGGGATTGAAAGCAACGAAAAGATCGCCGAGGCGATGATGATGGAGATCGGCGAATGCGTCAGCCAGTAGATGGGTACCGCAAAAAAAGAGAAGCCCTGAAATCCGTAGAATGACTGAAACGCAAGGTGGCCGTGGGCGAGCGCTTCGGTAAAGCCTTCGTACTGAAAGCCATCGTCTATCAACGCGGCTCTGCCGATAAGAAAAAAAATGGCCATTGACAGCATGGCAATCCCTATAATTGCTTTTCGGTCCATCATGCGCTAATCTTACCGCATGAGAAATAAAAAGAAAACAGCTCGTTTCCCTTCTGGAAAGAGTATCGCGGCGCCCGCAAGGAGTATAAGCCCTTCAACGGGGAAACGGAATCCCGCTGATGAAACGCCTCCAGACAGCAGAGCAAAATACGCAATGACCAGCATAATAACGCCCCACAGCGCCGAATTCTTCCTTCGGAGAAACTTGATCAGCGTCACGGCGGCGGCGCACGTAAACAGCGCAAGGACTATTCGTTCAAGCACCACCGCAATAAGAAATGGTGTGCTTTTTTTGTTGAGGGCATCACCCTCCCAATATTCAAACCAATAGCGGATCCCGTCCCGAACAAAGAAATTCATCAAGAGAGGAAAACGGGAGAGCAGTGCCGCTTCAGGATATTTTTTTATATACCGGATGCTGTGTTCGCTCAGTATCGCCGCCGACGCATACTCATCCGGTTTGGATACAAGATAAGGACGGATTTCTTTCTCCAGGAAAGCGCGTGCTTGATCATAGGAGGTGTGACGAACGAGCGCAAGAACCGGGGGCAGATCATAATAGTAGAACTGAAATGCCCGCAGGGAAGAAAGCGTATAATCGCCGATCTGCGTATAATTTCGGTAACACCATGGAGCTACGATGATCATGAAAGCGGTTATGGTAACCACTGCTGTCCGCAACCATGTGCGGACCGATAGTGTGCCCATGCGCCACCATGCCGCCAAAAGACCAAGCAGGAACGGCACAGGAAGCCAGATAGCAATGGGGCGCACCAATGCTATAAAAGGGAGTAGGATCGCCGTACCATACAGAAACCGAGTACGCTGTGTCGTTATAAAGAGCAACCACCACCAAAGCGCAAGCATCAGTAAAAAAGCAAAGAGCGGCTGGGTAAGATATCGCAGAGAGACCATGATTGAAAACGGCATGAAAAGAAACATGCCGACCGCCCATAGACCGGCGCGGCGATGCCCCAGAAGCAATCCTATGCGCGCGATGATCCACGCACTTATGACAACCAAGACGCTCTGGGTTACCAGCGCCGTTTGGTACGTCCCTGTGATCATACGATGGAACGCGAGGAATATCGGGTATCCCGGAGTGCGAAATGTATTTGGCGCGTAGGGAGGAACTACCGCGAGCGAAAATCCGTTTCCAAGGCGAATGTTTTCGGCAAGCGTAAGATACCCTCCCGAATCGTCATCCATGGTAAACTCGGCGTTGTTATGGAATACAAAAAATAGTGCGACGCGGAACAGCAGCCCAAGTATGAGTATTGCATGCCCCCACGGTACGCGTTTCAAAAGCATGAATTTCTTTTTTAGAGGGAACCCCGGAGAAATACATCGTAATCGCGTATATAATCATCCTCGTCATATAAGTGGCTCGCAAGCACCAACAGCGTGCAGGGAAAGGAAAAATGCGTCATCGTGTGCCACAATCTCGTTCCCAACAGCACACCGCGCGACGGATCATTCATCATAATATCCTGTTGGGTTTTTCCATCGTCGAGATGAAGACGGAATGAGCCATTCAAACAAAATACAACTTGCCGAAAATGTTTGTGCGCGGGAAAACCCCGCTGAACGCCTTTTCGATTGGGAATGTTCACGAAAAAAAACCGCTTGATGAGAAACGGTATATTCTTTTCCAGTTCAGCAACAAACAAATCTCCGTCTTGGCGGTCTTTGATTCTCTGAATCTGTATGATCGAAGTGTTTTTGACGCGGATCCGCATACGTCCGCATATTAGCGGTTTTTCGTCTGCCAGTCAAAGCCGATCGCGGGATCGTTAAACGGAATGCGTTCTTCGTCAGGATGCTTCGGATCATATGCTTCGCTCGTGCAATACACGATACCGAGATCCGTTGTGCCCAGGACGCGATATCCGTGGGCGACACCCGGAGCGATCGCGATAAGAAGCTGGTTCTTTTCCCCGGCATAGTATACGTCGGTTGTATGCTTCGTGGGAGAGTGCTCCCGCACATCATAGAGAACGACCTGTCCCATGCCCTTGGAGATAAACCACACGTCCCACTGCCGCTTGTGCCAGTGGAACGCTTTGATGACACCGGGACGCGTTTCACTGTAGCTCACTTGCTTGATATCATGAAACGTATCTTCACCGAACTTGAGAATCTCCGCGAAATATCCGCGGTCATCATGGTTTGCAATGATCTTTTTTACGGTAATATCTTGAATCATGGATGTTGTAAGATTGATATCTCGTCTGTGATCGCCAGCTCTCGTTTCATGACGCTGATATCGAGACTGGTATCGCGGGGCACCCACGCGGGAGTCGGAATTGTTTGAATGTCCGGACGCGTGCGGCGCGCATAGTCGGCAAGCGATGTGCGCGGGCCGCCTATGTTCATGATGCCCACGGCGTTTGATCGCGCCGCCGCCAGCACCAAGGGGGCTATTTCGTCGACATACAGCTTTGAATTATATTGATCATCATACACCTTTTCCCACGGATAGGGAACAGGACCAAAACTCAATCGCACAATAAGAAACTTCGGTATGAGCTGGACAGCGCATTCTCCGCCCACTTTGGACCATCCGAAACGATAGGGTGGCAGGATCGGCTCTGTTTCTTTGTGGGGTCCTTTGCCCACATAGAGATAATCAGTCGAGGTGTAGACGAGCTTGACGCCGAACTTTTGGCAAGCAAGCGCGATATTGGCCGTCCCGATGATATTCGTGCGCAAGCCAAGCTCCGGGTTCTTTTCGTGGTCGGGGGCCTTGGTTGCCGTCGCGAGAAGAAGCACCCCGTCCGAATGATATGTTTCCATGGCTTGTTCGATCGTAGCGGGCGCGGTGATATTAAGCTCCCGCGTAGTGGGCGCAATGAGCGTGTTGTCCAGTGTTCGAATTTCGGTCCCCAGCAGTCCGGAACCTCCGGTCAAAAGAATTTTCATCATATGATTCTTGGTGTTGGTACGTGCGTGATCCAGTGTCCCCCGCCTTGGCGAAACCATGAAAAATACTTGTCTATTTCAGGCAAATGATTCCATGCGAACAAAAAAGCGTATTCAATGTCCTTGGTGAACCGATCCTGCGACACAACGGGAATGTGCGAACCGGGATAATACGTGCCGATTTTGATGGGCGTATTATCGGTAACAAACGGAATGAGATCGGGACCGATGCCACAATAATTTGTTACGATCACGCCCTTTGATGCGGCGCCGAAACCGCAAACGCGTTTTCCCTCGTTTTTTATTTTACGTAATATTTCTAATAACTTCGCTTTGGATTTCTCAATATTTGTTTTAAAAAGCTCAAGCTGGCGGTCGAGATTCTTTTCCTTCTCGAGCCACGTACTAACGACAGGTCTCGCGGGGTGCGTATCGCGATGGCCGACATACATGCGCAATTGTCCGCCGTGCACTGGAATATGTTCGCAGTCGAATACATGGTATCCGAGGGGCTCAAACATCGCGTTGATGAACGATACCGTAAAGTACCAGACGTGTTCGTCGTACACTTGATCGTAGGCAGTCTTCTCGATCATATCCAACGCATAGGGGTCCTCGAATACCAACACGCCCCGCGCGCCGATCATCGCAGTAATCCAGCATACATAGTCGGATAGATGTTCAAATTGGCAAAATGTGTTTGCGGCATAGACAAGGGAGATTGGCCCGTGGCTCATGATTTCGCCAAGCACGCGATCATCCATGAATTTCGAAATCACGGTGTGCCCGAGTGAGCGCGAAACATCGGCAACATTGGCGGACGGCTCGATCCCCACTGCTTTCACTCCAAAATCTTTCCATGCCTCAAGCATGATGCCGTCGTTGCTTCCGAGTTCAATCACGGTTCCCTTTCCCGCGTAGGGCAGCAGTTTCTCCGCAGTCTTTCGAAAATGCTCCTGCATGCCCTTGGATGTCGAGGAATAAAACGCGTAGTGGTCATGGAACATTTGTTCCAGAGGCACCGTGTTCACCAACCCAATCGCATGGGTCTTGGGATCATACCCAAGAATCATACGATAAAAAAACTCGTCCTTGAACCGCTCCGGTGTGAGGAATGCATTCGCAATCGGCATTTTGCCAAAATCTATAACGGGCTGAAGGCGAATGTTCATGATGTGTTAATTCCCTTTAAATGTTCGATCGTCTGTCTGATTCCCTTTTTCAGATCGCCTTTTGGAGTGAACCCTAGCGCGCGGAATTTGGAGTCGTCCACGTCATAGGAAAGCTGGTTCATGATGGGAGAATCCACATACGCGACTTTGAGCTTGGGAATGAATTGCTTGATCGTTCCGACGATGTCCTGAACCGTAAAGTTCTTGGTCAGTACATTGTAAATCTCGCCGTCAAACAAATCGTGTTTGAGAATAACATTGATCGCATGAACACAGTCGTCCAGATCAAGATAGGGTCGGCGCTGGCGCCACGCCGTCTTCCATACGGTGATCGGCAGACCGTTGACCGCCTGCCAGATAAATTTGTTGACGGCGGTGTGGAATCGCATGCCGACCGACCAGCCAAAGATCGTGCCAAGGCGGCACGTTACAAAGCGAAACGCAAAACGTGTAGCGTGTAACGTCTGCAAATAACGTTCTGCGGCGAGCTTGGAGTCGGCATAGGGGCTTTGTGGTTTGAGCTCTGTGCAAGTTTCATCAACGCGCTCTGCTTGGCTTCCATAGACGCTCGTGGTGGAGGGAAACAGCAGCCGCACACCGGCTTTTGCGCATGCATCCGCCACGCGCTTGAGCCCATCCAGATTCACCGCTTCCACTTCGGCTTCTCTCCCTTTGCTCGATTCGGCATCAGTAATTGCCGCGAGATGGATCACTGCATGGACGTCCTTGAGATATTTTTCCATGTCGGCCGTGCGAATATCGTCTTGAACGAACTCACAATGGCGAGGTAGGTCAAAAAGCGATGCGTATCTTTGGGTTAGCAGATTGTCGAGAATAATAACTCGACCAACAAGCGTAGCATCAAGCTCGCGGATCAGCCGCGACCCGATATGTCCCAGACCTCCGGTGACCAGAATGGTTTTATTTCTCTTTTTTTGCATAGTCACGGATTTTTTCTTCCAAAAGCCTTCCGGCAAACTCACGCTCCAAGGTGCTGTCAAACGGTATGTCGTTTGTCTTAGCGGCTTTCTTCGTTGAATAGTGTCCGACATGGTTAACAAGCACGTTATGTTGGAGATAGGCGGGAAATCCATGAGCCGCAAGCCGCGCCGCGAACTCCGAATCCTGCCCGAAGAACAGAAAATCCTCGTCAAACCAGCCAACTTTTTCAAAAACGTCTTTTTTGTATAGCGCGAGCATCGCCGCAAAAATTTCCTTTATCGGTTCCGCCGGCTTGTCCTCTGCCTGCGTCGCGCGCTGTTCGTCGCACGACGTGTTGGTCACCCGCGGCACCACCACGAAGCAGTCGTCATGCTCCGCAAACGTCCGCATCATGCGCGTCAGCCAGCAGGGCCCGCCTCGACTCGCGTCGGGCGAGGCGGGCACAAAAACATCCGAATCCATGATAATCACGTAGTCGCAGGTGGATTCGCGCACGAGCTGGTTCCAGATTTTTGAAAAATTCTTCACGCCGGGACGGTTATCGTACATCACAAGCTTATATGGCCACGTGGTGTTCTCTATAATGCGTTTCGCGCACTCAACTTCCACTTCGGGCGTCTTGTAGTTGAGCACGATGATTTCTACGCGTTTCAGCTCTCGTTCGGTTGGCAAGGGCGCCCGGACTATAGCAAGGATCTTCTCGATGCCCGCACGGCGCGCGGCCTCGGTATACGCCAGAGGCGGAGGAGTAGGCCTGAAAAAACGAAAAAGTTTTCTGAACATTTCACCGTTATAGCATAAAAACGCAAAACATGCTAGAAATACGGGTATGAAAAAGAAGGCATTGATCACCGGTATCACGGGGCAGGACGGCTCATATCTTGCGGAATTGTTGCTGTCGAAAGGCTATGAAGTGCACGGTTTGGTCCGTCGTATTGCGTATGAACATGAAATGACGCGTTATTCGCGCATGCCGGATATGCTCAAAAAAACAAAAATTCATTTTGGCGATATCACCGATTACGCGGGCATGAGCCGGTTGCTTCTGAATATCGAACCGGATGAAATCTACCATTTGGCCGCACAAAGCTTTGTCCAGCTGTCATTCGAGGATGATTTCAATACGATGCGAACGAACATCGAGGGAACACATTTTTTGTTGCGCGCAATCGTCGAGACCGGCCTCACCAAAAAAACCAAGTTCTATTTTGCCGGTTCCAGCGAAATGTATGGCCAAGCGCTTGAGACGCCGCAAGACGAACGCACACCCTTTAATCCGGTTTCTCCCTACGCGATTTCGAAAACGACCGGTTTTTATCTGACCAAAATGTATCGCACCGCGTACGGTTTGTTCGCGTGCAACGGCATCCTCTTTAACCACGAAAGTCCGCGGCGAGGCCTTGAGTTTGTTACCCGCAAAATCACCCATACAGCTGCGCTCATCAAGCTTGGCAAGGCGAAAACATTAGAGCTGGGAAATCCCGATGCGAAACGCGACTGGGGTTTTGCGGGCGACTATGTCGGAGCCATGTGGCGCATGCTTCAACAGAAAAAGCCGGATGACTATGTTGTCGCTACGGGAGAGAATCATACCGTGCGAGAATTTGTAAATGTGGCCTTTGCCCGCTTGGATTTGGATCCCAAAAAATATGTCGTGTACAACGCCAAAAAGAATCTTCGAAAAGCCGAAGTGCCGGTGCTTCTGGGCAATGCGTCAAAGGCCCGAAAGGTGTTGAAGTGGCAACCCAATGTCTCATTTGAACGACTGGTTGAGATGATGATTAAAAGTGATTTGAAAACATGCGGCTGATTTCATTAAACACCTGGGGAGGAAAAAAATTTGAAGAGCTCATGGAATTTATCCGGCGAGAGCGGGAGCGCACGGATATATTTTGTTTTCAGGAAATTTTTGACGCGGCGTTTGAAATCAAAAATACCAACGGGTATCGGGCAAATCTTCTGCATGAATTGTCGCTGGTTTTAGAAGGATTTCAGGTGCTGTACCAACCCTATTTGCAAAATCATAACTTCAAAGAACAGACTGATTTTCCCCTCTCGTTTGGCAATGCCATGTTCGTCCGATCAACGATCCCCATACAGGATCATGGTAGCGCAAAAATCTTTCACGCCGATACCGAACAAATCACTGAGCATGTGTTCGTGCGCATCACCAAGACGCTCCAGTACGCGCGACTCACGATGGGAGCTGCTCCATTGACCGTGATCAATTTCCATGGCATTTGGTTTGACGGGCCGAAAACCGACCAAGCCGATACGCGCGAACAGTCAAAGCGTGTCGTTGAATTTCTCGCTACGGTACAGCCGCCGATTATTGTGGCGGGCGATTTCAACCTCTGGCCGGAAACCGAAAGTCTTGCTATGATCGAACGCACGGGCTTGCGCAATTTGATCAGGGAATACGGGATTTCGTCCACGCGGCCCCGGAATTTTGCGTTTGATCGTCCGTTTGCCGATTATGTCCTGGTGTCCCCCGAGATCCGGGCACAGCGGTTCGCCGCATTGCTTGATGAGATCTCGGACCACCTGCCGCTGGAACTTGAATTTAAAGAATAAAAAAATCATAGTAACCGGCGGAGATGGTTTTTTGGGACGCCATGTCGTGGCGCGATTGTTGCGGCGCGGCGTGCCAAATCGCAATATCACGATTCCCCTCCACCGCGATCATGATCTTCGTGACTGGAAAACGGCTCAAAAACTCGTCAAGAACCAGGATATCGTCATTCATCTGGCGGCAAAAGTAGGTGGTATCGGACTCAACCGCGAGAAGCCCGGGGAGCTTTTTTATGACAACGCCCTCATGGGAATTCACCTGATCGAGGCGGCATGCCAAGCAGGCGTGGAAAAATTCGTGAACGTCGGGACAATTTGTTCTTACCCAAAATTTACGCCTGTGCCTTTCAAGGAGAAGGATTTTTGGAATGGCTACCCCGAAGAAACAAACGCCCCCTACGGCCTGGCAAAGAAAATGCATATCGTGCAAAGCGAGGCGTATGCGCAACAATACGGATTCAACACCATTAATCTCCTGCAAGTAAATCTCTACGGTCCTAAAGATCACTTTGATCCCTCCCGATCGCATGTTATTCCTGCATTGATCAAAAAAGTCGCCGATGCGATGGAAAAAGGCCGAGATACTGTCGAGGTGTGGGGCACTGGAAAGGCGACGCGGGAGGTCTTGTACGTTGAAGACGCCGCCGAAGGCATTATGCTGGCGACGGAACGGTACAACAAAATCGATCCGGTTAATCTCGGGTCGGGCATGGAAATTTCGATTAAAAATCTTATCAAAACCATCGCAAAGCACATGGGCTTCAGGGGAAGGATTGTGTGGGACAAGACAAAACCAGACGGCCAGCCCCGCCGCCGGCTTGATGTCAGTTTGGCAAAACGCGAATTCGGCTTTCAGGCAAAAACGTCGTTCGATATGGGTCTCAAAAAAACAATCGATTGGTATAAGAATAATGTAAAGGATGCATAAAAAAATGGTATCATAAGCAAACCATGATTAATGTACGGCGCATAAAAACAGCTTCGCATCTGGTACGAATCGCGTTCCGCAAATACCGCTGGGCGTTTGTGGTAATGATGGTGCTTGGATTTCTTGCGGGATTCTCGGGCAGTATCGGTATCAGCGTCATTATCCCGATCTTTTTTATCATTTCGGGTAAGGAAACGGGCGACAGTGATGCCATATCCGGTATGGTGAGGCACGCGTTTGCCTTTCTTCATCTACCGCTCGATATTCCTTTTTTGCTTGTTCTGATGGTTAGCCTTTTTATCGCCAAGGCGGGCATCAATTTTGCGGCGCAGTATGTCAATGAGCGGCTTTCGGCGAGCCACGAAGAAGAACTGCGAGGCGACTTGTTTGCAAAAACCATGCAGGCACGTTGGGCATATTTACTGGAACGGAAGGTCGGCTATTTGGAACGCCTTCTCCTGCAAGATACCATCCAAAGCGCGTCAATTATCAGCCAGTTGAGCGACACCATCCTTACGATCACGAGCTTTGCGACCTACGCATTTGTTGCGATCAATATTTCCGCTCCCATAACTTTCGCAACGATTGCATTTGGCGGATTGATGTTCTTCGTGTTCAAGCCCATTTTTTCAAAGACACGATCGCTGTCCGCGAAAACCGGAGTGATGTACAAGATCTCCGGCCATCATATCGCCGAACATACGATCGGTGCCAAAATAGTAAAAGCGGCCGGTGCGGAACCTGCGGTTATCAGCAACGGCCGATCGCATTTTTCCTCTCTGCACAAAATGAAAATCAAGGCCTCGTATTATGGGCTTATGATCAGTTCATTTATTGAACCGCTTGGGCTCGTGTTTATCGCCATGGTGTTTCTGTTCTCGTATCGAACGCCGGGATTCAATCTTGCCTCTTTCGCCGTGGTCGTATATCTTATCCAAAAAATGTTCAGCTTCATTCAGACATTCCAAGGAAGACTGCATAATTTGAACAACTCCATCCCCTATTTGCAAGCCGTTGTATCCTATCGCCAAGAAGCGATGCAACAGAAAGAAATTGATACGGGAACAAAAGAGTTTCTTTTCCAAAAAAGCTTAACATTTGAAAACGTCTCCTTCGCCTACGACGGCGGGAAACAAACATTGTCGGATATATCGTTTACTATCACACGCGGCGATATGATCGGAATTATCGGCCCGTCCGGAGCGGGGAAAACAACCATGGTGGATTTGCTCTTGCGGCTCTTTGATCCAAGCTCCGGTACCATACGGTTGGACAATGTTCCAATATCCGAGATTCGCCTTGCGAGCTGGCGGGAGCACATCGGCTATGTGCCGCAAGATACGTTTTTACTGAACGGTTCGATCGAAGATAACATCCGGTTCTACAATGAAGCCGTCACACATGGCGATATCGAGGCTGCGGTGGCACGCGCGAATCTCTCGGACGTTATCGAGAATCTGCCCGACGGTTTGGCAACTAACGTCGGTGAGCGCGGCATCAAACTTTCCGGCGGCCAGCGTCAGCGCATCGCCCTGGCCCGCGCTCTGGCCCGCAATCCTGATATTTTGATACTTGATGAGGCGACAAGTAATCTGGACATGGCTTCCGAAGCGATTATTCAAAAGGCAATTTTTGGGCTTAAGCATACAATCACTATTATAATAATCGCCCACAGGATCAGCACGATAGAGCATGCCGATCGGAAGATTGCGGTGAATAATGGCCACGTTGAAGCGTCATGAACAATATTTTCAAGAAAGCATATCGGAAACTCGTGAGAGAATTGGGTGATAATCGGAGGCGACCACCGGCAATTTACAACATCGGCAAACAGTTCCTCCCAAAAAATTCAAAACGGGCATTGGTTATTTACTCCATTGAATCGCTGCCCTATTTCTTGAACGGCACGCTCGATCAATTCCCCAACATGACACACCACAGCCGGTACTGGGAATCCGCGGAGATTGCCCGGTTACTGAACAACCACGACTACATCGTCGACTATTTCCATAGTAAGGGGTATCCCAAAATCGAATGGAATAAGTACGCGCTCGTTATGGACTGTTTGAATAACTTAAAAGATGCTCCCGCCGTGGCGGGCCAAACCAAAGTCTATTATGCGTCCAGTAATCATTGGATTGCGTGGAATTTTGCCGAATTGCAAAGGACAAAAATGTTCTACGAGCGGACTGGTATTGCGGTGCCTACCAGTCGGCAAATCCCGCCAATCGCTTCCGATGAATACGCCGATTACCTGACTTATTTTGGAACAGATCTTCAACTGCAATCATTTCACAAAAAACCGAAAAAAATACAAATCAACATCAGTTCGGTATCTATCCCATCAGATCAGAAAAAAAACATCGCAAAGGCGCGAAACAATTTTCTGTGGCTCGGTGGCGGGGGCATGCTGATGAAAGGTGTGGATCTGGTCATTGAAGCCTTCGTAAAAATGCCTCGGGCTCATCTATACATTGCCGGAGATCTCGAAGACCAACCTGAATTTTGGGGCTGGGCAAACACAATGCTGGCTCAGCATCCCAACATTCATTACCTTGGATTTGTAGATGTAACCACGCCGCAATTTGAAAACATAGCACATGAATGCATGGGGGTCGTCTACGCGAGCGCCGCGGAAGGCGGCCCGGGATCGATAGCTCAAGCATTGCACTTCGGCCTCATACCGATTGTCACACCAAGCAGTTTCGTGCGCGCCGAAACGATCGGTTTCTCGATCAACGGCTCCACGGATCGTGAAATCATCGCTTCGATAATCCAACAGGTACAGCAGGCGATGGAACTTCCCGAAGGTGAGCTTCGTGAGCGGTCAGATGCCGCGCGCCAATTTGCATTGCGCTACCACACGCGCCGGGCGTACACGAAAAGTTTTGAGGATTTTCTTCAGCAACTTCATTCATGAGGCTCGTGTCAAAAATTCTCCGATGGCGATACGAACATGAGCTTGATCGCCAGGCACCCATGGCGGCTGAAATCTACGATAAGATCATCATGCGAGTTCCTCCCAAAGATATTCTCGCCTCTTTGCGCCGGCCAATTTCCAAAGAAATCAGAAGTATCCTGCGCGCACTCCATTACATCCCTCCGTTGCCGCCTTTGAAGCAACCAACGGTCTCGGTAATCATTCCTCACTTTAATCAGCATGCGTGCCTCAAAGAAGCGCTTCGGGGAATTGCGCAACAGACGGTACCACCTGATGAAGTCATCGTTGTTGATGATCAATCAGAACGTTTTGATGAGGTACAGCGCATCGGTCAAGAATTTTCCGTAAAGCTCATCCGACCCCCCGGTAAACTCTACACCGGCAAAGCTCGTGAAACCGGCGCGCAAGCCGCCACGGGAAACATCATCATCATGCATGATGCCGACGACTTGTCACACCCCAACCGCGTGGAATTCACCCGAAAAACATTCATGGAATTTCCCGACGCGCTTCAGGTCAACGTCGGACTCGTGACGTTCACCAATTTCAGTGGATACATCAGAAATTTTGACTGGAAAGAAGCAAGGCCGAGAATACGTGGGCTACACGACATTGCGGCGCGCATGAAAACGATCTTCACCGAACAGCGATTTACGATCAGCGAGAAAAAATTCCGCGCCCGCCGCGGGTGGTATGGCGCGCAAAGCGATTTTGGCGCGCACGATGGCAATGTGGCATTCCGTAAGGAAGCGCTTGACTATGTTCACTACAGCGCGTTTGGCAACTACATTTTCACCAAATGGGTTGATTATGAATTCAATATGATGCTCTTTTTGGCGGGCGCGCGATCATACCAAATTGATTTGCCTTTGCTGTATTTTCGCCACGGATCTTCCTCATTTATCTCTGGAACATAGACCACATATATTTTCGATAGTGCCGAAAAATCTTTTTCTTGTGCTCGATGTAATTCTTAATTCTGTTGCGAAGCGTGTACGGCGACAGACCCGGATCCCATACGTACTGGCAGTCATGCGCTTTGCACCATCGGTCCCACTTGTGAAGAAGATAATGAAAATCGGCGAACGCGTTGCCCATGTTGGTACTTCGGTTCTCCCGGCTGATGGAGTGGTTGACCCGAATGTTTTCAGCGACGATCGTGTCGGTGTTTGTTAAAAATTCCACCGTCAGGGAAAGATCAGCACCGGAACCAAACCAATCCATCTTCTCGTCAAATAATCCGACGCGCTCCATGACATCCCGTCTCACGATGGATACATCGGATAAATATAAGTCTTTCCAGGAACTATCCCCCTTTTTTGTTTTCCCGATCACGGCAACTCGGATGCCCGATTCGACATTGCCGATGTGCGAAGCCGCGATGATCAATCCGGCGTTGGCATTCGCGGGGTCGTTGATCACTTTGAGAAATTCGTTGTACCAGTTCTGCTCGAAATACATGTCATCGCTAATTGGAAAAATCCACGGGTAGCTGGAATTTTTGATCGCGAGATTGAGATAATAGTAATTGCTCTTTTTGCGCAACTGCCACGATTTCCGGGCGTCCGCAAACACCACGCGGGCATCGGGCTGTTGGCGCAACCACACGGCTTTCTCCGTTTCCGGAGGGTCGGAAGAAACGATCACGAGCTCGTAGGCGTCCGGCGGCGCTGAAGTTCGGAGTGAATCAAAAAGTTTCTTCAAACCTTCGGCTCTCCCGTACGTGGGCACGATGACGCTGACCTTGGGATGCTGCATGGCTAAATGTTTTGATAGATAATCTGGCTGCCCGAATTTTCAAAATGGAAGGGGACGTGGATGTAGGATGCCAGGGCTGTCTTGATGGCTTCGTGGTGTTCCTCCGGAGCATAGAACATCATGAATCCTCCCCCGCCCGCGCCCAGCAACTTCCCGCCGATAGCCCCCGCATTTTTTGCCACGGCGTAGATCGCATCGATCTGCGGACTGGTGATTTTGGAAGAAAAACTTTTCTTGATTCGCCATCCTTCATCAAGCAAGGCACCAACATCATCAACCCGGCCGGCAACGAGCTGTTGTTCCGCGGTGCGAGTCAAATCCATCATCGCTGAGAGCTCAGCCACCTTATTTGGAATGTTCTGGATTTGCTCCGCGGCAATTTCCGAGGCATACCGCTGGAAGCCGGTAAAAAACAAAAGGAGGCGATGCTCAAGCGCCGCACGCGCAGCATCCGGCATGGCGATGGGGGTTGCTCGAACGGCGGC
>OBEQ012573157.1_pt1 | contig 16400 bp, 14 predicted proteins | sample 1670901 | NCBI WGS metagenome assembly OBEQ01 (sample SAMEA104232315, study PRJEB22302) | groundwater metagenome | biome: forest; feature: aquifer; material: groundwater | place: USA | collected 2011-08-07 | depth 5.4 m
GGCTTTCACGTGCAGCAAAATTTTCATGGCTCCATCTGTGAAGCTTGGAGCTACAATTAATTTCTACAATGTTCATCCTAAAAGAATCAGTTGGTTTCAACTGATTCTTTTAGGGCTCTGCAAATATTTATAAAATCCGCCGGATCTTTTCTCTAACCTCTTCGTTGATAGGTTCACTGCCCCAAAGCGTCTTTCCGACATTCATCCCTTTCTCAACTTGTGGTCGAGCAGCCATGCCATCAAACCAACGCTTCACATTGAGGTAATCATTAAGATCTTGACCCTGCCATTCATGGTAACAAATCCACGGGTAAATACTCATATCAGCAATGGAGTACTTACCTGCAACAAATTCATAATTGCTCAGCTGTTTTTCTAATACTCGATAAAGACGTGCAGCTTCATCCGTATAGCGTTTAATTGCATAATCAATTTTTTCTGGTGTTGTTTTTCTGAAGTGATGCGCTTGTCCCAACATAGGGCCGAGATTACCCATCTGCCACATAAGCCACTGCGTCACTAGCGTGCGGCTTCTTACGTCTGACGATAAGAAACGCCCCGCTTTATCCGCAAGATAAATTAAGATCGCGCCAGATTCAAAAATGGCAATCGGTTTACCGCCATCAAGCGGTTGCAGATCGATAATAGCGGGTATTCGATTGTTGGGACTGATCCGTAAAAATTCTTCAATCTGCTGATCACCACGCGCGATGTTAATCGGAAATATTTGGTATTCCAGGCCCAACTCTTCAAGCAAAATTGTAACCTTTTGACCATTGGGTGTAGGAAAGCTGTAGAGTTCAATCATAATAATAACGCTCAAAAGTCAATGTTACATTTGCAGTGGCAAGCCGAGATAATGCTGATAAATATAATCGCGATGCGCCGTTAATAGAGGGTCGATCTGCATGCCCAATTGCGCGCTTGTTAAACCATAGGTTTCACGCATTCCAGGCGGCAGCGGGCAATGTATTTCGTCAAGCGGCTGCAAAAAAACCGCCGACACCGCCCAATAAATATCAAGCGCTGTGAGTTCCTCACCCAGCAAATAGGGACTGCCCAACTGCTTTTGTTGCGCTAGTTGCTCGCTCAACATAGTAAGTATCGCTATCACACGATTTTGTGCTACAGCTCTGGTGGCCTCGCTGTAGCGATAGCGTTTGGCCAGAACTTCAATATAGGAGCGCATCCCTTTATCAGCTTGCGGCGAATTCAATATCAGTGAAAACATCATTAATCGCCGACACCAACAAAAACCCATCTCGCCGATAATTTCGTGACTCATGCCCAACATCAACGCTCGCTGTTTGGCATGCTGCGGTAACAACGAAGGGCTTGGCGCTAAGCGCTCGGCGAGAAAAAGAATTTCGGTCCAACTGGTGCAAGGTTTTTCATCGTTGTAGATCACCGCAGGATAACTATCTTGACCGGTCCAGTCCTGCAGGGCATTTTCATTATCGGCAGAATCTTTTACCACGGAGACGCAGGAAATATTTTTTATTTTGAAAATTCCTTTTGCGGCTTGAGTCCAAGGGCTTGGCAGACCATTAAACCAAACTGCCCTTAAACCAGAAAGGGTTTTAGCCTTTTCGAAAGAGACGGATTCACTCATCGCTTGTCCTTATCATTAAACCGGGTGAAATCATTCGCAAGAGGGACATCCTGCACGTTTTCTTAAAAAGTGACAAGTATAGGTTGCTATTGCAGATTGGTGAATTCACCTATAAAGGTGAAGAACGTATTGCAAGGGAAATAGATTTAGAAACAAGTATTCAACAGAATACTTTGATGAACGATGAAGAAAGTTTTAACTATTGACCACCGCCAAGCGCGATTCCATGTATGACTCAACATCTGCCGCCGACGCTGGGCGGCCGGTAAGAAAACCCTGTGCATAATCACAACTCACGAGTTCTAACAAATCTCGTTGCTCGTTTGTTTCGACGCCTTCCGCCACAATGGTTAAATTCATGCTGTGACCGAGCGCAATGATGGCCTTGATAATTGAGTAGTCTTCCTCTTTGTTCACAATATCTCGCACAAACGACCGATCAATTTTAAGCGAATCGAGTGGCAATTTCTTGAGATGTGATAGGGAGGAGTAACCGAGGCCGAAGTCATCAATTGCGATAGAGACGCCATAGGCTTTGAGTTCTTTCAGGGTTGAACAACTCGAATCAATATCACGCATTAAAGCGGTTTCAGTAATTTCCAATTCGAGAGTTTCAGGTGGAATATGCCAACGACTCATCGCATTGATAATACCTTGCGCAAAACCTTGTCGCTCTAATTCAACGGCAGAGAAATTTATCGCAACTTTCGGCACACTTAAGCCAGATCGATACCAACGGCTGATCTGTCGGCAGACTTGATCCACCATCCAGCGGCCAATTTCGACGATGTAGCCATTTTTCTCCGCCACTGGAATAAATTTTTCTGGCGAGATAAAACCATGGTGCTTGTGCTGCCAGCGCAACAGCGCTTCCAAACCAATAGTAGCCCCTGTTCTCAAATCAACCTTGGGTTGATAATAGACTTGAAACTCTTCCTCTTTGATCGCACAACGCATATCATTTTCTAATTTCATACGTTCAACATTGTAGCGATGCATATCCCATTCGAAAAATTGAAATTGTTTACGTCCATTGCGTTTTGCTTGATACATCGCAGTATCGGCATTCTGCAGCAGGGTTTCAAATTCTTTACCATCGTCGGGAAATACAGTAATGCCAAGGCTTGCACTCACATGCACCTTGGTATGATTCAGATCAAATGGTTTTGACAACTCGTCAATAATTTTTTGCGCAACGGACGCAATCTCTTCGACTCCCGGTACACTTTCGATGATCGCGGTAAATTCGTCGCCACCGAGCCGAGCAATCACATCACCCGCTCGCAATACACCTTTAAGCCGTTGTGCTACTTCAACTAGCAGTTGATCACCTGCTGCATGTCCCAGTGTGTCATTTACCTGTTTAAAGTGATCGAGATCAAAATACAGCAATGCCATTTTGCTGCGTTGTCGCGAGGTTCTCGCCATCGCGCAGGCAATACACGTGCGAAAATATTCCCGATTGGCCAGTCCGGTAAGTGGATCGTATTTCGCGAGAGTGGAATAACGAGTGGCTTCTATTTTTCTTTCAATTGCATGATCGATCGCACGTCGCAAGGTTCTTTTATCTTCTAAATGCTTGACCAAAAAATCCTGTGCGCCAGCCTTTATACATAGTGAGGCCAGGCGATCGTTTTGGCTTTGATTGAGCACAATAATTGGCAGTGATTCATTTTCCACTACGAGTTTGCGAATTGTATCCAACCCGTGAGAATCGGGTAGCGTGGTATCCACTAAAATAATATCGACTTTTTTTGCCTCGCGGCCATGCAATACATGTAGCGCTTCACGCAGGGAGCCAGCTTGAATGATGTGGTATTTGTTCGTGCTTTTAAAGAGGAGATTTTTTATTTTTTCTGCATCCATAATATCATCTTCAATTAGCAGAAGATGAACCGTTTCATTATGAACGGGTAATGCATTAAAGCGTGATCCGCGGCCAACAGCTAAATCTTCCATGACATGAACGCCAAAAATTAAATTTGTTACATTAAGTATATACAAGGTTGAAAAATGGACTACCTCGCGCAATGCCATTCGACTCACGACTTAAATAATGCAATGCTCGCCTTTATTTTGTTGATTTATGTAATGATTTTGATCACTCGCAGCAGAAATTCAGCGGTATTTGTGAGATTAACCAATTAGATTGATTTGCTATACTCCGCAGCACGCATTATTCAACAGCGCGAGTTCATTTAAAAAATGAGGCCGTAGATCGGTAGTCGCCAAGAGTCAGTAACCGCATAGAAACAGCAAAGGAAATTTACATGAACAGCACACCAGTTAAGGGTCTGCACTATGTATTAGAAGGTATTAGCCTGATTAAGCAGCCGCAGTTGCGCAGTTTCGTGCTCGCGCCTCTGGTAGTAAGTTTTGTCGTTTACAGTGTACTGGGATATTTCTGCGTAAGCCAATTCGATGTCATTACCTCAGCCCTGATGGCATACCTGCCTGATTGGGAATGGCTAATGTGGTTAATTCAAACCGTGTTGACCCTGTCGATCATTTTGATATTTACCTTTACATTTACCATGCTGACTAATTTTATCGCGTCGCCGTTTTTAAGTTTACTAGCCGAAAAGACCGAACTTTTTATCACGGGTCAGCCGATAAATACGAAGACTGGCTGGGCGGCAGCATTGAAATCTGTGCCGCTGAGTCTGGCGCGTGAAGTACAAAAGTTATTGTATTATTTCCCCCGTTTATTGTTGGTTTTGATCATCACAATAATTCCCGGAATAAATTCTATCGCGCCGATAATCTGGTTCATGTTCGGCGCCTGGATGATGTCAGTTCAGTATTTGGATTATCCAATTGATGCCAATCAATTAAACTTCGCGGCACTTAAATCACACCTGAAAAACAATCGAGCATCTACCTTGGTCTTCGGTGCTTTCATCACACTGCTGCTGATGATCCCGTTTGTCAGTATCATCATTGTTCCGGCAGCCGTTGCGGGGGCCACGGCATTTTGGGCTAAAGAAGAGAAAAATAAGCTTTGAACCTAACAAACGCAGTTGAATTTTTATCTACGCTTTTTAGGATAGTCATTTTTATGGGGGGTAGTTTTTGGTCGAAAGTTTTGTGGCGCAGGCAATGTCGCTAATAATTCTTCGCCGGGTTGTTTGCAGGGCAGTTTCTCACCCAGCAGTTTTTCAATTGCGGGCAATAAAAACGAATCATCTTCACAAGCAAAACTGACAGAGGTGCCCATCGCTCCGGCCCTACCGGTGCGACCAATACGGTGGACATAATCTTCAGGATCTTCCGGCAGCGTAAAATTAACAACATGACTAATGCCATCAATATGAATACCGCGTCCGGCCACATCCGTTGCCACTAACACTTGAAATTTACCCTCGCGAAAGTCTTCTAAGGTACGCACCCGTTTATTCTGCGCTACTTCACCGGATAACAAACCGCAGCGTATCCCATAGCGACTGAGCTTTTCTTGCAATTTACGTGTTTCATCACGTCGATTGGCAAAGACGAGAATGCTCTCACAACCATCTTGCTGAATTACATTAAACAACAGCTTGAATTTGTCGACACCTGAAACCAGATACACCACTTGCTCAACATTTTGCGCTGCAACTTGATCAGGTGCAATCTCAATAATTTTGGGATCATGTGTCCACTGTTCTGTTAATTCGATGACTGCGGGCGTAAAAGTGGCGCTGAATAATAGTGTCTGCCGATGGGTTTTTCTTGGCGCACAGCGCACAATGCGTCGCACCTGTGGGATAAAACCCATATCTAACATACGATCAGCTTCATCAATCACTAAAACTTCAACCTGATCGAGATGAATATCGCCACGGCTTTCAAAATCCATCAGCCGCCCAGGTGTTGCCACCACAATATCCACCAATTTATTTTGTAATTGGCGTTGTTGTTTGACGTAGTCCATGCCGCCCACCAGCGTGAGCACTTCAATATCAGTATATTTAGAAAGCTGCTCGGCATCTTTGGCAATTTGCATGACCAATTCCCGTGTCGGTGCGATGATTAGGGCACGGGGTTCACCGAGAAATCGCTCTTCAGCTACCGGATTCTCTAATAGATCAGTGAGAATCGTGATAAGAAACGCCGCTGTTTTACCGGTTCCGGTCTGGGCTTTACCCACCACATCATAACCGTCCATTGCTTGCGGCAATGCCATGCTTTGGATTGGGGAACAATACTGAAAACCAAGATCAGCAATCGCATGTAAGATTTCAACTGGCAGGTCGAGATCTTGAAAGCGCATTTTGCCCTCTAACTCGGGGACCTGAAATTGACTGATATCCCAAGGCATTTGAGGCTGGTGGTGTTTTTTTTCGGTTGAGTTGCTGGCAGTAGCTTTTTTCTTGTGACGAGCTCGGGGATTTTTCTTTTGCGCTGAAGACGCGTCATCGTCGTCTTGTTGCTGTTGCTCGTCAGACTGTTCATCTAACTGTTCATTAAACTGTTCGACAGGCTCATCAGCCTGAGACACAGACACAGTCGAGGCATCTTCTTTTTGGTTAGGTGCGCCGCTTTTTTGCTTAGGTGCGGCACTTTTGTTCTTTTTAAAAAACTTACGTATCAAATTAACAAACCATTATTTTGGATTTCGTTGGGGACAGAGACTATAAAATAGCCCGCTCAGATTGATTCTAAAGAGATCTACAAATAATTTTAGAATATTCTTTGGGCACAGATGGTATGCTAAACCCCCGCAAAAAGCACTAGTGACGAATTAATATTTCGCTTCTAACTGTAGACAACGACATATGTTTTCGTCGAGCTAGAGCGTTACTCGTAAACCGACCTGCTTCTCTTAAAAAATTATCACTAAAAAAGTTCAGCGACTTCATCCACCCACTCGTGGTCATATGCCGTCCAGCTTAGGTTTGGTTTAGGTTTATTATTTCTGCAATAACCCCGTTGTGCCGCAAAATCAAACACAGCGTGACCCACGCCATTCAACAGTAGCGCCACCTTAAGGCCATCGCCCGACCAAACAATCTGTAATACAACGGGCAGATGAGCATCCTCCACACCTTTGACGTCATACACATGTAACAGATCCAAACGAAAACTCTGCTCATTGCTGGTATCTAACCCATGGAAGTGAGCTGCGGCGCCATCATCTTCAAAAATCACTGCGAATGCCGTTAGCGGCGACATCGACTCGATGACGCAAAGCTCACCAACAGTGTGTTCTTGTTCAACGCTAATTTGTGTTTCCGACATATTTTTCAACTGATCTTTTTAAATTAAAACCGATTAAATTAAAACAAGTTACATTAAAACAGGTTAGGTTAAGACAAATGATCTTTGTACTGCTGTCGCAAGTTTAGTTTATACAGTTTACCCGTCGCATTGTGAGGTAACTCATCAACAAAAATAATATCATCGGGCAACCACCATTTAGCCACTTTGTCAGAGAGATAATTCATGATGGATTCTTTCGACGTAGCTTGATGGGTAGTTACCAATAACAAAGGGCGCTCATTCCATTTAGGGTGCGGCACGCCAATCACGCATGCCTCTTTCACAGCGGCATGTCCCATCGCGGCATTTTCAAGATCCATTGAACTGATCCACTCGCCACCCGATTTAATCACATCTTTACTGCGATCGACAATTTGCATGTAACCATCGGGGCTCAAGGTTGCAACGTCGCCCGTATCAAACCATCCATTCACCCAGGAGGAACGATCTGCATTTTTAAAATAACTATTCGCAATCCAGGGACCACGTGTCAGCAAGCGGCCGAACGATTTGCCATCTCGCGGCAGTTCATTGCCTTGGTCATCAACAATTTTCAATTGCACACCAAACACGGGTTTACCCTGACGCAACTGTGCTTGATAACGCTCTTCGAGCGGCATTTTTGCCATTTCTGGCGTGAGACAATTTACCGTGCCGACCGGACTCATTTCCGTCATTCCCCAGCCATGCAATAAAAATACGTCATGCTGTTGCTGAAATTCCCGAATCATGGAGAGTGGAGCTGCGGCACCGCCCACTAAGGTGCGCGAGACTGACGTTAACTTTTGTCCGGTTTCGCGCAGGTGGTTTAACAAATTCAGCCAAACCGTCGGCACGCCAACGAGGCAATCTACCTGCTCAGCATCGATCAGTTCGTAAAGTGCTTTGCCATCCAGACCCGCCCCAGGCATCACCAATTTACAGCCAGACTGCGGCGCAAAATAGGGAATACCCCAAGCGCCGACATGAAACATCGGCACCACCGGCAGAATCACGTTGAGACAATCAATCTTTAACACCTGCGCTGCGCAGTAGGCATGTAATAAGGTTGAGCGATGAGTGTAGAGCACCCCTTTTGGATTGCCGGTGGTGCCCGATGTGTAACACAACGCTGCCGGCGTGGTTTCATCAAACCGCTGCCATTCGAATTCATTTGCTTGCGGCGCAATTAATTCCTCGTAACAGATCAATTCAAGGGACGAGGTGGGCATGTTCTGCCGATCAGTCATCACCACAATTTTTTGCACGGCAGTAATCTGGTCTTTTATCTCTTCGAGCAACGCAACAAAAGTAAGGTCGACAAAAATAATACGATCTTCGGCATGATTGATGATATAGGTGATTTGCTCTGCAAATAAACGCGGGTTAATAGTGTGAGTGATTGCACCAACGCCAGAGATCGCATAATAGAGTTCGAAATGTCGATATGTGTTCCATGCCAGAGTCGCCACACAATCGCCCTGCTTCACCCCGAGTTCTAATAGGGCATTTGCCAGCTTTTTGATTCGCTTAAGCGAATCTTGGTAGGTATAGCGATGAATTCCACCTTCCACACAACGCGAAACAATTTCCCCATGTGGATGGTATAGGCCAGCGTGTTCAATCAAATCAGCAATACTTAACTGACTCTCCATCATGGTGGGCAACATAGAGATCTCTACTTTTTGTTAGGCATAAATTATTATATTTTTGTAAATTCCATCAAATCAATTTTAATGAGAACTTAAAATATCGAGGAACCATAGGACATTTCAAACCAGTACCCGAGCAAGAATACATTTCACTTAGGGAAATTGACAATACTTTCACAAGCATCAAGCTGAATTAGTCTATTCAATCACCAAGGCCAGCCCTATCTAGAAAACGTTACATTGTGGACAATGAGCGGGTTTGCAAGCAACGCGGGCGAATATATTCAGCACAGCGTCATTTGGAAAACTTCTTACAAATTAGATCTAATGCCTCGCATAGAATCTGCTATATTTATATGAAAGTGGAAGAATAATAGTGAGCGCATCACGCTATGAAATCCGTAGAAGTCATCGGTGTTGCTTCACGACTTGGTGCTCGCAACGCCCATTCAGAGTTAGGCCCAAATATTCTTCATCAATCTTCATTTTCTGCCGATGTTGATAGAGAATTTGGCGTTCACCTGCATTGGCGTTCAACCTTATACCCCCCGGATATTGGTGTTGCTAAAGATAAAATCGCTACTCATCAGTCATTAGCAAGTCTATGCAAAACTTTAAGTGGTCATACTGAAGAACTTACTAAAGAACGCACCCCCTTCGTTGTGATTGGCGGCGATCATTCCTGTGCAATGGGAACCTGGGCTGGCGTGATGAATGCTTTCGCCGATACGGAAAAATTTGGTTTAATTTGGATTGACGCCCATCTAGATGCTCATACATTTGCTACATCACCCTCGGGCAATATTCACGGTATGCCAGTTGCTGCGTTACTCGGTGCCGGAGACCAATCATTACAAGAACTTTGTCCGGCAAAAAACAACTTAAAAGCCAATAATTTATTAATGTTAGGTATCCGCAGTTTTGAAGCCGAAGAGCGGGATCTGCTCGTAAAATTAAAAGTAAACATTTTCTGCAACGATGATCTTAAAAAACAGCCGAGTTTTCCGCTATTGTTTAAACATCTTGTCGATCAGGCGTCGGCGAAATGGGATCATTTTGGCATTAGCATCGATCTGGACGGCATAGATCCCGAAGATGCACCGGCTGTGGCAACGCCCGTTGCCGGCGGTATCCTCGCGAGCGATCTTTGCGCCGCACTAAGAGGAATTAATAATTGCAAGAAATTAGTCGGGATAGAAATTGCCGAATATGAACCCACCAATGACCGTGTATGCAAAACACAACAGGTCATCCGCAACATTATTGGTGCGGTTTACGGCGAGAAAAGCAATCCATAGAGTACCTATTTGCCTCGTTCAATTATCTTTACTTACAGACAGGGCAAAGGATATTTTTATTCAACTTTAAACTGCGCCACTCCATAGCCTTGGCGTCGAAGAGCAATAATCTTCCAACCAGCGAATCTCCTGTCTCCACCAATAACTTAAGGACTTCGATTGCCTGAAGAGAACCAATAACCCCCACCAATGGCGCCAACACACCGTTCTGCGAGCAACTGAGGTTTTCATCGGCGCTTTCCGGATAAAGACATTGATAACACGGAGCACTGGGTTTGCGTAAATCAAAGACGCTGATCTGTCCTTCCCAGCGAATGGCGGCACCGGAAACCAAAGGCACCTTGTTAGTAACACATACTTTATTCACCAGGAAACGAGTCGAAAAATTATCTGAGCAATCGACAACAACATCTACGCCTGCAATCTCTGTTTGTAAGTCATCAGCTGCAAGTTTTTGATTAATACAGCGCACTTTAACATCTGGGTTGAGTGCCGCTATAGATTCACGCACGGAAACTGTTTTCTGTTTACCAATATCTGCCGTCGCATGGGCAATCTGGCGCTGAAGGTTAGTCAGATCAACCTTATCATCGTCGCAAAGAATTAACTCTCCTACACCAGCTGCCGCCAAATACAGAGTGACAGGGCACCCCAGTCCGCCCAAACCAATGATTAACACTTTGCTGGCCAGAAGTTTTTCCTGTCCAGTAATATCAATTTCTGGCAATAGAATTTGCCGGCTGTATCTTAAGAGTTGTTCATCATTCATGTTTTTGTAATCGCTCACGCCTATCCTGCAATTTATGCCAAATAACTTCAGCGGCTCCTCTTCATTGCCATAGTGACACGTTCCAGCTCAGCCAAATCTCGCTCGGTTTTTATATTCTCATACAAATAAATTGAAAACAGTTCTCGCACGCTTGCACCTTGATTATAGCCATGCTCCAGTATCAACCAACCACCTGGCAGTAAATACTCATTACAATCTTTGATAATTTTTCGAATATCATCCAGGCCGTCTGCACCCGATATCAGTGCTTGCCGCGGTTCAAACCGAACATCACCGACAGCTAAATTCGGATCGCTTTGCGCGACGTAGGGAGGATTGCTAACGATAAGATCGAAGCAATCACCACGCAACGGCGCTTGTGTGCCAATCGCGGAAAACCAGTCACTTTGTAGAAATTCAACATTGGTCATGCCGATTTTTTTTTGGTTTCTGATCGCCAATTCCACCGCGTCAGCGTTTATATCGACCCCCAGTACTGACCAATTTGGGCGCTCGCTCGCGAGAGCTAAACTAATGGCGCCTGTGCCACTGCCTAAATCGAGTACTCTAATATGATCTCGGGCAGACGATTTTGCTGCAAGCTCAAGCGTTAAGGCAAGCTCCACCAACAATTCAGTTTCAGGGCGCGGTATTAGCGTACTGGAGTTAACCTCCAACATAAAAGACCAGAACTCTCTCTGCCCTAAAATATAGGCGATAGGTTCGCCCGATTTGCGGCGCGCCAGGTGAGTGAGAAATTTTTCTACCTGTTCATCCGTTGGTAATCGCTCGGACCAAGTATAAAGATAGGTTCGATCCACTTGCAGAATATCACACAGCATAAGCTCGGCATCTAATCGCGCTGTGTCGCTCACTACTTCAAGTTCTCGCCAATATTGAAGCAGTTCATTAATCGACGGAACATTCATGTTAGGCACATTGCGTTGCGTTTGGATTTCACCATTACTCGCTGAGCCGCGCCAGCTCATCGGCCTGATGCTCGTTAATGAGCGGTTGAATCACAGCAGTCAATTCGCCATCCATCACTTCGTTTAATCTATAGATGGTGAGATTAATGCGGTGATCGGTGATGCGGCCCTGCGGATAATTGTAGGTGCGAATTCTTTCCGATCGATCGCCAGAACCGACTAAATTTCTTCGCTCATCAGACTGCTCCTTGGCTTGCTTATCTTGAGCAGCAGTCAATAACCTCGATTGCAGTATAGACATCGCCCTGGCTTTGTTCTTGTGCTGGGATCTCTCGTCCTGACATTCCACAACAACGCCGGTGGGCAAATGGGTAATGCGGATAGCGGAATCAGTTTTGTTAACGTGCTGACCACCCGCGCCGGAAGATCTAAAGGTATCGATCCGTAGATCGCCCTTATCGATATTAATCTCATCGATAGAATCAATTTCAGGCATCACCGCAACGGTGCAGGCCGAGGTGTGGACGCGCCCTTGAGATTCCGTGTCGGGGACGCGCTGCACACGATGCGCACCAGATTCGAATTTAAGTTTTGAGTACACATCATTGCCGGCGATGCGCGTGATAATTTCTTTATAGCCACCGTGCTCACCATCTCGCGCACTGATGACCTCAATTTTCCAACCACAGTTTTCCGCAAATCGGCTGTACATGCGAAACAGGTCGCCGGAGAAAATCGCGGCCTCATCACCCCCTGTGCCGGCACGGATTTCCAGAAAAATATTGTGCCCATCGTTAGGATCTTTGGGCAGAAGCAGTTTTTGTAACTCTAACTCTAATTCCTCACGTCGGGCTTCAGCCGCATGCAGTTCTTCTTGCCCCATCTCTCTCATTTCAGGGTCGCTGTCTTTGATGAGTTCTTTTGCCTCAACCAAATCACTTAACACGATCTGGTATTTTGTGAAGTTCTGAACAACCGGTTCTAACTCAGCGTATTCTTTTGACAGCTCGCGAAATTTATCTTGATTGGCAATGACATCTCGATCACTGAGTAAAGCAGATATCTCTTCGTAACGATCCTTGAGGTTATCTAATTTGACACGAATTGACTCTTTCATGATTTCTCTTTTTGATTAATTTCATCTTCGGACAGATCTAACAACTGCTGCGACCACTCAATCATTGATTTGTCACCATTCGCGCCAGCTTCTTTGAGTTTAATGCTGGGTGAGTGAATCAATTTATTGGTGAGTGCACGAGCTAAAACAGCTAAAACCTGTTGGGGATTTTCGCCTTTTTCGAGCATTCGCAGGGCTTTTTCTAACTCTTCATCGCGATAACGCTCCGCTTTGCGTCGAAATGCTTTCATCACATCAACCGCCGTCAGTGATCTAAGCTGCTGGGCAAAGATTTCCACCCCAACATTAATAATTTCATCGGCACGACGCGCTTCATTTTGTCGTGATTTCAAATTTTCATCGATGACTTCTTTGAGGTCATCAATCGTATAGAGATAGACATCCTTTAATTCGCCAACCTGTGATTCAATATCGCGAGGTACAGCAATATCGATCATTAAAATTGGTTTGTGGCGGCGTTTTTTTAGCGCATCTTCGACTGTTCCCTTGCCTAATATGGGGAGTTGGCTGCCAGTTGAAGAAATGACGATATCCGCTTCTTCTAAGCGATTGGGGATCTCGGAGAGCATGATCGCTTCGGCATTGAATTGTTCTGCCAATGATTGAGCACGCCCCAACGTGCGGTTAGCCACTAAAATACGTTGCACGCCGTTATCACGCAAGTGGCGTGCTACCAACTCTATAGTTTCTCCCGCACCGATCAATAGTGCTTTGCTCTGACTCAGTTCGGCGAATATATGTTTTGCTAAATGCACCGCAGCGAAGGCGACAGAGACAGGATTTTCGCCAATCGCAGTATCGGTGCGCACTTTTTTTGCAGTGCTAAACACATGTTGAAAAACACGCGAGAGCGAGCTGCCCACTGTTTCCGCTTCTTGCGCGACAGCATAGGACGATTTCAATTGACCGAATATCTGCGGCTCACCCAGAATCATGGAATCTAAACCACTGGCGACATGCATGAGATGACGCACTGCTTCCAGATCAACATAAACATAACTGCAATGCTCTAAGTCATCGAGAATGACTTTGCGATACTCTGCTAACCATTTCAGTGCTGGCGCGGCAGCGGTGTATTCCTGATGTTGTCCTTCATAGGCAAAAATAAGTTCGGTTCTATTACACGTAGAAAGTATGACCAGCTCTGAACAGCCAATGGCTGCACACGCTGCGTTTAATGCCGCCACCATTTGCTCTGGCAAAAAAGCAACCCGCTCTCGCACATCAAGTGAGGCTGACTTATGGTTTATACCAAGGGCGACTATGCTCATTCAAACCTAGCTCGATTGCACTAAAAACTTTTTGCATTGTTGTTAAAAAGTAGTGCGAGTTAAAGATGTGCTAATTAAAGTAGTTCTCACCAAAATAGCAGGCTATCGGCCAAAAAATAAAATCTCTTTTTTAGAGTTTCAAGCTATTGCCGCAGACAGTGATTTTATAAACAGATTACATTTCGTCCTACAAGGGTACCTAAATGCCCCAATTTTGATGATTGTTGTTCAAAGATACAATGGTCTAGAACAAAAACTTTATGATTTCCGTTTAATTCGACGCCGAAGCACTGATGATCTGCTAAAATTTGAAGAAATATCTCTATTTTCATTCAGTTAAAAATTTATTTTTAATGCAACGGGAACCCCAGAGGAAGCGACAGCTCAAACGAATATTCTTGGGTTAGGGAAATCACCGGTGAGCATGTTGATGTAACTGCTAGCCTCTGTGGACTAGCGACCAATAAGCAAAGGCACTTGCCATTTTTTTGTATCAGGCTTTATGACAACAAACAGATTTTTACCATCTTACTTTCTCATCCTTGTAGTTGTCACTCTATTGAGCGGGTGCGCATCGCTCAGTAAACAAGAGCCGACACCAACTGAACAAAATAAGTCGACACCCGATGAGCAGGTCATTACCCGACCCTTTCCAACACAAAGTCTTTATTCTCTGCTCGTCGCCGAATTAGCCGGTCAGCGCAATCGTTACGATATTTTCCTCGGCAATTATATGCAGCAAGCACATCAAACTCGCGACCCAAATGTCGCTGAACGAGCGACCCAAATTGCTCGCTATTTGAAAGCAGATCAGGCAACACTGGACGCCGCATTGCTTTGGTCAGACATTGCACCCAAAAATGCTGAAGCTCAGCAGATTGCTGCAACTCAATTGGCGAAAGCCGGACGAGTAGCTGAAGCCGCTAGTAAAATAGCACTACTGCTGGAGATGGGTGCAGACGTGCAGTCACATAACATTACGTTAATGGCACTTAAAACATCCAAAGAAAATCGCCAAGAGTATGAGCTAGAAATTGACAAACTCTTGCTAAAATATCCCGCCAATATTTCCTTAATGCTTAGCAAATCATTGTTGTTGCAAAGCGATGGCAAAAATGAAGATTCGCTGAAATACATCAACCAAGTGCTCGACTTAGATGAGAATAACTTCCATGCCACCATACTGGCAGCAAAAGTTTACGAACAGCTCGATAACCGTGCTGCCGCAATTAAAGTGCTGGAAAAAGCCTTAAGACGCAACCCTAAGAATGATCGTATTAGAGTGCAGTACGCAAGACTGCTTTCGACGTTTGATACCGCCAAAGCACAAGAGCAATTTACCTTATTGCTTTCTCAAGCGCCGGGGGATCCTAGCCTGATCCTCTCATTAGCTTTGGTGAAAAAGGAAAACGGTTTATTCGAGGAGGCAAAAAAGCTTTTTGAACAGCTACTAAAAATGGACAAACTGGCTTCTACAGCGAACTATTATTTAGGCGTTATCGCCGCAGAGGAAGGCCACACAGAACTCGCCTTAAGCCTGTTTGAAAAAATTCAGGATGGGCCTGATCTTTTCGCCGCGCTGGCCAGCTGGGGAAAAATTTTATTAAAAGAGGACAAAATCAGACCCTTCTCGCAACGTTTTGAAGAGATGCGCGAATTACACCCTCGACTGGAAGCTAAATTATATCTACTCGAAGCTGAACTGCTGGTTGAATTTGACAAACATTCCATCGCCTATGATTTGTTGAGTACTGCGCTGGAGTCTAACTCCATGGATACCAATCTCCTCTACGCGCGTTCTATGGTTTCCGAACAGATGGATGACATTCCCGCTGCAGAGCAGGATTTGCGTTTGATAATTCTGTCGCAGCCAAGTAGTGCCGATGCACTCAATGCGTTGGGTTATACGCTTGCCAATAAAACAGACCGCCTGCAAGAAGCCAAAGAATTGATTGAAAGAGCCTTAGCTATTCGCCCTGATGATCCGGCAATTATGGACAGTATGGGATGGGTAGAGTTTAGAATGGGTAACTATGAATCCTCTCTACTGCGTTTGAGAAATGCATTTGCAGAATTTCCCGATCACGAGGTTGCCGCGCACCTTGGAGAAGTCCTGTGGGCAGCAAGCCAGTTTGATGAAGCCAAAAAAGTTTGGCAGCAAGGCCTGCAGCTAAGCCCCAACAGCAAAGTCATTGAAGAAGTAATGCGTCGACTCGCCCCAACTGAAGCCAGTAAAATGTTCAAATAAACTGCTGCCCTCTACAGCATATGAGCCACTGAAAAAATATCCGCTATGAATATATCGACACGCCAGGCGTTTAAAATCTGCCTCTTTATCTCTTTGGTTGCGCTTGGCGGCTGCTCATTTTTGGGCGGCAAACAACAGATCGATTTGCGCTGTCCAGAAAATCCGCATAGTCGTACCGAGCTCAGTTGCTGGGCGCTGACAGGCAAACTTGGCTATAAAACTCCGCAGGATACAGGCTCCGCTTATTTAAATTGGGCGCAGAA
>OBEQ010202351.1_pt1 | contig 16399 bp, 12 predicted proteins | sample 1670901 | NCBI WGS metagenome assembly OBEQ01 (sample SAMEA104232315, study PRJEB22302) | groundwater metagenome | biome: forest; feature: aquifer; material: groundwater | place: USA | collected 2011-08-07 | depth 5.4 m
ATCAGGAGAAAATGGCACTGGCCATTCAGTTGGCGGCAAAAAATATTACTGAAGGGGGTGGACCATTCGGCGCAACCCTTGTGGATAGTAACATCGGTAATCTGGTGTCTGCGGGAGTTAACCATGTCTTTGCTAGCTGTTGCTCAGTGGCGCACGCAGAAATAATGGCGATTATGTTGGGGCAAAAATCCCACCGCACATTTAATCTCGGTGACATTGGCCAAATAGAATTAATCAGCAGTGCGGAACCCTGTGCCCAATGTTTTGGTGCAATTCCCTGGTCTGGTGTTTGTCGCCTTGTCTGCGGCGCTCGTGCCGAGGATACCGAGGCGATTGGCTTCGATGAAGGACCTAAACCCCACGATTGGGTAGCACAACTAGAACAACGCCATATATCCGTAACTCGAGATATTTTGCGCCAAGAGGCCTGCGCTGCATTGCAGGCATATAAAGCAGCGGGCTTTATTGTTTATAACGGAAGATTAAAGCAATAAAAAATGCACTAGACACAAGTAATAAAACAATAGCGTGAGCGAAAGCCAAGGAGAAATAGAAATGCTGGAAACCGTCTGGAGAAAATGGGCCTGGAGAAAATGGTTGCTGGTGATTTTCGTAACGACGTTTTATGGCTGCGCCAGCGCGCCCTATGTGCCCACAATGGACGAGCGATTAGATTCGGCGTCATATGGAATCTACCAGAACATCAAACTACAGGCGCTGGTAAACGAGTGCAAGATTTTCCAAGGTCCAACTCTTGAGAATGCCCTTGCGTCACAAGAGAGTTGGTGGGAAAGAAATTGGCCCTATGTTTATGCCGCAGACCAAGAGTTTTTAGCCGATACGCAAAAACGTCAAGCTGAACTCGGTGCAGATGAGGGACTTTTGTTTGCGTTAAAGTTTGTTATGGAGTCTGAAGAGCGAGCTGCCCAAGAAGCTAAAAAGGTGCCGCGTGCGAGTCCCAACGAAGAGGCGATGTGTGAGCATTTGTTAGGAGAGTTTAAAGACGGCAAAATGGATTTTCCGAGCAGCACCAAACATTTTCCCGTTATTAAATACCTTGCGGAAAAATATCCGCTCAAGAACGAATTGCCTTATCCCGTGCCAAATCTAAAAACCAACTATCAAGCCAGGGCCACGGTGGGGAAATCCTATTATAAAGCGGAGAATTATGCCGCTAAAACCTGGTGTCCACGGGTCAAAATTCTCACCATCAAAGATGTTTGGCCGGATGAACTCTTTGGCGCCTACTGTGATAATGGAGCTATGCATCTTATTGTGTGTAGCTGGGGGAATTGTAATACCCAATCTCACTAGTGACTTATATAGCAGCACAATAACGTAAATGGATTTTTGAACCCAAATGGAATTCGTTAAACAAATTCATGTGCTCGCTGCACTGCTCTCAGTAACGGGTTTTGCCTTACGCGGATTCTGGATGATGCAGGACTCGAGTGTCCTGCAACACAAAGCGGTAAAAATTGTTCCCCACATCAATGATTCAATTCTCTTAGGCTCGGCAATTATCTTAGCAATGATGACCCAGCAATATCCGGGGACAGCTCCCTGGTTGACCGCAAAGGTTAGCGCGCTATTAATTTATATCGGCCTAGGGCTGGTTGCTTTTCGATTTGGTCAGACTAAGCAGATAAGGATTGTTGCCTGGCTCCTGGCCCTCTGTGTCTTTGGTTATATAATTGGGGTAGCGATTACTAAGAGTCCAATACTGACACACTAAACGTATGATTTGAGCAACTGAAGTGTTTTAGTCCATCCTATAGCGATCCTAAATAAAAAACACACATATTAATTTCAATTAGCTCTCATCATGCAGTTAGAAGAGTTAAACCAAAAAAACTCAAAAACCAAGTGCAAACTATACTTAAGCTTAGGTTAAAGTGCTGATATCTTATCGAGTATGTTCCGTTGACGCGTAAGTATTGTTTTGTTCTAGGGATCATTAGTTACTTTTTTTCGATCTTTGTTTTTGCTGCAGATCGCCCTGTCGCTGTGATCAATGATCTTGCTGTGCCATTCGATCTCAATCCCTATGTGGAATACCTTGAGGATAGAGATCACAGTTATTCATTTGAAGATATTCAAGCTGGCAAATACGATCATTTGTGGCAGGTAAGCCAAGGTCGTTATTTTGTTGGAACTCACCTGGCGAGTAAGTATTGGTTGCGAATTGCCTTGTCCTGGTCAGAGTCATGGAGCGATGCGCAACTCTCGACCTTGAAAGGACGACCGCGCGGAGGATATCTTTATATTGGCAATCAATTCGGTTTGCTGACGCGTTTTCATCTGATGTTACCTGCTGCGAATGGCAATACCAAACAGATTCGTGCGGGACAGCTCGAGCCGTTCGATCTACAGGGATTAGCCGAACAGCAATATGGATTTTATATCCCTGCATCCAGCGAGCAACAAACTATTTATGCCTGGTTTTACAATAAAGCTGCGGCGACTCCAGCGCTGGTGCCTCTGTCATTGGTTTCGGCGGAACAGTATGACCAGATCAATGAAACCTTCAGCGATGTTATTACTGTCTACTATGCAGTGGTATTGGCGTTTCTACTTTACAATAGCTGTCTTTACATTACTGTATTCCACAAAGTATATGGGCTGTATGTGTTGTTTCTCGCTTCTGCGTTAATACAATGCAGTTTTGTCGATGGTACACTAACACGATTTTTTCTCCCTGCACGACCCGAGTTAAATCAACACATTGGCTTGATGAGTAATTTTATCATTTCCATGGCATATGCCTCGTTTGTGAATGAATCACTGAATGGCGTTCGATTCTGGCCAAGGTATCTAACGGTTTACCGTGTATTAATGGTGTTTGGTCTGTTGGGCGCAGGCTTCTCTGTCTTCAACAAAAATTATTTTCTCAGTGCTACCTTGGGGCAAATTTACATTGTCAGTTCACTCACCTGTTGTTTGGTTGTGATAGGTGCTGCCATCATCAGAAATGTTCCCACCAGTCGCTATCTCCTGCTGGCGGAACTTAATATGGCGTGTGGCGCAATCTGTTTTATGTTGATGATTCAAGGGTTACTACCATTGAATAACATCACTTTCTGGGGAATACATTGGGGGCTGCTGGGTGAAGCAATGCTGCTGTCTATGGCGGTCGCGGAAAGAACTAATATTGTTATTCAAGAAAAATTTCAAGCGCAAAAAATTGCGTATGAAAATGAATGCCGCGCGCTAAAAGCGCTGGAGATAGCCACTGAAGCTAAAAATCAATTTCTCGCCACGGTGAGTCATGAGTTGAGAACACCGCTCAATAGTATTATCGGCTATAGTGACGTGTTGATGGATCAGCACAAACTCAATCCACTGCATCGCGATTATGTCCGCACCATTCTTAACAATGGCAAACAGCTTCTCACGGTAATTAATGGCGTATTAAACCTTTCGCTGATCGATAGCAACCGTGTCTCAATCACGAAACGCGAAGTCGATATTCATCGCCTAATTCGCGGCCTGGAAATTAAATATCGGCTGTTGGCAGAAAAAAGAAAACTTGGTTTTGAAGTTGTGCTCGACAAACGCGTACCGGAACGAATGGTCATTGATGATGAACATGTTGCGCAGATACTGCAGCAAATACTCGAAAATGCCTTTAAATTTACCCATCAAGGGCAAATTCGATTGGTGATCTCGCTGGAGTTTTTGGCGATGGACAAAAGTGATGATCAGGTCGGCACAAAAATTATTAAGTTTCGCTTAATCGATAGCGGGATCGGTATTGCAGCTGACAAACTGCAAGAAGTATTTGAACCCTTCATGCAAGCCGATGGTTCAAATACTCGACGTTACAGTGGCGCAGGGGTGGGACTTTTTATCGCGCGATCATTGGCAGAAATTATGGGGGGAACCATATCCATCGACAGTACGGAAGGGACGGGGACGCAGATTGAATTATACGTACCGTTCCGGGAGATTTCCGATGCTGCGGATGAATACAATCCTATCGATATCAAAATTGAACCTTTGTCGGGCGTAGACATAGGTTTCAATAAGCCCAAACTGCAAGGCCGGGTACTCTACGCCGAGGACAACATTGACAACCAGAATCTGGTGAAAATTCTCGTGGAGGGAACCGGTGCCGAGCTTATTGTGGCAGAGGATGGTGAACAGGCTATAGAAGCCGTCAAAAATAGCAAACTTCCCTTTGATCTGATCTTAATGGATCTGCAAATGCCGTTGGTTGATGGTTATGAGGCTACATCTATTATCCGCCAAATCGAAAGCCGCACACCGATCATCGCCTGTAGTGCAAGCGCACTGGCAGAAATTCAAAGTGAATCCGATGTATTGTTTGATGGCTACCTAGGTAAGCCCATTGCAAAACCTAGGTTATATCAACTATTGGAAGAATTCTTAAAGCCAGTGGACGACTAGGGATGTTGGCAGTCAGGCAATCTTGGGTTGAGAAACAAAAGAGTTCAATGCAACTGTTCTGTTTGGCATCAGTCATCTCCCTTATCTTAAATATCCCTATTGTCGGGGCCGCAGAGAATCTGACTGTGGACGTTTATGGGCTCGATCAAATAGTCGATCTTAATCCCTATGTCGAGTTTATCGAAGATAAGGATCACCGGTTTACGCTCAACGAGATGCGCGAGGGAAAATACGATGAGCTTTGGCAATCAAACCAGGGAAGCTATCTGCTTGGTACTCATGCAAGAAGTCGCTATTGGTTTCGCGTAAAACTTGCTTGGCATTCTACTGCAGCAGCCAAAGCGATCCTTTATTTCGCAGTACACCCTACTTTTCTGGTTCGAATTGGGTTGGATCTGGCGCGCAGCCAAAATACAGATGATAGTGCGCGTGAAACGATAGAAACCGGCTGGATTGATCCCATTTCGAAACAGCATCTGAGCCAACAACATTATGGATTTATTGTTGAGCTAAAGCCGAACTCTTCCCAAACCCTGCTCGGTTGGACGAGCAATAGTGTGTCAGAGTTACCGGCAGTAATTCCGCTCTTTCTTTTGGCGGAATCTGAGTTTAATAGATTTAACATAGAGATTAATCGTGTACTCGTGGCATTTTATGCCATCATGGGAACGCTCTTAATTTATAACAGTTGCCTGTTTATTTTTTTGCGGCAATCGGTTTACGGCATCTACGTGATTTTTCTCCTTTCGGCAGTTGGGCAATGTGCCTTTGTCGATGGTTCATCGCTATTTTGGTTATTTCCAGAAAATCCATTGTTAAATTATCGCTGTGGTTTTGCAGGTGGTGTGATAATGGCGATGATGTACATGGCCTTCGTGGTCCATGCATTAGACAAGTTGCGAACTTGGCCGAAAATAGAAGTAACTTACTATTCATTATTGGCCGTTGGTGCGATGGTTTTTCTATACAACATAGTTACATCGCAGCTGCCATCTGCATCTACGATGGCACAAATGTATGCAGCGATTGCTGGTACATATAGTTTGGGATTGATTGTGGCGGGGGTGATAAAAGATATTCCCACGGCTAAGTATTTGGGTATCGCAGAGCTCATGACATTAGCTGGCGCATCTATTTTTATGCTCTCGGTTCACTCCATTTTACCGATCAATCAGTTTACCTTTTGGGCTTTGCACTGGGGATTAGCTGGCGAGGCGTTATTACTTTCGCTGGCCCTAGCAGCGCGCACTCGTATTGCACAACAAGAAAAAATCGTCGCTGACGCGAAGAATCAAGCCAAGAGCCAGTTTTTTGCTTCGATGAACCATGAGGTGCGCACGCCGCTGACCGCTATCCTCGGTTATGCCGATGCTGCACTTGGCGAGGCTGTTTCACCACAGGAGCAACAAGATGCATTACAGACTATCAGCCGCAGTGGGAGGCATCTATTACAAATCGTTAACGACATTTTGGATATTTCCAAATTAGAGGCGCAAAAATTGGCAGTAGAAAATCTTGCGGTTGATCTACCCAGTTTATTGCTGGAAATAAAGGACTATTTTTTTGTTATCGCTAAACAGAAATCATTGGTCTTCGAAATTACCCCCATGTTCCCCCTGCCGAAAACCATTGTGAGCGACCCCACGCGTTTAAAACAGATACTTATTAATTTATGCGCCAATGCCTTCAAATTCACCGAGCGAGGTGGTGTGATTCTCGAAATCAATTGTGATCCGGGAGCAGAAAAAATTCGTTTTGTGGTGGTTGATACCGGGATTGGTCTGAAGTTATCACAGGTAGAGCATCTTTTTGAGGCATTCGTGCAAGCTGATGTTAGCACTGCTCGACACTACGGCGGCAGTGGCTTAGGTCTGCATCTCTCTAAAAAATTGGCCCAAGCCTTGGGCGGTGACATCCAGGTGAATACCGCTTATGGTCACGGCTGTCAATTTACCGTGGATGTGTCGACCGGTGCCTTAGATCAGGTCGAATGGTTGTTGGATCTCAACGGCCTTAGTTTAGCCCATGTGAGTTCAGCCCACGCGAGTGTTAGTTATGCTGATAACAAACCCAAACGGATAACCGGGAGAAAAATTTCCGTATTGCTTGCCGAGGATAATCTCGATATCCAAAACTTAATTAAGCTACAGCTAAAACGCGCTGGTGCGGAAGTGACAGGTGTATATGATGGCGCGGAAGCATTGGTGCAGGCACTCACCAATGAATTTGATTTGATATTGATGGATATGCAAATGCCCATTATGGGTGGCATTGAAGCGGTGGAAAAGCTGCGCGCCAAGGGCTATAAAAAACCGATTTATGCCTTAACAGCGAATGAATTTCCCGAGGCGATAGCAATCTGTTTGGCTGCTGGATGTGACGGCCATCTCTCTAAGCCAATTGATGCGGCAAAGCTGTTGACGGTGTTGAATGAGATATTTTTTACCTAAAAAATTAATTGGACATTCCATAAAAGGTTGCAATAACCTAAACTTAATGCATCCAGATTTTACCTAAAGCGAAACATGCCTCTATGCCTAAACCGTCAGCCAGAGAATTTCTTATGGATACTGCAGAGAGGATGTTTGCAGAAAAAGGCATTGATGCCGTGTCGCTCCGCGCCATCAATGCCGAAGCCGGTTTGAGCGCAGCGGCGTTGCATTACCACTTTGGTACCCGTGAAGCCTTGGTCGGCGCCATCCTTGAACGACGCATAGATGGGGTCCTCAGTCAGCGCAGTGTGATGTTGAAGGAGTTACAACGGCAATTACGTCCTGACATCAGAACTATCGTTGAAGCCTTGGTGATGCCTCTGTCAGATATTGTGTTGGCGTCAGGTGAAGCGGGTGTGCGTTACCTTAAATTTGTTGCGCGCATTTATGCGGATCGTTCGCCGTATTTGGACGAAATTGTCGGTGAGTCCTTCACACTGTTTCATCCCTTGGTGGAGCGTGCGCTACCGCAGCTGTCTAGCGATTTAATTAAACAACGTTGGGCGATCGCGTCGGAGATAACGTTGCAGACCTTGGCCAATATCGAAAATCACGTCACCAACAGAAACAACCGTGCAGAGATCGAAGCGTTTATTGGTGTTTTGATTGATTTTATTGCGGGTGGATTATCTCAATAATGGTTCTCGATCCCACGCCTATCATTTCCGGCAACAACAATAACCGCAATCGTAATCGCCGTAGGGGCAGGCCCCCGTGCCTGCCCTGTTCCTTCCAGTGCCGATCAATCACAAGGGCAACCGCGGGGGGTTGCCCCTACAATTGACACAGCGATTTTTAAGCATTCGCTTTATAGTAGTCCATCAAGATACGAGCAACTTCAGGCCGCGCAAATTCCATCGGCAGATCTTCACCGGCCGCCAATTTCTGTCGAACTTTGGTGCCCGAGAGTAAGACAAAGTCCTCATTGGTATGATCGGGTGCATCGCGCATCATCACCACTTTATTCAGTTTCTTCGAATAGGCAGTGTGATCGGCTTTGAATATTTCGATATCCAGGGCGTTTTCCACCAGCGTGTTATCAAAAACAGTTTGCGCGTCAAATGCGCCATAGTAATCGCCCACGCCCGCGTGATCGCGACCGACAATGAAATGTGTGCAACCGCTGTTTTGTCTAAACACCGCATGCAGCAACGCTTCTCGCGGCCCGGCGTATAACATATCGAAGCCATAACCGGTGATCATCACGGTATTTTCGGGGAAGTAGAGTTCGACCATTTTACGGATACAGGCATCGCGCACGTCTGCTGGAATATCGCCGGGCTTCAGCTGGCCCAACAGCATATGAATTAATACGCCGTCGGCTTCGACCGCTTCGAGCGCCATCTTGCACAACTCTTCATGTGCACGATGCATCGGATTACGGGTTTGGAAGGCGACTATGGTATTCCATCCGCGTTCACTGATCTCGTTGCGAATTTGTGTGGCGGTGCGGAAGGTGTCGGCAAACTCTTGTTCAAAGTAGCTGTAGTTCAGCACTTCGATGGGGCCGGAGATCAACGTATTACCTAAATCGGTGAAGGTTGCAACGCCGGGATGTTCAGGGTCGAGAGTGCCGAATATTTGTTGCGCCATGGTTTTAATTTGCTTGTCGCCGACCGCTTCAATCGATTCTACGGTTTGAATGGCGATAACCGGATGGCCTTCGACATTCGGATCTTTTAACGCGATACGTTTGCCGATATTGATACCGCTGGCATCTTTCGTCATGTTCACAATCGGCACCGGCCAAAACATCCCATCAGTGGTTTGCATCTTTTCCGCGACGCTGAGTGCATTGGCTAAATTCATATAGCCAGTGAGCGGATTAAAATAACCGGCGCCGAGCATCACTGCGTTAGCAGCTGCTGCCGAGTTCAGCAGCAGTGCGGGTAAGCCTGCAGCCTCTTCGATCAGTGCTTTGCGCTGCTTGTCATTGCTGATGAAGAGCGGGTTTAGTGTTTCAGAACCATAAGGTTTAATCATGTGGGACTCCTAATGAAGAGCAATTTAGTCTGCTGAACAGTAATTTCGCCTGCTGAAGAAAGATTTAAAGAGCAATAAATTTACTTACTGCCTCTAAGACTTCGGAATGAAATTTCTTGCTAGTGGCGATCACGCCACGATTGTTTTCTAATTGTTTACCTTGTGAAAAATCCAACGGTTGCCCCGTAACATCGGTAACCATACCACCTGCTTCCTCAACGATAAGCATGCCTGCAGCGTGGTCCCAGATTTTTTCGCGATAATCTTTGCGCGTTGGCAGGCGCAGATATATTTCCGCGTGACCGCGAGCGACTGTCGCGTACTTTGCCTGGCTGTCCATTCTGACCGCGTCAGAGGTAATGCCGAGTGCATGGGCAATTTGTGCTGATTGATCTTGATCGCTGTGACCGGACTCGACGGATTCGCAGAAACGCGCGTCGGCGATGTTAGCAAGTTCATTGACGGAGATTTTTTCGCCCTTTGCGGTCGCATTATTTAACGGATAGATAAACGCGCCCTGGCCTTTAATTGCCGTGAGAATTACCCCTAAACTGCCATCGGGTGCTACAAGGTTGGGGCAACCCAGCACGCCTGTCACGACCTGGCCATTATCGATTAGCGCGAGTGCTATGGCGTATTGGCCGGCGCGTAAAAAACCTTTGGTACCGTCGATGGGATCAAGTGTCCAGTAGGTTTTTAATTCGTTGTTGGGTTCAAAGTTGCCGAGATCGATCCAGTCGAGTGCTTGTTTCTCACTGACTGCTGAGCCCCACACCTTGGCGATATGGGCGACTACTTTGGCGCGGTTTTCACGATTTTTGTCTTCGTGAAGAGAGTCGTCTTTGCGGAGTTCGGCGGAATCCTCTTCACCCACCAGCTCTTTCACGCTGGAGAGTTGGGCGAGCGTCGCGCACACCAATGCCTGTGAGGCGTAGTCAGCGACAGTGACTGGGCTGTGATCTTTTTTTTCGATGGTCGCTGCATTGATTAAATTATTCTGCACTTCAATGCAGACGTGGGAAGCGAGACGAACTGCTTTTACTGCATTACTCAATTCTTGTTGAAGATCCACGGTAGAGTCTCCTTTATGGAAAACGACAATCTCTCTTTGTATTAAAAGCCCCGACAAATTCAGTGAGTGATTGGAACTCGTATTAAGAACCTGTAGTAGGCGGAATATGCGCGCCATCAAAAACGCGGCGCATTATATCCTATTACGCCGATCAATACTTATCAACTGATAAGTTTGATTAATTGAACATTTCTTGTTGCGTTTGCGGCGACGAAGTATAGCGCTAAAGTGCCAAAAAAATTAACAGAAATAACTGTTTAAGGGGTTTTCGTACCGCATCTAAGGCGGGCCCGGATAAAGCGAATTCAACACTGGGATAACCTTGTTCGCAAACAGATTTAAACTTGACCATCCCAGTTGAGGATCCATTCCACCCATCAGAGGATGAAGTGTAATTCTGCCATCAGGGCCCAAGGATTTGCCCAATTCGATGCATTCATCTGGCGTCATGAGGGCATAATTTCCCGCAGCTCGTAAGGCCGTAGCATCGTTGAGTGGCTGATAACGACCATTGAATTGGCTGGCTGCTTGCCATGCCGCGTAGGAGTTAGTTTCGTGTAATGCGTGAGGTGCAATTTTTTGCCAGTCAGCCTCGGGATTTTCGGTGATGAATAGAAACATCGGGCCGTGTTTGAAAGTTCGCGCTGGCTGCTTGTTGAGTTTCTTGCACTCGTCCAGATAGTCTCTGTAGAGCTCCGGCCGCACCGGCACAAAACCGTCAGCGATACGCGCAGCGCGCTGTGCAGAAATTTTTAATGAGCCGCCTAAAAGTATGGGGGGATGAGGTATCTGTACTGGCGTTGGCGTAACCTTAACGGTCCGGCCTTGGTAGGAGAAAGGTTTTCCGCTCCAGGCTTGCTTAAGGGTAGCGATGCCATCTTCAACCAACTGCGCTCTGTCACTGAGCGAGCGGTTAAACATGGAAAATTCAGTGGGGACATAACCGGCTCCCACAACGATCTCGACCCGGCCGCCACTGATATGATCTAACACGGCTAGGTCTTCAGCGATTCTAAGTGGATCATGCAGAGGAAGAATCAACGCGGATATACGGATGCGAACTTTTTTTGTGCGGCTGGCAATTGCTGCGCCGAGAATTAACGGCGAAGGCAGATAGCCGTCATCGGCACCGTGGTGCTCGGACAAACCGATTTCGCAAAAGCCCTGTTGATCTGCCCACTCCGCCATTTCTATGGCCGCTGCATAGAGCTTATCGACAGCAGTGCCAAAGGCGGGTGCGCGCATATCCAATCGAAGTGAAAATTGCATTCGTCCGTACCTGTTTAAAAAGTCTATTTAAAGAGTCTAGTTTGAGAGCCTAAATTGAGGGTTTCTTTGGGGATGGGATAATGGCTGTTTAAGCTAACGAGCACAATTAGGGATTGATCCGATCCAGCCATGAGGCCTTACTTATTCAAGCGGCTTTTTGACGAATTGTTCTTTCACCACTTCATTAAAAATCGCCACAATTGCTGGGTCATATTTTCGATTGGCATATTCGTTAATTTCTTGCACCGCTTTAAACAGAGTTTGTTTAAACGTCCTGTCAGCTCTACTGCGAGTGATCGATGAAAAAGTATCAGCGACCGCTAACATTTTAGCGCCGATATGTATTTCCTCATCTTTAAGTCCTTGCGGATAACCAGAACCATCGTGAAATTCGTGGTGCTGATGTGCGATGAGTGCTGCCTCCCGAAAACCAGGAATATAGCGCAAAATCCCTTCGCCAACGTACACATGATCGCGTATTACACCTATCTCGGCGATATCAAGCTTTTCAGTTTTGTTCAAAATAGCATGGGGAACATAAGCCATACCGAGATCGTGTGCATAAACCGCCGCTTGCAGTTGATCGATTGGCACGGGCATACCCATGATGGCGTTTATTTCAAGGCAGATGACCAGTTCCTCTTGGGTGCGTCCCTCGCGATGAAAAAACGAATCATCCAAACGGGCTGCAAGTTGTTGCAGGAATGGAATGATGCCCTCGTCATCATCAAGTTTTTCACTGACCTGCTGGCACTCGCGCAGGCGTTGGATGGGTGCGATTTCCTGATAGGTCACACAATCAATTGCCGAAAGTGTTGTCGCCGCGTCATCAATCTGCTCAAGCCGATCACTCTGGGTGGAATGGATAATCTTATCCAGAGTGCTATTGATTTTATCGATAAAAGATTTGTTTGCGTTAGGATCTATTAAAAGATGTTCGATAACCGCCTTCACATGTTCGAAGGCCAGGGTAATCAAATCACCGTAAGCGGGTGTATAGTCTTGGCCTTCGTGGCGCACAGCTTCGATGATGGCTTCTATTCTCCCCACTGTTTCAAGCATGAGGTCGAGGTAGCACAGGTTAAAATTGCCCTTCAGGGATTGCAGCGAAAGGTAGAGCACGTCAAGAGCCTGGACGTCAGAACTCTCTTCCAGTGATTTCAGGCAATCTTCTATCTCATCTTTGGATTCTTCAAAATGATAAAAAAAATCGCTTAAGGTTTCTTTGTCGAGATGGTGAAATCTCTCACAGTTAATTGTCTGCTGCATTGCCTGGCTGCCAAAAAGTATCGCTTTTTATAAGTGTATATCAGGTAAGAGTAACTGTCGTAAGCTTCACTTAATTTGCTAGAGAACTTGAGAATATCGATCATTAAATTCATGAAGAATCAGAATAACTGAGCGACTTTGTAGAGCTAGCTTGATTTGTTTTTGCGCTACGGCCTTGTTGCCGACCACTTACTGTTTAGAGATGGTCTAAACTTAAGATCAGAACTTAAGATCAGAACTTAAGATCAGAACTCAGTAAATCATCTATTGATCGCAGAGAACCCACGCCAGATGGTCGAGAATCTTCATCACAACTTGCCGTTGAGCCGTAATGCGCGGATAGCCGCTAACGGTTTGCAAACGAAGATTGAACGCGACGAACTTGAACTACCTTTGTTGCCCGGTGTGGCCGCGGATGTGCTGGCGCTGGTGGAAAACAAAGATTCGGATGCCATGGCCCTTGCAAAATTGGTTCAAAGTGATCAGGCATTAGCAGTGCATGTTATGCGCATCGCCAATTCCGCACACTACAGTCCTTCAGTGCCGCTGGTGTCATTGCAGCAAGCCATCGCGCGACTGGGCATGACATTAATCTCAGAAATTGCGTTAGCCGCATCAATCAGTACAAAAACATTTAGTGCTCCGGGGTATGAACATCTTATTCGACAAATGTGGCAGCACGCGTTGGCCTCGGCTTTATGGTCAAAAGAAATTGCGCGTAAGGTTCGAAAAAATGTTGAGGCGACCTTTTTATGCGGATTACTGCATCAAATTGGCAGGCCGGTAGTGCTGCAAGCAATTGTCGATCTCATCGAAGTGTATCAGTTAGAACTCACAGAGAAAGATATAAAAGCATTGATAGATGCGTATCACCAGACAATGGGCAGCAAGGTTGCACGTCACTGGAAATTACCTGAGTCAGTTATTGAAGCCATCAATTTCACCCAAAATTATAACGCTGCGCCAACAGCTAAACATCTGGCCATGATTGTCTGGGCCGGCAACCGATTTGCTTCTCTCATGATGAATGACGGTTCCATCACGCGGGGCGAACTGTTTTCATTGCCGGTGATTACTGATTTAAATCTGTATGAAGATGAGGTGGAGGCTCTTTTAGAGGCAGCACCTGGCATTCAATCAGCCGTGGAGGTCCTCTTAGTGTGAGCGTTGAGGATCATTTCGATTTAATTGTGATAGGCAGCGGACCAGCTGGGCAAAAGGCTGCGGTACAAGCTGCCAAAGCCGGCAAACGCGTCGCTATGGTTGAGCGCGATCGCTATGTGGGTGGCGCCTGTGTGCATCGCGGCACAATTCCCAGTAAAACCTTGCGTGAGAGTGCAGTGCTGCTCTCTCATTTACACAAGAATCCCGAACTATTTTCCTTTTCTCTGTGTGACGAACTTGAAATGGAATCGCTGATTGAGCGAATGGACATAGTGGTTCGCGCACATGATGAATATATCAATAAACAGATCAAGCGCCACAATATCAGCTATATCCACGGCCGGGCAAAATTTATTGATGCTCATACCATTGATGTGGCTCACGTCGCCGGTGGGAAAGAGCGATTTAGCGCGGATTTTTTTGTGATCGCGACTGGCTCGTTGCCAAGAAATCCACCCGAGATTCCCATTGACCATGAACACGTATTTGATAGTGATTCTATATTGTCGATGATCTATTTACCGAAGTCGCTGATCGTGTTGGGTGGCGGGGTGATTGCTAGCGAATACGCCTCAATCTTTGCCACGCTAGGTGTTAATGTCACCATGATCGATCGCTTCGAACGACCGCTGTGTTTTTTAGACAGTGATTTAACGGATAAATTTGTGCATGCCTTTACTGAGCTGGGGGGTGAATTTGTTGGCGACTCCCATGTTGTCTCAGTAACCTGGAACGATATTTCGAGCGTGGTGGTAAAACTAAAAGATGGTTCGGAATTCATGGCAGAGAAACTGCTCTGCGCGGCGGGTCGGGTCGCTAACGTTAACGGTTTAGGAATTAATAATATCGGTATTGAACTTGATAGCGAAGGGCTACTGCCGATTAATGAAAACTATCAAACAGTCGTACCGAATATTTACGCGGCCGGTGATGTCATTGGTCATCCGTCATTGGCACCCGTAGCAACGGAGGAGGGACGGCGAGCCGTATGCCATGCGTTAGGATTAGATATCGGGAAAGTTTTTCGCGAAATGCCCTTGGCTATTTATGGCATTCCAGAAATTGCCTCGGTTGGTTTATCTGAACAGCAAGCGAATGAAAAATACGGCAAATGCCTGGTGGGCCGCGCTAACTTTGATGAGACTGCGCGTGGCCTGATATCCGGCATTCAAGATGGTATGCTGAAATTGATTGCCGATGCCAAAGGTGAAAAATTGCTGGGCGTGCAGATTGTTGGCGAAGGTGCCACTGAATTGGTGCATATCGGTCAGATGGCGTTAATCCATGACGCGAGTATCGATGCTTTTATTGAAAATATATTTAACTTTCCCACCCTCGCTGAAGCCTATCGGGTTGCGGCGCTGCATGTTAAAGGTCAGATCGATTAACTTTTTAGCTTGGCTTTGCTAGATTAAGTTGTCTTTCGACATGATCGCCATATCAATGGTATCTAGCAGAATGTCTTTGGTGATAGGTTTCTCAAGATAAGCGACGGCGCCAGACAATTCAAAATCTTCTTGCTGCGTGTCTGGTTCCAGACTGGAAATTAAAATCACCGGAATATTATGGGTTCTTAAATCGCTCTTTAGCCATTCGCAAACTTGATAACCGTTGAGGTCGGGCATGATAATGTCTATCAAAATGGCGTCAGGTTGGTGTTGCGGCGCTTCGTAGAGACAATCTTCTGAGTTGCCCACCACGATCAGGTTGTAATGTTTATGCAGCATTTTGGTGAGCAGCATCCGCGAAGTGCTCTCATCATCAACCAACATTACCTTGGATTTTTTGGAAGCCATTTTTTGGAAGCCAATGTTGCTGTGTATCGAGGTTCGTTTGAGTTCGTTTAATGAATTCGTATCATTAGTTAAATTGGATCGTCGCGAGTATCGACGGACGCAAAAACCCTCATTTAAGCATAGGTGTAGTCAGGGAATTTTCCAGTTCAGAAGGCTGTAGTTAGCGTAGTTATTAGAGTTGTTAGTCGTACAGTTAAGTATAATGTACAATGTTGGTCGTGTTAGTGATGAGAGTTGTTGGCTAGTGCCTATGCAAAAGTGCCTATGCAAAACCAGATTCGAGATGAAAAGAATAAAGTAAAGGTCAAAGTAAAAAAATAAAGGAATGAATACCCAAGATGCCAGCAGTGAAATCATCGTTTGAATCCACACGCCGTCAAGATATCGAACAAATTTTTTTAAACGACATACCGCTCCTGGATGTGCGAGCCGAAGTTGAGTTCAGTAAAGGTGCGTTTGCCACTTCCGTTAACCTGCCCATCTTGAATACTGAAGAACGCCGACAGATTGGGATTCGCTACAAAGAAAAAGGTCAGGAGGCAGCGATCGCCTTAGGCGCTGAATTGGTCCGCGATGAAATTAAACAGCAGCGCGTGACCGCCTGGCTGGAATTTGTAAGCCAACATACCGATGGAAAACTTTATTGTTTTCGCGGCGGCTTGCGCTCCAGAATCACCCAGCAGTGGATTCGCGAAGCAGGGCAAGATATTGAACTCATACCCGGCGGCTACAAAGCTATGCGACAATTTCTGCTTGATGAGATTGAGCTGGCGGCCACGCAGCGCTCGATGGTTATCGTCTCTGGAAAAACCGGTAGTGGTAAGACTCAAGTCATAAACCAAACTACCTCGAGTGTCGATCTCGAAGGTCTTGGCGCGCATAAGGGTTCCGCTTTTGGGCGCACGCTTGAAGGCCAGCCATCACAGATCAATTTTGAAAACGCC
>OBEQ012796673.1_pt1 | contig 16399 bp, 16 predicted proteins | sample 1670901 | NCBI WGS metagenome assembly OBEQ01 (sample SAMEA104232315, study PRJEB22302) | groundwater metagenome | biome: forest; feature: aquifer; material: groundwater | place: USA | collected 2011-08-07 | depth 5.4 m
GAACTGTTCCTTGGGACCGCCTTCCCCACGAACTCCCATGGCTTGATGGGGCCAAACTTACTTTTCGCTTCCAATGATCAAAGGGAACCGCCTAAAATGTTATATTCTATGTCGGTAATCAGTTACGCGAAAATCGGTGTTCAGCGGTCAGTCTGAGGCATATTTATAGGTATTAGCTGAACGCTGACGGTCGATTGTTTTTTTCTGATTTTGCGGTCTTTGCTGAAAGCTGAACGCTGATGGCAGATCGCTTATTTAAGGAGGCCCAATTATGTCAGTTGAAGAAAAGCTGAAGTCTCTCGGCATTGAATTGCCCTCTGCCCCCAAGCCCTTGGGTGCATATGTCCCTTTTGTGAAAACGGGCAACCTCGTGTATTTGAGCGGGATGCTTCCTTTGAAAGATGGGAAACTCACAAAGACAGGAAGGGTAGGGGAATCCGTTACGCTGGAGGAGGCGGCCGAAGCCGCGAAGACAGCAGCAATAAACGCCCTTGCGGTCTTGAAGTCGGCTATCGGAAGTCTTGATAAGGTGAAGAGATGCGTAAAGATCGAAGGGTATGTCTCATCGGCTCAAGATTTTGTTGACCAGCCGAAGGTTCTGAACGGCGCCTCGAATTTCATGTTCGAGGTTCTGGGCGATGCCGGCCTGCATACAAGGACCGCAGTAGGCGTGAATATCCTGCCGCTCAACTCACCCGTTGAGATCTCGTTTATCTTTGAGGTAAAAGAGTAGCGGCCATTATTTATAATTGCGGCCATCCCCGATATTATTATAACGTCCTTTTGTCGAAGACCCGCTTTGTCTTTCTCTCGGTCCTGGGAAGGCTCCCGTAATCGAGGATCTCGACTCCGCAGGAGACCATAAGGTTGTGTTTAAACTGCTTCGATATTGCGTCGCAGAGGTTCTTTCCGGCGCTCTCGTGGACATTCTCGGCCCGCTCTACCTTCAGCGTCATATAGTCCCTCCCGTCACCACCGTGTTCGAGGATGGCCTGATATTCACTTCCCAGCCCGTGAATCTCGGAAAGGACCGAGTCGATCTGCCCCGGATAGATATTGACGCCTCTAAATATGAACATGTCATCGGACCGGCCGAGTATTTTATCATGGCGGGGGAGATCGCAGCCGCAGGAACAGTCGCCTTCGATCAATTTAGTCAAGTCCCTTGACCGGTACCTGATCATCGGCGCCCCTTCCTTCATCAATGTGGTGAAGACCATCTCCCCGACCTCTCCGGGCTTTACCGGTTTTAGCGAGTCCTGATCCAGTATTTCGAGAATATAAAAGTCCGCCCAGTAATGGATGCCCGTCTCATACCCGCAGCTGAGACCTGTGCCTGGACCGTATATTTCGGTCAGGCCGGAAATATCGTATACTTCATCGATGCCGAGCAGTTCCTTTATCTTCTTGACCATTGCACCGCTTGTTCGCTCTGCGCCGCATATCACTTTCGCGACGCTGATCTTGTCCTTTATCCCTCTCCTATGGACCTCCTCTGCCAGAAGAAGGGCCATCGATGCGGTAGCACATACCACGGTCGATTGCAGATCAAGGAGAAAGGCGCACTGCATATCCATATTCCCCGGTCCGATGGGCACTGCCATCGCCCCGAACCTCTCACAGCCCAGCTGAAAGCCGACGCCCGCGGTCCACAAACCATAGCCGACGCAGATCTGGACCCTGTCCTCCCGCGTCACACCAGCAAGCTCATAGCATCTGCTGAACATGTAGGCCCAATCTTCGATATCTTTCTGCGTATAGCAGAGGATTTTCCTTTTACCTGTTGTGCCTGAGGATGAGTGGATCCTCACGATCTCCTTGTAATCGGCAGCCCTCAGCGGAAAGGGATAGTCGTTCTTCAGGTCCTCTGCTGTCGTGAAAGGCAGTTTGTCGAGATCATTGAGTGACGTGATGTCCGCGGGTTTAATCCCAGCGTCATCGAACCTGTTTCTGTAGAAGGGGGAGTTCGCATAGGCGTGAGCAACCGTCCATTGCAACCCCTTTAACTGATGGCCCCTCAAGTCCGGCAGAGCCGCTTTTGACGGGAATCTCTCAAGCATCGGGTCCAGCCCCCTGACAAATCAGAATCCGTTTATAAGCTGCCGTGACGCACCCCCATTTCGAATGCCTCCACTGATGTCGTGAGAAGTCCGCCGCGCCCGGCGAATTTCTCATGCAGGATGTCCCTGATGTCCTGTGCCGAACAGAAAAGGCCATTTCCGCCGTCACGGCCCCCGGCAACGCGTGCGACAGCGAAGCCGAGGACGATCAGATTGACTGCCCGGGGATTGCCCATCTGTCCGGCAAGACGGTCCGCATCGATCCAGTGAAGGTCCAGGTTATCCAGTCCGGGCTGTGCTTTTGCATTGATCACCGCCCAGCCTTTCGGTCCGAGATAAAAACCATGCTGGGCCAGATTCTCCTCTCTCAGGACAAGCAGTCCGTCCGCATGAGAGGGGATGATCAGAGGGCTGAAGAAGGCCCCCACTTTTATGTGCGACAGAACGGTGCCGCCCCGTTGGGCCATGCCGTGGTTCTCCGAGGTAAAGACCGGCAGGCCTTTGTGCATCGCCGCTTCGGCGAGCAGGTGGGTGATGAAGAGGATCCCCTGGCCGCCGACCCCGCTTATGATGAACTGCTGCCTAACCGGAATACTCATGGATTTCAGACGTCTCCGAACGTTCCTTAATCATCTTCTTTGGGCAGGCATGGAGGCAGATGCCGCAGTCGGTACAGAGCAGATAATTGATCCGGACCTTTTTCTCTTCTTTGTCGGATTCGAGGGCCGGACACTCGAATTGTTTAACGCAATACCCGCAGTCGTCGCACTCATCGGAGATGAAGACCTTCACGGCCGGCAGGCGGTCTACCTTCTCCCTGCTCATGATGCACGGGTAGCGGGAGATGACGACAGCCGGCCCCTTTGTGCGGCTGAATGCAAGCGCCTCTTTAATCAGTGACGTAAACTCGGGAAGCCTGTAAGGGTTGCCCACGCGGCAGAAGGAGACGCCGCAGGCGCGCACCAGCCCTTCGATTTCAACCGCAGCAGTCGGCTCTCCGCTTGCCCCTCTCCCGATGGCGGGAGTGGGCTGATTGCCGGTCATGGCGGTGGTTGAATTGTCGAGGATCACCAGGACAAACCTCGCTTTATGCACTACGGCATCGATGATGGGAGGGATGCCCGAATGAAAAAAAGTGGAATCACCGATGGTGGCGACGATATCCACATCCTTTCCGGTCTGATGGTACGCGTGATAAAATCCGGCTGCCTTGCTTATGGAGGCGCCCATACAGAGCGCCGTGTCGATCGCCCCAAGGTTCAGGCCGAGCGTATAACATCCGATGTCGCTTGTATAAATCGCACGGGGGGCCGCCTTTTTGATCGCAAAGAAACTCGCCCGATGGGGACACCCGGGACAAAGACTCGGTCTTCTGCCTGCTGCGGCGGGAGGAGAAGGGATACGCGGCGCCGAAATCCCGATGAAATTCATGATCAGCGGTTCGATCGTCTCGGGAAGGAGTTCTCCCACATCCGGCACCGAATTCGTCAACTTGCCTCTCACCTTATTGCGGTCCGCCAGCTGCATCTCGATGACGCCGGCGGTCTCCTCAAGCACAAGGATCTCTTTATAAGTCCCAAGGAGCATGCCGATGAATTCCGTATGCAGAGGATAGGGCTGCACCACCTGATAAAGGGCGATGTCCCTCAAGGAATCCAGATCACCGAGTATTTCCCTGGCGTATGCAGAAACTGCGCCCGAGGCGACGATCGCCTTCGATGTCTTGATGCCGGGGTTCAGACACAGGGGCTCGGTCAGCTTAAACGACGCGATCGCGGTGAGCTTTTCCTTCAACTGCAGGTGCAGTTTGTAACGGAACTTTGGGGTAGCGGCCCACCGGGATGGGTCCCTCGTGAAGACAGCTTCCCTTTTGAGGGCGTTGACATCTCCGGGCATAATGTCTTGCGACGCATGGCAGACCCTTGTTGTGGGACGGAGCATGACCGGGATCTCGAAGGTCTCGGAGAGCTCATAGGCCAAGGGGATCAGGTCTTTTGCATGGCTGGGGTCAGAAGGGTCGAGGACGGGGAGCTTCGCGAACATCGCCATGAGGCGGCTGTCCTGTTCGGTCTGGGATGAATGAGGGCCGGGGTCGTCGGCGCTGATGACGATAAAGCCCCCTTTGACGCCCATATACGCCGCGCTGACGAGGGGATCGGAAGCGACATTGAGACCTACCTGTTTCATGCTGACGGCGGTGCGCAGGCCGGCCATGCTCCCGGCATAGGCAATCTCGAAGGCCACCTTTTCATTCACCGCCCATTCGGTATGCATAGGGACGGAAAAATCCTTTTTCCATTTGACCACGCTCGAAAGGATTTCCGAGGCAGGAGTGCCTGGATAAGAGGTGGCGATTGAGCAGCCGTTTTCTATAAGTCCGCGCGCAATCGCCTCATTGCCGAGCATCAAGATGCGTTTATTCAATCTCCGGATACTCCTTAGAGCACTGTCAAAAAGCACCTTGGAGGGGTCTTTCCGGCAGAACTCGAAAAGATAAAATGTTTCATGAAAAAGTGCTGCAATCCTGCCAAATCTTGCTGCAGGACGTTTTTTATTATACCGTAACTTCTCGCCAAAAAACTTTACGAGAGGGATATGCCGCTATTTTTTCATCTGTATCAAGATGGAAAGATCCTGTAGCAGAGATGACCGTTTCGCCGACATTTCCATGCCGAACTTCTTTTATAGTATAATAGCTCGTTCGAAAAACCATTTTTTGCAAAATATTGAGTTGATCATAAGAGGAGAAAATTATGAAAAAGACAATCGTGGTGCTGCTTGTAATTTTTATTCTTGCTTCCTTTACGCTGACTCATAAAAGTGCCATTGCAAGTGAGCCTTACAAAATCGGCGTCATCGTTGCTGTAACGGGCCCGGCCTCTTTCCTTGGAGACCCTGAAAAAAATACATTCATCCTGCTTCAGGATCAGCTTAACAAAGCGGGCGGAGTCAACGGTCACCCCGTGGAGCTCATTATCGTAGACAGTAAGAGCGAAGAAACCCAGGCCGTCCTATCCGCGAAGAAGCTGTTGGAAACCGATAATGTCCTGGCGATCATCGGTCCGTCGACGACCGGAGAGTCGATGGCTATTATCCCGATAATGACCGCCGCAAAGACCCCTCTCATTTCGATCGCCTCCGGCGCGGTGATAGTCCAGCCGGTTGAAGAGAGGCATTGGATCTTCAAGACCCCGCAGAATGATTCCAGCGTGATCGAAGCGATCTACGGGTATATGAAAAAGCATGGCATATCGAAAATCGGGATCCTTTCGGTGCAGTCCGGCTTCGGGGATTCGGCCCGGAAGGCGCTGCATGAAATGGCCCCAAAATACGGAATTTCGATCGTTGTCGATGAACGGTATGGACCGAAGGATGCCGACATGACGACACAGCTTGTCAAAGCCAAAACAGCGGGCGCGCAGGCGGTGGTCAATATGTCGATAGGGCCCTCGCAGGTTCTGGTCACAAAAAACTGGGCCGATCTGAAGATGGGGATCCCGCTTTACCAGAGCCATGGATGGGGCAACAAGAAAAATATCGAGCTTGCGGGCAAAGCGGCGGAGGGGGTTATGGCCCCGATGGGAAGGCTCGTGATTTGGGACAAGCTTTCCGACAAGAACCCCCAAAAGGCGCTTCTGAAGAAATACGCGCTGGATTACGAGGCACGCTTCAAGACCGAGCCGGCCATTTTCGGCAGCCATGCCTACGACGCCTTTATGATGGTGACGGAGGCACTTAAGAAGGTGGGCCCGGACAAAGGCAAGATACGGGATTATATCGAGACGAAGATCAACAACTGGCCGGGGGCGGGCGGAGTCTTTAAGATGTCTGCCAAGGCCCACTGCGGGCTCGACAAGGATTCGATGGATATGGTCGTGGTGAAAAACGGAGACTGGGAGGTCGTGAAATAGGGCGGGGTCTTAACCGTCGGATCGAATTTCTTTTTCGAGGTCTTAGGCGATTCCGGTCTTTATACGAGGGCGGCGACAGGAGTAAATAGTTTGCCGCTTGATTCGCCTGCTGAGATCCCCTTTGTATAAGAAAACGTGTAAGCGGCGAATAAAGCCGGACGCCGGCCCGGTTAGGTCACTCCTTTTTACTTTGCTATAATTTTCCTATGGGCATCCCTAAAAGAAGGCTTGGCAAAACAGGCATCGACGTCACCATTCTTGGCCTTGGGGGCGAAGGCATCCTAAGGACTACCGGGTACGACAGGGAGGCGTATGAGCTGATCAACAAGGCAATAGACCTGGGCATTACCTACCTCGAATCTGCCAGGGCGTATTCAGGAAGCGAGTCTTACTACGGGAAGGCGCTAAGGGAGAGGAGAAAAGATATTTTCCTTGCAAGCAAGTCACATGCAAGGGACAAAAAAGGGGCCTTTCAACATCTCCACGAGACTCTTAAGAACATGAAGACCGACCATCTGGACCTCTGGCAAGTCCACGATATGAGGACTAAAGAGGACGTGGATGAGATATTCGCTCCCAAGGGGGCACTGGAAGCGTTTCAGGAGGCAAGGGAGAAAGGCCTTGTGAGGTTCGTTGGTGTCACAGGCCACCACGACCCGGACATTATTCTTAGATGCATCGAGAGGTTTCAGTTTGATACCGTGCTTATGCCGGTGAATCCCGCGGAGCCAGGATATAAGAGTTTCATAGCCGAAGTGATACCGGTCGCCAAAGAAAAAGGAATGGGTATCATCGGCATGAAGGTCTATTTCAGGGGCCTTGCAGCAAGGTTGCCCGGAGTCACGTCCCTTGAGCCCTTTTACCGCTACGCCCTTTCACAACAGATAACTACCGCGGTCATCGGCTGCGACGACATCAAACAGCTTAACGAAAACGTAGGATTTGCCGCATCCTTCAAAGCCATGTCCGGAGGTGAACAAAAAGAATTGGTGGATTCCGTCTCCCCCCACGCCAGGCAGCTCATGTATTACAAGCCATAAAATTCATAGGATTTTTGAAGGTTGCACCGACTGCTTTTCGCGGTTCAAACGTTGCAACAATGAAGATTATCGATAGAAGTCTGGGGTAACGCTGGCCTTAACCAGCGGCAGCAAACAGGCCGAAATAGAAATGCGCCAGGGTTTTTTTAGCGACTGGTTGAAGGCGGTGTTATGCTATCCTTCTTGCTTTTTTGTATTGCTAAAGAGTTTTAGAACGGCAGAAGATTTTAGATCAGTGCTTGCTTGGGGATTAAACACGATATGGCTGTTATGACAAAGTTGACCGTCCTGAAAGAGTCGCTGAATCAGGATTACCGCTGAGAGTGCAGGATACTTTTTACGACCTTGAAATCTCTTTTCTGCTATCAGTTCAAACTCGTGCCAGTCTAAGGCCTGCGGGGAATAAATGATTACAATCCCTGGACCACTTGCTGGAATTTGATCATTTGCAGCATCTCGTATTATTCTAAAAACCTTATCGACTTCCGCGCGTGAACACAATGGCGATGAAGTGAAATCTTCTTCCTTTTTTATATCATCATTGCGTCGCTTCCATAGGAGCGAGGTTGTCTTTGTAATATTTCTTATCTCGCCACCATGGAATACTCCACCATTCGCCGGTGTCCATAGCCGTCCGTGTCCTTTCAAGAATCGGGGCAATGCTCATCGATTATTTGTCTCTTCCCTTCACCACGACGGTCACACCTTTATTTCTTGCCTGTTCAAGAAACATCGTTTCCTGGTTTTTGTTATTAAGACGATCCGGTAATAGCACTAACAGCAGGCGGTCGGTGCCGTATCTTTGTGTATACTGATCAAGCTGCCCCATGGCTCTCTGAATCTCAGAGTTATGCTTCGTAAATGGAATGCCTATTTTGCAAGGCCGGGAAGAAGTTGAGTCAGTCCGCCTGCGATGAATTCGACGGAGATCGAGGCCAGGATCAATCCCATCAGGCGTGTTGCGATATTGATCCCTGTTTTGCCCAGCATCTTGCCGATGGGGTTGGCCACATGAAGTGCGGCCCATGTGATGATGGCTACTATAAGTACGATAAAGACGATCAGGGCAATATGCACGGGCTGATAAGACGCGTGGGCATAAATAATCACCGTAGATATTGCCCCAGGCCCTGCCAAAAGCGGGATCGCAATCGGCACCACTGCGATGCTCTGTTTGTCTTCGGCTTCCTGGGCCTCTTCAGGGGTCTGCCTGGTTAGGGTATATCTGGCCTGCATCATCGAGATCGCCATCAACATCAAAAGGATGCCGCCTCCGACCTTAAACGAGGGGATGCTGATACCGAAAAAGTTCAATAACGCCTCACCGATTAATGTGGCGGCAATCAATACAACGGCAAAGGCCACGCTTGTGGTCCTTACGATCCGTCTGCGCTCCGCTTCGGGCAGGCTCCCGGTAAGGCTGACAAAGATAGGAATCGCTCCAAGCGGATTTACTATTGCAAGGAGCGCGGTAAATATCTTTATATATACTGTCCACTCAATCATTTTTCACCTTGCCATTGCCCGGCCGAAGGAGAGGTCGTCACAGTAGATAATGAACTTCTCTTTCCTCTTTTTTATCAGCTCGGCCACTTCGAGGGTATGCACAAGCGTGTCCCTTTGCATCTCGATCATCATTAGTCCCCTGCCGGCGTATGCATTGAATACCGCCTTTACGGCAGAAGACTTTCCGGTCCCCCGCGGTCCGTAGAGTAAAATGTTGTTGGAGGGGAGCCCCTCCAGAAATTGTTCGGTATTGGCCCTGAGCCCCTGTATGACTCCGTCGATGCCCTTTAATTCGCCAAATCTGACAGGATCAGGGTCTTTGATCCCCTTGATAAGAAGGGTGTCTTGACGGGAATATGTTTGAAATGCCTTGAAGGCATCGAAAATGCCAATGTCCTGGGAAGGCAACATGGCATCCGCAAGCCGCTTTAGCGTCTTATTGAGCAAACGTAATTCCTTAAGAAGTTCATCCATGACATAACCTTGGGATCGATTCTATTTTAGAAATCCAGTCGCACCAATTATATCGCAAAAAAGATTTGTGGCCAACAGGTAATGAGGTTTTTGTAGGGGCAATTCATGAATTGCCCCTACCGCTATGTATGGATTTTTCTTATCGCATCCCCGGCGTAAACATGCCTGCCGTGGGGTAGGAAATGAAGGCGCGGGAGATGCCGCCGATAATCAAGAAAATGACAATGGCCGCAACAATGACTGCGACCGTGTATCCGACCGATTTTTCCTGAGGTGACTTCATCAGGACAGGAAGTCCCAGGTAAAGAAGATACAACCCGTAGAGACCCAGGATACCGAGGACGCTTAGGGCAGGGATAATCGTAAAAATACCGACCAGCCAGCCGGGAGTATAGGAATATGCAGCTACCTTAAAGGCCTGGTTCATATTCTTCTCCCCTGAGAAGGTGGGGGCCAACGCATCAATGATGACGGCCAGGACGTATACGCCGGCGAGGGTCAGGACATAATGCACAATGGCCGAGGCCACGGCAGTCGTTATCGGGACCCGGAACGACCCTACGAACGGTAAGCTTATGCCGACAAGGGACATCCCTATAATCGATGCAACCGGTCCGATGGCCGCGAGAATGATAATGTAGGATTTGTAAAGCTCCGCGATACTTGAAGTTTCCCCTGAAATGGTCTGCCATTCCTGATTAGGCCTGAGCAAGATGCCCTTGATGCGTTCAACCAGATCCATGCCTGATCCTCCTTTTGAAAGATTATTTTTTGCTGCTAATGCAGCTTTATTCTACGGAAGCACATCTCCCATGTAAAGGGTAAAATTCATATTATTAACCTGCTTATAAGTCGGGGGTTAAAATCACGGTTTTAAGAATAAGCCATTGATGATATAATAGCCCGGCATGTCAAAAACAGGACTTATTTTGGACAGGGAATGAAGGAAGATAAGATCATAGACGTCAGCTTGGGCATATGCCCTCTTGGTCCCTCCAATAAGGTCAAGGCCGCGATACGTAAGGCGGCTAAGGATATAAAGAACTGTCCTGATGCTGCTATAGCCAGACTGGAGAGGCTGTTTTCGTCGAAGTTCGGGGTCCTGAACGACAGGATCATTTTTGCAAATTCCGTCAGAGAAGTCGTCGGCAGTATTATGCGGGCATTCGGACCGAAGAGGGTGCTTATAGTGGGTCCGGCGCCGCGCCTTTATGAAGATGCGGCGTCTAAAACAGGCGCGGAGGCAATATACCTCGATTCCTCTGAGGAATCAGGATTTGCTTTTGATGCCGACAAGATTATCAAGGAACTCGACGGTGTCGATCTGGTGTTTATCGCCAACCCGAACCTTATTTCAGGGAGGTCGGTCGATGGGGCTACGCTTTCCCGGATACTGGAGAGATCTGATCGAAAGAACTTGTTTGTCGTGATTGATGAATCGCTTATAGAGTTTACCGACGAAGACAGTTTCGACCATGTTGCCGCGGCGGGACGGAATGTGATCATTATAAGAACGACTGCACATTTTTTTGGCCTGCCGGGGCTTGAGCTTGCCTATGCAGTTTCTGATCAGCCGGCGATCCGGCAGCTGAGGAATGTGAAAGACTGCAGCCTGAACTTACTTTCCGTCGAGGCCGCGAGGACTGCGCTCAAAGATAAAACGTACGGGAAACTCACGCGCCGTTTTATTGCCGGGGAGAAGGAGCTCCTTGCGAGGGAACTGAGTAAGGTCGCCGGCGTCACCTATTACGATTCTGATTCGAACGTATATCTTGTGAAAGTGGAACGTCCCGGCGCGGACCCTTTTTTCAAGGCGGGTCTCTTAATAAAGGACTGCAGCGATATTGCAGGGATGGGGAAGTCTTTCCTTAGACTTTCGGTAATGAGCCATGACAGAAATCTGAAATTGATCAGACTTATGAAGACATTGTTCCCGCCTTCTGTCCCGCCAGGATAATTTACGAATGCAGCATGGTGCCGTTACAGTCCCACGCTGCATACGTAATAGCCAGGTCCGAAGTGCATGGATGAAATGGGCTAGGGCGTAGGCGGTGTAATGGTATGGATATCTTCATGTTTGTCCACGATTTTCCCTGTCGTCGAATCGATCACGTAATATCCGCTGTGATGGCCGTATGTGCCTATTGAAGATGCCCATGCGGATATCTGGTATCTGTTTACAGTGCCGTTGGTCTGTTCTGCCGTGGCTGGTCTCGAAGAGAATAGACCGCTGATGAGATTTATACACAGCAGCACTGCGATGGCGGAAAGGACGACCTTTGTGAAGAGGTCTGTTTTCATGATGTTCCTCCTGTATTTTTGTTGTTGTGCTCTATTTACCAAGGCTATCACCATACCTTTTCGTTGTCAATGCAGAAAGGCTTCACTGCAAGGCCTTTCGGGCATGCCCAAATGACGGATGAATATGCTAGAATAGAGAACATTTTTCGTTGCTCTCGGTGAATGGTGTCTGAGAAAATACCACCCTGGTATCGGCATTGTTCTTTGTTTTTTTGCAGGCCGCGGGCGGCCCTGCGCAACAGGCAGGTGTGAATCTCGTCAGGTCCGGAAGGAAGCAGCGATAAGCATTATTCCTGTGTGCCGCAGCAAGTCGCTCGTGGCCTGCAAAAAGACAGAATGGGTGACGGCGATCACCCCGCATGTTATGCATCTATAAGAACTATGGGCTACCTCGTATTAGCAAGAAAGTGGAGACCCCGGGGTTTTGACGACCTTGTGGGCCAGGAGCCGATCATGCGGATCCTTAAGAATGCCATTTCGCAAGGCAGGATCGCCCATGCCTATATCTTCTCCGGCCCAAGGGGTGTGGGCAAGACGTCTTCTGCGCGCATACTGGCCAAGGCCTTGAATTGCAAGGATGGGCCGACGGCCGCGCCCTGCGGCGTTTGCGCGGCCTGCACGGCGATTACAGACGGCTCATCGGTAGACGTCGCAGAGATCGACGGCGCATCGAACAACAGCGTAGACGATATCAGGGACCTCAGGGAAAGAGTCAAATACGCCCCCTCCGGCGGCAGGTATAAGGTCTACATTATCGACGAGGTGCATATGCTTTCCAGCTCGGCCTTCAATGCACTCCTGAAGACGCTCGAAGAACCGCCCCCTCATGTAATCTTTGTCCTTGCAACGACCGAAATGAAAAAGATCCCTGCAACGGTGCTGTCCCGCTGTCAGCATATGCCGTTTCGTAGGATATCGAGCAGTGTGATCAGGGCGCGGCTTAAGGAGATCTCGGACGCCGAAGGGATACTGATTTCTCCGCCGGCAATCGGCCTTGTCGCGAAGGCGGCTGAAGGGAGCATGCGGGATTCGCTGACGATCCTCGACCAGATATCCGCCTTCTCTGCCGACATAAACGAAGAAGATGTGAAGAACCTGCTGGGGGTCACCGATTTCGGCCTGTTGGCGGACATGTCGAAGGCCCTGATCAACGGCGACAGGGTCAGGATACTTGAGACGGTGGACCACCTTGCCGAACAGGGGACAGACATACGCGCCTTCTCCAAGGAACTTGTACAGTTTTTCAGGGACCTTCTTGTTGCAAGCGTAATGAGGAACCCCGTGGAAGTTCTTGACCTGAGCCCCGAGGAGATCGCTGTTGTCAAGGATATCGTCTCGGCGTCGTCGGAAGACCAGTTGACGCTGATGCTTTCTGAGATCATGAAGTCTGAGGCAGACGTACGGAATTCGTCGTCGCCCCGTTTGGCTTTCGAGATGGCCCTCATCAGGGCGAGTTTTCTGAGCACGGTTAAACCCATTAAAGAAGCGCTGGAAAACATCAGCAGGCTCAGAGGACAGCAGGGAGGGACTACTCCCGGGAAACCGTTGGGGAGTACGAAGGCGGAGGAAGAACGGCCACGGCCGGCTTCGGGAAACTCTGAAGCGAAGAAAACGGAGAAGAGGCACGATCTCTCCCGGCCGAATACTTCCCCTGCCGAAGATGCTGCGAAGGAGACGACTGGGACAATTGCTCCCTCGGCTAAGAAAGAGCCGGAAGCTATTGCTCCCTCGGCTAAGAAAGAGCCGGAAGCTATTTCCGGTGAAGGGGGGGCAACGGAGGTCTCCGTGGCAGAGCAGGGTATATGGGAGAGGACTGTTGCGAGGGTAGAGCCTCCTCTTGCGTCTAAGCTCGCGCACGCCGCGGCGGTATTGAAGGGCGATGAACTCTGCCTGACCCTTAACGGCGGACAGGCCGTATTTGAAGAATCCATTAAGAGTAATCTCAAGACGCTCGAAAATATAGCGTCGGAGGAAGCCGGAAGAAGGCTCAGGATAAAGCTGACGACGGCCCATAAGAAAAGCGTACGGAAGAGGGACCTCAAGGAAAAGGTCCTCGAAGAACCCTTGATCAGGGAGGCACTGGAACTTTTTGAAGGAAGGATAGTCGACGTGACCCCTGATGAGGGCCCTGAAAAAATGCAGAACGGAGGAGATCATGTCTAAAAAGATGTTAGGGGACTTGATGCGCCAGGCCCAGAAACTACAGGAAGAAATGATGAAGGCGCAGGAGGAAGCCAAGAAAAAGACGATCGAGGCAACATCGGGCGGAGGAATGGTTGCGGTTGTTGCCAGCGGAGCGGGTGAACTCGTATCGATCAAGATAGAGAAGGATGTCGTGAATCCTGACGATGTCGAGATGCTCCAGGACCTTATACTTGCCGCCGCAAATGAGGCGCTCAGAAGGGCGCATGACCTGGTCAACGAGGATATGTCCAAGCTGACGGGCGGACTACAGATTCCCGGTATGGGCGGCCTTGGCAATATGTTCGGAAGATAGAAGACTGTTCAAGTGGTTGGTGTTACACCGTAAGTTATTCGTCAACAACGATATGTCATTCCCCGACGTGATCGGCCATGGCTCATCGAGGGAATCCAGAAATATTGGATTGTCCGGTCAAGCCGGACAACGACGAACTTCTTAAGACTTTTGTCGCTGTGTTATAGATGCTGATATGCACGGAATTATCGATAACCTGATAAATGAACTCACGCGGCTTCCCGGGATAGGGAGGAAGACCGCTCAGAGGCTGGCCTTTTTCATCCTCTCGATGCCGGAGGCAGAGGCGTTGTCGATCGCGAAGGCGATAGAGGCGGTGAAGGAGAAGGCAAGGTTCTGCAGCCAATGCTTTAATATTACAGAAAACGATCTCTGCGAAATCTGCAGCGATGAGTCACGCGACGGAAGCAGGATATGCGTCGTGGAAGAGCCGAGCAATATATACGTGATCGAGAGGGTAAAGAGCTTCCACTGCCGGTATCATGTGCTGTTGGGCGCACTTTCTCCTCTGGATGGAATTACCCCGGAGAAGCTGAAGATCAAAGAACTCGTCGGGAGGATCAGGGAAGGCTGCGTGAAAGAGGTGATTCTCGCAACGAATCCCAATACAAAGGGTGAGATCACCGCCCAGTTTATCAAGGAAACACTCGCACCGCTTCAGGTCAAGGTGACCCGAATTGCCTACGGTCTTCCGATGGGCAGCGACATCGAGTTTGCCGATGAAGTCACCCTCGGCAAGGCCCTGGAAGGGCGAAGGGAACTGTAGGCGGGCCCTGTGAAAAGGTCTCGATAGCTCAGCCGGGACGAATGTCTGCTATAGGCAGCGCCGGGGCGGAAGAATCAGCGCGGACAGCGGCGACTGGTTGAAATCAAAGCTGTCGGACATATCGTTAGCGCTGGCGTCTCTTTGCGTGAGCGGACTTATACCAAAACGCGTCTCGACAAACTTCAGAAGCGACGAAAATTCAAGCGTAGTGTGGGAGATATGTCCCTTTTTGACCCACGGCGAGATTATCAGGAGGGGAACACGCGGGCCGAACCCAAAGCGGTCTACTACCGGCGGCGGAACATGGTCGTAAAACCCGCCGAAGTCGTCCCAGGTGACAAAGACCACGGTTAAGTTCCAATCGGGCCCGTTCATTACGGCGTTCAGTTGCTGCACGGTCCAGTTCTCGCCCGCGCAGACGCTAAAGGGAGGGTGTTCGCTCACGAAGACGTCGCCGACAACCCAGCTCACTGCGGGCAATTGTCCGTTGATCGCATCCTGAACAAAGTCCTCTGTGGGCACTACGTGTTTGTTCCATAGCGAAGTGAGACGGATGTGCGAGATGGCGTTCAGCGCGGAGAAGGAATAGCCGAATTTGCCCCGCCCCGGCGCATAGTATTTCCAGCTTATCCCCTTTGCTTCCAGGCTGTCGGCGAGCGTCTGGAAGTCGAAGCAGGGATATTTGGGGGTGATGTTGCCGAGTTCATCCAGAACATCTACGGTCGAATCCTTAGGGGAGTCGCACCCCCATGTGTTCAGAGTGTTGGTGGGGTTACTGATCGCTCCGCCGGATTGCGCCCCGACGGTATAAAGGTGATTCGGAAAACTCGGACCGCTGAGAGATGAAAAAAAGGCATCGGCCAGGACAAAGTTGCTCGCGTAGGCAAAGTAGTTGGGAATGCCGGCTTCGATGTATTGCGTATACGCAAGGTAGTCGCCGTTTACGTTGGCGCCTGGGATGAGATCGAACCGGTCCATCGCACCGCCATTTATTGCGGCGAGAGTGGCCTGAAAGGAGTGGTCGATGTCCCGCGGCAGGCGGTCCGGCGCGCGCCCGAACTGAATCACCCTGCCCGTGGAGATCTTTCCGGAGGTTGCACCGTCGGCGCCGGGAAAGGCACCGAAGTAGTTGTCGAAGGTGCGGTTCTCTTTTACGATGAAGACAATATGCTGGATTTTCTTCAGGCCCGTATGGTTTGTTCCAGGTCCGCCCCCTGAGCAATGGGTCAGAAGCAACGAAAAAAGCGCGAGGCAACCTGCCGCCGCTACGAAATAAAATGACTTCTTTCCAGCATCCATCTCCGGCTGACCGGGAAGATCACGCCGGAGATGGGACATTTATGGAAAACATAATAATTACAGCGTTAGGGTCAGTGTCAAGAATTTCTCAGGGATTTCAATAGAAGTCACGTACAAGTAATTCCCTGTCACGCCTAGAGTAGAAAGAAGGGTGGGGACCAGACCCGAAAGTAAATTGGCGGCATCACCTAACCAGACGTCGGCCCTTAAGTTATTCCCCATCTCCGAGCCGGTGACGCCGTGCGTCCTGCTTACATCAAGAAAAATATATCCTTGTGCTCCATAGGCTTTATAATTAGTTAATGCATAAGTCGCCAATGCATCGGCATTGGGAAACCTCGCGGCCAATTGGTTAGGGGTGAAATGTTTCGATAAGACCAACGTAGTGGAGGTCCCGAGAGTCGTTCCCAACGCGGTGCTTACAAGCGCGGCAACCCGTTCCGATATACTCTCCGCTTCGGCCTGAGTAAAGCTCCCTGCTTCATATTTGCCCACAACGGCGAGTTTAAAGGATGAACTACTCAGGAAACTTACGGCGGGATATC